>ENA-OUQC01001822-OUQC01001822.1-human-gut-metagenome-genome-assembly--contig:-NODE-1822-length-10220-cov-4.304181_pt1 | contig 10220 bp, 10 predicted proteins | sample MGYA00237942_ERZ548815 | MGnify/ENA primary metagenome ERZ548815 (study PRJEB26490, sample SAMN05194722) | human gut metagenome | biome: terrestrial biome; feature: human-associated habitat; material... | reverse complement strand
CGAACTCGTACAGCGCCACGACCTTGCCCTTGGTTTTCACATTCGCGTCATGGAAGTCGCAGATGGTGACCTCCTGATTGACCTTGATGGTGCCCCGCTCCACCCGGCCGATGGCAATGCGGCCCACATAATCGTTGTAGTCAATGGAGGACACCAGCATTTGCAGCGGCGCGGCAGGATCGCCCTGGGGCGCGTCAATATACTGGATGATGGTCTCAAACAGCGGGGTCAGGTCCTTGCCCATTTCGTCGGGGCTGTAAGAGGCGGTGCCCTGGCGGCCGGAGCAGAAGATGGTGGGGCTGTTGAACTGCTCGTCGGTGGCGTCCAGATCCAGCAGCAGCTCCAGCACCTCGTCCATCACCTCATGGACCCGGGCATCGGGCTTATCCACCTTATTTACGGCAACGATCACCTTATGGCCCAGCTCCAGCGCCTTTTGCAGCACAAAGCGGGTCTGGGGCATGGGGCCCTCGGCGGCGTCCACCAGCAGGATCACGCCGTTGACCATTTTCAGGATGCGCTCCACCTCGCCGCCAAAATCGGCGTGGCCCGGGGTATCCACAATATTGATCTTATAGTCCTTGTAATGGACGGAGGTATTCTTTGCCAGAATGGTGATGCCCCGCTCCCGCTCCAGGTCGCCGGAGTCCATCACCCGCTCCACCGTGGCCTGATTTTCCCGGTAGATGCCGCCCTGCTTCAGCATTTCGTCCACCAGGGTGGTCTTGCCGTGGTCGACGTGGGCAATGATCGCAATGTTTCTGATCTTATCCTGAGATGGCATAAGCTGCTCTCCTTTTTTTGCATCGGATTTCTTTACTTTCAACAATAAAATATAGCACAATACCGCAGGAAAAGCAATATTTTTTGTAAAAGTATCCCACAGATTTTCGCAGTCCATCCATCGTATTTTCCGGCAATTTGCAACAAAAACGGACGGGGACGGTTTGAATGCCGTCCCCGTCTTTCTTATCCGATTTTGAAAACGCCCGCCGCTTCCAGGATGATGAGCAGCACCACCACTGCCAGCGCGCCGCAGGCGATCCACAAAACGGTATCCACCTGCTTGAGCGTGACGGGAAGCTTGCCGTACAGCTGCTTCTTCCGGGCGTCCATGGCCGCGGAGAAGCCGTCCAGCTCCTTTTCGCGCCGGTCCAGCTCCTGCTCCTTTTGGGCCAGCTGCTGTTCCTTTTCCTTCAGCTCCCGCTCGTTCATTACTTCCTCGCCAGATATTTACGGATGTCCAACGCCACCGCAATGACAATGACCAGGCCCTGCACGATGTAGTTGTAATAGGGGTTGACGCTGAGGAACTGGAGAATGATCTTCAGCAGCTCAAACACCAGCACGCCTACCAGAATGCCGGGGACGGTGCCGATGCCGCCGGTGGTGGAGACGCCGCCGATGGTACAGCCCGCAATGGCCTCCAGCTCGTAGCCGCTGCCCATACCGGCGGAGGAGCCGCCGGACTTTGCCGCCAGCAGGTAGCCCGCGATGGCATACATCACACCCGCGGTGATATAGATCCAGATGGTGGTCTTGACGGTGTTCACGCCGGAGACCTCCGCCGCCACCTCGTTGCCGCCGATGGCGTACATATACTTGCCGTGCCGGGTCTTATTGTAAATGAACCAGAACAGCAGGCCGAATACCAGCGCCACGAAGGCCAGATACGGGATATGGAAGCCCCGCACGTTGCCGATGCGGCCGGTGATCAGCTTGGTATAGATCTTCTGGAAGCCGCCGATGGGCTGGGCGTCCGTCAGCACCAGGGCGATGCCGTAGATAATGGTCTGGGTGCCCAGGGTGGCGATAAAGGGCGGCACCCGCAGCTTGGCAATGATCAGGCCGTTCACCAGGCCCACCACAAAGCCGATGGCGACCACGATGAGCAGCACCAGGAAAATATTCATCTCGGGAACATTCTTCCAGAGTCTGCCGGTGTAGTCCGCCCGCTGGCACAGGATGCCGGACAGGCAGGCCGCCAGGCCCACCTGACGGCCCGCGGACAGGTCGGTGCCCTTGGTGATCAGGCAGCCGGACACGCCCAAGGCGATCAGGAATCGAACGGCGGTATTGCTCAATAAGTTGCTTAAGTTTGACCAGGAGAAAAACTTATCCACAATACAGCCAACGACAATGGCCGCAAGCACCAGGATAACGGCAATGGGATTTCCTTTGATGACATCCCAGATTTTTGTCCCGGCATTTTGCTGTTTCAGTTTTGTTTCGTTCATATGTCTTGCCTCCGATTGCTCACTCAAACTGTGTGGCCAAAGCCATAATATTCTCCTGGGTCGCTTCCTCGCCCTGCACAAAGCCGGTGACCCGTCCGTCGCACATGACCATGATGCGGTCGGACATGCCGATCAGCTCACCCATTTCGGAGCTGATCATGATGATGCTCTTGCCCTGCTTGGCCAGGTCCGCAATGATACAGTAGATCTCATATTTCGCGCCCACGTCGATGCCGCGGGTGGGCTCGTCCAGAATCAGCACATCCGGGTCGTTGGCCAACCAGCGGCCGATGAGCACCTTCTGCTGGTTGCCGCCGGAGAGGGATTTGATCAGGGTCTTGGAGGAGGGCGTCTTGATGTTCATCACGCGAACATTATCCTGCACCAGCTTCTCCACCTTTTTGCCGTTGATGGCGATGCCAAAGTCCAGGTACTTCTGCAAGGAAGCGACGGAGATATTGTCCGCCACGCTGAGCACGCCCATGATGCCGCTGCCCCGGCGGTCCTCCGTCAGCAGCGAAATGCCGTTGTCAATGGCGTCCTTCGGGCGGTTGATCTTCATTTCCTTGCCCCGGTAATAAATCTTACCCTGGGAATGGGAGCGGATGCCGAACATGCCCTCCATCAGCTCGGTGCGCTGCGCGCCCACCAGGCCGCCCACGCCCAAAATTTCGCCCTTGTGCAGGGTAAACGAGACATTGCGGAAGCTCTTGGGGTTGATGGAGGTGAAATTCTCCACCCGCAGCACCTCCTCGCCGGGTACATTCGCCCGGGGAGGATACAGATTTTTCAGCTCCCGTCCCACCATCTGGGTGATGATCATATCGGTGGTCAGCTTCTTGGCGTCCCAGGTGCCGATATACTGGCCGTCGCGCATGATGGTGACCTCGTCGCCGATGCGCAGGATCTCGTCCATCTTGTGGGAGATATAGACAATTGCCACGTTCTCCGCCTTCAGGTCCTCGATGATGCGGAACAGGGCCTCCACCTCATTCTGGGTCAGGGAGGACGTGGGCTCGTCCAGGATCAGCACTCGGCAGTTGGCGGAAACGGCCTTGGCGATCTCCACCGACTGCATCTGAGAAACGCTCAGCTCGCCCACCTTCTGCCTGGGGTCAAAGTTCATGCGCACCTTTTTCAGCAGGGCGGCGGTATCGGCGTACATTTTATCGTGGTCGATCATGGGGAATATCCCCAGGAATTTTTTCATCGGATAGCGGCCCAGGAAGATATTCTCACCCACAGTCCTAGCGGGAATGGGCTGAAGCTCCTGGTGCACCATGGCAATGCCCTTGCGCAGGGCGTCCATGGGATCATGGATGGTGACGGGCTGACCATCGATCTTGATCTGGCCCTCATCCATTTTGTAGATGCCGAACATACACTTCATCAGCGTGGACTTACCGGCGCCGTTCTCGCCCATCAGGGCGTGGACCTTGCCGGGACGAAGCTTCAGCTGGGCATGATCCAATGCTTTTACGCCTGGAAACGACTTGCATACGCCGGTCATTTCCAGCACATACTCGGACATGCGTCGAACCTCCTTCTATGGATACTGAACTTCAAGGAAAATGCCGCCCGATGCGGCATTTTCTTTGAAATGCAGCTGAAAAGCACTTTAACAAAGAGACGGGTGAGCCGCAAGACCCACCCGTCCTCCTCAGATACTATGCGTTATCGCGCGGTATTGGCTGACGGTAAAGCTTAGTAGTTGGCCTCGGCGTAAGCCTTGTCAACCTTCACGTAGTCAACCCAGTAGTAGTTGTCGATCTCTTCGCCGTTCAGGGCAGCGATGGCAACCTCGACAGCCTTGTGGGACTGGCCAATGTGGTCGTTCAGCACGGTGCCGGTCATTTCGCCGGACTTGATCAGCTGGACAGCCTCTTCCAGAGCGTCAACGCCCAGGACATAGATGTCTTCGCCCACGATGCGGCCGGCAGCCTCGATGGCAGCCACAGCACCCAGAGCCATGCCGTCGTTGTTGCAGAACACAACTTCCACGTCGTAGCCATGAGCAGTCAGCGCGTTGGCGGTCAGCTCCTGGCCCTTGGCCTGCTGCCAGTTACCAACCTGGTCGTCCAGGCAGTTCACTTTGTAGCCGGCGTCTTCCAGCGCCTTGACGGAGAACTCAGTACGGTACTGGGCGTCGATGTTCTCGGGGTCGCCCTCGATCATGATGTAGTTGATCACGCCGTCGCCATTGATGTCGCCGTGATCGTCCAGAGCGGCAACAATCTCGCCCTGGAAGGTGCCGGACTGACGGGCGTCAGCGCCGACGTAGCAAACGCCGGGGTTATCCAGGATGCCCTCGTAGGCTTCGTCCAGGGTGTTGCCGTCGGCATCGTAGGCCAGAGGCTCACGGTTGATGAGGATCAGGGGGATACCGGCTTCCACCACCATGTCGATAACGGCATCGGCGGAGGAGGTCTGGACCAGGTTCAGGATGATGACATCCATGCCCTGGGTGATGAAGTTCTGCACCTGGTTGGTCTGCTCGGCCATGTCGTTCTTGCCGTCGGCCATGGTGATGTCATACTTCACGGTGTCGGTTTCCAGGGTCTTGAAGTAGGCTTCGATCTCGTTGCGGTACAGGGTCATAAAGTTGTCGTCGAAGGTGTAGATGGAGCAGCCGACCTTATAGGTCTTGACCTCTTCGGCGGAGGCCATGCAGGCCAGGCTCATAACCATGATGACTGCCAGAATCATTGCGAGGATCTTCTTCATAGGATTTTACGCTCCTTTTTAAAATGATCGGGGATCCCCCGTTTCTTCCGAACTCCGTCCGCCAATGCCAGCACCGGCGGCCCGACCTTCGGTCTGCTAACATTCTACCATTCATTTTAGATTCTGTCTACTGCAATTTTACTATTCCCGAATGTCACTTTATCCAATCTTTTGCGCAATATTTTGTGAAACATTTTTTCTTGACTCTATTCCTTGAGCGCCAATATTTCCTCCAATAGCCGCCGACACATTTACTTTTTGAAAATTTCCTGTATAATAGGTGTTGACAACAAAATGCAATTCAGGAGGTTACAATGGATTACGCAAAGGAATCCCTGCGGCTGCATGGCCAGTGGAAGGGAAAAATTGAAATTCGGGCGGCGGTGCCGGTAGAGACAAAGGAGGACCTGTCCCTGGCCTATACCCCCGGCGTGGCCGCGCCCTGTCTGGAGATCCAGAAGGACATCAACAAATCCTATGAGCTGACCCGGCGGCACAACCTGTGCGCCGTGATCACCGACGGCTCCGCCGTGCTGGGTCTGGGCGATATCGGCCCCGAGGCGGGCATGCCGGTGATGGAGGGCAAGTGCGTCCTCTTCAAGGCCTTCGGCGATGTGGACGCCTTCCCGCTGTGCGTGAAGACCAAGGATGTGGATGAATTCGTCAACGCGGTATATCTGATCTCCGGCTCCTTCGGCGGCATCAATCTGGAGGATATTGCGGCTCCCCGCTGCTTTGAGATCGAGCGGAAGCTGAAGGAGAAGTGCGATATTCCCATCTTCCACGACGACCAGCACGGCACCGCCGTAATCACCCTGGCGGGCCTGCAGAACGCGCTGAAGGTGGTAGGCAAGCGGAAGGAGGATGTAAAGATCGTCACCTCCGGCGCAGGCGCCGCCGCCATCGCCATTGTGAAGCTGCTGCTCAGCGCCGGCTTCCGCAACATTGTGATGACCGACCGCACCGGGGCTATCTATCAGGGCCGCCCGGGTCTGAACTGGATCAAGGAAGAGATGGCCCAGGTGACCAATTCGCAAAAGGAAACCGGCAAGCTTTCGGATGTAATCCGCGGCGCGGATGTGTTCATCGGCGTCTCCGCCCCCGGTACTCTGACCACCGAGATGGTGGGCACCATGGCCAAGGATGCCATCGTGTTTGCCTGCGCCAATCCCACCCCGGAGATCTTCCCGGAGGATGCCAAGGCAGGCGGCGCGGCTGTCGTTTCCACCGGCCGCAGCGACTACCCCAACCAGATCAACAACGTGCTGGCTTTCCCCGGCATTTTCCGGGGCGCCTTTGATGTCCGCGCCTCCGACATCAACGAGGAGATGAAGATGGCCGCCGCTCAGGCGCTGGCCGACCTGGTCTCCCCGGAGGAGCTGAGCGCCGACTATATCATCCCCGCCGCCTTTGACAAGCGGGTGGGTCCCGCCGTGGCCAAGGCCGTGGCCGAAGCCGCCCGGCGTTCCGGCGTGGCAAGGATCTGATTCCTTTCCGCCGCATAAAAGATGGCTGCCTCAAATGCGAGGCAGCCATCTTGTTCTATTGGGGGTTCATTACTTCGCAGCTTCTGCCGCAACGGGGACCAGGTGCAGGATGCGCACAGGGATGCGATCCTCCCACTTGAGGGCGGCAAAGTCCAGGTTGAAGGTCGCGCCGCTGGCCTTGCTGGTGACCTCCAGCTCGGTCTCGTTGCCGTCGGCATCCAACAGCATCAGCTTGTAACCGTCCAGCACGTCGGCAGGGACGGTAAAGTCGGTGGAACCGGTGTCCAGCACCAGGCGGGCGTCGAACTCAAAGCCCACGCTCATGATCTTCTCACCGTTGCTCAGGTCGCCTACCCGCAGGACCAGATCACCCTCGGGGGTCCAGCCGGTGATGGGCTTGGTGGTGGTCTCACTGACCAGCTCCAGCTGGGTGCCGTCGCTGGTCTCGCCGCACACGGGGCAGACATAGTAGTCTTCGCCGTTCAGGGTGAAATCCCACTTGACACAGTCGGTGGTCTTAACATGCTCGCAGCCGGTGCGCTTACAGGGAGCGCTCATCTTATCGTCGCCCACGGGGTTCCAGACGTCGTACCAGTGGGAGAGCTTCCCGACGATCTCGTCCTTGTACTCAAACTTGCACAGCTTGCAGGTATGCAGGGTGTAGCCGTCGGCGTCACAGGTGGGGGCGACGACCTTGGTCTCGAAGGCGTGGGGCGTGGCATCCACGAAGCTGCCGTTGTGCATCCGCATGATGGAATGGCCGTTGTTGCAGGCGTACACCCGGGCGCACTCGGAATCGGTGAGCTTGACCCAGCTGTTCGTGGCATGGATGCCCGTAAACACCAGGCCGTTCTTCTCGCACTGGGCGCAGCTGGTAATGGGGTCGGCCCCCGTTGCCATAGCCGCGCCGCAGAGGGCGATGGCCATCACAGCCACCAGCGCCGCAGAAAACAAGCGTTTAAAAAGATTCTTTTTCATTTTGCTTCCTCCTTTTATGTTGCCTCTTTCCGGGCTTTTCAGCATTACTGCCTCAAAGCTCCTTTGGACAGGTCCGCCGGTGCGCCGGCGGGCGTCAGGGATTGCCTTCCCTTTGGGATATTCTACCACTACCCGGCGTTTTTTTCAAGCGGAGAAATGGATTCTTAAGATTTATTAAAGAATTGTTATTCGGAATGCGATAATCCCCCCTGCCTCGATGGGCAGGGGGGAAAGAAATATCAGGAAGCCTGGATTTAAACCAGCTCGATGACTGCCGTCTCAGCAGCATCGCCGCGGCGTTCGCCGGTGCGGGTCACTCTGGTGTAGCCGCCGTTTCGGTCAGCATACTTGGGAGCGATCTCCTTGAACAGCTTATGAGCCACATCCTCTTTGGTGATGAATGACAGAGCCTTGCGGTAAGCGGCCAGATTGCCCTTCTTACCCAGGGTGATCATCTTCTCAACAACGGGCTGCACTTCCTTGGCGCGATAGAAAGTGGTTTCCATCTTGCCATTGTCGAGCAGGTCGGTGACCTGCTGGCGCAGCAGAGCCTTTCTCTGAGCGCTGGTCTTACCCAGCTTACGAGTGCCGAACATGAACGTTTCCTCCTTCTTAAAAGGTTAGTTGTTGCTGCCAGTATTTTCTTCGCTGGCCAGGGACAAGCCCATCATTTCCAGCTTCTTCTGGACCTCGTCCAGGGATTTCTTGCCCATGTTGCGCACACGCATCATGTCCTCGCCGGTCTTGTTGATCAGGTCGGCCACGGTGTTGATGTTGGCGCGCTTCAGGCAGTTGAAGCTGCGGACGGACAAATCCAGTTCATCGATGGTCATGGACAGCTTCGCATCCGGGCGATCGGGGGCCTTCTCCACCACGGTGGAGCTGGTGGCCACAGCATCGGACAGGTTGGTAAACACCGTCAGATGATCGCTGAGGATCTTCGCGCCCAGGGACACGGCGTCCTTGGCGGAAATAGTGGAATCGGTCCAAACCTCGAGCGTCAGCTTGTCGTAGTCGGTCTTATCGCCGACACGGGTCGGCTCCACCGTGTAGTTCACCTTGGTAACAGGGGAATAGATGGAGTCGATGGGAATCACACCAATTACGGTCTGAGGCGTTTTGTTCCGATCGGAGGAAACATAGCCTCTGCCCTGGGACATGGTGATCTCCATATTGAAAGTGGCATCCTCGCCCAGCGTGCAGATATGCAGCTCGGGATTGAGGATTTCGACCTCGGCATCCGCCTTGATGTCGCCGGCCGTGACTTCGCAGGGGCCGACCGCATCAATGTGAACTGTTTTGACGCCGGAGCAGTGCAGCTTGGGGGTGATCCGCTTGACGTTCAGCACGATCTCCGTCACATCCTCGGTCACGCCGGGGATGGTGGAGAACTCATGCTGCACGCCCTGAATCTTCACCGAGGTGGCTGCATAGCCGGGCAGGCTGGACAGCAGGATCCTGCGCAGGGAATTGCCCAGGGTCATGCCGTAGCCGCGCTCCAGAGGCTCCACGACATACTTGCCGTAGGAGATGTTCTCAGTGGAATCAAAGCAGCTGATGCGAGGCTTTTCAATTTCTACCATGAATCAAAACCCTCCTTAATAGTGTGGGGAGCCAGCTCCCCACGAAGCAGATATGCGGACAGACAGGGGGGAAGATTATTACTTGGAGTACAACTCGACGATGAGGTGCACAGCGATATCGAAGTCGATATCCGCCTTGGTGGGCATAGCAATAACCTTGCCCTGGAGGGTGTTTTTATCACGATCCAGCCACTTGGGAGCAGCAACAAATGCATCGTCTTCCTTCAGCTTCTTGAAGAAGTTGTTGGAAACGCTCTTCTCGCTGACAGCCACCACATCGCCCACCTTGATCAGGTAGCTGGGGATGTTGACGCGGTTGCCATTGACGGTGAAATGACCATGGTTGACCAGCTGACGGGCCTGACGGCGGGAGTTGGCAAAGCCCAGACGGTACACAACGTTGTCCAGGCGGCGCTCCACGAAGGTCAGCAGCTCTTCGCCGGTGTTGCCTTCCATGCGGGAAGCCTTCTCGTAGTAGTTACGGAACTGCTTCTCCTGGATGCCGTAAACGAACTTGACCTTCTGCTTCTCGGTCAGCTGAGTAGCATACTCAGACTTCTTAGCTCTTCTCTGGCCGCCGGGGTTCTTGTTGGAAGTCTTGGAATAACCCATTGCGGCAGGAGAAACGCCCAGCGTTCTGCAACGCTTCAGCACGGGCTGCATATTTTTAGCCATAACGCAAAATTCCTCCTATAGCGTAATCAGACACGACGTCTCTTGGGGGGACGGCAGCCATTGTGAGCAATGGGGGTGACGTCCTTAATCATAACGACTTCCAGGCCGGCAGTCTGCAAAGCGCGGATGGCGGCTTCACGTCCCTGGCCAGGGCCTTTCACGTAGACCTCAACAGTCTTCAGGCCGTATTCCATCGCAGCCTTTGCAGCGGTCTCAGCAGCAGTCTGAGCGGCATAGGGGGTGGACTTACGGGAGCCACGGAAGCCCAGTCCGCCGGAGGAAGCCCAGGAAAGAGCATTGCCATCCAGATCGGTGATGGTCACCATGGTGTTGTTGAAGGAGGAACGGATATGTGCCGCACCCTTCTCTACTACTTTGCGCTCGCGACGGCGCTTGACGACTTTCTTAGCAGTTTTAGCAGCCATTGTACATATCCCTCCTTACTTCTTCTTGTTCGCAATGGTCTTCTTGGGGCCCTTGCGGGTACGGGCGTTGGTCTTGGTGCGCTGACCGTGGACAGGCAGGCCACGGCGATG
>ENA-OUQC01001820-OUQC01001820.1-human-gut-metagenome-genome-assembly--contig:-NODE-1820-length-10246-cov-3.556766_pt1 | contig 10246 bp, 6 predicted proteins | sample MGYA00237942_ERZ548815 | MGnify/ENA primary metagenome ERZ548815 (study PRJEB26490, sample SAMN05194722) | human gut metagenome | biome: terrestrial biome; feature: human-associated habitat; material... | reverse complement strand
GCTACGGACTTACCGAAGTCAGCTCCGTCTGCTGCGCGAATACATATGCCGATTTCAAGCGCAATTCCGTCGGCAAGCCGTTTTATGATATGCGCGTCGAGATATGGGATAAGGACAAAAAACGCCTGCCCGCAAATACCGTCGGCGAGATAGCCGTCTCCGCACGGCAGAAGAACATACACTACTCCGACGGCGTGGAGAACGCTTTCCGCATCAACCAGGGGGAGCTGTTCCGCGCCGCGTGCTGCAACCTGGGCGAGAGCTTCGTCACCAACCCCTCTGTTGACGTGTCGTACGACGACGCTGCCACCGGAGCCAGGCAGATCAAGCTGCTCGGACTTTCTGGCGCGTACATACAGATGCTCACCGAGAACCTCCCAAACTACCGGGGCATCGCCACGCCCTACTCGCTGGGCTACGTCCCCGGCACATGGATGCAGAGCATACAGGTCTCCAAGGGGTGCGCATCTGTCAAGAACGGATACGAGTCCATCACCGGGCAGACCAACATCGAGTTTCTCAAGCCGCAGGGCGACGAGCAGCTCATATTCAACGCCTACGGCGACAGCAAGCTCGGATTTGAGGCAAACGCCGGCGGCAACATACACATCACCGACAAGCTATCCACCCTCGTGCTGGCGCACTGGGAGGATGACCTCAAGAGCTTCGACCACAACCATGACGGTTTCGAGGACACGCCCCGCGTGCGGCAGGTGCATGCCATGAACCGCTGGGGGTATTTCTCCGACAAGGACATATTCCAGGCCGGATTCTCATACCTCAACGAGAAGCGAACCAGCGGCCAGCTCGAACACTCGCACGGCAGCGAGACCACACACGACGCGCCGCTATACACAATAGGCATCGTCGCCAACCGCTACAACCTGTTCGCCAAGAACGCCTTCATCCTAAACAAGGACAACAACGCCAACATAGCCGTAATGGGCAACGCCTCGCTGCACAGCCAGGACGCGCACTACGGGCTGCGGCGATATGACGCCGACCAGCGCAGCGGATACCTGTCTGCGATGTACGAGAGCGACTTCGGCCAGCACAACAAGTTCTCCGCCGGCATCAGCATCAACCATGACCGCCTGACGCAGGACGTGCGCATGGCCCACGATGCCTCACTGCCCCTCTCTCGCATCAGCGAGGAGGAGACCTCCGCTGGAGTGTATGCGCAGTACACCTACCTGCTCGCCGACCGCCTCACCGCCATGGCTGGGCTGCGTGCCGACCACAGCAACCGCCACGGCTGGTTCGTAACGCCGCGTGCGCACATCAAGTACGAGCCGCTGCAAGGCCTCTCGCTGCGTGCAAGCGCCGGCAAGGGCTACCGCCACGTCTTCGCACTCGCCGAGAACAGCCACCTCCTCGCTGCCGGCCGTCCACTCGTCATCAGCAGCGACCTGCCGCAGGAAGAAGCGTGGAACTACGGCGTGAGCATAATGTGGAAGACCGAAGTGTTCACACGTCCCCTCACCCTCACCGCCGAATACTACTACACCGACTTCAGCCGCCGCGTCATAGTCGATTACGACACCGACACCAGCCAGATAGCTGTCTGCGGCGTGGACGGCAAGTCATACTCGCACAACTTCCAGGTCGAAGCGACATTCTCCCCCATGCGAGGGCTTACCATGACCGGCGCATGGCGGTACAACGACGTGAAAGCCACCTACGGCGGAGTGCTGCGCACACAGCCCCTCACCAACCGCTACAAGGGACTGCTCACCGTAGGCTACGTCACGCCTCTCGAACTCTGGCACTTCGACATAACGGCGCAGTTCAACGGCGGAGGACGCATGCCCGACCCGATGCGCGACGATGCCGGCAACCCGCTCTGGGACACGCATTTCCACAGCTTCGCGCAGCTCTCGGCACAGGTGACACGCGACTTCCGAGGCTTCTCCGTATACATAGGAGGCGAGAACCTGACAGGCTTCCGCCAGAAACAGACCATAATCAACGCCGCCGACCCATGGAGCAGCACATTCGACCCCACAATGGTATGGGGACCCGTGCACGGCCCGATGATATACGCCGGTGTGCGCATCAACCTAAGCAAATAAACACACACGACGACATGAAAGCAAACAGAATAGCAGCCGCCCTTGCGGCACTGGCACTGGCAGCGTCAGCCTACGCCAAGGACATACAGAAGCTCGTCCTCACCCCCGAGCCGCAGATGCACTGCGCCTCATGCGAGAACCGCATCAAGAAGGCTCTCAAGTTCGAGAAAGGGGTCAAGGACATCGCCACCGACCTCGACGAGCAGACAGTCACCATAACCTACGACGCAGACAAGACCACCCCCGAGAAGCTGCAGAAGGCACTCGAGAAGGAAGGCTACGCCACAGAGCAAGTCTGCGAGCAGCCACAGGAACAGCCCGCCGAGCAGCAAGCCGAAGAACAGCCCGGGCAGCAGTAACCTCCGAGTTCTCCGAGTACTCCGAACACTCCGAGTGAGAAAAATGCGATTTTATTGCGCTGACGTTTCGTCAGGTGCGTACTTTTTCGTAACTTTGCGCTATATTGTGGCATCGCGACCGCGCATTTGCCCGCACAGCCGCAAAAAACAGACAACATGGCAAAACAGGAAGATGTATTCAAGACAATAGTCGCCCACGCCAAGGAGTACGGCTTCGTATTCCAGTCGAGCGAACTATATGACGGACTTTCAGCCGTTTACGACTACGGACAGAACGGCGTTGAGCTGAAGAACAACATAAAGCGTTACTGGTGGGAGGCGATGACAATGCTCCACGACAACATCGTCGGCATCGACTCCGCAATTTTCATGCACCCCACTATCTGGAAAGCGTCGGGACACGTCGATGCCTTCAACGACCCGCTCATCGACAACAAGGACTCCAAGAAGCGTTACCGCGCAGACGTGCTTATCGAAGACGCGATAGCCAAGTTTGACGAGAAGATTGACAAGGAGGTCGCAAAGGCCCGCAAGCGGTTCGGAGACTCGTTTGACGAGGCGATGTTCCGCCAGACCAACCCCCGTGTCCTCGACCACGCACGCAAGCGCGACGAGCTGCACGAGCGGTTCGCAAAGGCCATGAACGACAGCGACCTGCCCGAACTCAAGCAGATTATCCTCGACTACGAGATAGTTGACCCCATAAGCGGCACGCGCAACTGGACCGATGTGCGCCAGTTCAACCTCATGTTCAAGACCGAGATGGGCTCAACCGCCGACGGAGCAATGGACGTGTACCTGCGCCCCGAGACGGCACAGGGCATTTTCGTCAACTACCTCAACGTCCAGAAGACAGGCCGCATGCGCATACCATTCGGCATCGCACAGATAGGCAAGGCTTTCCGCAACGAGATTGTCGCACGCCAGTTCATATTCCGCATGCGCGAGTTCGAGCAGATGGAGATGCAGTTCTTCGTCCGCCCCGGCACTGAAATGGAGTACTTCGACTACTGGCGGCGCACGCGCCTCGAGTGGCACAAGGCTCTCGGCCTGGGCGACGACAAGTACCGTTACCACGACCACGAGAAACTCGCCCACTACGCCAACGCAGCCACCGACATCGAGTTCCGCATGCCCTTCGGCTTCAAGGAGGTAGAGGGGATACACTCGCGCACCGACTTCGACCTGTCGCAGCACGAGAAGTTCTCCGGCAAGAAGATACAGTACTTCGACCCCGAGCTGGGCGAGAGCTACACCCCCTACGTCATCGAGACATCAATAGGCGTAGACCGTATGTTCCTCACCGTGCTGTGCAGCAGCTACGAGGAGCAGCAGCTCGAGGGCGGCGACAAGCGCGTAGTCCTGCACTTCCCCCCTGCCATCGCCCCGGTCAAATGCGCCGTGCTGCCGCTGGTCAAGAAGGACGGACTGCCCGAGAAGGCTCGCGAGATACAGCACCGCCTACGCTTCGACTTCACATGCCAGTACGACGAGAAAGACTCCATAGGCAAGCGTTACCGCCGACAGGACGCAATAGGCACGCCCTTCTGCATCACCGTTGACCACCAGACACTCGACGACGGCACAGTCACACTGCGCCACCGCGACAGCATGGAGCAGCAGCGCGTCGCCGTCAGCCAGCTCGAGACAATACTCTCCGAGCAGGTCAGCCTAAACTCGCTGCTCAAGAAACTCCTCTGATTACCAACTCTCTAACCTCATAACAAACGACAGAGATGAAAAGACTCCGCAAACTGATGATGATGCTCGCCGTGCTGACGCTATCGGCATCATTCCTCACATCGTGCAACTACAACGACCTGACCGAAAAGGAGCAGAAAGTGGAACAGCAATGGGCGCAGGTGCAGAACGTCTACCAGCGACGCGCCGACCTCATACCCAACCTCGTCAGCACCGTCAAGGGATATGCAGCCCACGAGAGCCAGACCCTCGAGGCAGTCGTCAACGCACGCGCCAAGGCCACGCAGATCACCGTAGACCCCTCGACGCTCGACGAGGAGCAAATCAAGAAGTTCCAGCAGGCGCAGGGCGAACTCTCCTCCGCGCTCGGGCGGCTAATGGCTGTCACCGAGGCGTACCCCGACCTGAAAGCCAACGAGAACTTCCTTAGCCTCCAAGACCAGCTCGAAGGCACGGAAAACCGCATCGCCGTGGAGCGAAAACGCTACACCGAGGCCGTAATGGACTACAACACAGCCATCAAGAAATTCCCCACCGTGATATACGCCTCATGGTTCGGATTTGAGGCAAAGCCGCAGTTCCAGGCCGACGAGAGCGCACAGAAAGCCCCTGAAGTGAAATTCTGACGCATTTACGCACATCGACAGATGACATCCGCACACAACAGACACAGCATGCGCAGCCGGGTTTTAGCAGCCCCGGCTGTCGCCGCTTTCCTCCTCCTTCCCGCCCTCGCCTCCTGCATCAAGGACAACGAAGTGGACTACACGCAGTGGAAAGCCGACAACGAGCAGTACGTCAGCGAGCAGCAGCAGCGCACCGCCGAGGACGGCACGCCATACTACGAGCAGCTCACCGTCGATTGGCTGCCGGGCGTGACCGTGCTGGTACACTGGCACAAACGCCCCGCCGACCACGACAGGGTGATGAAGCCCCTCGACAACTCGACCGTTGACATCAAGTACGCCGGACGCCTATACGACCAGACAGCATTTGACGACTCATACTCACGCACAACATACGGCGACAGCATATACCGATGCCGCCCCAACCAGATGGTGCGCGGATTCTGGGCAACGCTAACGCAAATGGTCCCCGGCGATTCCGTCACAGTCGTGATACCTGCCATTGCAGCATACGGCGTGAGCGGAAACGGCTCGACAATAAAGCCGTACTCCGCACTCGAGTTCGACATCATGATGAAGCGCGTAGTCTCATACGAGACACCGAGCTGACGACAAACTACATAAACCTGACATACACACGATAATGAAAAGCAGAACTATCATCGCGGCGGCATCGGGCGCACTGCTGTGCGGCATGGCGGCATACGCCGCCCCACGGATGCTGACACGGTTCAACGTCGCTCCCCCCGTCCGCGTCATGACACCGGCGATGTCAGACTCCGTCAACACCGACGGCAAGAAATACGACACCGCCAACCTCCTCGACAACCGCATGACCCTCGACTTCAAGCGGCTCAAGTCCACCCTCGCACAAGCCGGGGACACCACCGGACGCATCACACTCGCCCGCCCCGCCGACGGCTACGAGGTCATGCTGATGCAGACGCACATGCGTGCCGAGCGGTTTGCCAAGGGAAGCCTGAAGGTAACATCCCCCTCACGCTTCGAGGTGCTTGTAAACGGCGAGTCAAAAGCCAAGAAGACCACCGCCGAGGACAGCGTGACCAGCGCGTCGGCGCAGACCGTGCAGCTCACCCTCGAGCCAGAGCGCGACTACACACTCACCATTAAGCTCCTCGCCGACGCTTCAGCCGCGTGCGACCCCGAAGTGACGGCAGAGTTCGTCCCCGACGCCGGATACGAGGACATCGCCGTTGCCGCCGACCCGGACATGAAACGCCGCTTCTACGTCGACGACTGCGTGCTCGGCACTCGCGTCATGGCCACCCTCGTGTCGCCCGACGGCAAGTACGCGCTCGTGAAATACCGCCAGTACTTCTCACCGAACAACTACGGGTATTCCGCACAGATAGTCGAGACACGCACCGCCAAGGTCGTCGCCGCCAACCTCCCATACGCAGCCGAATGGATGCCGCAGGGCGACAAGGTGTACTACACCGTCAAGTCCGCCGACGGCAGCGACCTGTACACCATGACCGTCCCCGGCATGGCAACCGAACGCCTGATGACAGGCCTCGAGACCGAAAACGTCAGCTTCACCCCGGACTGCAAGTCACTCATCTACTACCGGCTGGCAGAAGGGACGGCAGAGAGCGGCATAATGCGCCGCGTCACATCGCCCGACGACAGACAGCCAGGCAACCGCAACCGGTACTACATCGTCAAACAGGACGTACAGACAGGCAACACCGTCACGCTCACATACGGCAGCCGGCAGAACGCCATACTCGACATATCGCCCGACTCGCGCCGACTCCTCTACTCCGCCACCAAGGAGACACCCGACCGCTGGCCATTCTACGCCGCCTCAATCATCGAAATGGACCTCAACACCCTCGCCACCGACACCATTGCCGCCGACGAGGGCATCATAAACGGCGCGGTATACTCCCCCGACGGACGGAGCATACTCGTCTACGGAGGGCCTGACATGCTCGGAGGAGTAACACTCAACGCCGGCAACCACCCCATACCCAACGACTTCGACGTGCAAATGGCAGTCGTTGACCTCAAGACACGCAAAGCCACGCCCCTGACACGCGACTTCAACCCCTCCGTCGAGGGAACGCCCGTGTGGAACAAGGCTGACGGCAACATTTACTTCACAGGCGAGGACGGATTCTACAAACGCCTATACCGCTGCGACCCGCGCACCGCCAAGTTTACACAGCTCGACGCAAAAGTGGACGTGATACGCTCAATATCAATGGGAGAGAACTCCGCGCAGTACATCACATACAACGGCTCGACACTGCAGACCGACGGCGCGGCATGGATATACGACACACGCAACGGACGCAGCACACTCATCGCCGACCCCCTGCAGGACACCCTCGGCGACGTGGAATGGGGCAAGACCGACAAATGGACGTTCACCGCATCTGACGGCACGACAATCGACGGCGAGGTAACCCTACCCCCGGGCTTCGACCCCACTCGCAAGTACCCCCTCATAGTATACTACTACGGCGGCACTTCTCCCTCCGACCACAGCATCAACCACCCCTACAACCCCAACGTGTTCGCCTCCCGCGACTATGTGGTATACGTCATCAACCCCAGCGGCACGACCGGATACGGACAGGAGTTCTCCGCACGCCACGTCAACGCCTGGGGCAAGCGCACAGCCGACGACATCATCGAGGGCGTCAAGCTATTCTGCCAGCAGCACCCCTTTGTTGACACCGCTAAGATAGGCTGCCTCGGCGCAAGCTACGGAGGGTTCATGACACAGTACCTGCAGACACAGACCGACATATTCGCCGCAGCAGTGTCACACGCAGGCATCTCAAACGTCACCAGCTACTGGGGCGAAGGATACTGGGGCTACAGCTACAACGCCGTCGCAGCAGCCAAGTCATACCCCTGGACTGACCCCGAGCTGTTCACAAAGCAAGGCTCGCTATTCAACGCCGACAAGATACACACGCCACTGCTCCTGCTCCACGGAACAGAGGACACCAACGTGCCTATCGGCGAGAGCATACAGCTCTACAACGCACTGAAGATACTCGGCCGCGACGTGGAGTTCATCACCGTCGAGGGAGCGAACCACGTGGTCACCGACCCCGACAAACGCCGCGAATGGCAGAACACCATAATGGCATGGTTCGCAAAATACCTCCAGGACGCTCCGCAGTGGTGGGATTCGCTCTACCCCGAGGCCAAGTGACACGACACACACACTGACACCTATACGCAGCCGCGACAGCACATCAGCCGTCGCGGCTGTTTCGTTTCGTTCCGTTTCGCTCGTTCCACATCGTTCCAGCCGTTTCGCCGTCCCCAAGGTGGAACGAAACGAAACGCCCGGACACGGCGAACATTCCCCTGCCGCCAGCCGAATTGTTAAAACGCTATTTCCGACAAAAATTTTGTCCCTAACTTTGCACCGTCAAAACGTGAGGCACTCCACCCCGGCGTGGCAGTCCCTGCACTGACGACATACAAACCATTAATTACCAATCACAACCTTGCCGTGGAAAGGACACGGCGCAAAACAACTTTTCGACTTATGGAAGAAAGAAAACACTGGTACACCGGCATGACTGTCGATGAACTCAACAAGCTCGACAGCGCCTTCATCGGAGCAGCCGACAGAGCGGAAGCAGCCCTCGAAGCCGTCGGGGCTGACACCTCGGAGCTGGCAGCTTCGCTCGCAATGTCAGCAGCCTTGCAGCTCACTGCCACCGACAGCATCGCAGCCGCTGCGGCAGCAGCCTCCTCCCCCTCCTCGCAGAGAGAGGGGGAGAGAGAAGAAGAGAGAGAGAATAATAATAATGAGCAAGCATCTCCGGCAGCAGATGCAGCTCCGACTGTGGGAGCTTGTACCGACGAGGTGCTGCGGACAGCAGCCCTGCTGCGCCGCATGGGAGTGCCTATCACACTCCCCGACGACGCCTCGGAGAACTCGGAGTGTCAAGAAGAAGAGCCTTTTCTGACGGAAGAAATGGCGCAGGGCGAAGGCCAGACGCTCTTCCGACTGCTCGCCACCAAATCCGCCAACGAGTGGATGCGACAGGCAGCGTCACGCCCTGACCCTGTGCCGCTGTACCGCTCGCTGTGGTACGAGAACGAGGTCTCCTGCCTGTTCTCCGACACCAACAGCGGCAAGAGCGTCCTGGCGGTGCAGATAGCCGCCGAGGTGGCGCAGACACGCCGCGTGCTGTACTGCGACTTCGAGCTGTCGGACAAGCAGTTCCAGTCACGGTACACTGACGAGCAGGGCAACCTGCACACCTTTCCCGACAACTTCCTCCGCGCCGAGATAGACATCGACGCTGCCAGCCGCTCCGGGGGAGTGTTCTCCGTCATCGCCGAGATAGAGCGTGCCGCAGACGCTGCCGACGCCAAGGTCGTCATCATCGACAACATCAGCTTCCTGTGCAACTCGCTCGAGAAGGGGGAGGACGCAGGGCTGCTCGTCATGCGCCTCATTGACATGAAGCGGCGGCGGGGCCTGTCGATGTTGCTCATCGCCCACACCCCCAAGCGGATGCTCACCTCGCCGCTGACGCAGAACGACCTGGCCGGCTCGAAGCGCATCATCAACTTCATGGACAGCGCGTTTGCCATAGGGCGCAGCGCGACCGACGAGCATCTGCGCTACATCAAGCAGGTCAAGGTGCGCAACGGCGCAGTGGAGTACGGCGCGGACAGCGTGCTGCTATGCGAAATGGACACCGAGGGGGGCTGGCTGCACTTCCGCGACCTCGGGACGGTCGAGGAGCGCACGCAGCTGCGCGAGCAGACTGACAAGGAGGACGACCGCGTCAACGACGCCATTCGCCGAATGCTCGACGAGGGGTGCAGCTACCGTGAAATGGCCGGCGTGCTTGGCATATCATCAACGGCCGTGTTCAAGCGAGCCAAGAAGCTGCGTCTGCAGTCCTGTTAACCGTTTCGCTGCGTTAACCCTGTTAACCTGTTTCGGGGGGGTAAACATGGTTAACACCCCCTCTTATTCCTGACTGCTGTTAACCTCGCGTTAACCCTGTTAACCTGTCGCGGGCGGTTAACGCGGTTAACAGCGGGCAGCCACGCGCTCGGCTGCGAGCATTTGACGGGCGAATATTTCCGTTTTCGGAGAAAATAAAGTAACTTTGCATCCGAGAAAACGGCAGATTGCGCTGCCGAAACATCAGCATACAGGTATACTTGTCACGAATATGAAATATGTAGGAGCACATGTCAGCAGCCAGGGCGGAGTGTCAAACACCCCCGGGCGTGCCAACGAGTTGGGGGCAAAGGCTTTCGCCCTGTTCACAGGCAGCAGCAACCGCTGGTCGTCAAAGCCCATAAGCGAGAAGGAGGCGGACCGGTTCAAGCAGCAATGCGAGCAGCTTGGCTATACGCCGCAGCAAATCCTGCCACACGATAATTTCCTCATCAACCTCGGCAGCCCCGACAGCGAGAAGCTCGAGAAGTCGCGCCAGTCATTCCTCGAGGAGATGCAGCGGTGCATGGC
>ENA-OUQC01001818-OUQC01001818.1-human-gut-metagenome-genome-assembly--contig:-NODE-1818-length-10251-cov-11.434092_pt1 | contig 10251 bp, 7 predicted proteins | sample MGYA00237942_ERZ548815 | MGnify/ENA primary metagenome ERZ548815 (study PRJEB26490, sample SAMN05194722) | human gut metagenome | biome: terrestrial biome; feature: human-associated habitat; material... | reverse complement strand
GCAGCACCAACACCATCATCACCTCCATGTATCAGGAGCACGGCGTCATGCCCTCGCCCCATATGGCGGGACTGATGGCGGCGGCTATCCTGTCGGATACGGTTATGTTCAAGTCCCCCACCTGCACCAAGCGGGATATCGCCATGGCGGAGCGTCTGGCCCGTATGGCCCGTGTATCGCTGGACGATCTGGGCCGGGAGCTGTTCGCCGCCGGCGCGGTGGACGGCAAGTCGGCGGAGGAGCTGCTGCGCAGCGACTTTAAGGAGTTCCATATCGCCGAGCAGAATCTGGGCGTGGGTCAGGTGACGTGCATCGATTCCGAGCACCTGATGGAGCGCAAGGACGATCTGCTGAAGGCGATGGAGCAGATGCGGAGCGAGCATGACTACGACATGGTGATCCTGATGCTGACGGACGTTTTGCAGGAGGGCACGCAGCTGCTGTTCATCGGCAGCGACGACGCCATCCGCAACGCCTTTGCCGTGGAGCCCAAGGACAACACGGTGTTTCTGCCGGGCGTCATGTCCCGGAAGAAGCAGGTCATTCCCATGCTGACCACATTGTGGGGCTGAGAGACCAACAAAAAGCGTCACGCGGTAGCCGCGTGACGCTTTTTTTCAGTGGAAGGATAAGGCGGAAAAGAGCTTTTGTAGGGGAGGGGCTCTGCCCCTCCCATCATTTACCGGAAACGCCATCGTAAGCCGTAGGGGCGGGGTAGAACCCCGCCCCTACGCTATATGTATCGAACCATTTTGCAAGGCGGCACGGACAAAATAAAGCAGTGAGCGCCCTGTATCGCTCACTGCTTTGCTCTGGGATAGGGCTTTTTCTCGTCGGTCAGGCCCGCCAGATAGTCCATGCTGGTATTCAATGCCAGCGCCACGCGGCGGCATTGCTCAAAGCTGAGATACCGCTCACCCCGTTCGATCTTGGAATAGGCACTCTGGTCAATGCCGGTCAGCATTTGCATTTTGATCTGGGTAAAGCCTCGCTCTTTGCGGAGGTCTTGCAATCTGCTCATAATCAATCATCACCGACGTCTTTTATTTTATGACAGGGGCGGACGAACTGTCCGCCCCTGTAGGGTATTTACTTATTCCGGCTTGCCTTCCGGCTTATCCTCCGTGGATTCGCCCTCGGAGGTATTCTCCGGCTGATCTTCCGCCTTTCCCTCCTCCGGCTTCGCGTCGAAGTCCGGCATGGGGATGGGCTGGGAGACGATGTTGATGTGCTTGGCGGGCGCCTCGATGGTCTCCGGCACGCTGGGACGGAACAGGGGCTGCTCCGGCTCCCGTGTGGCGCCGTAGTTGTCCACGGTCTCGGGGTCGCGGCCCTCGATAATGGCCATCATCTCCTGACCGGTGATGGTCTCCTTCTTCAGCAGGTACGCGGCGATCTTGTCCAGCAGTTCCCGATTCTCCATCAGGATCTCTTTGGCTTCCTTGTGGCACTGGCGGATGATCTTGATGGTTTCGCGGTCAGCGGCGGCGTAGGTCTCCTGCGCGCAGGTCATGGAGTAGCCACCGTCCAGATACTGGCTCTGCACCGTGCCCAGCGCCACCATGTCGAACTCGTCGCACATACCGAACCGGGCCACCAGATTCCGGGCCATCTCCGTGGCCCGCTCAATGTCGTTGGCGGCACCGGAGGTCATGGTGTTGCACACTACCTCCTCGCTGGAACGGCCTGCCAGCAGGGTACGGATCTCCGCCAGAATGTCCTCCCTGGACATGAGGAACTTCTCCTCCTCCGGCAAATGCAGCGTGTAGCCCAGCGCACCCTGCGTGTGGGGCACGATGGTGATCTTGCTGACAGGCTGGGCGTTCTTCTGCTTGGCGGCCACCAGCGCGTGACCCACCTCGTGATAGGCGATGATGCGCTTTTCCTGCTCGGTGATGACAGTGCCCTTTTTCTCGCTGCCGGCGATGACCAGCTCAAAGGACACCAGCAGATCATTCTGATTCACGGCGCGGCGGCCCTTGCGGACGGCCCGCAGAGCGGCCTCGTTCACCAGATTGGCAAGGTCGGCACCCACGCAGCCGGCGGTCGCCTGGGCGATCTTCTCCAGATTGACGTCCTCCGCCAGCTTGATGTTGCGGGTGTGAACCTGCAGGGTCGCCAGACGACCCGCCAGATTGGGACGGTCCACGGTGATGCGGCGGTCGAAGCGGCCGGGACGCAGCAGCGCCTTGTCCAGCACCTCCGGACGGTTGGTGGCGGCCAGCACGATGATACCCTTGCTGGGGTCAAAGCCGTCCATCTCCGCCAGCAGCTGGTTCAGGGTCTGCTCCCGCTCGTCGTTGCCGCCGCCGAAGCGGCTGTCGCGGGTCTTGCCGATGGCGTCGATCTCGTCGATGAAAATGATGCAGGGCGCTACCTTGGCGGCTTCCTTGAACAGGTCGCGGACACGGCTGGCGCCCACACCCACGAACATCTCCACAAAGCCGGAGCCGGAAATGGAGAAGAAGGGGACGCCGGCCTCGCCGGCTACCGCCTTGGCCAGCAGAGTCTTACCGGTACCGGGAGAGCCCACCAGCAGCGCGCCCTTGGGGAGCTTGGCGCCGATGGCGGTGTATCTGCCGGGGTTGTGTAGGAAGTCGATGATCTCCTCCAGGGATTCCTTGGCCTCGTCCTGACCGGCCACGTCCTTGAAGGTGACGCCGGTGGATTTTTCCATGTACACCTTGGCGTTGGATTTGCCCACGCTGCCGATGCCGCCGAAACCGCCGCCGCCGGACTTACTGAGGATCCGCATTACCAGCATGAACAGAGCCACCATGATAATGATGGGCAGCACATAGCTGGCCATGAAAGCCAGAACGGGACTGACCTGCGCCTTATAGTAGCCGCTGTAGGCCACATTGTGCTCCTCCAGCAGGGGCAGCAGCTGACTGTCGGCCAGCTGGGCGGTGTACAGCGTCAGCGGGGTCTCTTTGGACTGGGTGTAGGTCTTGGGCTGCTCCTTGCTGCCCTCCTCCACCTCCTCGGTGTAGGTATAGCCATCCACCGGCGTGATGTAAACGGTGCTGTCCTTGAACAGGATCTCCTTGACCTGATCCTTTTCCACCATATCCACCATCTGACTGTACTTGACCTCGTGACTGGTGGACTTGTTGGCGGTGTTGCCGGAATAGGCACCGATGTAATTCATCACCACCACCAGAACCACAGCCCACATCACCAGCGTAAGAATGCCCCGCATGCGGTTGTTGTTCTTGTTGTTATTATTGTTCCGGTTATCGCGATTGTTATTATTGTTATCTGCCATGGAACCCTCCTTGAAGAGATATCCTGAGTATTCAAGTATAGGTGACAGTATACCACAAAAGACAGAGGGTCACAAGCGGCACATTGGCGGATTTTCTGTAAAATTTCTATGAATCGGGCTTTATCTTGCCGCGGCGGTATGATATAATCAATACTGAATCGATATATCTGGAAAGGAATTGTTTCTATGAAAGAACAGACGACCGCCCCCAAGCGCCGTCCCATGGCCGAAGCCGAGGCCGACGGCATGATCGAGGGGCGCAACGCGGTGATCGAGGCGCTGCGGGCCGGAACGGCCATCGACAAGATCTATCTTGCCAAGGGCGAGACGGACAAGACGCTAGGCCACATCGCTTCCAAGGCCCGCGCGGCGGGTGTTGTGGTGGTGGAGGCCGACCGCCGCAAGCTGGACGCCATGTCTCGCACCCACGCCCATCAGGGCGTTATCGCGCTGGCCGCCGTCCGGGAGTATGTGACGGTGGAGAGCATTTTGCAGACCGCCGCCGACAGGGGCGAAGCGCCGCTGCTGGTGATCTGCGACGAGATTTCCGATCCCCACAATTTGGGCGCCATCCTCCGTACCGCCGAGTGCGCCGGGGCCCACGGCGTCATCATCCCCAAGCGCCGCAGCGCGGGACTGACTGCCATCGTGGCAAAGACCTCCGCCGGTGCGGTCAGCTATATGCCGGTGGCGCGGGTGGCCAATATCCCCTCGCTGCTGAAAGACCTGAAAAAGCAGGGCGTCTGGGTGTTCGGCACCGCCGCCGACGGCAACACCACCCTGTATAACGCCGACCTGAAGGGCCCTGCCGCCATCGTCATCGGCTCCGAGGGCGACGGCATGACCCGCCTTGTGGCGGAAAACTGCGATTTTCTGGTCAGCATCCCCATGAAAGGACAGATCTCCTCCCTGAACGCCTCCGCCGCAGCGGCTATCCTGCTGTATGAGGCGGTGCGCCAGCGGAGCTGAGAAAAAGGATATCCATGCGCAGGCAAGACGAGGAACAACTGCATACCCCCGCCGCCCCTGAGGACGAGGCGTTTACGCTGGAATCCATCCTGGCCGAATACGGCAAGGGTGGGCGTCAGCTTGCCCCGACAGAGGAGCCTGCGCCCACACCCGCGCCGGAGCCTGTTTCGGAGCCGGAGCCGGAACCCGAACCCATTCCGGAACCGGAGCCTGCTCCCGAGCCTGAACCGGAGCAGGAAGTGGAAATCACCACCCGCCTGCCCAGGACGGAAAAGCGGGAGAAGAAGCGGAAGCGCCGCAAAAAGGCGGAAAAGGGCGATACCACGGAGCTTCCGGTGATCCGCGCCGACCGGCCGCCGAAGCCCTATGTGTCATCTGCACCTACGCCGGAGGAGGAGCTGCCGCCGGATCGGGTGTCGCTGAAAAACGTCATGTACGACACGGTGGACGCGGTGCTGGCGGAGAATGACGACGGGATCTTGGAGGAGCCGCTTACTCTGCGGGAGCGGCTGCGTGAGCTGACGGCCCGCCGCTCCCGGAAAAAGCTCAGGCGGCACGACACCGAGCAGCTGTGGGCGGAGCCGGAGCGCCCGGAACCGGAGCCGGAGCCGCTTGCGCCGGAGCCGGACAGCGACGAGGCGTTCCGGGCGGAAAAGCGCCGGGCCAAGCACCTGAACCGGTCGCTGACCATATTGAGCTTTCCCGTGGCCGCGCTGATCGCGCTGGCGGTGCTGGACGGGCTGGGCTATATGCCTGCCGCGTGGCAGGAGAGCGCCATGCTGCGGGGCCATCTGCCGGTAGGCGTGATGATGCTGGCGGCCATCTTCGCGATGGACGTGTGGAAATACGCCTTTCAGGAGCTGAGAAAGGGCCATGTCACCAGCGCCTTCGGTGCGCTGCTGCTGGTTTTTGCGGTGGCGTTTGACGGCATCGTGTCCGCCGCTATTACCCAGGACGGTCACATGCCATTTGCCGCCACCACGGCGCTGCTGATGTGGATGGAGCAGTGGGCGCTGCTGCTGCGCTCCGAGACACGGCGCGAGGCGTTCCAGCTGGCCAATGTGGGCGGCGAGCCGCCCTATGTGGCGTCCCAGCTGGACATGGGTATCTGCAAGCAGAAGGGACGGCTGGAGGGCTTTTACCGCATGACGGACAAGCCCGATCCCGCCTGTTGCTGGCAGTGGTATCTGACGCCGCTGCTGCTGAGCGCCGCCACGGTGCTTTCCGCCGTGGTGTGCCTGTCCGGGCAGGGCATGGAGAGCTTCCTACGGGTCTGGTCGGCCCACCTGACGGTGTCGCTGCCCCTGTCGCTGCCGCTGACGGCGGCGCTGCCGCTGCACCGCCTGCAGCACCGTCTCACACGGGGCGGCAGCGCGCTGGCGGGCTATGCCGGGGCGCTGCCTCTGAGCCGCAGCCGCCAGCTGCTGGTGACGGAGAACGACCTGTTCCCCACCGGCACGGTGGCGTTCAACGGCTACAAGGTCTATGGCGAGGAGCGCATCAAGATGCTCTCCTACGCCGCCGGGATGGCGCAGGCGGCGCACAGCCAGCTGTCGCCCCTGTTTCGCCAGCAATTGGCGGCGGAGGGCGGGTTCTCCGCCCGCGTGGACGACCTGCGCTTCTGTGAGGAGGGCGGCGTGACCGGCATGATCCGGGGCGAGACCGTCGCCATGGGCAGCGCGTATTTCATGCGCAAGCAGAAGGTGACGCTGCCCCACGACCTGAAGCTGCAAACCGGTGTGTTTCTGGCGATCGACGGCGTGCTGGGCGCTATCTTCGTCATCAAGTATCAGCCCTCCCGCAATGTGGACTGGGCGCTGCGGGCACTGCACCGGGCGGGCATGCGGCCTGTGCTGGCGGTGCGCAGCGGCAATGTGACGCCGGGACTTCTGAAGCGGAAGTTCGGACTGGACTGCAAGCCGGTCTATCCCAATGTCTCCGCCCGGCTGGCCCTGTCCGACGCCATGGAGCAGCGGGGCGAGGCCCCCAACGCCGTGATCTACCGGGAGGGGCTGATGCCATTGTCCGAGGCCACTATCGGCTCCCGCCGCCTGCGCAGTGCCACCCGGACGGGAACGTGGCTGTGCTATCTGGGTGCGGTGGTGGGTTTGCTGCTGACCTATTACCTAACCTCCGTGGGCAGCTACGGCACGCTGTCGCCACTGTACATGCTGGGCTTTCTGGCGCTGTGGCTGCTGCCGACGCTGCTGCTGAGCGGACTGGTGAAGCACTACTAAGGTTTATAAAACGAGAAGGCCACGGTGGATTTTCCGCCGTGGCTTTTCGACTCTGGTCGACCTGACCAGAAAAAGGGAAAGCTTGTTGTATAAGTTGACGAAATCTCCCGTAAGACAGGGGATTTTTCCTACAAATATTAAAAATAAAGGTTGTCAGACTTGCAAAAGTGAGCTATAATCGTCATGTTGAGCGTATTGCGCGCGGCAGCGCCCGTGCGCTGGATCAAATTGAAGGGAGAACACACCATTATGACTGCAAACGACATTCGCAATATTGCCCTGTTGGGCCACGGCGGCTCCGGCAAGACCTCTCTGGTGGAGCAGATGCTGTACATGACCAAGGGTATTGACCGTCTGGGCAAGACCGCTGACGGCAACACCACCTGTGACTACGACGCCGAGGAGATCAAGCGCCAGATCTCTATCTCTCTGGCCTTTGCTCCCGTCATGTATAAGGGTAAGAAGATCAACGTGATGGACGCCCCTGGCAACTTCGATTTCGCCGGTGAGGCCGTGTGCGCCATCCGCGCCGCCGAGTGCTCCGTCATCGTGGGTAACGCCAAGGACGGCCTGTCCGTCGGTATGGAGCGTACCTGGAAGATGCTGGGCAAGAAGCCCCGCATGATGTTCATCAACCGCGTGGAGGAGGCCAACGCCGACTACGCCAGCTGCATCGAGGCTGTCAAGGGCAAGTTCGGCACCGCCATCGCACCCATCGTTGCCACCAAGGCTGACGCCAACAAGGCCGTCACCGTGATCGTTGACCTGCTGCACAACAAGGCTTACGACGCCAAGGGCGAGTGCGCCATCCCCGCCGACATGGCCGACGAGGTGGAGGCCCTGCGCTCCGAGCTGATGGAAGCCGCCGCCGGCGCCGACGAGGAGCTGATGGAGAAGTTCTTCGAGACCATGGAGCTGTCCGCCGAGGATATGGCCAAGGGTCTGAAGATCGGCGTCCGCGAGGGTACTGTCTGCCCCGTGCTGTGCGGCTCCGCCGTCACCGGTATGGGCGTTGACATGCTGATGCAGACTATCGTGGATCTGGTTCCCGTGGCCACCGACATGCCCGCCGAGGCTGCCGAGGACGACGACGGCAACGCCATCGAGGTCGCTTACGATCCCAACGGCACCACCGCCGCTTTTGTGTTCAAGACCATCTCCGACCAGTACGGCAAGTACTCCATGATCAAGGTCATCCGCGGCAAGGTCACTGGCGATATGTCCCTGTACAACATGACCACCGGCAACACCGAAAAGCTGGGCCGTCTGTACACCATGAAGGGCAAGAAGAGCGAGGAGACCAAGGAGATCTGCTGCGGCGATATCGGTGCCATCGGCAAGATGGACAAGGTCAAGACCGGCGACACCCTGTGCGAGCCCAAGACCTACGTCAAGTTCGCGCCTCTGGCCTTTGCTCCCGCCTGCTATGAGCGCGCTATCTCCCCCAAGACCAAGCAGGAGATCGAAAAGCTGGGCACCGGCCTGAACAAGCTGAACGAGGAGGATCCCACCTTCTCCGTCACCAACAACGCCGAGACCCACCAGACCGTTATCTCCGGTGCCGGCGATATCCAGATCGACGTGCTGTGCAGCAAGCTGAAGTCCCGCTTTGGCGTGGATTCCGAGCTGAGCACCCCCCGCGTCGCTTACCGTGAGAAGATCCGCAGCACCGTCCGCAAGCAGGGCCGCTATAAGAAGCAGACCGGCGGCAGCGGCCAGTTCGGTGATGTTCATATCATCTTCGAGCCCCAGAGCGAGCAGGAGGATATGATCTTTGAAGAGAACGTGTTCGGCGGCTCCGTGCCCAAGAACTTCTTCCCCGCTGTGGAAAAGGGCCTGCGCGAGAGCTGCCTGCACGGCGTGCTGGCCGGCTATCCCGTGGTGTTCCTGAAGGCCACTCTGGTGGATGGCTCCTACCACCCCGTGGACTCCTCCGAAATCGCCTTCAAGCTGGCCGCCAACCTGGCCTTTAAGGCCGCTCTGCCCGAGGCCAAGCCCGTGCTGATGGAGCCCATCGGCGAGCTGAAGGTCACCATTCCCGACAGCTATCTGGGCGATGTCATGGGCGACCTGAACAAGCGCCGCGGCCGCGTGATGGGCATGAATCCCACCGGCGACGGCGAGCAGGTGCTGGAGGCTGAGGTTCCCATGGCCGAGATGATGAGCTACGCCATCGACCTGCGCTCCATGACCCAGTCCCGCGGTACCTTCACCTTCAACTTTGTCCGCTACGAGGATTGCCCCGCTGCGGCTCAGGAGAAGGCCATCGCCGAGGCTAAGGCTCTGGCCGAGGCTGAGTAAGCTTATATGATGAAAAAAGACCGGTACGGCATAGCCGTACCGGTCTTTTTTACATATTTTCCGGACGTGGCGGAGAGAATAAAAGGCGGCGGAAAATTTTTCTGAAAAATTTCAAAAAAACTCTTTACAAATCCAAAAGGATGTGGTACTATACTAATGCAAACAATAATTGTTAGCGATTAAAGAAAGGGGGAATGCCAATGGAGACAGCCACAAGATACAGTCCTAAGCGAGAGGCAATTTTGAAGTGCCTGCGCTCCACCACGTGCCATCCCTCGGCGGAATGGGTGTACACCCAGCTGAAGCCACAGATCCCCGATTTGTCGCTGGCCACGGTGTATCGTAATCTGGCCCGCTTCCGCAGCGAGAGCGTGGTGCAGGTTATCGGCTGTGTGGATGGCGAGGATCGCTACGACGGTAACGTCGCCCCTCACGGACACTTTATCTGCCGCGGCTGCGGCGCGGTCATCGACCTGCCGCCCATTCCGGTGGACGCCCCGGATCTGGCTCAGGTGGGACGGCAGGAGAGCTACAGCGTTACATTCTACGGTCGGTGCAATCAGTGCCTGGCGAAAGAGAAAATCAGTTGACAATGGCTGCTTTTTGGACAAGAGCAGCGTCAAAATAAGAACAAAACAAATATTTAATTACGACAATGGAGGTAAAAAGTTATGAAGAAGTGGGTCTGCCCTGTTTGCGGTTATGTTCATGAAGGTGATGTTCCCCCCGCTGAGTGCCCGGTGTGCCATGTTTCCGGTGAGAAGTTCACCCTGCAGGCCGAGGAGAAGTCCTGGGCTGCCGAGCATGTGGTAGGCGTCGGCAAGGTGTTCGGCGACAACGTGCCCGAGGAAGTCCGCAAGGAGATCATCGACGGTCTGCGCGCCAACTTCGAGGGCGAGTGCTCCGAGGTGGGTATGTATCTGGCCATGGCCCGTGTGGCTCATCGTGAGGGCTATCCCGAGATCGGCCTGTACTGGGAGAAGGCCGGTCTGGAAGAAGCCGAGCACGCCGCCAAGTTCGCCGAGCTGCTGGGCGAGGTCATCACCGACAGCACCAAGAAGAATCTGCAGATGCGCGTGGACGCCGAGAACGGTGCTACTGCCGGTAAGTTCGAGCTGGCCAAGCTGGCCAAGCAGTACAATCTGGACGCCATCCATGACACCGTCCATGAAATGGCCCGCGACGAAGCCCGTCACGGCAAGGCCTTCGAGGGTCTGCTGAACCGGTACTTCGGAAAGTAAACAAAACCGCGCCAACACCGGCTTTTTGAAAGAGGAGAGGGAGGTTCCCTCTCCTCTTTTTTTGGTTGTGTCGGCGGTGCCGGTGAGGGAAAGGTGGCATAAAAGTGGCAGTTTTTCCGCCGGTGAAGCCCCGTCCAACCCCAAAAGTGGATACTCAAAAAGTGGATATTTTTAGTATAATGTTCGGGCCGGGCGGAGATAGCCACTGCGGGCCGGAAAAAATAAGCCAAATGTA
>ENA-OUQC01001817-OUQC01001817.1-human-gut-metagenome-genome-assembly--contig:-NODE-1817-length-10258-cov-7.780849_pt1 | contig 10258 bp, 6 predicted proteins | sample MGYA00237942_ERZ548815 | MGnify/ENA primary metagenome ERZ548815 (study PRJEB26490, sample SAMN05194722) | human gut metagenome | biome: terrestrial biome; feature: human-associated habitat; material... | reverse complement strand
GATGAATCCAGAGCGCACGGGGGCGAGGGCAAATAGGTGCGCAAAAAATAAATTTTGAAAGGAAAATCAAATGAAAAACAAAAACGGAATTTACATCATCGGTGTTGATCATGGTTATGGCAACATCAAAACAGCCAACCACTGCTTCCCTACCGGCGTAGAGAGTAGCGACACGGAACCGACTTTCAAGAACGACTTGCTGATTTATCAGGGCCGCTACTACCAGATTGGCGTTGGACACAAGGAATACGCAGATGAAAAGGTCATGGACGAGGATTACTACATCCTGACCCTGGCAGCCATTGCCCGGGAGCTGGGCAGGGAGCAAATCACTCAGGCCAATGTGTTCCTGGCGGCGGGGCTGCCCCTGTCCTGGGTGGCGAAACAGCGGAAGGCGTTCCAGGCGTACCTGCTACAGAATCGTGAGGTGGAGTTTTCTTTTCGGAGAAAGGATTACCGCATCCGCATTGTAGGCGCAGCAGTCTATCCCCAGGGATTTGCAGCAATCGCGCCCATTGTCAACCATTTTATGGGAAGTAATATGCTTTGCGACATTGGTAACGGCACCATGAACATCCTGCGAACCATGGACAGCAATGTGGATTTGCGCCAAATGTTCACGGAAAAGTATGGTGTGCAGCAGTGCGTCTTGGCTGTCCAAGAGACCCTTATGCGGGAACATCACGCCGAACTGGAGGAACAGATGATTCACAATTTCTTGCGGTACGGTACAGTCGGCATCGACGAGGAACTGGAAAAGACCATGAAGTTGACAGCCAGCGACTATGCGAAAAAAGTTTTCCGCAAGCTCCGAGAGCATGGCTATGATCCCCGGATTATGAAGCTGTATGTAGTCGGCGGCGGTGGGTGCCTGCTGAAAAATTTCTTCCCCATTGCCCCTGACAAAATCATCATTAACAGCGACATTTGCGCCACGGCCAAAGGCTACGAGTATATGGCCGAGGTAAAAAATGTGACGGGAGGTGCGAAATGAGGGCCATGAAAACCACGATACGCTTCAAGCTGTCCCGTGCCGAGGATGCCCGTGCGCTGGAGTATCTGAGGAATCGGAAAGCGGCGGGATGTTCTTTCAGCAAATCCGTGGTGCAGGCCATTAACGACTGCCTGGATGCTCAGGAAACGGAAAGCAGGGAGGACTCCTTTATGGGTAGATTTCGACTGATGCTTCGTGAAGAACTGAAAGCTGCTGGGAATGTGGCCTCCTTTCAACCCGTTCACGAGGTTCCCCAGCCGTCGCAGGAGAATGCCGAGCAAACGCTGGCGTTTTTGGATGCTTTCGACGGCATGGAATGACAAAATGACGGCGTTTTTTCGGGGAAACGCCATCGATGTGCGAATGTCTCACAACGATGTGCCGTCGCATTTGGCGGTTTGCGGAGTCAAAATCGGACAATGTGATGGCGTATTTGCAGAAAAGCACCGTCCCAAAGCACTGGTTTTACCCGACCATAATTACACAGGGACAGATGCCTACAACAGACCTAGTGTACACTTTTTCATGCACAGTATCGTTCAGGGCAGGGCTGTGTATCACTGAATTGTGGGCAATGTGGGGGCGATTCAACATGATAGAAAAGGTTATGTCTTTAGTCTGGCAAGCATCGCCTTTTGTCCCCAAAGGCAGCTTGTCAGGGCATATCCCTGAAGAGATCGCCAAATTGGCCGATATTCTGGGACACAGCAGCATCGACACAACAAGAATCTATATTATGACCACCGGCACAGAACACCGGCGAAAAATCGAACGATTGGGCCTTGTAGTTTAGGCAATAAAAAACACCACATAATTTCCATTATGTTGTTTACTAGCCCAGACTGAATGCCAACTTAACAATAGCGCACTCTATTTTGGGTGCACCAAAGCCACCCTCATACTCTATAAAAAAAGAATTTGAGGGTGGCTTCGTGCTTCCCGCTTTTTGTACTGCCACTTTTATCTTAGATTTTACCATCTTTTTACGTACTTTTCCTGTGCACCTTGATTTTCATATATGCTTGTGCTAAAATTATTTTGATTGGAAATTGGGCATATATCTTTTGATATAATCGTTTCACTACATAATGGAAATAATGTGTTGCGCTGAATGCCGCATTCATCTATGGCAACACCGCGCAATTGTGTCTGCGAGCCGCAGCCGTCTTTTTGCCCCACTTCTTCAGTTTGAAAAACGAGAAATACATACAGTATTCCTTCGTTTTCCAAACTTTGAATTGAGCCAAAAATCCAGGCTGGGGCTTCTTGCCAAATTGTGCGGTGTTGCCCCAGTTGAAACTCAGCACAGCGTGAGGAATATTACTTCCGTGCTGTGGAGTAAGGATTGGGGGCAGGTGAAGAATAACTGCTGCCTCTTTTTTTGCTTTTGTGCTGTGCGGCACAGATTTGGAGGTGCTCTATGACGGATAAAGAATTGCGGCGTTTGAGCCGGAGTGAGCTGCTGGAAATGCTGATTGCCCAGACGGAAGAAAACAGCCAGCTGAAGATCAGGCTGGAGCAGGCGGAAGCACAGCTTCGGGACCGCAGGATCGAGATCGACAAAGCCGGTTCCCTGGCGGAGGCTGCCCTGTCCCTCAACGGTGTCTTTCAGGCGGCGGAGGCCGCGGCGCAGCAGTATCTGGAAAATATCCAGCGGATCAGCAGCCAGCAGGATGCCATCAGCCGCGTTATCAAGGAGCAGTCGGCAAAAGAGGCCGCTCAGATCCGGCAGGAGGCAGAGGCGTACAGCCAAAAAGTACACGCGGATGCGGATGCCTACTGGAAGCAGGTTGCTGCCAGAGCGTCCAAACTGCTGGCAGACCAGGAAGCACTGCGGCAATTGATTCAGTCCGCTGGAGAGGTTGAGATCAATGAAGAACACAGCAAATCCGTCCCGCGAGCTTCCAACCCTGGAACAGCTCGAAACGGAGCTTGACAGAGAGAAATACAAAAAGCGATATCGGCGGGTCCTGAGAAGCGCTGTCTATACCCTTGTGGTCGTTGCGGCTGTAGCCGTATTGGTCGCCACCATCTGGATGCCGGTGCTGCAGATCTACGGGGCTTCCATGACGCCAACGCTGAATGAGGGAGATATTGTGCTCTCTGTCAAAGGGTCGGATTGTGAACTGGGCGACCTGGTGGCGTTTTACACGGGAAACAAGATTTTGGTCAAACGCTGTATCGCCGGTCCTGGTCAGTGGGTGGATATTGACGCTGACGGAAATGTGTATGTGGACGGTGAGTTGCTGGACGAACCATACCTGACAGAAAAAGCCCTTGGAGACTGTGACATTGCATTACCCTACCAGGTGCCGGATAACCGGTACTTTTGCATGGGCGACCACCGCTCTACTTCTGTGGATTCCCGCAGTACAACGGTTGGCTGTGTCTCCGATGAACAGATTGTTGGAAAAATTGTCTTCCGGGTCTGGCCCCTGCCTGACTTCGGAACATTGAGATAGGAAAGCTGGTGATTGGTATATGAAGAAGGATGCGCTTCAGGGCGCAGAAAAATATACGAAGGCACATCAAAGGAAGAAACGCTGGTACCGGGTTGTAACCGTTCTTGCCTGCGTTGTGGTGTTCTGCACGGTCTACGCATTGATTCTTCCCGCCATTACCATGGAAAAGGGAGCGTGTGAGATTCCTGAACACACCCATTCGGAGGCTTGCTACACGCAAGTAACCTCTGCCACCCGGACCGAGCCGGTGTGTACCATCGAAAGCCTGAATCTCCATCAGCATGACGATACCTGCTATGACAGCGAAGGAAACCTGACGTGCGGGTATGCAGACTTTGTCGTTCACCAGCATGATTCGGCATGCTATGACGAAAATGGGAACCTTTGGTGCCCGCTGCCGGAGATCGAGACCCATGAGCACACCGGAAGCTGCTATGCCGTGCCGGAAACAGACGCACCCGAAGTACATACCCATACGGATGATTGCTACACCGTGGAGCGCGGCGAATTGACTTGTACAGAGCATGTGCATACGGATGATTGCTACACGGAAACCAGCACTCTGATATGCAGCCTGGAGGAGAGTGATGGGCACCAGCACGAGGAAAGCTGTCAGGATGAGGCCGGAGAAATCGTGTGTTCGGTCGAAGTTTCCGAAGGCCATCACCACGATGGCAATTGCTATGAAACACACCGGGAACTGATTTGCGGTGTGGACAGTGATCACCAGCACAGCGATGACTGCTATGCATGGAATAAGGTGCTGACTTGTGACCTGTCCACCGAACCAGTCGAGGTTGCAACGGAACCGGTGCTGGTCTGCGGAAAAGCGGAAATCCTTCTCCACGAACACACCGCTGGCTGCCTGGGGGAATCTGGCAATCTGATCTGCGGCAAAATCCAGGTTCTTTCCCATCAGCACACAGCGTCCTGTTTCGAGACAGTGGAGAAGCTGGTGGATACGGAGTCTCTGACCTGCACCCTGCCTGAGGATGAAAACCACGCCCATACCGCCCTGTGCTATGGCACCTGGGAATTGACCTGCGATATGGAGGAACATACCCACACGGAGGAATGCAGCACTGCGGAAGAAACAGAAGCGACAGAAGAAACGACCGAACCGACCGAACCGGAGGAAGAGATGTCCGGCATGGAGATCGATCCCAGCCTGCCGGTTATGGGCACTGCCTACGCTTCTGGCGCCAAAACACGCGCTTATTCGGTGATGACTCTGGATGCGGATACGACAGGGGCAACCGATCCCGTTTCCGTAGAAAACTATATCACAGGCGCAACACTCTATTACCGCACGGGTGAAAACGCAGCGTGGACCAATGTATCAGGCGCGACGGATATTCCCGGCGACGCGGATTTCAAGCTGGAGATCAGCTATGGCAATGTCCCCATCGACACCCTTCTGGCGGCAGACGGAAAGATGACCTATACCCTTCCGGCGCTGTTTCGCAACGCTACGGTCAACGGCAAAATCACCAGCGGCAGCGCCGAGGTGGGCACCATCACGGTGGCAGGCGGTACGGTCACTCTCGCCTTTGATACTACATGGCTGGCAAAGCAAAAGACAGAGACGAATACCGTCATCAGCGGCGACTTTTTTGTGGAAGCAGAAGTTAACCTGTCGCAGGTCGGCGAAGGTAGAACCGCTCGAATTGTCATTGGCAATACAACGATCACCATTGATTTTGACGGTGACATTGTTGCCCAATACGGCAATGTGGACCTGACCAAAACCGTCTCGGCCATCTCGGAAGAGACAGACGGCGATTATCTGACTTACACCCTGACCGTGACGGCTGGCGCGGATGGCTGCCCGGAGGTCAAGGTGGTGGATACCTTTGCGGATACCCAGCACATCGAGGAATATGTGGGCGTGACGGGCGGGTCCAGCGCTACCAATGATACGGATGGCCCCACGGAAACCGGAGGCACCGGAAGCGTCTACATCGGTGCGGCACCCACGGAGGATAAACCCATCCCGGATCCCGCAGGTGAAAACCCGACGAAACCCGGCACGCTGGTCTGGGACATCGGCGATATGGCAGCCAACGAAACCAGGACTCTGACATACCGGGTCAAGCTGAAGGATGCATACACCGGCGTCACGGCAAAGGGAAATCTTCAGAACACGGCGAATGTTTACTCCAAGACCTACCAGCGGGACAGCGACACCGTCACCTTTACGCCCCGTGCTGGTGCAACCATGTCCAAAGTGGCCTCGACGTTTACCCCCGGCGAAAACGGCGGAGGCACCATCACCTACACCATTTGGGTGAAGGCCAATGCGGACAACGGCCATGTCCTGGACAATGTGAAAATCATGGACGCGCTGGACGGTTCAATCGAAAATCAGAATCGGACCTCAGCACCCATCCGCCAATATCTGTCCTACGATGAAACCTCTTTCCACCTCTATCAGGGCGGTTCCAACGGCCAGAACGGAAGCAGCGGCTTAACGGAGATTACGGCAGGAACTACACTGAACATCACGGATACGGACAATGACGGCAAGAAGAACGATAGCTTCACCTATTATGTGGGTTCCCTGGCTCCCGGTGAGAGCAAGACCCTGACCTACACGGTGAATGTGGAACCCGGTGTGTTCGTGGCGGCGGGAAACAAAGACTTCAAGATCAACAATCGCGCCTGCATTTATACCGATGACAGCAGAACAGATGGCGGTGTATGGCTGAAAGGCTATAACACCAGTAAGACCATTAACCGTAAGGTCTGGAGCCGAAAGCTGGCGGGCGGGAAGCAGGAGACGGAAAGCACTGTGTCCATGAGCGGCAGCGTGTATGACGCCACCGGCAGTTCCGTTACCCAAATCACCTCCCCTGACAGCAGCTTCACTGTGCCTGCCGGCAGCTACAAGTATCAGGTGGCAGCCAATGAGGCGGGAGACTGGGATCTGTCCTCTGCGTCCTTGAAGGATTCCCTGGGCAGCCAGTACATGGAGTTTGTGGGCTATGTCCGGGTGGAGGCCTATACCATCAGCAGCAATGCACCCGGTTCCGGCCTGGACGATGCAGCAGCTGTTGCCAATTTGAGCGGCCGCACGCCCGATCAAACTGTCTGGGTAAAAGTTGACAGGCAAACCTCCTTCAGCTTCACACCTGCGCAGATTGGATTGGATGGAAAGAAGGCCTACCTTCTGACCTACTACGCGCAGCCCACGAATATCGACGGCATTACGCAGGTGGTGGTGAGCAACCGCTTCGAACTGACCGGTGAGGTGGTAATCGGCAACTTCCGGTATGTTGTGCTAACCGGTATTGGCGCCGAAGCCTCCGTCGTTGTGGCGGGCAGCAACAGCTTTGCTGCGGAAAAGCAGAGCTGGTACTACGAGGAACCCAAGGTGACCACCGGAGACTTTGCCAATGGCGCACTGTACTGGGTCATCAAGGTGGACGGAACTGTTCTGCCCAGTGGCACTGCCATCAAGGACGTCACGAATGCGGTCGGCGGGTCGGCTCACTATATTCGGGGCACCTCCTTTGTGGGCGTATATACGGGCAATTTGGGAACGAACTCTCTCTCGGATTATGCGGATTTGGATTCGCTAATCGCCAGCAACCTGCTGACGGCCTTAGAAAGCAGTAACTATACCGTTGCGAAAGGCAACTATTTTCTGACGCTGACCCTGAATACAGAGATTCCCTTGGCGCAGGGTGATTCCCTTTATCTGATTGTCAAGACCGAGCCGAGTCAACTGCCCGCCAAGAAACGAGACGCCTTTACCTATAACAATAAGCTGCAAAGCTCCTCCGACGGCACCAACTGGCTGGACCACAACACGGCCAGCAAGACCCTGTACGGCAGCGAAAATATCTTTAAGGAACTGGGCCGTGTCTTTACCTATCCCGGTTCCGGCAACTCCATCACGGACATCCAGCGCGGCACAAATCAGGCCATCAGCATAGGCGCGCTGAACGGAGCGGGTACCTATGTGGCCTGGCAGATTCATGTGAACTATGAGGGCAGCCTGTCCGGGCGGTACCGTGTGGTCGAGCAGATCCCGGATGGGATGGAGGTAACCTATGTCCGTATATGGTGGCTGGGAGATAAATATAAAGCAGTTCTGCAGGATTCCAAACCCACCTTTGCGCAGCTCACAGCTAAGGAAATTGCCGCCCTAGGCGGCAGCTGGACGGAATACGCGAAGACCCTGCCCAGCAACAACGCGGGAAACCAGACGAACTACTATTACACCAACGGTCAGCAGGTGATCTGGGATATTGACAATCTGGTAGCCGGAGGCGGATACCGAGACGATTATGCCGTGGAGATACAGATCGTCTGTAAGGTAACGGATCCTGACGTTCTTCTGGGCGGCGTGAGCAAGGAGTTCAACAATGTGGTCAGCCTGCAAAATTCCGAGGGAACGACCATCGGCAACGACAGCAATGGTGTGACAATCGGAAAACAGACGCTGTCCAAGCAAGGCACTTATAACCCCGAAACCAATGGCGGCCGGTATCCCTTTAAGATCACGCTGAATGAGTTGGGCGAGGATCTGGTCAGCGGCGCGGATATCATCACCCTGGTGGACGAGCTGAGCGAAACCCTGATTCTGGACACCACTTCCATTCAGGTGGTGAACACCAAGACAGGCGAGGTGGTATCGAACTGGACCGCCTCCGTGAAAGGACAGACGCTGAAAATTGTCCTGCCGGACAACCTGCCTCTGACCGTTACCTATGAAACCACAGTCAACGCCGCGCCGGGTCAGACCATCTCCATTTCCAACCACGCCCATTGGAAAGGCTATACCACCCCAAGCGGCGGCAGCGTTGAGGTCGAAGAATTCAGCTATTCCACCGGCGGTACCGCTGGTGCAGACACTTCTCCCAGTGTAACAGTCAAAAAACTGGATCAATACAATACCAGCCAGACTCTTTCCGGCGCGACGTTCACATTGGTGGAGGGAACCTATGCTGACGGTACGTTTACCCCAACAACGGACGGCCTTTTCCTGACCGGCACCACCGGCGAGGACGGAACCCTGACCTTCGGAAAAACAAGCAAGCAGACCATGTCGTATAACACCGTCTACTGCCTGACCGAGACGGTGGCCCCGGAAGGATATGTGCTGGATGCCGTGCCCCACTACTTCGCTGTGGCAAAGCAGCAGGAGGACGGGAAATGTCCCACCTTCCCGAATGGTGTGACCGTCTGGTATCAAAGCGCGGACTACACCTATCAGGCCTACAACCACAAGGGCGAAGCCACGGTGGCCAAGGCATTTTTGGATGCGGGCGGCAATCATCTGGCAAAAATCGACGGAGCCTACCGTTTCGGAATCTATGCCGAAGCAAATCCCACCGGCAATCCGCTGCAAACGGTGACCATCACATACGCGAACAGCACGGTCACGCCGGAGAGCGGGACAGCGAAGTTTACAAACCTGACCCTTGGGAAAATGTATTACATCTACGAGTTGGATGATAACGGCGTGCCGATCCGTGGAGACAATACGCTGGCCACGGTGAACGGCGCAAACTTCCTTGTCACCTATTCCAATGGCCCCGCGGTAACCATTCCCGAGAGCGGAACCGCCGCAGCCGCCGTTACCGTGACCAATCAGGCCTGTTATCCTGAACTGCCCCACACCGGCGGGGCCGGTACGATACCGTATACCATAGGAGGCTTCCTGCTGCTCACGGGCGCGGCGTTCCTCCTGTTGTATCACCATACCAAGCGCAGAAAGGAGGATTCAGTATCTTCCTGATGCGCAGCATCCCTGTTGTCACCCACCCCCAAAAACAAGAAAGGAAGAAAATAACACAATGAAACACACAAAGAAACTTGCCAGCTTGCTGCTGGCCCTGGTCATGGTCTTTGCCCTGGCCACTACCGCGTTTGCGGCAGAAAACACTACAATTTCGGCTCCCGAGGGAAGCACCCGCACCTATGATGTATACCAGATCTTCACTGGTGACCTCCATGAGGGTGTTCTGTCCAACATCAAGTGGGGCAAGAACGGCACCGGCACCGAAGGAACTGCTGTCGATCAGACCACTCTGGACGCTCTGGCCGCTGTGAATGGTAAGAGCAACACCGAAAAGTTAACGGAGATTCAGAAATATGTGAAACTGGATTCTGAAAAATTCGGTACGGTTTCCAATGGTAATCCGCTGACCGTACCCACCGGCTACTATCTGATCAAGGACAACGGCCCTGTCAATGACGGTGAAGCCTACTCCCTGTATGTAGTCCAGGTTGTCGGCCCCACGACTATCTCTCCCAAGGTTGGAACCACAACCTCCGATAAGAAGGTTAAGGACACCAATGACAGCGCGGCGAACTCCACCACTGATTGGCAGGATTCCGCTGACTACGATATCGGCGATGCCGTACCCTTCAAGCTGAGCGCCACCATCGCTCAGGACTACGCCAACTACACCCACGGCTACAAGCTGACCTTCCACGATAAGGAAGGCGCTGGCCTGAGCTTCAATAAGAATTCTGTGAAAGTCTATGTTGACGGAACGCTGATTACCACTGGCTATGAGGTTGTGACCGAAGGCCTGACCGACGGCTGCACCTTTGAGGTCCGCTTTGCCAACCTGAAGGACATTGCCTCTGTCGAGGCCGGAAGCATCATTTCTGTTGAGTATACCTCCACGCTGGATACCGACGCTACTGTTGGCTCCGCTGGCAACAAGAACACCTCCCATGTGACCTATACCAACAACCCCAATGACGAACAGGCCGGCGAAAACGGCGAGACCCCCGATGATGTTGTCATCGTATTCACCTACCAGACCATCGTCAACAAGGTTAC
>ENA-OUQC01001812-OUQC01001812.1-human-gut-metagenome-genome-assembly--contig:-NODE-1812-length-10268-cov-43.442671_pt1 | contig 10268 bp, 10 predicted proteins | sample MGYA00237942_ERZ548815 | MGnify/ENA primary metagenome ERZ548815 (study PRJEB26490, sample SAMN05194722) | human gut metagenome | biome: terrestrial biome; feature: human-associated habitat... | reverse complement strand
GCCGGTGAAGTTCTTCACGGCCTCCACCACGGCGGGGATACGGCTGGAGCCGCCCACCATCAGCACCTTGGCAAGGTCGGAGGGCTTCAGACCGGCGTCGCTCATAGCCTGACGCACGGGACCCATAGTGGCGTCCACCAGATGCCCCGTCAGCTCGTTGAACTTGGCGCGGGTCAGGGTCACGTCCAGATGCTTGGGGCCGGTGGCGTCGGCGGTGATATAGGGCAGGTTAATGTTGCTGCTGGTCACGCCGGACAGCTCGATCTTGGCCTTCTCGGCAGCCTCCTTCAGACGCTGCATGGCGACTTTATCGCCGGAGAGGTCGATGCCGTCGCTGCGCTTGAATTCGCTCACCAGATACTTCATGATGCACTGGTCAAAGTCGTCGCCGCCCAGCCGGTTGTTGCCGGCGGTGGCCAGCACCTCGATCACGCCGTCGTCAATTTCCAGAATGGACACATCGAAGGTGCCGCCGCCCAGGTCGTACACCATGATCTTCTGCGCCTGCTCCTTGTCCACGCCGTAGGCCAGCGCGGCTGCGGTAGGCTCGTTGATGATACGCTTGACCTCCAGACCCGCGATCTTGCCGGCGTCCTTGGTGGCCTGACGCTGTGCGTCGGTGAAGTAAGCGGGCACGGTGATAACGGCCTCGGTGACGGGCTGACCCAGATAGGCCTCGGCGTCGCTCTTCAGCTTCTGCAGGATCATGGCGCTGATCTCCTGGGGCGTGTAGGACTTGCCGTCGATGTTCACCCTGTGGTCGCTGCCCATCTCACGCTTGATGGAGGAGATGGTGCGGTCGGGGTTGGTGATGGCCTGGCGCTTTGCCACCTGACCCACCATACGCTCGCCGGTCTTGGAAAATGCCACCACAGAGGGGGTGGTACGGTTGCCCTCGGCGTTGGCGATGACAACTGCCTCGCCGCCTTCCATAACGGCCACGCAGGAATTGGTAGTACCCAGATCAATACCGATAACTTTAGACATAATGATTGCCTCCTAAATCTATAAACATTTTATTTGATTCCTATTTCATTCGGGCATCGCCCGCAATAAACCGTTTTAGTTGGCCACCTTCACCATGGCGAACCGGACGACCTTGTCGCCCAGCTGGTAGCCCTTCTGGAACACCTCCGCCACCGTGTTCTCGCCGAAGTTTTCATCGTCGATGTGCATGACGGCGTTGTGCTTTTCCGGATCAAAGGTCTGCCCCAGCGACGGGATCTCGGTGACGCCCAACTTCTCCAGCACGGCGGCAAACTGCTTGCATATAAGCTCCATGCCCTGCCGGTGGGGGTCGCCCTCCTCAAACTGGCTCACCGCCCGATCCAGATTGTCCGCCACGTCCAGAAACGGCTTCACCGTGTCCAGCTTGGCGTCCGCGTAAATGCTCTCTTTTTCCTTGGCGGTGCGCTTGCGGTAGTTGTCATATTCGGCGGCCAGACGGAGATACTTGTCGTTTCCGTCGCTGACCAGCTTGGCCAGGCTCTCAAACTGCTCCATCTGCTCCCGCGTCACGGTGAAGACCTCCTCCACCTCCGGCACGTCCGCCGTTTCCTCCGCGGCAGCCTCCGCAGCCTTCTTCTCCGGCTGGGGCTGCTCCTGCGGCATGTCTTTTTTCTTCTTCTCGCTCATATTTCCTTCTCCTCTCCGGGGGGTAACTGCTGTTTTTCGTTCTTTCCGAACATGCGGCTCAGGCTCTCGGCAAAGTAGCTGAGCCTCGCCGCCACGGTGGCATAATCCATACGGGTGGGGCCGACCACACCCACAAGCCCCCGCATATTTTCGCCTATGTCATAGCTGGCAATGACCACGCTGCTGTCCTTCAGCGCCTCGCTGACGTTCTCGGGGCCGATGAGGATCTGCATGGGCGCTCCGCCCGTGGGCACAGGCAGGTTCTCCTTGCTGTCTGAAATAAAGCTCATCAGCTCGTGGGCCTTGTCCGCGTCCCGATATTCGGGGAATTTCAAGATCTGGCTGGCGCCGCCGGTGAAGACCTCCTGGGTCTGCGCCTGCGCCAGCAGCTGGCCGGCGTACTCCACCACCTGGTTCAGCAGCAAAAACCACTGTCCCTCCACTTGATCGCTGAGATTCATCAGGTGTCCGTTCATCTCCTGTGCGGATATGCCGGTGAAATGGGTGTTGAGCAGGTGGCTCATCTGCCGCAGCTGCTCCTCCTCCACCTGCAATTGAAAATGCATCAGCTGGCTTTTCACCCGACTGTCCGACAGCATCACCACGGCGATGAAGCTGTCGTTTCCCACGGCGATAAGCTCAAATCGCTGCACCGTCACGGCGCTCTTGTGATCCGCCACGGCATAGGCCGGATACCCCACCAGACTGGAGGCCATCTGCCCTGCCCGCGCCATCACCTGGTCGATCTGCTGCATCTGGCCGCCCAGCGCGGAGCTGATCTTCTCCGCCTCCTCGCCGGAAACGGTTCTGCGCTCCATCAGCTCGTTGACGTACAGCCGGTAGCCCTTGGCCGAGGGCACGCGCCCCGCCGAGGTGTGGGGCTGCTCCAGATAGCCCATCTCCACCAGATCCGCCAGCTCGTTGCGCACGGTGGCGGAGCTGATCTTGTCGGGCATCCGCTCCACAATGGCCTTGGAGCCGATAGGCTCGGCCGACCGGATGTACTCCTCCGTGACGATCTTCAGTATTTGCTTTTTTCGATCCGTCAATTCCATATCGTTCTCCATTTTAGCACTCCATTTCCCCGAGTGCTAAACGCAGTTTACCACCGGTGCCGCCGGATGTCAATAGCCGCCAATGTTAAACTATTGTGAACAAATCAATTGTTGTTCCAAAAACAAAAAAATCGCCCGCAGGCGATTTCTTTGCAAGTTTTTTCTGCGCTGGTCATTTCGCAAACCAGCCCCACGCGTGCCAAAACTGCACGCTTCCCGCCGGCAGGGAGCACACGAAGTACGCCAGCACGAAGCACACCGCAAACAGTGCCAGCGCCACCAGCGCCACGGTACGCAGCCGCCGTCTTGCTTTCGGGGAAAACTGCGGGCTGATGGGCAGCGGGGGCAGCCCCGCCTCGCCGGAGGCCGAGGCCAGCGCGTTTTTCCTGAATCGTCCGTAGGAGCGCATAAGCTGCCGCAGGAATGCGCAGAAGTACACGCACCCCGCCGCCAGCAGCACCGCCAGCGCCGCCAGCGTCAGCGCCAGCATGGCGCCGCACCAGTAGGGCAGCTCCGGCAGCAGTCCGCCCAGCTCCACCTTGCCCAGCAGGCACACCGCCGTGCCCGCCGCGCCCAGCGCCGCCGCCGCCAGCACCAGCCCCCACGCGGCCAGCAGGATGAAAAACAGCCCCGCAAACACGTCCGCAAAGCACAGCCCTGCCACCACCAGCGGCTTGCTGCCGCCCTTTTTCTCCGGCGTCTCCTCCGCGTCGTCGAACTGCGCCACCAGCGCCGTCGGATCGCCCAGCCGCGCCGCAATCTCCTCCTCGATGTAGCCGTCGGCCATCTTCATGGCAAAATGCGCCTCGTATTCCTGCAAAATGTCCGCCGCATCGGCCACATTCCGCTTTTGCAGCTCGTCGGAAAGCCGCTGCATAAAATCATTTATCTTCATCCTCGTCATCCTCCTTCAAAAGCCCTCGGACGGCCTCGGCAAAGCGCAGGTATTCCGCCCGATCCATGCTGTATACGTCCTCGCCCAGCTGGGTCAGCTTGTAGTATTTTCGGGGCGGGCCGCCGCTCTCCTCCTGCAAATAGGTGGTCACCAGCCCGTCCGCCTTCAGCTTCCGCAGCAGCGGATACACCGTGCCGTCGGCAATGTCGATGTGCTGCGACAGGTACTCGGATATCTCATAGCCGTACCGATCCCGCCCCCGCAGCAGCGACAGCACACATAGCTCCAGCACGCCTTTTTTATACTGACTGTTCATGGCACGCTCCTTTCGTGTTTCATCCTTACACTACTGTGTTATATTCAGTAGTATTAATTTATCAACCCCCTTTTCATGAAAAAACAGCGGCAGAATGTTCCGCCGCTGAAGTCTGTTTTATATTATGTATTGTGTATCAAAAAACTCTCCCCCGCGTCCCAAGGCTCACCAGCCCAACCGCCCGTCCGGCAGCTGCTGCGGCAGCCTGCCCGACTTGCCCAGCACCGGCAACAGCGCCTGAAACAGAAACCCCAGCATCAGAATTTGCAGCGGCAGGTACAGCGCATTCTTCACGGCGCTGGTGGTCATATAATATAGGTATCCCTTGCTATACAGGATGGCGCTCCACAGGGAGCCGAGGAACACGTTCTGAATATTCGTGATGATCTTGGCCAGAATAATGCGCCGCCATGTGATCCTCGCCCGATAGAAAAACAGAGCGTAGACCACGCAGCCGAGGATGGTCGTGAGCATATAGCCCGGGAAATACGGGTAGCCGCCGGAGGAGAGGAAAAAGCTGAGGGTGTCCTCCGCCGCGCCGAACAGAACCACCGCCACCGGCCCGCACACCAGTGCGCACAGCGCCCGCGCCAAAAACGTGACGCTGAGGGAAAGATTCTCTCCCAGCGGGATCTTACAGTGGCTCAGCACGATGCAGGCGGCGACCATCAGCGCCGAAAACACCAGCGTCCGATAGTTCTTCAGCTCTCCCGCCGCCGCGCGCCAGTAGGCGGCGGAAAAGGGCGTCTTGAAAATCTGCATAAAAAAACCTCCTCTGTTTCATCGGCAGTCCGAGAGCCTCGGAACAGCCGCACAGAGGAGCAGGACGGACAGACCCCTGCCCGACCGGACGCCATGCGGCAGCGGGATGCGGAAAGCGCACTGCATGCGAGTCTGCGATAAGCTCGCCATTTCGTCCGGCGGACAACTCCCCGTCCCGTCGGCACTGAACACGCGCTTTCCTACTCTGCCTGATGTTTCTTTTCCCAGTATACGCCTTTTAGGCCGAAATGCAAGGGAAACTTGGCTGAAAAACTTAACAAACGAAACATCAAAAGCGGATATTATCCAAATAAAAACCGCAAAATGTTATGTATTTTTCCTACACGCAAGGCTCTGCGCATAAAAAAGGCCGTCCGATCGAATCGGACGGCCTTTTGGAAAAACTTGCCTTATTCAGCCTTGGGAGCCTCAGCTTCTTCGGCAGCCTTGGCAGCCTCGGCAGCAGCCTTGGCGGCAGCGGCCTTCTTCTCGGCGGCAGCCTTCTGCGCAGCCTTGAACTTCTCCTTTTCCTCGGGAGTGGGGATCGGCTCAATGGCGTTGCGGGGGCAGGCCTTGGCGCACATGGTGCAGTTCTTGCACTTGCTGTAGTCGATGACGGCCACGTTGTTCACAACATGGATGGCGTCGAACTTGCAGGTGCGCTCGCACATGCCGCAGGCGATGCAGGAGTTCTCGCAGACCTTGGTGACGGCGGGACCCTTGTCCTTATTGGAGCAGTTGACGAACACCTTCTGCTTGTAGGGCACCTCCACGATCAGGTGGTGGGGGCAAGCCTCGCGGCAAGCGCCGCAGTTGGTGCACTTTTCCTTGTCCACAACGGCCACGCCGTTTTCCACATGGATGGCGTCGAACTTGCAGGCGGCCACGCAGGAGCCGAAGCCGAAGCAGCCGTAGCGGCAGGCCTTGGAGTTGCCGCCGCAGACCTTGGTGGCGGCCAGACAGTCGGTGACGCCGCGATACTCAAAGTTGTCCTTGGCCTTGCAGCCGCCGTTGCAGAGCACATGAGCGACCATCTTGTCGCCGGAGGGAGCCTCCATGCCCATGATGGCAGCGATCTTGGCAGCGCCCTCGGGGCCTGCGGGAGCGCAGGCGGTGACGGGAGCCTTGCCGGCCAGAATGGCCTCGGCGCAGCCGCCGCAGCCGGGATAGCCGCAGCCGCCGCAGTTGGCGCCGGCCAGAGCAGCCTGGATCTCGGGCAGACGGGGGTCTACTTCCACTTCAAAGACCTTTGCGGCCACGGCCAGGATCAGACCGAACACGATTGCAAGTACACCTAAAACGATGACTGCATACAAAATATTCATACTATCTTTTCCTCCTTACCAGACCTTCAGGCCGCTGAAGCCCATGAACGCCAGAGCGATCAGGCCGGCGGTGACCAGAGCGATGGGGAAGCCGTCAAAGGCCTTGGGGTTCTCGCTGGAGACCTCCAGCTGCTCACGCACAGCGGCGAACAGGAAGATGGCCAGCAGGAAGCCCAGACCGCCGGTGATGCCGTAGATCACGGAGCCGATAAAGGTGTAGCTGTTCTGCACGTTCAGCAGAGCAACGCCCAGCACGGCGCAGTTGGTGGTGATCAGGGGCAGATACACACCCAGGGCGGTATACAGGGTGGGGATGTTCTTCTTCAGGAACATTTCCACGAACTGCACCAGACCGGCAATGACCAGAATGAAGGCCACGGTCTGCATATAGCCCAGATCCAGCTTATTGAGCAGAGAGTTCACCGGATAGCACAGAGCGGAGGCCAGACCCATAACGAAGGTCACGGCGGCGCCCATGCCGACGGCAGTGTCGATCTTCTTGGACACGCCCAGGAAGGGGCAAATGCCCAGGAACTGGGAGAAAATAAAGTTATTGGTGAGAATAGCGCCAAGAGAGATGGCGAGCAAAGTTGTAATACTCATAACTTACTTACCCTCCTTTTTCTTAGCGCTCTTGGCCAGCGCCCACTGCATGAGAGCAATGAGGCAGCCCAGAGTCAGGAAGCCGCCCACAGGCAGCGTGAGAACTTTGATGCCAAACTCCTCGGGGATGATGGTGATGCCGGGCGCGCTGCCCAGAGCGCCGCCGCCCAGCAGACCGCCGCCGAACTTGCCGCTGCCCAGGAACTCACGGACAACGCACATGACGATCAGCACCAAGGTATAGCCGATGCCTTGGCAGATGCCGTCCACTGCGGAAGCACCGATGCCGTTCTTGGAGGCAAAGCCCTCCGCACGACCCAGAATGATGCAGTTCACCACGATCAGGGGGATGAACACGCCCAGAGAGTTGGACAGGGCGGGGACGAACGCCTTCAGCAGCAGGTCAACGCAGGTAACGAAGCCGGCGATGACCACGATGTAGCAGGCGATACGCACTTCGTTGGGGATGATCTTACGCAGCAGGGAGATGAAGATGTTGGACAGGGTCAGGATGATGAGCACGCTGACGCCCATGCCCAGGCCATTGAAGAACGAGGTGGTAATGGCCATGGTGGAGCACATACCAAGCACCTGCACCAGAACGGGGTTCTGCGTGATCAGGCCCTCTTTCAGTTGTTTACCGAAATTCATAATTCAGCTCCTCCTTTCTTAGCCCAAGGTATCCACGACAGCCAGAGCGGCGTTTGCGCCCGTGGCGATGCCCTTGGTGGAAACAGTGGCGCCGGAGATGGCGGTGATGTTGCTGCCGACGACCAGGGTGCCGGCACCGCTCTTGCCGATGAACTGATCCAGAACAGGCTCGCCGGCGGAGTTAGGCTTATTCTCCACCACCTTGGTGCCGATGCCGGAGGTCTCGGAGTGGCTGACCACGGAGATGCCGGTGATGGCCTTATCGGCGTCCACGCCCACCATCATTACGATGGAACCCTGGGAGCCGGAGGCGGAGATCTTCATCACATAGCCGGCAGCAGCGCCGTCCTTGGTGACAGGGTACAGCTCCATGAGCTTGCTGCCGCCCTGTGCGGAAGCGGCGGCCACGGCCTCTTCGCTCAGCTCCATCTTATCGCCGAACTCGCTGCCCTCTTCGGTGACAGCGCTCATGGCGATGCGGGTCTTCTCGGCGTCGATGGCGGCGATCTTGTCCTTGGTGATGCTGTTGACGAAGCCCAGCAGGGCGGCCACCACCAGGGAGATAGCCGTCAGCGTACCGGCGACTTTCAGAATAAACTTACCGGAGATCTTCATTACTTCGTCGCCTCCTTCTTTTCTTTCTTCAGCGCACCGTAGATGGTGGGACGAATGTACTTATCCAGCAGCCAGGTGGTGCAGTTCATGATCATGATGGAGTAGCACACGCCCTCGGGATAGGAGCCGAAGCGGCGGATGAACACCGTCAGCAGACCGCAGCCGATGCCGAAGATGGCCTGACCCAGCTTGGTGACGGGGGAGGTGGCATAGTCGGTGGCCATGAAGATGGCACCCAGCATCAGGCCGCCGCCGAAGACGTTATAGGCCATGTACTGCACGGCATCCACGCCGGTGGGGGCGGAGATGAGGCAGATGACGGCCACGGTGGCGATGTAGGCCACGGGGATCTGCCAGGAGATGACCTTGCGCAGCAGCAGGTAGATGCCGCCCAGCAGGAGCATCAGGGCGGAAACTTCGCCCAGGCAGCCGCCGACGCGGCCGATGAACATGTCGCCCAGAGAGTAAGTATTGGTCAGGCTCTCCCAACCGGCGGCGTCCACGCCCTTCATGAGCATCATGGGGGTGGCGGCGGTGGTGATATCGGCGTTGCTGCCGATGACGGCGGCCTTCTCGCCTACCTTGACCCAGTTACCGGCCATAACGCTGGTATAGCTGGCCACCAGAATGGCACGGCCGGCCAGAGCGGGGTTGAGGAAGTTGCAGCCAATGCCGCCATAGAGCTGCTTGACCAGAACGATGGAGAAAAATGCGCCGATGATGATCATCCAGTAGGGGATCTGCACGGGGCACACGAAAGCCAGCAGGATACCGGTGACAACTGCGGAGAGGTCGCCGATGGAGCTGGTCTTCTTCATGACCTTGCGGTACAGCCACTCCCAGACCACGCAGGACGCCACGGACACCAGCGTCACCGTGAGGGCGCGCCAACCGAACACATACACACCCATGACCAGAGCGGGCATGAGGGCGATGATCACATCCAGCATGATGGAACGGGTGTCCTCGTTGGTGCGGATATGGGGAGAGGAGGATGCGATCAGCTTCAAGCTTTTATAATCTGTCATTGCTTACGCCTCCTTCTTCTCTTCGGCTGCCTTCTTCTCGGCCTCGGCCTTTGCCTTGGCAGCCATTCTTGCATTGTTGACCTTCTGCTTGCCCAGACGGAACATATGGGTCAGGGGCAGACGGGCGGGGCAGGTGTAGGCGCAGGCGCCGCACTCGATGCAGTCCATGCCGTGCAGCACGTTCTGCCAGGTGTCCACATCGCCCTTTTCCAGATACTTATACATGAAGACAGGCTCCAGACGCATGGGGCAAACGCCCACGCACTTGCCGCAGCGGATGCACTGAGGCTCGGCCACGTACTTCTCCTCATCGCCGGCGAAGGCCAGCATAGCGCCGGTGCCCTTACCGACGGTGACGTCCAGATCGTACTGCGCCAGACCCATCATGGGGCCGCCCATAATCAGCTTGTAGGTGTCCTCCCGCAGGCCGCCGCAGGCGTCGAACAGGTCGGTAATGGGGGTGCCGATGGGGCACTCGATGTTCTTGGGCTCGATGACGCCGGAGCCGGACACGGTGACGATCTTGCTCACCACGGGCATACCGGTGTAAACGGCCTTATAGATGGAACAGGTGGTATTGAGGTTAAAAATGCAGCAGCCGGCGTCAGCGGGGAGCTTGCCGGAGGGAACCTGCCGGCCGGAGATGGCCTGGCAGAGCTGCTTTTCAGCGCCCTGGGGGTAGCGGGTGTGGAGCACCTCCACCACCACGGGAGCCTTCAGCTCGGCGATGGTCTGATTCAGCACATCGGCTGCGTTCTGCTTGTTGGCCTCGATGCCGATGTAGACCTTGTCCACGCCGAAGCACTTGGCCAGCAGCGTGGCGCCCTTCACGACCTGCTCAGGCCGCTCCAGCATGGTGCGGTGGTCGCCGGTGATGTAAGGCTCGCACTCGGCGGCATTGATGAGAACATAGTCCACCTTGCCGAGACCGGAGCTGATCTTCACATGGGTGGGGAAGGTCGCGCCGCCCTGACCCACGATGCCGGCGTTCTTCACGATCTCCACCAGCTGCTCGGGCGTCAGATTGTCGGGATCCTCCACGGGATGGATGTCCGGACACACGGTGTTCTGCTTGTCGTTTTCGATGACCACGCTCATCATGGTGCCGCCCATGGAGAAGGGGCGGGGCTCCACGGCCTTGACAGTGCCGGAAACGCTGGCATGAATGGGTGCGGAAACGAAACCGCCGGGCTCGCCGATCAGCTGACCCACAGTAACCTTGTCGCCCACGGAGACCACGGGCTTGCAAGGCGCACCGATGTGCATAGACATGGGAATGACCACCTCAGCCGGCGCTGCCAGCTGCTCGATGGCCTTTTCATTGGTCGCGGCCTTCATGTCGTTGGGATGAACGCCGCCAAAGAAAGCTTGTGCCATTGTCTT
>ENA-OUQC01001811-OUQC01001811.1-human-gut-metagenome-genome-assembly--contig:-NODE-1811-length-10271-cov-3.768892_pt1 | contig 10271 bp, 12 predicted proteins | sample MGYA00237942_ERZ548815 | MGnify/ENA primary metagenome ERZ548815 (study PRJEB26490, sample SAMN05194722) | human gut metagenome | biome: terrestrial biome; feature: human-associated habitat; material... | reverse complement strand
CTCCGAGGGTGGATAGCTTTATAATTAAAAGACCATTATACAGAGACGCCGATCAAAAAGAGAAAGGAGCGGACGGCCGTGAAAGCAAAGTCCCGCGCCCGGTATATTATCGCCGCGCTCGCGCTCGCGGTGGTTGTCATGGCGCTCGTCTGCCTTTTCGTCGGCGCATCGCGCATGAGCCTTTCGGACGGCATCGCCGCCCTTTTCGGGAAAGGCTCCGCCGCGAATGTGCGCATTCTCCGCTCGATCCGCGTGCCGCGCGTGCTCGCGGCGCTCATCGCGGGAGCGGCGCTCTCCGTCTCCGGTCTCGTGATGCAGACAACGCTCTCCAACGCCATGGCCTCGCCCTCCACGATGGGCGTATCCAATGCCGCCGTATTCGGCGCGAATCTCTCGATCATCGTCTTTGCCGGGGGCTTTCTCTCCACGGGGAACAACCTTGCGAGCTACACCGCCGGGGTGAACCCCTTCGCCGCGAGCGTGACGGCGTTTCTCTTCTCGGCGCTCTCCATCCTGCTCATTCTTGCGCTCTGCCGCGTGAAGGCGTTCTCGCCGAACGTTGTGGTGCTTGCGGGCATCGCCGTCGGCGCGATCTGGACGGCGGCCACCACGTTTTTACAGTTTTACGCCACCGATGTCGGCCTCTCCGCTGCGGTCGTGTGGAATTTCGGCGATCTTGGCCGCGCCACCTATAAAACCGACCTTCTCATGCTCTGCGCCGCCGTGCCGGGGCTCGCGGTGTTCTCCGCGCTCGCGTGGCGGTACAATGCGCTCCTCAGCGGCGACGCCGCCGCGGGCAGCATGGGCGTGAACGTTTCGCGTCTGCGCTTTTTCTCGCTGCTGCTCACCTCGCTGATGACGGCGGCGTGTGTATCGTCTCTCGGCATTATCGGGTTTGTCGGCGTCATCTGCCCGCATGTGGCAAAGCGCCTGCTCGGGCAGGATCACCGTGTCTCGATCCCCGCCTCGGCGCTTATGGGAAGTCTGCTTCTCCTTTGCGCAGACGCGCTCTCCCGCTCGCTCGGCAGCGGCAGCGCGCTGCCCGTCGGCGCGATCACATCCCTGCTCGGCGCGCCGTTCTTCCTCGCGATCATCTTTTCGCGAAAGGAGCACGGCCAATGTTAGAGCTCGAAAATGTGGTCTTTCGCTATTCCCGCCGGGCGGAGCCGGTGCTCCGGGGCGTTTCGCTCACGCTCAACGACGGGGAGATCGGCATTCTCCTCGGCAAAAACGGCGCGGGCAAAACGACGCTCTTTCAATGCATTCTCGGCCTTGCCGCGCCGGAGAGCGGCTCGATCCGCTTCGACGGCGAGGATCTTCTGAAAATGCCGCGGCGCGAGCGGGCAAAGCTCGTTGCCTACGTGCCGCAGCACATCCACTTCGGCGCGCTGAGCGTGTTTGATTCGATCCTGCTCGGACGCGTGTCCCGCTTCGGCATGCAGCCGGGGCGCGAGGATTTTGCGGCTGCGGAGCGCATTCTTGCCGACATGCATCTTGAAGCCCTTGCCGAGCGCAACGCGGAGGAGCTCTCCGGCGGCGAGAAGCAGAAAATCGCCATCGCCCGCGCGCTCGTACAGGAGCCGCGCCTGCTCATCTTCGATGAGCCGACCGGCAATCTCGATATTGCGAACGAAGAGCTCATCATCGACGAGGCGAAAAAGGCGGCGCGGCAGCGCGGCGTTGCCATTTTGAGCTCGCTGCACGATCTCAACCAGGCACTGTGCCTGGGCGATAAGTTTTTCCTGCTCCGAAACGGCGCTGTGCGCTACGCCGGAGACGAGAGCGTGCTCACAAGCGAAGTGATCGGGGATGTTTTCGATATCAAATCGCGCATTATCACCGTAGACGGAAAGAAAGTTATTTTGGGAGGAAAATACTATGAAGAAAGCTAAGCTCCTTTCCCTGCTGCTCGCGCTTGCGATGCTCCTTTCGCTGTGTGCGTGCGGCGCGGCCCCGGCCGAGACCCCGGCAGCCACGGAAGCGCCGGTCGAAGTAGCGGAAGCGCCCACCGCCGAACCGGCAGAGGAGAGCGCCGAGATCACCGTCACCGACCTCATCGGCCGCGAGCTCACCATAACGCCGGGCTCGTATAAGCGCGTCGTATGCATCGGCGCGGGCGCGCTGCGGCTTTACAGCTACATCGGCGACGTATCCCTGCTCTGCGGCGTGGAGGACATCGATAACGAAACGCTCGCCGAGCGCCCGAAGATGTTCGACTCCGTCGCGCGTCCCTATGTGCTCGCCTACGGCGACGTGTTTGCGTCCCTGCCCTCCTGCGGCGTCGGCGGGCCGAACGCCCAGAGCCCTGAGGCCGAAAAGATCCTTACCTGCGAGCCAGACATCGTCATCTCCCTCTACGGCGACGCGGACAAGGAAAATGCTCTGCAGGAGCAGCTCGGCGTGCCGGTCGTTACGCTCCTTACCGGGCCGGACAGCGTGTTTGACGAGAGCTTCAACGAGAGCCTTCGTCTCCTCGGCACGATCTTCGGCGAGAGCGAGAAGGCCGAAGAGCTCATCGGCTTCATCGCCGCCGAGCGCGCCGAGATCGAAGCGCGCACCGCCGATATTGCCGAGGAGGAGAAACCCGCCGTTTACATCTGCGGTCTCGGCAACTGGGGCACAACGAACCATCTCATGACCGCGCAGGACTATGTCTCCTTCCGCATTGCGAACGTGAAGAACGCCGTTTCCGGCCTTGGCGCGAACGGCGCGCAGCCGATCGAGGCGGAGAAGTTTGTTTCTCTCGGCGAGGATATGGACGCCGTGATCTTTGACGCCGCCGCCGTGAAGAACATCAAGCCCCTCTATGCCGAGGATCCCGCGATGTTCGACACCTGCCGCGCCTGGCGCGAGGGCGAAGCGTATCTCCAGCTCGCCTACAACGCCTACTACACCAACTACGAAATTGCGCTCATCAACACATGGTTTGCCGCGAAGATCGCCTACCCCGACCGGTTTGAGGATATCGACATGGCCGAGGTGACGGATCGCGTCACGACCGCGTTCCTCGGCAAGGCTCTCTCCGAAGAAATTTACGCCTGCCCGAACAGCTTCGGCGGCTACCAGAAGATCGACACCGCCACGTTCTTTGCGGGGACGCAGGGATGATCGATCAAAAGGACGTGATCGCGTTCTTCGATGAACGCGCCGGAGACTGGGACACCGGCATGATCCGAAGCGACGAAAAGATCGGCCGCATTCTCGATAACGCCGCCGTGCGCGAGGGCAGCCGCGTGCTCGATATTGCGTGCGGCACGGGCGTTCTGATCGGCGACTATCTGCGCCGGGGCGTCAAAAGCGTCACCGCCGTGGACATTTCCCCGGAGATGATCCGCATCGCGCGCGAAAAGTTCCCGCAGGAGAATGTGCAGTTTGTCTGCGGCGATGCGGAGACGGCGGAGCTCGGCGAGGGCTTTGACGCGATCGTCATCTATAACGCCTTCCCGCATTTTCCCGACCCGGAGCGGCTCATCGCGCATCTTGCCGCTCTGCTCGCCCCCGGCGGGCGTCTCACCGTGGCGCACGGAAGCTCGCGTGCGGCCATCGACGCGCACCACCACGGCGCGGCGAGCCACGTATCCAACGGCCTCATGGAGGCCGACGCGCTCGCGGCGATCTTCGCGCGGCACCTTTGTGTAACGGATGTTATCTCGACCGATGAAATGTATCAGGTCGTCGGAGAAAAAGAATAAAGCGGCAGCGCCGCGGAGCAGGAACGCCATCTTGCTCCGCGGCGCTTTTTCTGGTATTTTATAAGGCGCAAAGAGGTGAGCACGTATGGATATCCGCGATAATATCGTTTCGGCGCTGCGGGAAAAATATCATCCGCTCGGCATTGCCGTCTATGGTTCGTTTGCCGACGGTTCGAACAACCAGAACAGCGACTTTGACGCGCTGCTCCTGCTGCCGGAGGGCGAGGCCGGGCACGACAGTTCGGTGCTTTTCGGCACGGAGCTGGATGCCTGGCTTTACGGCGCATCACGCTTTGACGCGCCGTATGATATCGAAGAGTTTTTGCAGCTCTGGGACAGCGTGATCATTGAGGACGAAACCGGGCGGCTCGCGGCGCTCCGGGCCGAGGTAAACGCCTATATCGAAAGCTTCCCGCAGAAAAGCGAGAGCGAAAACGCGCAGTCGCTCGAATGGTGCCGGAAAATGCTCCGGCGCACCGAGCGCGGCGACACGGAAGGGTTCTACCGGCTGCATTGGCTGCTCACGGACAGTCTGAGCATCTACTGTGATCTTCGCGGCGAATATTACTTCGGGCCGAAAAAGGCGCTGCGCCGCATGGCCGCAGCCGCGCCGGACGACGCCGCGGTCTATGACCGCGCGCTGCGCGATCCCACGCCGGAAAGCCTTGCCGCATGGCTCGGCGTGCTGGAGGCGGCCTTCTCCCGGAGATACCGGCCATGAGGAACATCAAACGGCAAAAGGAAATCAAAGCGTTCCTGATCGAAACGTTTGGAGAAACCAAAGGGACGGCTTTGTCAATCCGGCACGGGGAAGCGCTCGATGCGCTGATCGAAAGCGAAAACAACAAGTCCCAGGGGCAGCGAAATACGCTCGCGCGGACGATCCTCCCCTGTATCGCGCTCTATCAGGTGCTCGCCGTGTCCGAAGGTTCAAAAGAGGCCGCGTATACGTATGTACAGAAATATATGCGGCGCACCGCGGAAGTGCAGCACGCCTCCACGGCGAGGATGGAAGCAGTGCCGGGGTTTTATGCGCTCTACGGCCGCATATTCCTCGCTGTTATGCGCGTCTCCGATCTATGGGAAAGCACGCAGACGCGCGGCAGAGATTCCTTTGATGTTGCGATCCGAAAATGCCTGTGGCATTCGGCCTGCACGGAAAACGGTTGCGCGGAGCTGTGCCGGCTGTTCTGCGAGGCCGACAACGTGACGTATGGCGGCTTGAAGAAGATCGGTTTTACCCGCACGAAAACGCTGGGCTGCGGCGGGGATTGCTGCGATTTTCATTTTTACCGGAAATCGGAGGGTAAGAGATGATCCTGTTTTTTTCTGCAACGGGAAACTGCAAATATGTTGCCTCGCGGCTCGCGGAGGCCGCGGCGCAGGAAACGCTCTCCATCGTGGACTGCATCCGGGATGACCGCTATGCCTTTATCGGCGAGGAGATCGGCATCATTGCGCCCACGTATTTCTGGGGGCTTCCGAGCATCGTCCGGGAATTTCTGGAAAAGGCGTCGTTTGAGACAAGCTATCTGTACTTTATCACCACCTACGGGACAACGCCCGGCGCTGCCGGAGCAATGGCAAACAAGGCCATCCGCGGCCGGAAGATCGACGCTTACTATTCCGTCCGCATGGCGGACACCTGGACGCCGGTCTTCGATCTTTCCGCGCCGGAAAAGGTCGCGAAGTTCACCAAAACGACCGAAGCGGAGATCGACAACGTAATAAAGTGCGTCCGGGAGCGCCGCACTAACCGCCATATGTCGCCGCGTCTGCCGGTATTTCTCGCCGAGCGGTTCGCGCAGCCGCTCTATGACGGCAAGGAGCGATGCACGGCAAACCTCCATGTGGAAGATAGCAGCATCGGCTGCGGGCTGTGCGGGAAGAAATGCCCGGTGCAGGCCATCGAAATGCGGAATAAACGGCCGGTATGGGTCAAGGAAAAATGCGCCATGTGCCTCGGCTGCCTGCACCGCTGCCCGAAGTTTGCCATCCAGTACGGCAGGAAAACGAAAACGCACGGGCAGTATACCAACCCTCATGTGAAAGTATAATGGTGCGCCGGAAACGCCGCATTGAACGAACAAAAAACCGGCGTGGCCGCAGGGCCGCGCCGGTTGTGCATTTTGGGAGAGTGGGATGTCTGCCATCCCGTTTTTAATTTTTGCTGTGGGAGATCACCCAGTTCAGATTGTCCGCATCGTCAAAAACCACATTCGCACCGCCATGGTAGTTGTAAATGCCCTGGGTGTTGAAGAAGGCGTTGTCGGGCGTTTCGATGCGCAGAACGCCGTCAATGTCCGCATCGCTCCAGCCCGCAGCTTCGTAGGCTCCGTGCAGGTTTTCGTAAGCGGAGCGCGCCTTCGCGCTGCCGTAGTACTCGTCGCCCTCGGCCATGTAGATATACACCGCCACACCGTTTTCTGCAATGGGCGCGTAGCTCCCGTCCCATTGGGACGCGCCGTGCAGATAGGCCGCATACAGATCCGGCCGCAGGGAGACCGCACGGGACATGGTCTTTCCGCCCGCGGAGTACCCGGTAGCGTAGACGCGGCTCGTATCCACCGCAAAATTCCCGATGAAATATTCCGTCAGTTCGATGGCCTGCCGGGCAGAAGTTTCGTGCCAGTCTGTGAGCTGCGCGGAGACCACGATCATCTCCGTGTCCAGCTTTGTCCAGGCGGTAAAGCCGCTCCAATTTATGTTGCGCCCGGAGGAAGATTCACCGAACCACATCATGTCGTACCCCGGCATGACCACCATAAGCGGGTATTCCCGGCTGCCGTCATAGCTTTCCGGCAGGTAATAGCTGTAATGGATATCGCCGTCTGCGCCGGAGAAAATTTGCTCCGCAAACAGGCCTGTTTGAACCGGCTCCGATGTGACAGCCGATGCTGTGCTTTCCAACGGTTCTTCCGTCAGTTCGGCACTCGGTGCAGGCGTTGTCTCCGGCTGGGTCGGCACTGCTGTACCGGCTCCGCACCCCGCGAGAGTCAGTATCAACACAAGAGTCACCGAAAGCGAAAAAAATCGATTCACTTCTGCTCGTCCACCGGCGGAACCATTTCCGCATACTTTTTGAGCATTTCCGGGGTGCTGGTGTAGTAGCGCGCATTCTTGTTAAGGGCGGTGATCTGCGCTATTTCGTCATCGGTCAAGGCAAAATCGAACAGGTCAAAGTTGGACTTGATATGGTCGGGGTTCTTGGAGCCAGGGATCACGATATTGCCGCTCTGAATGTGCCAGCGGAGAATGATTTGGGGCGCGGATTTGCCGTACTTCTTGCCAAGTTCTGCGAACAGCGGCTCCTCCAGCAGCGCCTTGTCGCCATGACCCAGCGGATACCACGCCTGCGGCACGATGCCGTTCTCCTTCAGGAAGGCTTTCAGTTCAGGCTCCTGATGATAGGGGTGCAGCTCGGTCTGTAATACCGTGGGGCGCACCTCGCAGATGGAGAGAATCTCCTCAAGCTGCGCTTGGTTGAAGTTGGACAGGCCAATGGCTCGCACCTTGCCCTCCTTGTACGCCTTTTCCATCTGGCGATAGCCATCCACATAGTTGCCTGCGGGCTGGTGGATCAGCAGCAGGTCGATGTAGGGAGTGTCCAGACGGGCAAGGGTCTTGTCCACCGCATCGGGCTGCTCATAGAAGCTGGGCCACAGCTTGGTTTCGAGAAAAATTTCCTCCCGCTGCAAGCCGGACTTCTTCATAGCGCGGCCAACTGCCTTTTCGTTCACATAGGCGTTAGCTGTGTCGATCAGGCGATAGCCATTCCGCAAGGCACTGACGCAGGAGGCCTCTGCCTCGTCCGGGGTCAAAAGAAATGTGCCGATACCGGCCATGGGCATTTTTACGCCGTTATTAAGAGTTGCGTGTTCCATAAAAGATTCCTCCTTAAATGTTCTTTCCAAGTTTCGTGGCTTCGTTTTTATTGGTCGCCATGCCGCCGTAGGTCATACCGTAGAGGCCGGCGAAGCGCTTCATGGTGTACTCGCCCGCCTCCAGCATCCATTTTTCCGGAGCTGCGCCCTGAAACACAAAATACAGCTTGCGTCCGGACAGTTCGCTGTCCTCCACCTTGCCGTAGAAACGATCCAGCACGTTACGGACGCTGCCGCAGATGTTGTGCCAGTACAGGGGAGAGCCGATAACAATGGTGTCTGCCTGCTTCATGGCTTCAATGACAGCATCCAGTCCGTCACCGGGAAGATTCTGTCCATAAGCGCCGATGGTGTAGCCGGTCAGATTTAGGGTTTCATATTCCTTATTTTTCAGCAGTTCCGCCGCCAGCGCGGCAGTATTGCCATTCTTATTGGGACTGCCGTTGATGAATAAAATGCTCATAGTAATTACTCCTTTTTATGTTTATGCGAAAATCGTTTCCAGCCACGCGGCATAATCCCCGACCCAGCCGCCGTTGGAACCGAAGCCGTGCGGCCAGCCAATTTGGATCCATATTGCCCACACTGAGGCGGCCATAAAAGGAATAGATTATCCCAGCGGCGGAAGCATGGGCGGGAACGGCATCCAGCTCGTCCGGCACATACGCGCTGTCGAGCGCCGTGCCGTTCACGTTTTCATCGTAATGCATCAGAAATTCTCCGGCCTGGATGCCGCTGGCGGAAAAGCCCATGACGGCAATATCGTCCGGGTCAATTCCGTACATATCCGCGTTTTTGCGGATGAACCGGACAGCTCTCGCCACATCCAGCGCCCCTTCCTCCTGTGTATAGGGGGAAAGGCGGTAATCTACGATAAATGTCTGGAACCCCATTTCCCGCAGCGCAAGGAGATGCTGGCGCGAAAGCAGGAGGCTCTGCACCAAACTGTGCGGGAATTGCAGGACAGCATCGCCTATATTGACTGGAAGCAAAATTATTATGACGAAGTGCTCTCCGGCAAACGCCCGTATGAGAGCAATCTGATCCGCGCGGAGGACTGACCGGCATAAAAAAGCGAGGCTTTTCGATAAGCCTCGCTTTTCCTATATTCATCTCAGAGCGGCTGTTTTTTGATCATGGCGAACCGACGGGGGTACTTTGCCGGGGTGGGCGCGGTTTTCGGGATGATGACAACGCTGTGCACGGCATCCGTGCCGGGGACGGTATATTTCTCGATGCGCGGCTTCCCGCCGCCGAGCGTGCGGATGCACCGCGCGGCCTCCTGCACTTCTTCCTCCGGCTCCGGCCCCTTCATCGCGGCGAACACGCCGCCGACGCGCACGAGCGGCAGGCAGAGCTCGCAGAGCATCGCCAGGCGCGCCACGGCGCGGGACGTGACAACATCGAAGCTCTCGCGAAGCGCGGTCTCCTCCTCGGCGCGCCCGGCAAGGCACGTCACATTTCCGAGCCCGACCGTATCGCATACCTCCTGCTGGAACGCCACGCGTTTCTGGAGACTGTCGATGAGCGTGATGTTCGCGTCCGGCGCGAGGATCGCCGCAACGAGCCCCGGAAAACCCGCGCCGGAGCCGATGTCCGCGGCGGTTTTGCCGGAGAGACGCACATACCGGAGCAGCGCGGCACTGTCGAGAAAATGCAGCCGCGCCGTGGCCTCCTCGCCCTCAATGGCGGTGAGATTCATCACCTTTGAGCGCTCGTCGAGCAGCGTATAGTAGGCCCTGAGCTTCGAAAGCTGCGCCTCCGTCGCCGGGACGCCGAGCTCCGCAAGGCCGGATGTGAGCATTTCTTCCATGGTCATGGTGATAAACCTCTCCGTCAAAAACTTCGTTTTTGCCACCTCTCCTGGTAGGGGAGGCAAGTAAGTTTGCGGTATACCAGCTTGGCGCCCCTAACAGGGGAGCTGCCGAGTGAAACGAGGCTGAGGGGTTCTCGCCCGTCAGCTCTTCCGGTCAAACCGCTGCCCGCAGCGGGGGCAGGTGATCTGGATGCGCCCTTTTCCGCGCGGCACACGCAGATAGCTGCCGCAGCCGGGGCAGGAGAAAAACCGGTAGTCGCGGCGCTGCTTCGCGCGATGCAGCGCGCCGGTGATTTTTTCCTTTGTGCGGTCGTAGGTCTCGCGCGCCGTCAAGTCTTCCATCTGCCGCACCGTGAGATTCCGGGAGAGCGTCCGGAACAGGGCATAGCCCGCGATAATCAGCGGGATAAGGCCTATATGCCACATGGTCAGCAGATTCACCCCGGCAATCACCGCCGCGAAGCGGAAAAGATGCTTATTCAAAAAGTCCACGCCGTTTCGCCCGAGCATGAACATATTCCACCATGTCCGCATTTTTCCCGCTCTCCTGTCGTCTCAATATTTTATAATTTTACCATGCCGGAACGAAAAACGTCAACAAGCCGTTGTCATATTCTCCGCTGCCGCGCCATAAGATAGATAGTATCGATGGGCAAACCACGGGCAAGGGGGGCGGAGCGATGAACCGGAAGGGACGGCTGCTGTGCGCGGCGGTCATGGCGGCACAGCTGATGCTGAACGCCGGAGCGTTGGCGCAGCCGGTCGAGCGCGCTGCCGCGGCGTATGAGAGCGGACGGCTCGGCGCGGCGCTGCTCGCGCTGGAGCTTGGTGACGCGGCCGCTTCCGGGCAGCTGCTCCGCGCGGACAACCTCCCGGCTG
>ENA-OUQC01001810-OUQC01001810.1-human-gut-metagenome-genome-assembly--contig:-NODE-1810-length-10277-cov-5.418900_pt1 | contig 10277 bp, 8 predicted proteins | sample MGYA00237942_ERZ548815 | MGnify/ENA primary metagenome ERZ548815 (study PRJEB26490, sample SAMN05194722) | human gut metagenome | biome: terrestrial biome; feature: human-associated habitat; material... | reverse complement strand
ATATTTTGGAAAGAAAGACAGGAGGAACCACCCATGACGGAAGAAAATAAAGCAATGGAGACCCCCATGCTGACCCTGACCCCCGACCTGACGGAGGAAGCCGCGCCGGAGGAGCAGAAGCAGGAAGCGCCGGTGGAGCCGGTAGTGCTGGACGAGAGCAGCCTCACCGAGGAGGAGCGCAAAATGGTCCACGACTTTGCCGATAAGATCGACCTGACCAACAGCACCATGATCCTGCAGTATGGTTCCGCCGCCCAGAAAAAGCTCTCCGACTTTTCCGAAAACGCCCTGAGCAATGTGCGCACCAAGGACCTGGGCGAGGTGGGCGACGCCATCACCGATCTGGTGGGCGAGCTGAAGGGCTTTGATGTGGACGAAAACGAAAAGGGCATCTCCGGCTTTTTCAAGCGCAGCGCCAACAAGCTCACCACCCTGAAGGCCCGCTACGACAAGGCCGAGGTCAATGTGACCAAGATCTGCGATATGCTGGAGAACCATCAGGTGCAGCTGCTGAAGGACATCGCCATGTTGGATAAGATGTATGAGCGCAACCTGAGCAACTATAAGGAGCTGGGGATGTATATCCTGGCGGGCAAGCGCAAGCTGAATCAGGTGCGCACCGAGGTCCTGCCCGCCATGATCGAAAAGGCCAAGCAGACCGGCGACCCCGCCGACAGCCAGGCCGCCAACGACATGGCCGCCTACTGCGACCGGTTTGAGAAGAAGATCCACGATCTGGAGCTGACCCGGATGATCTCCCTGCAGATGGCCCCCCAGATCCGCCTTGTGCAGAACAACGACACCATGATGGCGGAGAAGATCCAGTCCACTCTGACCAACACCATTCCCCTCTGGAAGAGCCAGATGGTGCTGGCGCTGGGCATGGAGCATTCCGTCCAGGCCACCAAGGCCCAGCGGGAGGTCACCGAGATGACCAATACCCTGCTGCGCAAGAACGCCGAAAAGCTCAAGATGGCCACCGTGGAGACCGCCAAGGAGAGCGAGCGGGGCATCGTGGATGTGGAGACGCTGAAAAACACCAACAAAATGCTCATCGAGACCCTGGACGAAGTGGTCAAGATCCAGGACGACGGCCGGGCCAAGCGGCGGGAAGCCGAGGCGGAGCTGGGCCGCATCGAGGGCGAGCTGAAACAGAAGCTGCTGGATATCCGGCAGTAACGCGGCCTTTGGGCCGTCTCCCGGAAAGGAGAAACGATCATGAAAACAAAACGAATCCTGGCCATTCTGCTGGCGGCCGTTATGGTGGCCGGCGCTATCCTGCTGGGCGCTTCCGGCAAGCCGGTGAAGCGGGATCCCTCCCTTTATGTCACCGACCCGGCGGGCGCGCTTTCCTCTGCCGCCGCGCAGGAGCTGATCTCCCGTCAGGCGGGCCGCAGCGTGCGGCTCAGCGTGGCCGCCGTGCGCTCCACCGGCAAGCTGAGCACTGCCGACTATGCCGCCGCCCTCTGGGAGGGCTGGCAGCTCTCGTCCTCTGATCTGCTGCTGGTGCTGGTCACCGGGGCGAAGCAGGATTATTATTTCGGCTACGACACCGCCTCTCAGGCGGCCGCTGTGCTGGACAGCAGCTACGACCGTCTGCTGCAGAGCGCGCTGGAGCCGGATTTTGCCGCGGGGGATTATTCCACCGCAGTGCTGACCTTTGACACGGCGGTGCAGCAGCAGCTGGCCGGCACGGCATCCGGCGGCGTCTCGCTGGACTACAGCTACAGTCTCAACGACGGCTATGACAGCGCTTATCAGGACAGCTACGACGACGGCAGCGGCTTCGGCTTTCTGGTGATCCTCTTCGTCATCGTGCTGATCGTGGTGCTGTGCTCCGTCAGCCGCATCGGCCGGCGGCGCAGACCCCGGGCTTACCGTCCCGCTCCGCCCCCGCCGCCCATGCACAGGCCCGGTATGGGGCCCCGTCCTGCGCCCCGTCCGTCCAGACCGCCCCGTCCCATGGCGCCGCCCCCTCCGCCCAGACCCATGGGCCCCGCGCCCCGTCCCCCGCGTCCCTCCGCGCCCCGGCCTTCCCGTCCGCCCATGTCCTCCGGCAGGAGCAGCTTTGGCGGCGGCGGAAGATCCTCCGGCGGCTTCGGCGGAGGCGGCCGGTCCTCCGGCGGTTTTAGCGGCGGAGGACGCTCCGGCGGCGGCTTTGGCGGCGGCGGCAGAAGATGACCTGAGCCTTGCCGTCCGCAAGCCCGCAGCGTTCCAACGATCTGCGCCCGTGGAAGCTCCACGGGCGCTTTTCCCTGCCCAAAAAATGCAGGCGAAGGCTTCTGCCGCGCTAAAGCGCTACCACGGCCCTCCGATAGCACAGGGAAAAAGCCGGCGGGCGGTGCGTCCTTGCGCTTGTTTCCGCCATTTTCCCATGATAAGCTATCAAATAAGAAGCACTGGGAAGGAGCGCGAAGCAGAATGGAACAGGCAAAGGCGATCAAACAGGTGGTACTGGACGGGCACAGCCTTACGCTGCCCCAGCTGGTGGCCGTGGCCCGATTCGGCGCGGAGGTGGCGCTGGATCCCGGCGCAAGACAGGCCATGGAGCGCTCCCGCGCCATGGCGCAGCAGCTGGCCGACAGCGGCCGGGCCGCCTACGGCATCACCACCGGCTTTGGGGATTTTGCCAATGTGGCCGTCCCGGAGGAGATGAGCAGCCAGCTCTCCACCAACCTGATCCTCAGCCACTGCACCGGCACGGGCGAGCCCTTTTCCGAGGAGCAGGTCCGGGGCATGATGCTGCTGCGGGCCAACGCCCTGTGCGTGGGGCTCAGCGGCGTGCGGCCCGTTCTGGTGGAGCTGCTGATCCGGATGCTCAACGCCGGCGTCACCCCCGTGGTGCCCCAGAAGGGCTCGCTGGGCGCCTCCGGCGATCTGGCCCCCTTGAGCCACATCGGGCTGGTGCTGCTGGGCCGGGGCGAGGCCTTTTATCAGGGCCGCCGCCTGCCGGGGCGGCAGGCCATGGAGCAGGCGGGCCTTTGCTGGCTGGAGACGCTGGTGCGCAAGGAGGGCCTTGGCATCACCAACGGCACCTGCGCCATGACCAGCGTGGGCGCGCTGCATCTTTACGATGCTCTCCACGCCGCCGATCTGGCCGATCTCATCGCGTCCATGACCTTTACCGCCCTGGGCGGACAGCTGGACGCCTTTCAGGAGCGGCTGCACACCGCCCGGGGCCAGCTGGGTCAGATTCAGGTGGCTGCAAATCTGCGGCGGCTCACCGTCGGCTGTGAAATGCTGGAAAAAAGTCAGGGGCTGCGGGTGCAGGACGCCTACGCCCTCCGCTGCATCCCCCAGGTCCATGGCGCCGTGCGTGACGCGCTGGCGTTTATCCGCAGCCGGGTGGACATCGAGCTGAACGCCGTCACCGACAATCCCCTGCTCTTCTGCGAGGACGGCGCGGTGATCTCCGGCGGCAACTTCCACGGGGAGCCCATGGCCCTGCCCTTTGATTTTCTGGGCATCGCCTGCGCCGAGCTGGCCTCCATCTCCGAGCGCCGCATCGAGCGCATGGTCAACAGCGCGCTCAGCTGCGGCCTGACGCCCTTTCTCACCACCCAGGGCGGCCTGAACAGCGGGTTTATGATCGTCCAATACAGCGCCGCCTCCATGGTCTCGGAAAACAAGGTGCTGGCCCATCCCGCCTGTGTGGACTCCATCCCCTCCTCCGCCAATCAGGAGGATTTCGTCTCCATGGGCACCACCGCCGCCCGGAAGGCGGGCTGGATCCTGCAAAACACCCTGTCCGTGCTGGCCTTTGAGCTGCTGACGGCCTGTCAGGCCATCGACATCCGCCGCCGCAAGGGCGACCTGGGGCAGGGCATCTCGCCGGTGCAGCAGGCGGTGTTTGATCTGGTGCGCCGGGATATCGCATTTTTGGAGACCGACCGGGAGCTTCAGCCGGACATTCAAGCCATCGAAGCGCTGGTGCGCTCCGGCGCGCTGCAGGAGCTGCTGGCCCAATTCCTGCCGGATCTGGAATAAACCGGCGGTAAACGCGAAAAAAGCCCTTTTCCCAAAGGAAAAGGGCGGATATTCCGATATTTTTACGGCTTTTGGGCGGTTTTTTCTCCCTCCAGCCGTTCCAAAACGGTCTGGTAGCCTCCCTGCCCAAACTGCAGCTCCGTGCTGATCCGGGTGATGGTGGCGCTGGACACCGGCAGCGCCTGCCGGATCTGATCGTAGGTCTGTCCCTGATGCAGCAGGCTGGCCACCTGCAGCCGGCGGGCCATGGAGCGCAGCTCCTGCACAGTGCAGAGATCCTCCAGAAAGGCGCGGGCCTCCCCCTCCGTCTGCAGCGCCAGCAGCGCCCGCAGCAGCGTCCGGGTCTCCGGCGCGGACCATAGCTCTTTTTCCCGCATAAGCATCGCTCCCCGCGCGGGCGCGGCCCGCGCACTTTTTTCATAGTTTACCATTCCCCGCCGGCCCTGTCAACCGTCGGCGGGATCCACAGAACAGGAGGCAGAATCATGGAACTGAACGCCATCGACACAGGCGCCGTCCTGCTGGAAAACGGCCGCCTTCCGGAGCATCCGTCCTTTGAACCGGGCATCCGCCGCGCGCCCCGCCGGGAGGCCCGGCTTTCGGCGCAGGACAAGGCGCTGGCCGTCAAAAACGCGCTGCGCTACATCCCGCCCCAGTTCCACGCCCAGATGGCGGAGGAGTTTGCCCGGGAGCTGCAGGAGCACGGCCGCATCTACGGCTATCGCTTCCGGCCCCGGGGCCGGATCTGGGGCCGACCCATCGACGAATATCAAGGAAACTGCATCGAGGGCCGGGCCATTCAGGTGATGATCGACAATAATCTGGATTTTGATGTGGCCCTCTATCCCTATGAGCTGGTGACCTACGGCGAGACCGGCCAGGTCTGCCAGAACTGGATGCAGTACCGGCTCATTATGGCCTATCTGCAGCAGCTGACCCAGCAGCAGACGCTGGCCGTCCTTTCCGGCCATCCGCTGGGCCTGTTCCGCTCCCACGAAGCTGCGCCCCGGGTCATCCTGACCAACGGCCTGATGGTGGGCGCCTTTGACGACCAGCAAAACTTCAACCGGGCGGCGGCGCTGGGCGTGGCCAATTATGGGCAGATGACCGCCGGCGGCTGGATGTATATCGGCCCCCAGGGCATCGTCCACGGCACCTTCAATACCCTGCTCAACGCCGGGCGGCTCAAGCTGGGCATCCCCCGGGAGGGCAATCTTGCGGGGCGCCTGTTCGTTTCCGCCGGTCTGGGCGGCATGAGCGGCGCGCAGGGCAAGGCCGCAGAGATCGCCGGCGCGGTGGCGCTGATCGCCGAGGTGGACGACAGCCGCATCGAGACCCGCTTTTCTCAGGGCTGGGTCAGCGCCCGGACCGCCTCCCTGCCGGAGGCGCTGGCGCTGGCGCAAACGCATCTGGCGGAAAAGACCCCCTGCGCCATCGCCTACCACGGCAATATCGTGGATCTGCTGGAATATCTGGAGCGGGAGCAGGTCCATGTGGATCTGATGAGCGACCAGACCTCCTGCCATGTGCCCTACGACGGCGGCTACTGCCCCCAGGGCCTGACCTTTGCCCAGCGCACCGAGCTGCTGGACCGGGATCCGGCGGGCTTCCGCCGGCTGGTAGACGAGAGCCTGCGGCGGCATTATGCTCTGATCTGCCGGTTCCATCAGCGGGGGACCTATTTCTTCGATTACGGCAACAGCTTTTTGAAGGCCGTTTACGACGCCGGCGTCAAGTCCGTCTGCAAAAACGGCGAGAACGATCTGGACGGCTTTGTCTTCCCCTCCTATGTGGAGGATATTCTGGGGCCCTGTCTGTTTGACTTTGGCTATGGGCCCTTCCGCTGGTGCTGCCTGAGCCGGCGGCCCGAGGATCTGGCCCTTACCGATGCCGCCGCCGCCGACTATCTCCGCAGCCACGACCGGCGCTATCAGGATCATGACAACTACATCTGGGTCCGGGATGCGGGCAAAAACAGGCTGGTGGTGGGGACGCAGTGCCGCATCCTCTATCAGGACGCCCGGGGCCGGACGGAGCTGGCGCTGCTCTTTAACGATATGGTGCGCCGGGGGCAGATCGGCCCGGTGATGCTGGGCCGGGATCACCACGATACCGGCGGCACCGACTCTCCCTTCCGGGAGACCTCCAACATCAAAGACGGCTCCAACATCATGGCGGATATGGCCGTTCAGTGCTACGCGGGCAACGCCGCCCGGGGTATGAGCTATGTGGCCCTGCACAACGGCGGCGGCACCGGCATCGGCCGGGCGGTGAACGGCGGCTTCGGCATGGTGCTGGACGGCTCCCGCCGGGTGGACGATATCCTGCGGTCTGCCATGCCCTGGGATGTGATGGTGGGCGTGGCGCGGCGGGCCTGGGCCGTCAATGAAAATGCGCTGACCACCGCCGCGGAATACAATCTCTCCTCCCCCGGCGATCATATCACCCTGCCCCACGCGGCGGAGGAGGGGCTTGCGGAGCAGGCCGTCCGGCAGGCGGAGGCGCAGGCATGAAAACGCTGATCCGAAACATCGGCCTGCTGGCCACGCCGGAGGGCTTTTGCGCCAGACGCGGCCCGGCGCAGGGGCAGCTCCGTCTCCGAAACAATGCCTGGGTGCTGGCGGAGGACGGGATCATCACTGCCGTAGGTCAGGGCGAGCCGCCCTGCGGGGCGGAGCAGATCATCGACGGCGCGGGCCGGCTGGCCACCCCCGGTCTGGCCGACGCCCATACCCATCTGATCTTCGGCGGCTGGCGGCAGGATGAGCTGGCCGACAAGCTCCACGGCGTCCCCTATCTGGACATTCTGGCCCGGGGCGGCGGGATCCTTTCCACCGTGCGGGCCACCCGGGCGGCCACGGAGGCGGAGCTTTTGGAAAAGGGCCGGCGCGCCCTTCTGGAAATGCAGCGCTTCGGCGTCACTGCCTGCGAGGCCAAAAGCGGCTACGGCCTGGAAACGGAGACTGAGCTGCGGCAGCTGCGGGTCATCCGGCAGCTGGGGCAGGAATGCGCCATAGATCTGGCCCCCACCCTTCTGGGAGCCCACGCTCTGCCGCCGGAATATCAAGCCGACCGGGAGGGCTATCTCCGGCTGCTTTGTGAGGAAATGATCCCCCGGGCGGCGGCGGAGGGTCTGGCCCGCTTCTGCGATGTGTTCTGCGAGGAGGGCGTCTTTACGGCGGAGGAATCCCGGCGCATCCTGCTGGCCGGCAAGGCCCACGGCCTGCTGCCCAAGCTCCATGCCGACGAGATCCACCCCATCGGCGGCTCCCAGCTGGCGGGGGAGCTGGGAGCTGTTTCGGCGGAGCATCTCATCGTCTGCCCGGAGGAGGGCATGGACAGCATGGCCCGGAGCGGCGTCATCGCCTGCCTGCTGCCCTGCACCAGCCTGTATCTGGGAGCCAGCTTCGCGCCGGCCCGGCGGCTGGTGGAAAAGGGCGTGGCCATTGCCATCGCCACGGATTTCAACCCCGGCTCCTGTCCCTGCCTGAACCTGCAGCTGGCCATGAGCCTGGGCTGTCTGTATTACCGGCTCACGCCGGAGGAGGTCCTTACCGCCGTTACCCTCAATGGCGCGGCGGCCATGGGTCTGGCCGGCCGGCTTGGCTCGGTGGAGCCGGGCAAGCAGTGCGACCTGGCCCTTTGGGACGCGCCGGACCTGAATTATCTCTGCTACCGGATGGGCAGCAACCTTTGCGCATCCGTCATCAAAAAAGCCGTGCGTCTGTTTTAAGGCGCAAAACAGGAGGAAAAAAGCCATGAAGCTCGTAGAATGTATCCCCAATTTCAGCGTCAGCCAGCAGAAGGACCCCGCCGCCTTTCAGGCGCTGGTAGACACCGCCAAGGCCGCGCCCGGCTGCACGCTGCTGGATGTTCAGACCGACGGCAGCCACAACCGCTGCGTTTTCACGCTGGTGGGCGCGCCGGAGGCCATGGGTGAGGCGGCCTTTCAGCTTTGCAAAAGGGCTTCGGAGGTCATCGACCTGCGGAAGCATCAGGGCCAGCATCCCCGCATGGGCGCCACTGATGTGATCCCCTTCGTGCCTCAGATGGACATGACGGTGGAGGAGTGCGTGGCGCTCTCCAAGGAGGTGGCCCAGCGGATCTGGGAGGAGCTGCGCATCCCCTCCTTCCTTTATGAGGATTCCGCCTCCACCCCCAAGCGCAAAAATCTGGCCGCCTGCCGGAAGGGGCAGTTTGAAGGAATGCCGGAAAAGCTGCTGCAGCCGGAATGGGCGCCGGATTTCGGCGAGCGGGCCGTCCACCCCACCGCCGGCATCACCGCCATCGGCGCAAGAATGCCGCTGATCGCCTTCAATGTGAATCTGGACACCGCCGATGTGTCCATCGCCTCCAGGATCGCCAAGGCCATCCGCGGCTCCTCCGGCGGCTTCCAATACTGCAAGGCCATCGGCATCCTGCTGGAGGACCGGAACATCGCCCAGGTATCCATGAACATGGTCAATTACGAGGGGACGCCCCTGTATTATGCCTATGAGATGATCCGCGCCCTGGCGGACCGCTACGGCGTCCGCATCCTGAGCAGCGAGCTGGTGGGGCTCACGCCGGCCAAGGCGCTTTTGGACTGCGCGGAATATTATCTCAAGCTGGAAAACTTCCATTGCCGGGAGCAGGTAATGGAATATCATCTCATTGGACTGGAATAAGGAGACGGCGATGGAACTGAAGCAGCTTACTGTCTTTGATTTTGCGGAGGTGCTTTCCTCCGATGCACCGGCCCCCGGCGGCGGCAGCGCCGCCGCACTGACCGGAGCGCTGGGCGCGGCGCTGACGGCCATGGTCTGCGCCCTGACGCTGGACAGGAAAAAATACGCCGCGCATCAGGCGCTGGCCCGGCAGACGCTGACCCAAGCTCGGGAACTGCAGACCCGCCTGCTGGAATACATGGACGAGGATACCCGCGCCTTCGGGCAGATGAGCGCCGCCTTTGCTCTGCCGAAGGAAACGCCGGAGCAAAAGGCCGCCCGCTCCGCCGCCATCCAGCGGGCCCTTGCCGTCTGCACAGAGACGCCCCTCTCCGTCATGGAGCTGGCCCTGCAGGCGCTGGAGCTGGCCTGCGGCGCTATGGGGAAAACCAATGCCAGCGCCCTCAGCGATCTGGGCGTGGCGGCGCTTTCCCTGCGGGCCGCGCTGCAGGGGGCCTGGCTCAATGTGCTCATCAACACCGGCAGCATGAAGGACGCCGTCCTTGCCGCCGACTGCCGCGCCCGGGGCGAGGCCCTGCTGGAGCGGGGTCTGCCGCTGGCGGAGGGACTTTATCAGTCGGTGCTTTCCGCGCTGTAATTCTTTTGTAACTTCTAAAAAGAAACGGAAAAGGCTCGCCAATTGGGCGAGCCTTTTCCGCTACATAAAAAAGGAAAAGAGAGAAAAGGGGAAAATGGTGGGATCAACATAATTAGAATGTGTCAACTTCGTTGACTGCTGTCACTATACCACAGTCCGGGGCGGAAGTTGTTATGGAATCGTGAACAGTTGTTAAAATTTTTCGATAAAAGCCGGGAAGCCTTTCATTTTCCGCCGTCCGCCGGCATCGCGCCCAGCAGACAGGTCAGGGAAAGCACCGCGTCGCCCCGGCGCACCGTCAGCGCCACGGTCTCGCCCACGGCGCACTGATCCTTCAGGTGGTTCAAGACGGCGGAATTCCGGGCCGGGACGCCGTTGAAGGCCGTCAGCCAGTCTCCCGCCCGCAGGCCCGCCTGCTCCGCCGCGCTGCCGGGCGTCACCTCCAGAACCAGAAGGCCCGTCTGGCTGCTGCCCTCCGGCGGATTCTGCACCACGATGCCCAGCCAGGGCCGGTCCTGCACAAAGCCGTATTGGATCAGATCCTGCGCCACCTGCGCCACCCGGTCCACCGGGATGGCAAAGCCCAGACCCTCCACCGGCTCCTCGCCGTCCCGCTCGATCTTGGCGTTGACCATGCCGATCACCTGGCCCCGGCTGTTCAGCAGCGGCCCGCCGGAATTGCCGGAGTTCACCGCCGCGTCAAACTGCACCAGCTCCATGATCCTGCCGCCGATGGTGACGGTGCGCTCCCGGGCGGAGACCCAGCCCGCCGTCAGCGTGTGGCCCAGATTGCGGCCCAGGGGATTGCCGATGGTAGCGGCCGTCTCCCCCACTACGACCTCCGAGCTGATGCCCAGCTCCGCCGCGGCAAAGCCGCGGACCTCCGCCTTGAGCACGGCGATGTCCGTCTGGCTGTCGTAGGCGGCCAGCGCGGCGGGAAAGGTCTGGCCGTCGCAGGTGCCGATGAAAATGGCGGCGTCGGGCAG
>ENA-OUQC01001808-OUQC01001808.1-human-gut-metagenome-genome-assembly--contig:-NODE-1808-length-10285-cov-3.469501_pt1 | contig 10285 bp, 11 predicted proteins | sample MGYA00237942_ERZ548815 | MGnify/ENA primary metagenome ERZ548815 (study PRJEB26490, sample SAMN05194722) | human gut metagenome | biome: terrestrial biome; feature: human-associated habitat; material... | reverse complement strand
AAAACGGCTTCTGCCCTGCGCTTCCCGAGGGCCGTGCGGACGTCATCTACCTGTGCAGCCCGAACAACCCCACGGGCACGGTGCTCACGGCCGAGCAGCTGAAGGTGTGGGTCGACTACGCGAACGCCAACGGCTCGATCATTATGTTCGACGCGGCTTACGAGCGCTTCATCACCGAAGAGGGCGTGCCTCACTCCATCTACGAGGTGGAAGGCGCCAAGACCTGCGCCATCGAGTTCCGCTCGTTCTCGAAGACCGCAGGATTTACCGGTGCGCGCTGCGGATATACCGTGGTGCCTAAGGAACTCGAGCGCGACGGCCAGAGCCTGAACGCCATGTGGAACCGCCGCCAGTGCACCAAGTTCAATGGTACCAGCTATATCAGCCAACGTGCTGCCGAAGCCATCTACACCCCAGAGGGCAAGGAACAGGTGAAGGCAACCATCAACTACTATATGGAGAATGCCCACTTCATGAGAGCAGAACTCCAGAAACTCGGCTTGAGAGTATATGGCGGTGAGAATGCACCTTATCTTTGGGTGAAGACGCCAAACAATACACCTAGCTGGAAATTCTTCGAAGAGATGCTTTATGGTGCCAGCGTAGTCTGCACTCCAGGTGTCGGCTTCGGTCCATCGGGCGAAGGCTACATCCGACTCACCGCCTTTGGCGAGCATGAGGACTGCAAGGAAGCCATGGAGAGAATTGCCAAATGGCTGGGAAAATAAATGAAGTGAAGAACGAAGAGTGAAGAGTGAAGAATTCTATAGATTTCTTGCTTGAATCTCTCGTGACTCACATAAGACATAAAGATAAGAACAATATGTAAAACGAAGAAAAGAACAAGAGAGAAGCAAATGAATTCATCACTCTTCGTTCTTCACTCTTCACTAAAAATAATATAAGGTATGAGCAACTTAAGATTTGAAGCTGTTTCAGAGGCTTCCAAGAGAAAGCCTGTTGAGGTAACCGCTCCTAGCGAGCGACCAAGTGAATTCTTCGGAAAGAAGGTATTCAACCGACAGAAGATGTACAAGTATCTCCCTGCAGATGTCTATGAGAAACTGGTAGATGTCATCGACAACGGAGCACGTCTCGACCGTAACATCGCCAACGCCGTAGCCAAAGGCATCAAGCAGTGGGCTGACGAGAATGGCGTAACCCACTACACCCACTGGTTCCAGCCACTGACAGAAGGTACTGCCGAGAAGCACGATGCCTTCATCGAGCATGATGGCAAGGGTGGTATGATCGAGGAATTTTCAGGCAAGTTGCTCGTTCAGCAGGAGCCTGATGCATCATCTTTCCCATCTGGCGGTATCCGCTCTACCTTCGAGGCTCGCGGTTATTCTGCATGGGATCCAACATCGCCTGTATTCATCATCGATGATACACTCTGTATCCCTACTGTCTTCATCTCTTATACAGGTGAGGCACTCGACTATAAAGCTCCATTGCTCCGTTCATTGCACGCTGTAAACGTAGCAGCAACAGAGGTTTGCCACTACTTCAACCCTGATGTCAAGAAAGTTATTTCCAATCTCGGTTGGGAGCAGGAGTACTTCCTGGTAGATGAAAGCTTATATGCAGCACGTCCTGACCTGATGCTGACAGGCCGCACCCTGATGGGTCACGATTCTGCAAAGAACCAGCAGATGGACGACCATTATTTCGGAACCATCCGTGAACGGATCGGCGCTTATATGAAAGATATTAATCTGGAGCTTTGGAAGCTTGGTGTCACGGCGAAAACCCAGCACAATGAGGCAGCTCCTGCACAGCATGAACTTGCTCCGATTTATGAAACAGCCAATGTTGCGGTAGATCATAATCAGCTTATTATGGAGACCATGAAGAAGGTGGCAGAGCGTCACAATCTGACCTGTCTGCTCCATGAAAAGCCATATGCCGGTGTGAATGGTTCCGGTAAGCACAATAACTGGTCACTGACTACGGATAATGGCGTGAATATGCTTGATCCGGGTGAAACCCCGAATGAAAATATCCAGTTCCTTCTGGTGCTTGCCTGCATTATCAAGGCTGTGGACGTTCATGCGGATCTGCTGCGTCAGAGTGCATCCGATGTTGGAAACGATCACCGTCTTGGTGGATATGAAGCGCCTCCGGCGATTATGTCCGTATTCCTGGGAGAACAGCTCGAAGACGTGGTAAAGCAGCTTGTGGAAACAGGGGAAGCTTCCCATTGTCTTGAGGGTGGTAAGATGGAGACCGGTGTGTCTGCCATTCCTGATTTTGCGAAGGATGCCACCGACCGTAACCGCACCTCACCGTTTGCCTTTACCGGTAATAAGTTTGAATTCCGAAGCGTAGGCTCTTCTGATTCTGTGGGAAGTCCGAACACGACGTTAAATGCGATTGTGGCAGAGGCTTTCTGTGAAGCGGCAGATGAGCTGGAGAAGGCAGAGGATTTTGACCAGGCAGTGCATGATCTGATTAAAAAGTACTTTTCCGAGCATCAGAGAATTATCTTTAATGGCAATGGCTATGCTCCGGAATGGGTAGAAGAAGCAAAGCGCCGCGGATTACCCAATCTCATATCCATGGTCGATGCGGTCGATACCCTGACAACGGATAAGGCCGTAAAGCTGTTTGAGAAGTTTAAAATCTTTACGAGGGCGGAGCTGGAATCCAGAGAAGAAATTCTTTATGAAACCTATGCGAAGACGCTGAATATTGAAGCGCTTACGATGATCCATATGGCTTCCCGCCAGTTGCTTCCGGTATGTATATCCTACAGTAAGAAGCTGGCAGATGCCGTGATTGCAGTAACAGAAGCCGGTGCAGATGCTTCTGTGCAGGAAGAACTGCTGAATGAGGTATCCAGAGAACTGAAGAGTGCAAAGCTTGCACTGGAAGCATTGAAGATTGACGAAGAGAAGGCCGGAAAGATTACGGATGCAAGGGAACAGGCATTCTTCTACAAGGATGTCGTCAAAGAGGATATGGATGCCCTGCGTGCTCCGATTGACCACCTGGAAATGCTGGTTGAAAAGGATATGTGGCCGATGCCGACCTATGCGGATCTGATGTTTGAGGTCTAGGTGAACGGATACAGCCATGCAGAATGGCATAAGATGATAAAAATAAGACTCCCGTATACCGGTGCTGAACCGGATACGGGAGTTTGTAGCACGAAGCAATCCGTAGGTATCAAAGTGGGGGGCTTTTGATCTCGACATCTTAACCTAACAGACTGTGAACTGGATGAATTCACTAATTTACCTTCACTTCCAGATAACCCAATAACTTGCTCATATCGTATTCATTAAGGATTCCTAAATTGGAATCATAGAACTGGTCATCAAAGTGAATCAGGTAATGGCAATAGCGTCCCATCTTCTCCATCATAATGCAGCACTTGGGAAGGGTGGCTTCCTCTCCTTCGGTATACATGATGACATCGCTGTGATCGATGCCATAGTAATTCAATGCAGAAATGACGCGTCCCATCGTGGCCTGCCATTCGCGGCAGTCCATAACACTGATTACCTCGGCAATGGTAACACCTGCGAGCATGGCAACACAGGTCTGTCCGCATAAACCGTCCTCAGGCTGGGTAATAATATCAATGTGGTCAATCCTGCGAATCGGATTGTCAAAGCTGTAAGGGCTGTTCTGATCCATTTTGATTAAGCTTGAGCCGATATGAAGCAGGATCTTATGAGGCTGTGTGACATCAATGTGTGCCACGTCCTCATCTTTTAAATGAATCTTATAGTTGCCCTTCTCTTCCGGAAGAAGTTCACAGTCAATATGTTTATTGTCCAGAATCAGGTCGCCCTGAATTACATCACGCTGCTTGCAGACCTCCCATACATTAAAGGGGATACGGATGCAGAAGAGGTTGTCCTTCTTCTCAATTTTACCGGTAAAAAAGTATCTCATAGTAACCTCCTGAAAATCAATTGTTGTATGTCTGACTCATTGCTATTGTACTTAAACCATACCAAATTTACGCAGACTTGTTAAGGGTTTTCAGATGAGAAAACCCTGCGTATTGAAAAAAATACAACCTGATAAAAAAATAACGAAAAAAGTACTTGCCAAACCCGAATATATTATGTATAATACCAAAGGTAACAGCACATAGGGCTATCGCCAAACGGTAAGGCAACGGACTCTGACTCCGTCATTTCAAGGTTCGAATCCTTGTAGCCCAGCTACGAAACTCCAACCGAATGCGTTGGAGTTTTCTTTATATTTTATATAAGGAAGGAGAAGCCATGTACAGCTACAAGACCAGGATCAGATACAGTGAGCTTGATGCAACGGGACATTTAAAAATAGAATCGCTTCTGGATTATTTTCAGGACTGCTCTACTTTTCAGTCAGAGGATCTGGGGATCGGAGCGGAATATTTAAAAAAGCAGCATATGGTCTGGGTGATGTCTTACTGGCAGATCCAGGTGGAACGTTATCCGGTTCTGGGAGAAACGGTAACGGTGGGAACTCTGCCCTATGAATTTAAGGGCTTTATGGGTTTCAGAAATTTTGTTATGATAGATGAAGAGGGAAAGAGGATTGCCTGTGCCAATACCCTCTGGAGCCTGATCCACACTGAAAATGCAACTCCCATGCGGCCGACAGAGGAAATGATTGGAAAATATGTGCTGGAGCCCAAGATCCAAATGGATTATGAGCCCAGGAAGATCAAGGTGCCGGAGAAACTCAGCCCCGGATCGGAGATCCAGATAAAAAGTCATCATCTGGATACCAATCAGCATGTAAACAATGGCCAGTATGTAAAGATCGCCATGGACTGTATCACAAAAATGCCGCAAATCATACAACTCCGCGCTGAATACAGAAAACAGGCATATTTAAATGATATTTTAATCCCCTATACGGCAGTTACGGAAGAGGGAAGATATATTGTAGTATTGAAAAATGAGCAGGATGCGGTCTGCTGTATCGTAGAGCTGCAGGGAAAAGAGTGTTACGGGAAGGATAAGAAATAATGATCAGATTAGGAGAAAGACAGGATTTGTCCATTGCCAAAATCGTATCCTTTGGGGTATATCTGGAGGATATCCGGCAGCCGGAGGAGGAAAGAGAACGTGTTTTGCTTCCGGCAAAGGAGGTTTCAGAGGATGCGCAGGTCGGTGACAGCCTGAATGTGTTTATTTACCGGGATTCCAAGGACAGGCTGATCGCCACTACCAGGCAGACGGAATTTTCTGTAGGAGAAACGGCGGTGCTTGAGGTATCTCAGGTAGGAAAGATCGGCGCTTTTTTAAAGTGGTCTCTGGAAAAGGATCTGCTCTTACCCTTTAAGGAACAGACGGCAAGTGTTAAGCCGGGGGATTTCTGTCTTGTAGCGCTTTATATCGACAAAAGCGGAAGACTGTGCACAACCATGAAGGTATACCCTTATCTGCGCCTTGACAGCCCTTATGGGAAGGATGACAGGGTAGAGGGAATAGTATACGAGGTCAGTCAGCGCTTTGGAACCTTTGTGGCGGTGGACGACAGGTACAGTGCCTTGATCCCAGCAGCAGAACCGGCAGAATACAGGCCGGGTGACAGAGTAAGCGCCAGGGTGGTGAAGGTGCTTGAGGACGGGAAATTAACCCTCAGCCTGAAGGATAAGGCTTACCTTCAAATCGAGAAGGACGCTGTCAGGGTGATGGAAATGATCGATCAGGCAGGAGGCAGGCTCCCTTTCAGCGATAAGGCAGCAGCAGAAGTGATCCGTGAAAAGACCGGCATGAGCAGGAATGAATTTAAACGTGCGGTAGGAAGTCTTTACAAGCAAAGACTGATCGTCATAGAGCCGGATGGCATTAGAAAGGTTTCCCATGAACAGTAAAAAGGCAAATTGGGTTTTTTTAATCACCATTGTGTTATATATAACGGCAAGCTATGTGATAGTGTTTGCCTTCCCTCAGGTTGCAGAAAGCGCTCTGGCTAATATTCTGCTTGCAGAAGCCGTTATTTTGCTTCCCATCTTGATAACGGCATTGCTTTCAGGAGAAAAGCTGCCGCAGTTTCTGGGATTTCATAAAATGAAGATAAGTTCTCTTTTTATGATCCTTTTATTTACCATTCTGACCCAGCCTGCGATCACGCTTCCCAACCTGATTTCCCAGATCTGGGTGGAAAATACGGCAGTGGAGATGATGAGCGGCTTTTTTGCGGGAAATCAGTCTTTCCTGGGCCTGTTTTTCCCCATGGCCGTTTTAGCTCCTTTGTGTGAGGAGATGACCTGCAGAGGAGCCTATTATGGTTCCTACAAGCGGAGCGGAAGAAATCTTGGGGCAGCCCTGCTTTCGGCGGCTGTCTTTGCCATGATCCATCTGAATTTCAACCAGGCAGGCTATGCTTTTGTAATGGGGATTTTGGCGGTTCTTCTGGTGGAAGCCACAGGAAGCCTGTGGTCCTCCGTTCTTTATCATGGGCTGATCAATGGCAGCCAGGTGATCCTGATGTATACGATCTTAAATAATAACGAAGATTTTTATGCACAGCAGATGGAAATGATCACCACAGATACTATGCTTTATACCATCGGCGCCTACCTGGTGTTGACAGCGGTTACGCTGCCGTTAGCGTGGGCGGTGTTAGTATGGATAGGGAAAAACCAGGGAAGAAGCGTAGAGTTTCAGATGCTTTGGAAAAGAAGTAAACAAAAAAAGGACAAGCTCATCACCCTGCCGGTGATCCTTGGACTTGTCCTTTGCGTTCTGGTTATGACGGGAATTTTGCAGCTGCTGATCGGAAGCCTGCTGCAGAGGTTTTAAACAGTCATATCAAAATTGCTTCCCACATAAGGGTTTACAGAAAGCTCCATGGTAGAACGACTGATCATATCGATCAGTCCTGCCCCTGCGCTTTCAGAATTTTCAAGGGCTTTGTCAAGTACGGCAAGGCCCACTTTATTATTCAGCTCAATGCTAGAGAGTGTGGTTGATAATTCCGGAATGTTCATACTGCCTCCATTCTGCGCACGAACCTTTCACCTGCAGGTGCTGCGCACTGTAATTCATTTCTGTTTACAGCTTTTTCTCTACTTTCATTATAACACAGGGAGCCCAAAAGAAAAGTGTAAAAACGCAAAATTGCCGTTTTGTGTAGGTTGTATAGGCCCATAAAGTGGAAAAACCAGGAAAAGAGTATAAAAATACACAAAAAAATCATAATTACAGGTAGATTTCTTTGTGTATTTATATTAAAATGATAAGTAAAGCGTTAAGAAATAAGAGACTTTCAAGCAGATTGGAAGAGAAACCATTGTTTAAAATGTATAGGGTATAGCTTTGAGAAGGGGGAGGGAGATATGATTTCTAACCAGATACTGCAAAATACTATTGAGGGGCTGAAGGCAATCGCCAGAGTCGATTTTGGGGTTATGGACACGGACGGGAAGGAGGCCGCTTCCACAACGCAGGGGATAGCGGCATGCGGGCCGGAGGCAGTGGAATTTGCCAAATCACAGGCTGATTCCCAGGAGATCAAGGGATTTCAGTATTTTAAGATTTATGATGATCAACAGCCGGAATATGTACTAATTGCTGCAGGCACCGGCGAAGATGTTTACATGGTGGGGAAAATGGCGGCATTCCAGATCCAGGGACTGCTGGTAGCATATAAGGAGCGTTTTGATAAGGATAATTTTATCAAGAACCTTCTGCTGGATAACCTGCTTTTGATCGACATTTACAGCAGGGCTAAAAAGCTTCATATCCAGACGGATGTGAAGAGGGTCGTTATGATTGTGGAAACAGCTGAAGGAAAAGACAATAATATTCTCGAGATGATGCGTACCTTCTTTGGAAGCGGCAGCAGGGACTTTGTTACTGCGGTAGATGAAAACAATGTGATCGTGGTAAAGGACCTGACAGACGGGGATGATACCAGGGAAATTGAAAAGGCAGCGGCGGCAATGGAAAGCTTTCTTGAGCGGGAAGGCATGACGGGGATCCATATTGCCTTCGGCACGGTTGTAAAGGAGATCAAAGAGGTGAGCCGTTCCTACAAGGAAGCAAAAATGGCCATGGATGTAGGGAAGATCTTCTTCGATGAAAGAAATATCATTGCATACAGCGAGCTTGGGATCGGAAGACTGATTTACCAGCTTCCCATTCCCCTTTGCAAAATGTTCATTAAAGAAATCTTTGGAGGAAAGAGCCCGGATGACTTTGATGAGGAAACACTTACAACGATCAATAAGTTCTTTGAAAACAGCCTGAATGTTTCTGAAACCTCCAGACAGCTTTTCATTCACAGGAACACACTTGTTTATCGTCTGGATAAGCTGCAGAAAAATACCGGACTGGATCTGAGGGTTTTTGAGGATGCGATCACATTCCGGATTGCACTTATGGTTGTAAAGTATATGAATTATATGGAAAGCTTTGAATATTAAAATCGAGATATAAGGTACAGAGGTGAAAAAAGTGGCAAGAACCGATAGTAGAGGAAAAAGAAGAAAAAGACTGGCAGGGGATCAGGATGAGATCATTACCCTTCAGGATGTGACGAAGGTGTATACGACAGGAGCACCGGCGCTCAGCAATGTGAATTTACATATCAAAAAGGGAGAGTTTGTCTTTATTGTAGGCGACAGTGGATCCGGAAAATCCACCATGATCAAGCTTCTTTTAAGAGAACTGGTTCCCTCTTCAGGCAGCATCAACGTCATGGGCTATGATCTGACCAGGATCCGTCACAGAAAGATCCCCAAATTCAGAAGAAACCTTGGGATCGTATTCCAGGATTTCAGGCTGCTGAAGGACCGCAACGTTTATGAAAACGTAGCCTTTGCGCAAAGGATCGTGCAGGTGCCCAGCAAGGAGATCAAGCGCAATGTTCCCAGCATTCTTGCCACAGTGGGTCTGGCAGGAAAATATAAGGCAAAGCCCAGGCAGCTTTCCGGCGGAGAGCAGCAGAGAGTAGCCATAGCAAGGGCTTTGGTAAACAGGCCAAGTATTCTGCTGGCCGACGAGCCTACAGGTAATCTGGATCCCAAGAATTCCTGGGAGATCATGAAGCTTTTGGAGCAGATCAATGAAAATGGAACAACGGTACTTGTGGTAACACACAATCGTGAAATTGTAAATGCAATGCAAAAGAGAGTCGTTACAATGAAGAAGGGCGTTATTGTCAGCGACGAGGAAAAGGGTGGTTATATCGATGAGGATTAGTACATTTTTTTATACCATCAAGCAGGGATTTGTTAATATATTCAGAAATAAGTGGTTTTCACTTGCTTCCATAGCAACCATTGGAGCGTGCCTTTTTCTCTTTGGAATGTTTTATTCTGTACTGGCCAATTTTCAAAATATTGTAAAAACGGCTCAGGAAGGCGTATCGGTAACGGTTTTCTTTGATGAAGGGATCAGCCAGGAAAAGATAGAAGAGATCGGCGCACTCATCGACAAAAGGCCGGAGGTTTCCAAGAAGGTCTTTATTTCTGCGGATGAGGCATGGAATAGCTTTAAGGACGAATATCTGGGAGAATATGCGGACGGCTTTACGGAAAATCCTCTTGCGGATTCTGCCAGCTATGAAATTTATTTAAATGATGTGTCGATGCAGCCGGCTCTTGTAACCTATCTGGAGGGTGTGGAAGGGATCAGGCTTGTAAACCGTTCCGAGGTTACGGCAGCTACGCTGACAGGCGTAAATGCCCTGGTGGCATATATTTCTCTGGGGATTATTGTGATCTTGTTTGCAGTATCTATTTTCTTGATCAGCAATACGGTAACTATCGGTATCTCTGTGAGAAAAGAGGAAATTTCCATTATGAAATATATTGGAGCAACCGACTTTTTTGTCCGTTCTCCTTTTGTGATCGAAGGTATGCTGATCGGTGTGATCGGCGCACTGATCCCTACCGGTATTATTTATGTACTTTATAACAAGGTAATCGCATACATTGTGGAAAGATTTGCTTCCCTTTCAAAGCTGCTTTCCTTTCTTCCTGTGGAAACCATCTTTTCTACGCTGTTTCCGGTATCCATTGCCATGGGAGTCGGGATTGGTTTTCTGGGAAGTATTATAACGGTCAGAAAGCATCTGAGAGTATAAGGATAAAAGAATGAAGCGGTGGAAAAGGTTTTTGTGTGTGGCGCTTGGCTTTGCGCTGATTTTCGGAATGGCCCTGCGGTATCCGGATACTGCTTTTGCAAGTGAACTGACCAATGACAGCATTAAGCAAAAGGAAGCGGAGATCAGCGCTGCGCCCCAATAATTTTACAGGCTCTCCTGAGGCGTCTTTCCCGAAAGAATCAGCCGCACGAAGTTCAGAGCGCTGCGTGCCATA
>ENA-OUQC01001807-OUQC01001807.1-human-gut-metagenome-genome-assembly--contig:-NODE-1807-length-10290-cov-3.568735_pt1 | contig 10290 bp, 5 predicted proteins | sample MGYA00237942_ERZ548815 | MGnify/ENA primary metagenome ERZ548815 (study PRJEB26490, sample SAMN05194722) | human gut metagenome | biome: terrestrial biome; feature: human-associated habitat; material... | reverse complement strand
GTTGCAGTACGTTTGGACTCCGTAGCAGCTGAATCCACGGTGGACGGCGGCAAGGCGGCGCAGCCCGGCATTGCAGAGGCGTTGCACAGCACCTTGCCACAGGTCGATGTCCGGGTTGACCGGGTTTTTCACCATAACGCCCACGTCAGCCCCGCTCTCCGCTATCGCGTCTGCTATCTCCTGGACTGCGAATGGGTTGGCAGTCGTGCGTGCGCCTATCCACAATATGTCTATGCCGGCATCTACGGCAGCGAGGACATGCCGTCGCGCCCCGACCTCCGTGGCCACGGCAAGCCCCGACTCGCGCTTGGCACGCACCAGCCACGGCAGGGCCTTCTCTCCTGCACCCTCGAAACACCCGGGCTTTGTGCGCGGCTTCCATACCCCGGCGCGGAATATGTCTGCGCCGGCGGCGGCAAGGGCAACAGCGGTCTCCACGACCTGCGCTTCGCTCTCTGCGCTGCACGGCCCTGCAATGATGATAGGTGAAGGGGAGGGCTTTTCGCGGTTGATTAGGGGTGTGAATCGTGGCATCTTTGGTAGCGGCGAGTGTATATGTCAACGCCAGCGCGAAATTACGAAAAAATCCGCGCCGGCGCAAATGCGTGTCTGTATGGGGTGCGCTTACTGGTCGCCGTCAGTTGGGGCTGTGCGCGACATCACGGCTACGCGAGTGCCGTCGGCTGCGGTCAGCGTCAGCGAGCCGTCCGTTATGGTGTAGTGGCGCACAGAGGGCAGCGACTGCAGCACCTTGCGCTCCAGGCTCATGTCGGGGCAGAGCATCCGCGTCGATATCATGTCATCGCCGAATGTGATGTCTCCAGCGGCGGTGCAGGTGTACGACCCCGACAACTGGTTGCATCCGGCATTGCCGCTCACCCGTCCGGCTGCGGGGTCAAACATCAGGTAGGGCCATTCCTCGGCAGCGTCGCTGTTATGCACCTCGGAGTCGCCCACGGCGGTGAAATACCATTTGCCGTCCGTTGCCGCAGCAGAGGCGGTTGCGTCGGTCGCGGCATCCTTTTGGCTCTTGCAAGAGCCGAGCGAGGTCGGCAGCACGGCGGCTGCGAGGAAGAGTGGCAGAAGTGTCTTTCTCATAATCAGTAATTGTAAGGTTATATCCCTTACAACAACGGCAGACGGCAATTATTATGCACCATGCAAAAAATCACCCGAAAAACAGCTTTGGCGGAGGAATAAATGAAAATAAAGTGTTAACTTTGCAGTCCCAAAGGAAAATGGCGCGAGTCTGCACCCCTGCGGGACATTACAGGTAAAAAACAGACGCAAATAGCGAAGTAAAACAAGAACGTAAAATCGAATTTGAAATGAGAATCGCAAAAATCCATGGCCGCGAAATCCTTGATTCACGCGGAAATCCTACGGTCGAAGTAGACGTATTGCTTGAAAGCGGCGCACGCGGACGCGCTGCTGTCCCCTCCGGCGCATCAACTGGCGTAAACGAGGCTCTTGAGCTCCGCGACGGCGAAAAGGAACGATACATGGGCAAGGGCGTACAGAAGGCTGTCGCCAACGTCAACGGCCCGATAGCAAGCGCACTGCGCGGAATGAACGCGCTCGACCAGATTGCGGTTGACAAGAAGATGCTCGAACTCGACGGCACTGCCACCAAGTCAAACCTCGGCGCAAACGCAATACTCGGCGTGTCGCTCGCCGTGGCTAAGGCTGCCGCTGACTATCTCGACCTTCCCCTCTACAAATACATCGGCGGTGCAAACTCTTACACCCTCCCCGTGCCGATGATGAACATCATCAACGGCGGCGCACACTCCGACGCACCTATTTGCTTCCAGGAGTTCATGATTCGCCCCGTGGGCGCATGCTGCTTCAAGGAGGGCATACGCTGGGGCACTGAAGTGTTCCACCACCTCAAGAAAGTCCTCAAGGATCGCGGCCTCGCCACTTCGGTAGGCGACGAGGGCGGTTTCGCCCCCTCGCTCGACGGCACTGAGGACGCGCTCAACGTCATCATGCAGGCTATCCGTGACGCCGGTTACGAGCCTGGCAAGGACGTGACTATCGCCCTCGACTGCGCCTCTTCCGAGTTCTACAAGGATGGCGTGTACGACTACACCTGGAAACAGGCTGACGGCAAGAAGCTCACCTCACAGCAGCAGGCTGAATACCTCCGCGACCTCATCTCCAAATATCCCATCGACTCTATCGAGGACGGCATGGCGGAGAACGACTGGGATGGCTGGCGCATACTCACCGACATGATTGGCGACCGCTGCCAGCTCGTCGGCGACGACGCTGTCTACGGCTACCGCAAGATAGCACGCAAGTAAGCACAACTCCCATACGGCAGCACCGTCTGCCCGAAACATACAAGAGAGGATATGCCGCAAGGCACGTCCTCTCTTATTATATTTAGCTTTATGGCCTTGCCGCTATTTCGCTGTCTTGCGGCCGAAGGTCGGGTCGATGCGTATGCTCGCGCAGACGGCGAATGTGGCTATGCAGCTCACCATGATCCACCAGAAGAAGTTGACGTAGCCCTGCGCCCCCTCGCCGCCGAGCAGGTTGAACTGCCCCAGAAACTCGTGTATCCACCCTGCCGCCATGCCCGGAAGCATCATGCCCAGTGCCATGAACGCCGTGCAGAAAGCGTAGTGAGATGTCTTGTTCTCTCCCTGCGCGAAGTAGATGAGGTAGAGCATGAAGGCGGTGAAACCGAAGCCGTAGCCGAACTGCTCAACCGACACCGCCGCGCCTATCCAGTATATGTTGGCAGGCTGCGTCATCGCCAGCACGCAGTAGAACACGCACGGCAGCGTCAGGCTGAGCGCCATAGGCCACAGCCACCGCTTCAGGCCGTCGCGGGCTATCGCCAGTCCGCCGAGTATGCCGCCCGCAAGCAGGGCGATGACCCCGAAGGTGCCGTTTATCCACCCCACCTGCTCTGTGGTCAGCGCAAGTCCCCCCTCTTCGAGTGGCGCAACGAGAAACGGCTGCACCAGCTTGATGCACATAGCCTCCGGAAGACGGTATAGCAGCATGAAGCAGAGCGCGGAGAGGATATGCGGCTTGCGGAAGAAGGTCACGAATGTATGGCCGAAGTCATGGATTATTTTGCTGAAATCCTTGTCGTTGCGCGGCGTGTCGGCGGCAGCTCGCGGCAGGAAGCTCGTATGGTACAGCCACACGAGGAAGAAGAACACGGCGAGGACACCGAATGTCACTGACCATGCCGCAGGCACGTCGCCGAGCCTCTCCTCGAGTATTCCGGCAAGGATGACAAGCCCTCCCTGCCCGAGAACGGACGCTATGCGGTAGAACGTTGACCTTACGCCGACATACGCAGCCTGTTCGTGGTCGTCGAGTTCGAGCATGTAGTAGCCGTCGGCTGCGATGTCATGCGTGGCGGAGAAGAACGCCATGAGCCAGAACAGCGCAAGCGTGGCGGAGAAGAAGAACGGCGTGGGCAGCAGGAACGCCACCGCTGCCATGGAGCAGCCCAGCAGCAGCTGCATGGTCAGCACCCACCACCGCTTGGTGCGCAGTATGTCCACAAACGGGCTCCAGAACGGTTTGATGACCCACGGCAGGTAGAGCCAGCCGGTATAGAATGCCATTTCCGTATTGCTGATGCCCATGTTGACATACATCAGTACTGTCAGCGTGTTGACCGCGAAGTAGGGGAGACCCTCGGCTATGTACAGCGAGGGTATCCATGTCCACGGCGATTGTCGGTTCTTCTTCATTGTTGTGTCGTTGTTACTTTACGCTCACCGTCTTGCCGGCGGAGTGTCCGGTCACGAGCGGCGCATAGAGCGACTGTACAGTGGCGATGCCGACGGTATAGTCGCCGTCGCGGTCGATGTAGCAGTCATAGCTTATCTGATGCACTCCCTTGGGGAGGAAGCTGATGAACAGGTTGGTCTGCGAGTTGCGTGTCTCGCGGTATACCCAGGTGCCGTCGGTCTGTGCGTATGACGACAGCTGGTCCACCGGCTCCATGCATGCTCCGCGCTCGTCGGTTATTGCCACATACTGCAGGTCGCTCGCGTTCTTGACTGTCAGCACCACGCGCACCTTCTGCCCCGTCTTGAGGTCTTTTGTCGAGAGGCGTGTGCCGGAGGCTGTATTGTCGAGGGCGTATATCTCCTTGGCAATGGAAATCTGGTCGGTGCTTGCCGCCTTGACTTCCTCTGACGGAGCGATGTACTGAGCCAGCACGCCTCCCCATGCCGGGTGCGAGCTGTGCTTGGTCACGTGCAGCGTCTTGCCTGCCACCTTTGCCGGGTCGAGCTGTATGGCCAACGCGCCGGTGTAGCGTGCCGGTGTGGCATCGTACTTCTCGCCTCCGATGGTGATTTCAGCAGGTTCGCTGTCGGCAGTCCATTCAGAGCCGCTCGCGAGTATGGCGTGGATGATTTCTGCCGTGTGGGTGTCGTAGCCCCAGTCGCCGTACTGGCGTTGCATGATAAGCCACTGGCGCAGCAGGTCAACCGACTTGTCCTGCGGGGCTATCTCGGCGAAGGCCTCGAGCACCTGTGCCGTAGTGATGAGGCGCGGGAAGCCCTGCCAGCCGCTGTTTCGGTTGTCGTAGTACATGCCGCGCTCAGGGGAGATGACAGCATACTGTCGCAGCGATTCGAGTATCAGGCTCGCCTCCTTGGCGTAGCCGCTGCGGTGCAGAAGTATCGCTGCCGTTGCCTTGTCGTAGATGCCGAAGTCGCGCCATGACGAGGCTACTGCCTTAAGTGACTTGTCAAGGTATGCGGCTATGTTCTTGTTCTCCGCTTTCACGCCGAAGTACTGGCGTATGTAGAGCCAGCGCAGTGCCTCGAGCGGGTAAATCTGTTTCTTGTTGCGGATGTAGCTGTCATACGATTCCTTGTCGATGTATTTCACTGCACTGCTTGTCATTTCCGCGAGGTTGCCGCTCTCGCTTTCAGGCATGTAACCCATGTCGGAAATCATGGCAAGGTTGAGCAGAACGCCAGTGGTGATGTATACAGACGATTCCATGTCGGGCATCCACGACCAGCCGCCGTCACGTTTCTGCGCTTTCTTGATGTCTGCAATAAGAGTGTTGACGGCCTGTCTGTTGGCGTTGGGGTCGAGCAGCGAGGTGAGGTGCTGCATACGCATCGTCTCCGCAGCTGCGTCGTTTACCCACACCGTGTTCTCCAGTGCGACGGTCTTCAGATGCTCGTCCTTTTGCAGGTTGGATATGAGCGTGGAGTCTGCGCCGGTCTTCAGGGCCTCCGTCCAGTACTGTATCGCCGTGCGCACTTGCGGATATTTGCGGGATATTCCGTCGGCAAAGGCGTTGCCGAACAGGGCGGAAGCCTTGGCCAGCACACTCTCCGACTTCGGCGTGGAGATTTCGGGCAGCGCGGTGAGGCAGTGCCATATCGGGTTGTCGCAGTATTGCAGCGTCACTGATGCGTCCTTGTCGTATTTCGGCAGTTCGATTGAGATGTCATCAGCCTCTGTGCCGAGGTAGAATGGCGTTGACTCGAACACGGGCGACGAAGAGGGGAGTATGGAGATGATGTCCTGCTCGCCGTCGGTATAGTCGCCGCCAATGGCATAGCAGCGTATGCCGACCAGCTGCTCGTCGTTTGGCGTGTCGTAGTCTATGGATATGGTGCGTGACGACTTCGGCTGCATTGTCTCTGCTGCGAAGTCCTGACGCTTGATGACCTTGCCGGTAGCCGGGTCGAACAGCTCGATTACGCCAGCCACCTGCTGCTCGGTGTCGGAATTGTTCATCAGTGTGGCGCGGACGGCGGTCTTGTCGCCGGTGCGCAGGTATCGCGGCATGTTCCCCTTGACCATTACCGGCTTGGCCGACAGCGCGTCATACGTCGCAACTGCCGAATAGAGGTCGGAGGTGTATGCTGCGAGCTGCAGCTGCCATGTGGTGTTGAAGTTGGGGACGGTGAAGTTGAGAGAGACGATACCCTCGTCGTCTGTCACGAGGCTCGGGCGGAAGAACGCGAGGGGATGCTCCGTGTCGCGCAGCTCTACCCCTGACACATCGGCTGTTTCGCTGCCGCCGCCGTCGTTGCCCTTGACGCTCTTGCTTTTCTTCTTCATGTTGCTGTTGGCACCGTATGCCACCGTCACCACCTCATCCAGTGACAACGACTCGTCTGCTGCGCTTTCAAAGGCTTCGAGGTCAAGGGAGCGACTCTCTCGGACAACAATATTGGAGGCTTGAGGCACGGCCAGGCTTCGGAAACCTCTCATTTCAGAATAGGAGTCGCCGCTGTACAGGCTCTTGCCGTACAGGTTCCAGTCTGGCATGACACCAGCCTCGTAGCGCACATACTCGCAGTCGGTGAATGTGGCATACCCGCTGCTGTCGCTGATGCCGTAAGTGTAGATAGACGATGCGGGCGAGAAGTACACGCTGCCGCGAGGGTTGAGCGACCAGAAGAACGGCGACAGGGCGTTCAGAGCCTTGTCTGTCATCACAGCCATTACGGGGATGCGTGCGGCGTTGTCGCCGTTGTACAGCATGCGGAATGACCACTGCTCCTCCGAGCCGGGTCGTATCTTGTCGCGGAATGACTCCACCTTTATCTTCAGCTCGTTGCGGCTCTCTGCCGGCAGCACCTGCACGGTCTGGCTCTCGGTTTTGAGGTCATGCCCGCCAGCGAAGCGCACCCACACGCGGTTGTCGGCGGCAGGAGCGTCCACGTCTATGGTCATGATTTTGTCGCCGGGGTTGAGCCAGCGGCGTGAGATGACGCTGTCAGCGTTGCATATCTCGCACAGTATCGGCGAGCCTGGGTAGCCCGTGGCGACACGCACCGGGACAGTCTTGCTGCCTCGCTCTGCCGTCACCTTGTCCTGCGGCAGCCACAGCGGCGTGGCGTAGGGGGCGCGGTTGTCGGCCGTGCGGTAGATGACCGTCTCTCGGGTATAGCTGACGCTGTCAACCGTGAATGACAGCTCGTACTTGCCTGTCGGGAGCGATGCGGAGGGCAATTTCAGATGCGGCGACTTGAATGTGCCGGCGGTGATTTTGCCGTCCTGCGACTTGATGGTGTATTCCACTTCGCGCTCCACCTCCTTGTCTATCAGGTCGAGGACAGGCACGTCCAGTGTTACCTCGTCGCTGTCAGCAGCTATGCGGCTCGGTATGCGCGACAGGTCTATGCGGTATGCCTCGCCGATGCTGAACAGCCGAGAGCCTCCCTCCTGTGTCTCGCCAGTTGGGGACGTTGCCTCAACCTTGAGGCGGTACGACCCGAGGCAGAAGCGTGTGCCGCGCAGCTCGTCAGTGGGCAGCTCTACTGTGAAGCGTCCCTGCTCGTCTGTCGCGGTCTCGTCGCCGTAGCTGGCATTGTTGTCATCGTCCCACAGCCACCAGCTCGCGTAGGAGATGTCATAGTTAACCGATGCGTTTGCCACCGGCATGCCGGAATATGTCTTGACGCTGCCGCTGATGCGTACAGTGTCGCCGAGGCTGTACGAGTCCTTGATTTCATCTATTTCGACGTAGAACGAGGGTGTCTTGTACTCCGCCACGTCCACGTATGCCGAGCCGAGCGATGTCTTCTCGATGCTTGCGCGGACTGACCACGAGCCGAGTACGCCGCTTTTGGGTATCTCGAACTTACCGGAGACGCGTCCGTGCTCGTCGGTGACACATTCCAGCGAGTCGCGCTGTGTGCGGTTGCCGTCATGGAGCGTCATGACCACCTTCTGCCGGGGCAGGAGCGACACGTTGCGACCAGTCTTGCTGTACACCACTGCTGTGAAGCCGACGGTGTCGCCGGGGCGGCAGATAGAGCGGTCTGTGAGGACGGTGGCAAATGCACGGTCGTCAGAGGTGCGGTTGCCGTTGTAGTATGACGTGTATATGCTTGTTGGCAGGAAGTCCTTGCCGTGGCGCAGCTCGATTTCCCAAGAGCCGGCAGGGATGCTTGCATACCCGTCGGCATTGGTGGTCGCCTTGTATGTCTGTTCCTTTTTGCCGTACTGGCTGGACGTGCATTTCACAGTCACGCCTGGCATCGGCGACATATCCTTGCCGTTGACCACGTAGAGCAGTTTCTCCGAAGCATTGTCGTCGCTTGATGTCAGTATCTGCATATCGCTGACGCGGAACATCGCTGACGTGTCATTGTCGCCGCCGTTCAAAAGCCCGGACGTGTCGCGTGTCGAGGTCGCAATGACGGCATAACGGCCGTATTCCTGCGGCGGAAACACCACGTTTGCCTTGCCGCTGAACGGCGCTGTGCCGTCTACTTTCGCAGGAATAACGCACAGTTCTGTCCCCTCTTCAATTATCCTATCAACATTGTATCTGAAATCGTCAAGGTCTTCCGGTATGCGGTACAGGTGGATGTACGGCGTGTTTATGTTCTCGACATCGACGGAGACCTTAATCGAGTCTGTTGAGAGATATTGGTCTTGGAGAGTGAAGCTGACTTTCTGCACCTTCATGTTGCACAGCACCGATGCCAGGTGGTTTGCCTCGTGGGTGCCGGAGTGGGCGGCGATCGCCTCCTCTATGATACCGCATAACTCTTTGCTGCGTGCCATGACAGCATCCTCATTGCTTGCCCCGGCTCGTGTGTAGATGTACTGGCGGATGCCGGCGGCGAGGGTAAGCAGCCGCAGAGCCGCTGCGTGGCTTTTGTATGCCTCGTATTGCTCAAGCAGGTACTCATACTGCTGTGCCGCAGGTATCATGTCGCTGCGGCTTATTATGAAGTTGACGATGCAGGGGACGTTGCCGTCTTTCTGCGCGAGCGCGAGCATCTCGTCGCATATCTTGCGCCGTGTCTCCGCCACGTCCGCGCCGATTGACTTGTCAGCCTTGCTACGGAACGGTATGGCGTATGTCTTGTTCTCATAGTCCTCTATCAGCCCCAGCGCGTCCTCTGTGACGAAAGCCGCCACCGTCGGGTACGCTTTGCCGTAGTCCTCGACCTTGCCGGTCAGCAGCGGCGCAATCTGCGTGATTGGGTATGCGTTGAGTGCAGCGAGGTCGGCGGTCGCCGATTTCACGAGTGCGGTTATTTTGGCCTTGAACATGTCGCCGCTCCACTCTTTCGGGTCTTCGGGGATGGGTGTCATCGGCAGCTTGCGGCGGTCAAACGTCCAGCTTTGTGACGAATAGATTTCCTTGTATAGGTGAGCTTCGAGCAGCTGCGCGAGCGAGTTGTAAGGCGCTGGCATTGCCGAGGCGAGCGAATCGAGCAGCTGTATGCGCTTCGTCACATCCTCGCGTGAGATGAGGTTGTTCGCGATAGTTATCTGTATCGCGGCTCTCATCATGTCGATGTTGTTGCCTGTTTTCTTGGCCTCTGCCATAGCCTTTTCGGCGTTCTCGCATACCGTTTTCGGGAACGCAAAGTCGGGAGCGGCAAATGTGTTTGGCTTCGAGGACTGTTCTGTCGAGGCAGTCTCCTTCGCACCCGGTCGCGGGTGTCGCTTTCCGTCCATTGTCATTGTAGGGAAAATTAATGTCAACAACAAAAGCATTGCTGTTGACAGGTTAAGAATATGTGTTGGTGTTCGTTTCATCGGTGTCTGCTTTTAGAGGTAAACTGATGATTGTCAATCAGGAAGTGCGTTGTGCCGTAAGGATGCGGCATTCCCCTTGAATGTCTGTTGCTTGCAGAGACAGGAGAGCGACTCTGAACTGTGTCAGCGTCTTTTCTTGCCTCGCAGCTGGCTCATCTTCTGGCGGAACTTTTTCTCCGCCTCCTTCATCTGGTATATCTGTTTGGGAGTGAGGAATTTCTCAAACTCGTCCTCGTAGCGGCGGTCTATTTGCCCCTCCTTTATTTTGGCTTCCGACATGGCGTCGGTGGCACGTTGGTAGTCAGCGGCAGAAGCGTTCTTGTCGTTTTTGACCTTGCGTTCCATGTCTACCGCAGTCTGGAATACTTTCCGCTTCTCGTTGGTCATGCGGTTGTACACTTCAAAGAAGCGCGACTGCTGGTCGGCTTTCAGCTCCATTTCCTGTGCGAGATACTTGAGCTTGTACTCGTGCAATTCCTTCTCCACGTTTTCGCGGTTGCCGTTGCGCTGTGCCGATGCCGTCAGCGGCAGGAGCATCAGCAGGAGGATGACATATATATGTTTCATGGTTGCGTTGTATTGTTTTGCCAGGGTCTTGGTAGCCCCGTCGGTTATTTCTTGTGTACGGTCTGTGCCACTTCGTGGTGGTGCGGTTTCTCCTTGGATGTGTTGGTCACGTCTATCGAGGCGTATTCTGGCTCGAGTTCCAGCCCAAGGTCTTCGCTCAGCTCGTCAAACGATTCGTACTGCTGCGATACGGAGTCTTCCAGC
>ENA-OUQC01001804-OUQC01001804.1-human-gut-metagenome-genome-assembly--contig:-NODE-1804-length-10309-cov-3.532573_pt1 | contig 10309 bp, 9 predicted proteins | sample MGYA00237942_ERZ548815 | MGnify/ENA primary metagenome ERZ548815 (study PRJEB26490, sample SAMN05194722) | human gut metagenome | biome: terrestrial biome; feature: human-associated habitat; material... | reverse complement strand
AATGGTGGACTCCACCCCCACCCGGCAGGCACCGCCGTCCACGATGGCGGCGATTTTCCCGTCATGGTCGTGGAGGACGTGCTGGGCGGTGGTGGTGGAGGGCTTTCCGGAAATATTGGCGGAGGGCGCGGCAATGGGAACCCCCGCAAGGCGGATGATCTCCCGGGTCACGGCGTTGTCCGGGCAGCGGACGGCCACGGTGGCAAGTCCGCCGGTGGTGCGCCGGGGGACGCAGTCCCGGGCGGGCAGCACCATGGTCAGGGGGCCGGGCCAGAACTTCTCCGCCAGCGCATCCACATAGCCCAGATGGTCGATGTGTTCCACCGGCGCGTCGGGAGAGATCTTGATCGCGTCAAAGCCCTGTTCCACGCGCTTTTTCGCGTTGGCTGCGGCCTCTTCGGGCGTGTCGCCGCCGGAATGGCTGTACATGCGAATCTTGTCACGGCAGCGGCCGCCCAACAGCTCATACACCGGCGCACCGAGCTTCTTGCCCTTGATATCCCAAAGCGCCTGCTCGATACCGCTGATGCAGGAGGTCAGGATGGGGCCGCCGCGATAGAAAGTCGTGCAGTACATGGTCTGCCAGAGGTGTTCAATGCGCATGGGGTCCGCGCCGATGAGCACAGGGCGCAGTTCGTTGATCGCCATCTCGACCGTGCGAGCACGGCCTTCCAGCACGGGTTCGCCCCAGCCGACGATGCCCTCGTCGGTAGAGATCTTCAGGAACATCCATCTAGGCTTGACATGGAAGGTTTCCAGGTTTGTGATCTTCATAAAGCTTTCCCCTTTCTGTTTATCAGATAATCAGAACTTCTCCTGCGGGATAAAACTGTTCTCCGCCAACACAGGCAGCAGCGCGCCGCCGTCCATATAAAGCGTTGTGCCGGTGATATACCTTGCGCCTTCAGAATCCAGGAACACCACGGCGTCGCCCACCTCGGCAGGTGTGCAGAAGCGATGCAGCGGAATGCGGTCGGTGATGATGTCTCGCCAAATATTCAGCTTTTCATTGCCGGGCTGAATTCGTTCAGGCAGCGCAGTGTAACCGGGTGCAATCGTGACCACGCGGATGCCATACTGGCCCAGCTCCATGGCCATGTTCATGCCAAGCTTGTTCAAACCTGCTTTGGCCGCGGCATAGAAGGTCGCACCGTTCCAGCATCCCTGCGCGTGATTGGAGGAGATATTGATGATCACGCCGGGAATTTTCTTTTCCACCATGATTCGGGCGGCACTCTGCGCGCAGAAATAGGTGCCGCGCAGATCGGTGCCCACAACGGTATCGAACATCTCCGGCGTAGCTTCCAGGAAGGGCTGGAACCGCGTGATGCCCGCGTTGTTGACCATCAGGTCGATGTGATCGAACTTTTCCGAAAAATCAGCGAACATTGCGCGGATCTGCTCCACGTCACGGATGTCCGCATGAAAAAGCTCTGCCCTTGCGCCCAGCGCACGCACCTTTTCGATGGTGTCGATCGCGCCTTCGGCGGTGGTAGAATAGTGGATGGCCAAATCGTAACCCGCTTTGGCCAGCTGAATGGCGATGCCCTTGCCGATGCCGCGGCCTGCGCCGGTCACCATGGCAATCTTTCTGGTCATGATTCTTTTCCCCCGTGTTTGTTCTTTATTTTGCTGCTTCCGTAAAAGCCTTCGCTCGCTCGGTAATGCCGTCAAAGCTGCCGCTTTGAATCAGCGCTTTGCTCACCAGATTGGAGCCCACGCCCACGCAGGACGCGCCCGCGCGGAACAGATCCGCCGTGGTTTCCAGGCTCACTCCGCCGACGGCCATGATGCACGCCTGCTTGAGCGGACCCTTGACGTCTTTGATGTAGGCCGCCCCCAGCGCGCCCGCCGGAAAGACCTTGACGATGTCTGCACCCGCTTCCAGTGCCGTGAGGATCTCCGTGGGTGTCATCACGCCGGGCACAGCGGCTCTGCCATAGCGGTTGCACATCCGAATGACCTCGGTGTTGAGCGTAGGCGACAGAATGAAGTCCGCGCCTGCAAGGATGGCCGTGCGGCAGGTTTCGGTGTCGAGCACAGTGCCTGCGCCCACCAGCATCCGCCCGGCGTATTTTTCTTTCAGCGTGCGGATCATCTCCGCCGCGCCGGGAGTATCGAAGGTCACTTCGATGCAGCGCACGCCGCCTTCCAGCAGGGCGTCCGCCGTCTTCACGAGGGCTTCTGCGGGAATGCCGCGAACAATCGCCGTCACGCGCGCCTCCAGCAGGATCTTTACGATTTCCGCTCTCATGGAATAAGCCTCTCTTTCGTTCTGCGTCGTCTTTTTATCAGGCAGCGTTTTGCTGCCGTCTGTACTCTTCTTTTTTCAGCGACTCACTCCAGGCCGTGGTCATCATCAGCGCCGTGCAGCCCGGCAGCAGCAGCACCAGCCCTACGCCGGTCGCGCCGCAGATCAGCAGCGCCAGCAGCACCACGCACCAATAGAGGAACATCCAGCCCATGTTCTTCAGCGTCATGCTCATGGCGCAGAGCACGACCTGCCCCAGCGACAGATGCGGGTTCAGCGTCAGAACCGGATAGCGGAACATGGCCGTGGAAAGATAGAACAGCAGCAGATACAGCAGCACCGCGCTGCCCAGCCCCAGCGCCAGCTGATTCTTATCCAGAAGCCGCGCGATGCAGCTGACCGCAGCCACAATGCAGGCGAGATCAACGATCCCCATGCCCAGCGCCTTGCCCGCGCAGGGGCGGATTTCGCGCAGCGCCATGCGGAAAGAGGTTTCGATCCCCTTCTCTTTGGCGTACATGTACGCAACGCCCGCGCACAGCGCGATCCCTATGGTGAGCACCGGCAGTCCCAGCAGCATCATCAGGATCGACGCGCACATTACGGTGTTGGGCTCTTTCCAGAGCTGCTTGCCGAAGCGCTTGAGCGCATACATGTAAAAGAGCATGATCTCACCCCTTTTATTTTCTGTTTATCCCTTCAGGCCGGACATGCTGATGCCCTGCACGATGTACTTCTGCGCCGCGATATAGCAGATCAGCACCGGCACGGTCGCGCAGCCCAGCAGCACCATGATCTGGTTCCAGGTGGCCGAACCCGTGCCCTGGATGGCGTAGATGCGCACCATGATGGTCCAGTTCTTGGAATCGGGCAGCAGGATCAGCGGGAAAATGAACTGGTTATAACAGGCCATGAAGGTATTGAGGATCACGACCGAATAAACCGGTTTGGACAGCGGAATGATGATCGACCAGAGCACGCGGGCATTGCTGGCGCCGTCGATGCGGGCGGATTCCAGCAGATCCTGCGGCAGACTGTCGAAAAAGCTCTTGAGAATGAAGATCGCCCACGCCCATGCCGAGAAGGACAGGATCAGCGACCAGAGGTTGTCAATCATGCGCACGCCGAAGAAATTGGTGAACATGATGTAGGTCGGCCACGCCAGCGCCTGGGAGTTGATCATCATCGTCCCCAGGAAGAAGGTCATGACCCACTTGCTGCCCTTGGGCTTGAGCTTGGAAAGGGCGTAGGCCGCCAGCGTCGAAATCGTCACCTGAATCAATATAACGCCGACGCACAGCAGAAGGGAATTGAGTATGTTCTGTTCCAAATGATACTTGGCGAAGGTCTGCGGTATGTTTTCCCAAAGCCATTTATTCGGGAAGAAGGTCGGCGGAATGGCGCGGACTTCCTTGTTGGCCTTGAACATGGAGAGCAGAATCCAGATGTACGGAAAAACCTGCATCGGAATGCCCACGCACAAGATGGTCATGATTACGCCGTAGGTCAGACGTCCCTTGCGGGACTTCATTTCAACTCTCTGCAATGCAGGCATTCGTCACTCCTCCTTTTCCGCGATTCCCGCATATTCAACGGTGCGCTGAAGGTCGGCGTCCTTCTTATGGATTCGTTTGGCTTGCTGCTTCTTCGCCGACTTCGGCGTTTTCTCCCTGCCGATGGACATCTGAATGACCGTCAGCACAAACACACACACGAAGGTCAGCACGGAAAGCGTAATGGCGTAGCCATAGTTGAGGAAGGTGTAAGCCTGTTGATAGGCGTAGAGCACCATGGTCTCGCTCGCACCGGAGGGACCGCCGCCCGTCATGACCTGCACGTTGTCGAACATGTTGAATACGTCGATAATGGCAAGCACCAGCATCGTGACCACCACCGGCATGATCTGCGGCAGCGAAATGCTGAAAATGCGGCGGAAGAATCCCGCGCCGTCCAGCAAGGCGGATTCGTGCTGCTCTTCCGGCACGTCCTGAAGCGCCGCCAGATAGATCACCATCGTCAGTCCGCCGCCGATCACAAGACCGGGGAACTGCATGCACCATTTGACCAGCATCGGGTCGTTGAGCCACTTTTGCGTGGGCAGCCCCAGCACCTTCAGCAGATAGTTCGCCAGGCCGTAGTCCGGCTGCCAGATGTATTTCCACAGCACGTTCATCGCGATGCCGGGGGCGACGGCGGGGATGAAGTACATCGTGCGCATAAAGGTCTTGCCCCTGCGTACTTCATTGATGAGCGTCGCCAGAAAGATCGGCACCCAGAAGTTGATCAGCAGCGAGATGGCAAGGAACTGGAAGGTGTTGAGCACGGCGTTGAGGAATTCCTTGTCCTGGAACGCCCGGATATAGTTGTCAAATCCGATAAAAGTGCCGGGGAGGTTAACGATATCCACCTTAAAGAAGGAAACAAAGAACCCCAGCAAAATCGGGTAGTATTTGAACATCGCGAAACTGATGATGGCAGGCACGAGGAAGAACCACGGCAATACATCCCGTTTGATGATGTCCTTGGTCAATCCTTTCTTTTTCATAGCGATCGTTTTCCCCCTTTTTCCCATTTTATGCCTTATTGAGCCCTTGCATTAAATGCGGAGGGCAGGCAGCGTCTCCTGCCTGCCCTCCGTTTATCTGCTTTCAATCAAGCATTTTGCTTTTTGTGCAATTTACGGCTTTCTGTAAGCATCGGGGAAATCCGTGTAGAGCTTTTCCGCACACTCGTCCAGAAGCGCCTGCGCCTCTTCGCGGGTGATGTCGGGGTTGGCCAGAATCTGCTGGAAGGGCGCCACGATGTAGTCCTTGAGGGAGTTCCACTCGGCGCAGAAGGGTTCAGGCTTGGCCACAGCGTTCAGTGCCGCGAATTCCGCCTTCCAATGATCGGGCCAGTTGGTCGCGTAGGAGTACTTGACCTCAACCAGGTCCTGACGGGTCGAGGGCTTGGGATCGAGCAGGCCCAGCTCGTTTTCAAGCTGCCACAGCTCGCGCAGATACTCTTCGTCGTAGGAGAGCAGGTTCAGGATGTTCCAGCAGGCGTCCATCTGATCCTTGGTTGCCTGAGGATGCATCGTCCAAGTTTCGCCGCCGGCAAAGGCAACGACGTCCGCTTCGGTCTGGCCGGGGATCGGAATGACGCCGAAGTTTTCCTGCTTCTCGTCATAGGCAGCCAGCTTCTCCGCGTCCAGCGAGGTGGGCAGGCCCCAGCCGTAGCAGGCGTAACCGACCGTCATGTTGGACATATAGTCATCATAGCTTTCGAGCAGGTCGGTCTGGGTGCACTGATACTTGAAGACCAGGTCGTGCATGTACATGATGGCGTCCACGCCCTTTTCCTGGTTGAAACCGATGGAGTAGGTGCCGTCATCATTGGGGATGACCATTTCGCCGCCCGCGGACCAAACCCACGGGGTCAGCGGCCATGCGCAGTAATCGGAACCCAGCAGGGTGTAGCCGAATCTCGGCACGTCCTTATCGGTCAGACTCTGCGCCAGGGCGCCGAACTCTTCCCAGGTCTTGGGAACGTTGTCGGTGGAGCCGCCGCCGGCCTCGATCGCGGTCTTGTTGTAGAGCATGCCCATGATGTAGGGCGCATAGGGAACGGCGAACCAGTGACCTTCGTCATCGTGAAGGGCGTCTTCAATGGAGGGATTGACTTTGCCTTCATTGCGCAGGTCCCAGTTGACGACATAATCGGTGATGTCGGCGATGGTGCCGTTGCGCATGCGGGTCTGGATGTCAACGAAGGGGAGGGAACCCCAAAGGGTGGGGCCGTCGCCGGACATCAGGAGCTTATCGTACTGCTGACGATAGTCCGTGCCGGGCGCCATGCGCGTCCATTCGATGTCATAATCGGGGAACTTGGCTTCCACCTTGCCCTTGATGAACTCAAAGCGCTGCTTGACGATATCGGAATCGTCATCCTGCGGCAGCATGTAAAGCTTGACTTTGACCTTTTCGCCGGAAGGCTGTTCGGTCTGGGTTTCCTGAGACTCCTCCGGAGCCTTCGTGGTTTCAGCCTCAGGAGCGTCTCCGCCCGACGGGGGAGGAGTGGTAGTCTTGGCACAGCCGGAGAACAGGGACACGAGCATGACAAGGCCGAGAATCAGAGCAACGAGTCTGGACTTTTTCACGTGAACATCTCCTTTTCTTCTTCTGGTCTTAACGCTTCTGTTCCCGGATTCTCCTCCATTCCGGGACCCTGAGCGTCTTCTTGACTCTTATGATAGACGCTTTAATTATTTTTAACAATAATCAAAATTGCGAAATCATCAACGAAATTGATGTGTTTATTTCAAATAAAATCCCATTATTTTGTATATATATAGTTTAGTATACACTTTTTATTCGTTATCCCAATTTATTCGATTCATTCATGATTTTATTTTTTATGCCTTTATTCTATTCCTTTGGAAAACAGATTTTTCACAGAATGCAGAAAATGTAAATTCTATCTTAATAAAGCATTGATTTTCTTAATATTTTACGATAGAATAAACACAAAGGGGATTCGTCCTGGTTCCCCTGTTCTTCCTGTCGGTTTGCTTGAACGGAGGTGGAACACATGAAACTTCATATCCAGCACCGCTTGGCCGAAGCATGTATCTCCTGGGGAGATTATCTGCGGCTGGGTGCAGTTTCGTTTCTTCAGCTCCAGCAGGAGAGCTATGCCTGCACGCTGGAAGCGCAGCCGGAATATCTGTTGCTCTATGTCAAAGAGGGCACGATGTATCTGGTGCGCAACCGAGTGGAGGCCATGTACAGCGCAGGTAGCCTGCTTCTGCTCCCGCCGGAAGAGGAATACCGGCTGCATTTTGCCCGGGAAAAGCAAGCCTCCGCCTATTGGCTGAGCTTTTCGGGGTTCAGCATCACCAAACTGCTGGTGGATTCGGGGCTGATGAACCAACCCGTGTTCCATACGCCGCCGGACTGCGACCTGTCTTATCTTTTCGAAGGCATTCTGCGGCAGTCGCTGCCCTCTCCCGCAGACCCGCGCACGGTTTCGCTCAACAGCATGGGGCTGTTCATGCAGCTGTTGGCGGCGATCGTGCCGCACACCAAACCCGCACAGCCAAAGCCCACGCCGGAAAAGATCATCGAGTGCGAATGCACCACCAAGGCGCTGGCCTACGCCGTGCATCTGATCCAGGATGACATCGCCGCGCCGCTGGACGTGGAGGAGCTGGCGCGCAGCCTGCAAATGAGCACCTCGCATTTCATCCGCACATTCAAAACACAGGTGGGATACTCCCCGCTGGCGTATCAAACGCGCTTGCGCATCGAGCGTGCCAAAGATCTTTTGCAGGCCACCGATCTGCGCGTGAGTGAAATCGCCCAGCGCATCGGCTATCAGAACCCGATGTATTTCTCCTCCACCTTCAAAAAACACACCGGCATGACCCCGCTGGAATACCGAGAGAAGTCCTCGCTGGCGTCATAAACAAAAAAGCTTCGGGAAATTCCGAAGCTTTTTTGTTTATTCATCGTAAATAGCTCTGCCCGGAAAACAACGCTCAAAAGGATTGCCAATCCCACGAATATCAATCCCAAGATTGCAAATATCTTTCCCCTTTCTTTGTTTTTATTGTATTGCCCTAATCCGCAAACAGAAAATACCATAGCTTTTACTTTGACTAGAATGTTGAACATCGATGTCCTCAGTGTGGGTGTTGATAAAACAACACACCCAAGAATCACTGCCGGTATAACAACAGAAAAGCTGACACTACTCAAGACATTTACTTTGCCGGACTTTGTTGGGACTGACGGACGTTCCACTTTCTCTTTTCACCGAACCTGTTTTCATCGCCCTTTCTTGCACCCATACAGGTGCAAAGATTTTATTTCAAACGCAGCGCGCCGGCCAATATCGAGGCAGGGCAGCGGCTTCCCAGGCGCTGAAAGAGACTCCTCGCGTGACCTATGAAGAAATTCCGGAACAGGGCGCAAAAAGGGAGTGAATCGCTTGATTCACTCCCTTTTTATATGCCTTATGCGATTTTACAGTTTGCCGATCCAGTCGAGATGGCTGCCGTTTTTCAGGAACACGGGGATCTTGTCCAACGGGCAATCGCAGGCGACGATCTGTCCGCCGTCGTAAGCCTTGCCGGTATGGATGTCCGTCCACTGCGCGCCTGCGGGCAGATAGACCTCGCGCTGCACCGCGCCCTGTTCGCAGACGGGCGCCACCAGCACGTCGCTGCCGAACAGATATTGATCCTCCAGATCCCAGCAGCGCGCATCCTCCGGGAACTCATAGAACATTGTACGCATCACGGGCGCGCCGGATTCGTGCGCTTCCTGCATGACCTGGCGGGTATAGGGGCGCATCAGCTCACGGAAGTCGATCAGCTTCTTGATGATGCCGTAAGCCGTTTCGCCGAAAGACCAGATCTCGTTGTCCGCGCCGCTGGGCAGCACTTCCTGCCCGTTTTCGCGGAAGATGTGCTCATCCGGCACGCGGTTGCCGTGCAGGCGCATCACGGGGCAGAAAGTACCCCACTCGAACCAGCGCACGATCAGCTCGCGGAAGGTTTCGTCCTTGGGATCGCCGCCCGCAAAGCCGCCGATATCGGTCGTCCACCACGGAATGCCCGCAACGCCCATGTTCAGGCCCGCGCGCACCTGGCGGCGCAGGGTGTCAAAGTCGGAATGAATGTCGCCGGACCAGACCAGCGCACCATATCTTGCGCTGCCCGCCCAGGCGCAGCGAAGGAGGTTAACCACCTTTTCCTGCCCTTCGGACTTCTGCCCGTCGTAGAAGGTGCGGGCATAAACCTGCGGGTAGATGTTGCCGGTCTGCGCCACCGTGCCGGAGTGATAGCGGTAGTTGTCAAAGTCGTAAGTGCCGTATTCCGGTTCGGCCTCGTCCAGCCAGAATACGCGCACGCCGTTGTCGTAATAGTTCTTCTTGATCTTGCTCCACAGATATTTGCGCGCGTCGGGATTGGTCGCATCAAAGAACATGACGTCCTCATCCACAAAGCGCATCTGGCAATTCATGCCCTTGTCGCAGCGGGCGATGTAGCCTTCCTCGTCCATCTCTTTGAAGTTTTCGCTCTTGAGGGAGATCTGCGGCCAAATCGAGACCATCAGCTCCATGCCCATCGCCTTCAGCTCTTTGACCATCGCCTTGGGATCGGGCCAGAATTCCTCATCAAAGCGGAAATCGCCCATGTGCGGCCAGTGGAAGAAGTCCACCACGATCACGTCCACGGGGATGCCGCGCTTGTGGTATTCGCGCGCGACGGAGAGCAGCTGCTCCTGGTTCCAGTAGCGCAGCTTGCACTGCCAGAAGCCTAGGCCGTATTCCGGCATTTCGGGCGCATGGCCGACCGCGTCGGCATACTGGCTCTCGATCTGGCGGGGCGTATCGCCGGCGCAGATCCAGTAGTCCATCTGTCTGGTGACGTCCGCCTGCCACTCCATCAGGTTCTTGCCGAAGTTCGCCCGGCCGATGGCGGGATTATGCCACAGGAAGCCGTAGCCCTTATTGGACAGCACAAACGGCACGCTGGCCTGCGAGTTGCGGTGTGCCAGTTCAAAGTTGGAATATTTGACATTCAGGATGTCCTGCTGATACTGCCCCATGCCGTAGAGCTTTTCGCTGTCATCGGACTTAAAGCCCACGGTGAGCTTGTAATCGCCGCCGACGATGGGCTTGAAGAAGCGGGGCTGAATGTTCAGTGCGCCTGTGCCGGGGCGCTCGGCAAGCAATTCTTCGCCCTTTTGGTTGTAATAGGTGATTTCCAACCGATCCGGCCAATCCATGCGGCGCACGACCGCCTTGATTTTGCCCACGGCAATCGAGGCTTCTCTTTCGGAAATTTCAATGTCGGACTCGGTCTTTTCCGGATCGAGCAGCGCCCAGGCGGGCAGCTCGGGTTCGCTCATCGGGCGGGAGACGACACGCAACGCATTCTTGCCCCACGGCAGCAGCCACAGGTTTTCGCCAAGGAACCGGCACTTCAGCGCGCCCTGATCTTCACGGAACAATGCCATGCTTCATCCTACTCCTTTTTTCATAAAATACGGAAAGGGCGCGGACGAACCC
>ENA-OUQC01001802-OUQC01001802.1-human-gut-metagenome-genome-assembly--contig:-NODE-1802-length-10331-cov-8.728104_pt1 | contig 10331 bp, 8 predicted proteins | sample MGYA00237942_ERZ548815 | MGnify/ENA primary metagenome ERZ548815 (study PRJEB26490, sample SAMN05194722) | human gut metagenome | biome: terrestrial biome; feature: human-associated habitat; material... | reverse complement strand
AGAAGAAGCTGCAATACCCGGTGAAGATCAAAAACACCAATCCCAAGCTGGCCGCACTGATTATTAGCCAGTACGGTGGCCCGGATGGCGAGTTGGGAGCGTCCCTACGCTATCTCAGCCAGCGCTACTCCATGCCCTATCCGGAGCTGAAAGGCCTGCTGACCGATATCGGCACAGAGGAAGCGTCATGCGCCCTTATTTTGGCGCGGTACTGCTCCAAACCGTCCAGCACATACGTCCATTTGGCGGGCAGCAGATTCAATGCCACCTCTACCCTGCCGTCCTGATACACGATCATGTGGTGCAGCAGGCGGCCATAGAAGCTGTCGTCCGCTGTTTGGCCGGTGACGATGCCGGTGATGGCGGCGCGGATATCCGGCTTGAGCGTTCTGGTGTCGGTATCCAGCTTCTGCCGCTGGCGGATGGCTTCCAGCTTCTCCTGCGTCCGGCTGATCTCCACTTCACAGCGGGCCTTGGCCCGTTGGAAATCCGTTTTGCTGAGCGTCTGGTCAAGGAAGCGGTCGAGGATCGCGTCACTGCGGCTTTGCAGCTTTTCCAATTCCAACCCCAAGCGGCGCAGTTCCTGCTGACCGTCATCTCCGCCGTTGGATAAGACCCGCTCTACAATGCGCGTAAGTTCGGAGATAATGGCCTTCTTATCCAGCGTCACGGCATCCACAGAGCGCCGCAGGATATCCATGGCCACATCCTCCCGTATCTGACGGCCCACGCTGCATCCCAAGGAGTTCCCTGCGCCATCCGTGCGGCGCAGACCCTCATTGGTGGCGGTGAAGCAGCACCAGCGGCGGTAGGAATCGCCAGCCTTGCGGGTCTTGGTGCGGCGAACAAAGCTCTTGCTGCACTCGCCGCAGCGTATCTTTCCCGACAGCGGATAGCGATTGCCGTGGCCGCCGCTGCCTTGTGCTCGATTGCGACGTCGCAGCTCCTGTTGGACAGCCTGCCACGTTTCACGGTCAATGATCGGTTCGTGGTGGTCTTTGATCTCCACCCTTGGCTCTTGGCCGTGGTTATACCGCTTTTCGTGGGTCAGGAAGTCCGGCGTGTAGGTCTTTTTCTGTACCAGATCACCGCAATACTTCTCGTTCTTCAGAATCTTCGTCACGGTGGCCGATGACCAACTGCAATTTCCCCGACTGCTGAGAATACCCGCTTCCCGCAGCTCGCGGGCAATGGTGCCGCAGCCCTTACGTTCATCCAGATACTTGCGGAAAATCAGCCGAACGATCTCCGCGCCCTCCGGATTGACGGTCATCTTGCCGCCCCGCACATCGTAGCCCAGCAGCGAGCCGCCGAATACCACACCCTGCTCCATGCTGCGGGTCTGGCCCCATTTGGAGCGGTCGGAGGTCTTGCGGCTCTCTTCCTGCGCCACGGAACTCATGATGGACAATCGGAACTCGCTGTCGTGATCCCGCGTGTCGATGTTGTCGTTGAGAAACAGAACACCCACGTCCCGTCGTCGTAGTTCGCGGGTGATCTTCAAAGCGTCCACTGTATTGCGGGCAAAACGGCTGACCTCCTTGGTCACGATCAGGTCGATTTTCCCCATCTCCGCCGCGTGGATCATGCGGTTGAACTCCACTCTTTTTCGGGTGGATGTCCCCGAAATGCCCTCGTCGGCATAAATACCTTGCAGTTCCCAGTCTGGTTCACGCTCGATGCGCTCACGGAAGTACCGCTGCTGGGCCTCAAATGAGTTGGCTTGATCTTCCTTGTCCGTGGACACGCGGCAATATGCCGCTACCTGTAACATACAATCGCCTCCTTTCCTCAAGTATAGCGCAAAAAGCTGCTGTATACGAATGTGTGACATATGTTAGGTTTAATTGCTTTACATTCCTTTGCGTTCCAGTATTCTGATACATTCTTCATATTGCTGCTGGGTGAGAATGCCCCGTTCCTGCAAGGAGAGCAGAACGGATCGCTCATATGCCAGCAGAAACTCTCGGTTGACTGTGCCATCGTCTTGCTTTTCCCATAATTCCGGCTTGCTTGCCATCCCGCTCCCTCCTTCCTTAGAACTTATGCGCGTGGCGGGATAAATTTGTTTGCCGTTTCTCCGAGTACGATCTCCGGCCTGACAGAGATACGCTTCCTTTTTCTTGGCACGCTCGCGTCATAGGACGGTCATGGCCTGCTTCCCCGAAAAAGGAATGCCCCGGCGGTCATTTACTTGTGCGGAAGTCCGGTCTTTTCACTTTCCGCTTCCACAAAAAGCATAGCAAGCGTTGACGGGAATCGCAAGATGTGGTAAAGTAATTGTGTTGAGAATAATATTCCACATTATGAGTTTAATAAGATGGAACAAGGAGGGAAAAGCCTTGAGATCACTGTATTGTTTTAGTTTTGGGCCGAAGAAAGAATTCATCGAAACAGACCTGAAGCCTGTGGAACATCGACTTGGTACTGCCTTTATTACCTTTTTGTCCACGGATTTTGTGCCATTACGAAAAGAACTATTATCTATCGATGAGAAACGGACGCCGAAAATGGCGATTCACAAAACTTTACAGGAAGTGATCGATCAGCTCACGCCGATCCATACTTTCTTTGAATATCTTCTGAATCACTCTCTCCATTTCGCTGACATTCCCCACCGAGAACTTGCAGATAAGCTGAGTGTTTTGATCGAATCCCAAAACCGGCTTCAGGAAATCGCAGATGAAGTTTTTCTGTTAAATGATTCTGGCCAAAGTGCAATGCAGCGATTATGTCTCTACATGAGTAAGTCGCCTCAAAATGCTGCGCTCTTTTTGCGGCTTCCCGGTTTGATGAAAATAGAACGAAAAATCTATGTAAATGGCCGCTCATTTTACCCCATCTTGTTCGCTGACCGCGTTTCTGAGCCGCCAGCAGATGTCCGAATCGCACGAGTTGAAGGCTCTGATAATATGGAAGCTGCCTTCTTGACGGAAGTATTGGAAATGGCTGAGCAAAATGTTATGATTCAAAAGTGCGAGTATTGCCATCGGTATTTTCTCCCCTATTCCTCAAAAGCCCGGTACTGCGACCACATTTCCAGCAAGACGGGAAAAACCTGCAAGGAACTGGCCGCAAAAGAGAAGCATGAAAAGAAAATAGCCGCCGATAAGGGCCTGAAACTGATTCGGCAGCAGATCAAAGCATATGATATGCGGGTACGCCGTGCCCCAACTGTCTACACGGATGAAGAATTTCAGAAGTGGAAGGCCCATGCGGAGCAGGCGCGTGACCTGTATGTTGACGGGAAATTGACCTATAACCAACTGAAAGCGCTTACCGAGCTGCCTCCCCGTAAGTAACGTGGTTCATAGTTAATTTTCTGTTTTCAAAGCCTGTTTTCTATGGTATAATGTACCTATTCTTTGGAAAGGCGGAACACAATGGAGTATTTTCTGAAACAATTTGATAAGCCGTTGCTTAAATTTTCCGCCACAACGGACACCAGCGAGCCGGAGATTCAGATTCTTTGGATCGACGAGGACAGCAGAAACCTGCTGCCGCTGGATCTGACGCTGACGCCGGAGGGCTTGAGCCGCTGGCTGCGCCGCCGTACGATTCCCAAGAACCGCGCCTATGTCCACAACCTGCTGGCAAAATGCGGTTTGAACCTGAACCGTCCGCTGTCTATTATCAATATTTGTAAAGGATTATCCCTTAACGACTGTTATTGGGTCGTACAGGAAGATAACGGCGATATTTTTGAAAAAGTCAACCTCTACGATAATCCTTTCAGCAATGTGCTGGCTGAGTTGGCCTTTACCGGTTACGGCAGCAGTCTGCGCTCCTCCCTGTTCTCCAGCCCGGAGTTCACCACAAATGGGATGCTGCGTAAGTGCTGGCGTCGGATCAGCGGCAAGGTCTATCTCTATAAGGGCGGCACTGAGGGCGCGTCCAACACAGGCTTTGAGCCGTATTCGGAATTTTACGCCGCACAGATCGCCGCTGCCATGGGCGTTCAGGCAATTCCCTACGGGCTCTCCCGCTGGAAGGGCGTTCTGTGCTCCACCTGCGAGCTTTTCACCAGCAAGGAGTATTCCTACATTCCCGTGGGCCATCTTGTCACCAAGGGCGGCATGAACGCCGTTAAGGCGTATTACGAAAGTCTCGGCCCGGAGTTCACTGCGGCGCTGCGCGAAATGCTGGTGTTCGACGCTGTGATCTGCAATGTGGATCGCCACTTCGGGAACTTCGGCGTGATGGTGGACAACCGGACAAATACCGTTGTCTCCCCTGCCCCGCTGTTCGACCACGGCAATTCGCTGTTCAATTTCGCCGGTATGGGCGTCTGGACAAGCGATGCGGCACTGGAGGAATACATCGAAACGCTGGCTCCCAGCGTATACGATGATTTTCTCGGCACGGCAAAAAGTGTTCTGACGCCGGAGCTGCGGGAAAAGCTGCGGCATCTGCTGACGTTCCGGTTCAAGAAGCACCCAAGGTATAACTTACCCGCCAAACGCCTGCGTATGATCGAAAAGCAGGTGCAGAAACGTGCGAGAGTTTTGTTGGATATGTAAACAGGAGACGCCGATTGGCGTCTCCTGTTATATATGAAAAGCCACTCGCTAGCCAGCAACAGGCATGGGACATCTCGCTGCATAAACTGTTAGAATAACGGGGTAATGGCCTAACGATAAGGTAAGATAAGTTGCGCAAATTGAAACCTCTGACTCCAAGGGCTTATACGCCCGTAGGTCGATGTTTTTGGAAATGTTCCAGCCAACAAAAAAGCATTTTGTACTATTTCAGGTTCATGATGATTTCTTGACTGTTTACATACAAACGGGCATTTATATTCCAGTTATATTTATAGCCGCCAACAATAATGAGAATCGGTTCTGGGCAATTTAATTTTCTGTCTAGGGATAACCTTATCATTTGGTCCTTATCAATACTGCTTGGTAAAGATGATGCATTCGGATGATAATGCCATTCTCCTAAATAATACAGACCTTGATTCCACACTGTATCTAAAAGCTTTTTTAATCCATCTGAACCTCGATGGAAATTGCATTTTGCTTGTTTAGAGTTTTTAGGCGGCGGTGTTATCTGTAAAATATTTGCAATCGTTTGACTTTGAGAATAATTTCCTATTAATATTCCTCCCGTTTCATAGGGATGTGCTTTATTACAATAACAAAGCATCTTTTTGTAGGCTTCTTTTCTCAAATTAATATTATATATTTGACTATTATCTTGAAAAAATAAATTATCCATCTTCTGTTTTATCCACCAGCATATAACCTTCAAAAATACCGTTGCTTTCTCTTTGCTCATAAACAAGCGAAATCGTCTTTTCGGATTTTGTAATAATATAGTTTTCGATTGCTTTTGCAGCAGTAGAAGCTGCAAGCCAAACATCATCACTTCTTCCAGGAAAGGTTGGATGCCAACATCCGATACCGTTTCTTGGCAAGTTATAATCATTATATAAAGCTTTTTCAGACATTAAGTACGGAGCAATCAAATTATAGAAAGCACTAAAACTAAAATCGATGTTATTTATCAGTGTAATATACAATCGCTTTGCTCCTAAACCAACGGATACTGAAGCAAAAATATGTTTCTTTTTAAAATCGCAATTTTGGATAATTTCAAGGACGCTATTTTCTCCAGTGCAATCAATAATGATACCATATTTGTCTAAGTCGATATTGGTTTTAGACTCCTCATCAATCGTAAGTGCATTGTTTATTACCTCAACATTAGCATGCGGATTTAAAGAATTAAGATAATTGCACAAAGATAGCTCCTTAAATTCTCCTATATTGCTTATATTCAGAACATGACGAGATAGATTTCCAATCTCAAATATGTCGGAGTCTGCAACAGTAATGTTATATATTCCTGACCGTACAAGTATTTCTGCTACTGATGCACCAACACAACCTGCTCCAATAAGTAATATCTTTTTCCTAAGCATGACGTCATTCATTTTTCCCCTCTGTGATATTTCTTGCTGATTCCAATTCTCTGAAATAATCCAATCCAGCTTTGTTTTTGGGGTCAAAACTTCAATTTTGTCACGCAACCACCAACCTTGCTGATTAGCCCGAAATCCATTTGCAGTCTTTCCACCATGGGATACGATTGGCAAGTACAATGCCTGCCAAAAAATAATTTCAGGTTTACCACCAAAAGTCTTTGGTACAGGGAAGCCGAGCAAAAGTAGATGCCGTCTTCCATCTCGGATTTTTGAAACAATATTTTTCAACACATTCATGATGTCAATGTGTTGGCTATTACAGGCATCTATTAAGTCACCCATGGTTTCTGGTGCTTGCCACTCATTAATTACTGGAGTCTGCTTTAAAAGTATCCACGGAGCATTAATTGGAGTGGAGATTCTCGTTTTGGATAGGTATTTCCCCCATTGCGTATAGTGTTCAATATTACCCGTTAAAGATTTGAAGCATTTTACATAATACACAAATGGGTTACTTTTATAAACATCTAATTCCGCTATGCCATATCTGCAATTAGTACTCTCCCACTGCATAAAGGTAATCCTATCTTCAGAGAAAGCAAATTGCATTTCTAATATATTGCTTAAAGTAAATTCTGGAAGTTCAAATAGTTCCGTATCTGTAACCAGTTGTCCTCTTGCGGCTAATTCAAGCCAATTAATCGCTCTTTTTACATGGTATATCAAGCGTTCATCGATATTATATGGTTCTGGCTGAAAAGCAGAAAGTGTATTTACCTCTAGGCACAGTGCTCCTTTTCTCCACAGTCCATTCCTTTCGACTTTAGAGTTGTTAGCCTGATGATATAATGTAACCATTATACTGTCTCTTGCATCAGGATATACCTTTATCTTTCCTTTGGGGTAGTTAGGGTCAACGATAATATACCACTTGGATACCTGTGGAAAATACTTTGTTTTATTATCAATTGTTATACCCAAATGCAAATACCAAACATTTAATTTTTCATCAAAGTCCCATTCATCTATTATTTCAACCTGCGACAATGAGTCTAATGCTCTTCGTGCCTGATTAAGTTTACTTAGTACTTGTTTTGGTTTCATTTATGCGAATCTTCCTTCTGGAACAGCAGATGATTTTTCGGTGCGCTGTGTAAAACCCGTTGAAGAATTATTCTTTGCAGGTTCAGGAGCAGCCGGGAATTCGCCTCCGAACAACTCTCTCCATTTGCAAACACTATCATATAATTCATCACTATCAAAGGCTTCCCGAGCAATTTTAGCAGCTTTACAAACTGTATCATAAAAATCAGAGTATTCGTCGTCCGTAATCCTTGCAAAAACATCATGCTCAGGGACACCTCTATCAGCTAAGAACGGTTTTGTAGGGTATTGAGAAACTATATTTTCGAGTGTCAAAACAACACCCTCAGCGACACTAGTTATGCCATCTGGACAGCAATCGCCAATAAAATGTTCGAGCGGATAGCTCTTTGGATGTTTCATATCCGGATGTTGTGTCTTGCGCCACCACTTTAATGCTTTAACAACATTAACATAGTGTGTATTACAATTTCTATTTTTTTCAACCGTCCATCGGATTTGCTCAAGCGGATGTGTCTTATCCCATTTCTCTGCTTCACGGTCAGGGATGAGGAGTGGTTCAGATTTCCATTTCTGTGCACCATCGAATTGACAGAATATGTTATAAGTGCTTTCAAGCAAAGTACTATTAAATGATTTCATTAACTTGTCTCGCTGGAAGTCTTCAATTGTGTACCCAGAAATAATAGCTTTATCTTGCAATACGCCCGTTTCGCTTTCGCTTGGTGCAGAAGTAGGAACAATATCTAAATCCACATAGCTTAAACTGATACCTATTGACCTGCCTTGTATTCTATATTTGTCTTTGTAGTACTTGTCCAAAAAAGGAACGAATAAATTCAATGCTTCTTCTGGAGTATATTCCTCAGAGTCTAATTTTGTTACAACTATAACATCGACATCCGATTTATTCCCGTTTTTAGGTTTTACTGCCGTAGAGCGGCGATAACTTCCCTGCAAAAAAGTGCTGACAATAATTTTCGATAGTGTTTCGTCTTCCTCTAATCTCTCTCTTAATGTTGTATGTCCTGTTTTCAAATCGCTTACTTGATTATCTGACAAACGAATATTGGACAAAAAGTCCTTAAAATATGATGGTACAGTAGACATAAATAATCCTCCCTTAATTATTGAAGCTTATCGCTTTTGAATATGAACAAGAGTCCCGTTGTTCAAAATCATACTCATATAAAGCGCACTTGCCAAATCCTCGTGAAATTTGTCCTAAGAAAAACATAAATGCGTTTGGAGCGGCAGCAAAAATATGTAATGTTGCTCGTCGCTCTACAAGGGTCCTTTGCACTATAGCGTCGTAAATAGAATTGGCAAGGGTTGCTGCATGGTTTCCATCTTCTATCGAAAAATTTGTGGCACCAGCTTCGTTGGGCGTACAATTTATGATACGCCCAATTGATAGATTATTTTCTTTAATGTATTCAACCACGTCATTGTAAATAGGGCGAGTGACATTCAGTATTAAAGCTGTATCGAATTGATTTTCCTCAAGTTTTTCGTGTGAAATACTCCAATTAGAATAGCTCCGTTTAGATGATCGTTTTACATCCCATAATTCAGTGCCATTCATTGCTGTTTTTTGCATTGGAAACACATTGATGCCAGATTTACTATCAAGGATATGTCCTACAGCAAATGCTATAGATGAGTGTACATCTAAAAACACCTGATAAGCATGCTCATTGTTTGTATTTGAAATCAAAAATTCTCTCAGCATTGGATAAACATCATTGTTCCAATCATATCCGTTTTTCAAATTACGGCCATCAAATTTATCTAGCAGAGAAAAGCACATTGTTTTATCTTCTAAATGCACTGCCCCGCGGGAAAAACTTGTAACGGCAATAGATATCCTTTTTGGTGAATACTTATCAGCAATAAGGAAAATGCGTTTTTCTAACTCTTCATTAAATGCTTTTCTATCGATGCCTTTGCCATGTGTTGACGAAATCATTTGGTCATTTACTGTTGCCGATGCGATAAAACTAATTTGGTCAAAAGACATCAATTGATTACTGCACGAGATATACTTATGCAACGAGTCTCGTACAATTTTTTCTAATACCTCTATTTCAAAAGGTAAAATAATAAAATTAATTCTCTTGTTTATAAGTAAATCTGTATTGAATCCATCAAGTGATTTTACTGCTGCAGAATCAAGTGCATTGCTATAAAATTTTTCAATCGAATTTATAAAAGCAATTGCCGTTTTTCCACATTGCCCGATTAAACATAGCTCATATTCGGGGGTATCTATATCTGCTATAAGGTCATAAACCCATGACATAATATTAGATTTAGAAAATGTATTTATTGTTGATTTCACTTGTATACTTTTTATTACTTTATCGGCTGCTTCTAATGCTATATCAACTTTATCATTGGATGTCGGAAACTCAATATAAATTTTATCCCAATTATTTTTGTCAGTTAAAGCTTCCAACACTGAGGCAAAGCCCTGATACAAAAATCCTCTCGAAGCTTCTTTACCGCCCACCAGTTTCACCGTCCTTTCTTCCTTTTACATATTAGTTTTAATCCAAATGTTGACTGCTACATTTCAAAGATTTTGCCTACCGCACTTCTGCAAATTCTTCTTGTGTCAGATTTTACATTAGGCTTGACTTTTTATTTGCGGGCTTTCCTTAGATATCGATTTTACCGCTGCCGGTGATGACTTCATAGAGCAGTTGGAGATCATAGACGTCCAGCGCATCGTCTCCATTGACGTCGGCAACCTTCAGCAGATACGAGTCTATGATGGCGTAGCTGCCGACCAGGTATTCATAGAGCCGCTGCATATCGATGGCATCCGCTTCTCCGCCAGACTGATTAATATCGCCGGGACGAAGGAGGCGGATGGAGGGCAACAATCCGCCGCTTCCGTCATAATTGACCTCTTGCTGATATGTAACATAGCCTGGTTTCTCCACGGACAGTGTGTAGACACCAGCGGGGATGCTGTTGGCAAAGATGTATTGCCCATCGGAAGCGGTAGCCGTATATGTCTTTTTCCCCTTTAACTGTACGGTGATGTCATCACTGCCGATTGTATCATAGTTAGTGATATTCAGCATCAGACCGACGGCGTAGTGAATGTTGGCGTAAGTAAGATTAAAATTATCATAACCAATGCTAATTTTGCCCCATTCTGTTTTGTTGCCCCGGTAGTAAACATCGTTAATGCTGTCACATCCGATAAAGGCGCTGTCCCCTATGGTTTTCGCGCTTGTTCGGGCCGGGCGGAGATAGCCACTGCGGGCCGGAAAAAATAAGCCAAATG
>ENA-OUQC01001800-OUQC01001800.1-human-gut-metagenome-genome-assembly--contig:-NODE-1800-length-10347-cov-3.367956_pt1 | contig 10347 bp, 6 predicted proteins | sample MGYA00237942_ERZ548815 | MGnify/ENA primary metagenome ERZ548815 (study PRJEB26490, sample SAMN05194722) | human gut metagenome | biome: terrestrial biome; feature: human-associated habitat; material... | reverse complement strand
CAGGCGCTGTTCGTGGGCTCCGGCGTGCTGCACGGCAACCGGGCCGTGGAAGAAAACGGGCTCATTCACCAGATCTCCATCGTGTTCGACCCGTCGGTGGTGGGCGGGGCATCCGGCAGCGTGTTCTGGCAGAAATATCTGGGCCCGGTGCTCTGTGCGCCGGAGTGCCGGTGCATCCCGATCCTGGGCGGGGCCGTGTGGGAACAGCAGGCGCTGGCTGAGCTGCAGCACATTGCAGAGCTCTGGCCGCGCAAGGCCCCGGGCTATGAGTTCGAGGTGCGGGCGGCGCTGTCCCGGGTGATCTTCCTGCTGGCGGAAAACTGTTTGCAGCACGCGCAGGCACCGTCGGAACGGGACCTGCGGGACGCCGAGCGCATCAAGCAGATGATCGACTTTGTACGCGCGCACCGGGCGGAGGCCATCACCACGGAACAGATCGCGGCCAGCGCGGCCATCAGCGTGAGCGAATGCCTGCGGTGCTTCCGCCGTATGATGGACCTGACCCCGAAGGAATATCTGCGCCAGCACCGCATCCGCCACGCGGTGCAGCTGCTGGAAAACACGGATAAGAGCATCACCCGCATCGGGGAGGAATGCGGCTTTGAGGACATGAGCTATTTTGCCCGGGTATTCCGGGCCGAGAAGGGCTGCACACCGTCGGAGTATCGGGAAAAAGAAAAGGGCGGCGGGTAGTTTCTCCGAAGACCGTCCGCTGGGGTGGGACCCTGTTGCCGAAGGCAATAGGGCGGGCGATGGAATGGCCTGCAACAACAGAGACCGCCGCCAGTGGCGGAAACAGGGAGCTGTTGTTGGGGCCGTGGCCAGCAAGCTGCGAGCGAATGTGAAGCAGATGCTGGGTGCCACAACCCGTACTCGTGTCCGAGGAGAAAGCTACCGGAGCACCGGCTGATGAACAACACAATATTAGGAGAAGCTATTATGCGCGAAGTCATTATGGGCTATCAGGGCGAAATGTCCCTGAAGGGCCTCAACCGCAACCAGTTTGAATCGACGATGATGAAGATCCTGCGCTACCGTCTCAAGACGGTGGGCAAGTTCCGCGTCTACTGCACCCAGTCCACCTTCTACATGGAGCCGGAAGAGGAAGATATTGATATGGACCTTGCATTTGAGCGGGTGAGCAAGGTGTTCGGCCTCGCGGCCCTCAGCCGTGCTGTGGTCTGTGAGAAGGATTTCGACACCATCTGCCAGACCGCCGAGGATTATCTGGGCGACAGCCTCCACGGCATCAAGACCTTCAAGGTCGAGGCCCGCCGTTCCGACAAGACCTTCCCCATGACCAGCCCCGAGCTGATGCGGGAGCTGGGTGCCTATCTGCTGGGCAGGCACAACTACCTGCGGGTGGACGTCAAGAACCCTCAGTTCAAGGTCATCGTGGAGATCCGCGATTACGGTGCGTATATCCACGGTCCCAAAATACAGGGTGAGGGCGGTCTGCCTGTCGGAACCTCCGGCCGCGCCCTCAATATGCTGTCCGGCGGCATCGACAGCCCTGTGGCGGCATACCGGATGGCAAAGCGCGGCCTCGGTCTCGACCACATCCATTTTGCGTCCCCTCCGTATACTTCTGAACGCGCAAAACTGAAAGTTAAGGCTCTGGCCCAGCTCATCACCCCCTATACCGGCAGCACCAACCTCTTTGTGGTGCCGTATACCAAGCCCCAGGAGTATATCCGCGATAACGCGCCCGATGTTCTCTTCACCGTCCTCATGCGCCGCAGCATGATGCGCATTGCCAACATCATCGCCAGGAAGCAGGGTTGTGAAGCCCTCGTCACCGGCGAGAGCCTGGCACAGGTGGCCAGCCAGACCGTCAAGGCTCTGCAGTGTACCGACGCCGCCCAGGACCTGCCCATCCTCCGCCCCCTCATCGGCATGGACAAGACCGAGATCGTCGAGACGGCCCGCCACATCAACACCTTCGAGACGAGCATCCTGCCCTATGAGGACTGCTGCACCATCTTCACCCCGCCGCACCCGAAGATCCGACCCGAACTGAGCGAGATCCTCGAAGCCGAGGCCGGGATGCCCGGTCTGGCAGAGCTGGAGGCCGAAGCTGCTGAGAACACCGAGCGGATCCGCATCCGCATTACGGACGAGATCGAGTTTGAGGGGTGAGCGGCATGACAGCGGAGATCATCAGTGTGGGCACCGAGCTGCTGCTCGGCAACATCCTCAACACCAACGCCCAGTACCTCAGCCGGGAGCTGGCCGATCTGGGCATCACGGTCCAGCGGGAGAGCACCATCGGCGACAACCATGGCCGTCTGGCCGATTTCGTCAACGAGGCCAGGAGCCGCTGCGACTTGCTGGTCTTTACCGGCGGCCTTGGCCCCACGGCAGACGACCTGACCAAGGAGACCGTTGCCGCTTGCTTCGGGGATGAGCTGGCCTTCGATGAGGCCGAGTGGGATAAGATCACCAGCTACTTTGCCCGCACCGGCCGCGAGACGACCCCCAACAACCGCAAACAGGCGATGGTCCCCACCAAGGGCCATAAAATCATCAACAACCACGGCACTGCCCCCGGCGCGTGGTTCGAACAGGACGGCCACTGTGCCGTCCTCATGCCCGGTGTCCCCCACGAGATGAAGGCCATGTGGACGGAGAGCGTCCGCCCTCTGCTGATGGAGCGCCAGAACTGCACCCTCCACTCCGTTACCCTCCGTGTGCTGGGCGGCGAGAGCGATATTGAGTATAAGGTGCGCGACCTGCTGGAAAACCCGAACCCCACCGCCGCCATCTACTGCAAGACCGGCGAGTGCGAGATCCGCATCACGGCCCGCGCCCGCTCCGACGAGGACGGCGAAAAAATGTGCCGCGCGTATGCCAAAAAGTTCTATGATATTCTGGGCGATGCGGTGTATGATGAGGATGTGGCCGGTCTGGAAGAGACGGTGGTCCACACCCTGCAGGAAAAGGGACTGACCATCTCCACCGCCGAGAGCTGCACCGGCGGCCTCATCGCACAGCGCCTGACCTCCGTGTCCGGCTCCAGCGAGGTGTTCGGCTATGGCTTTGTCACCTACTGGGAGCAGGCCAAGGCAAAGCTCGTGGGCGTGGACCCGGCGGTCATCGAAAAGTACAACGTCGTGTCCGCTCCCGTGGCGGCACAGATGGCTCTGGGCGCGGCAAAGGCTTCGGGCGCTGACATCGCTGTGAGCGTCACCGGTTTGGCCGGCCCCACCGGCGGCGACGAGGTGCGCCCTGTCGGCACCGTTTATCTGGGCGCTGCCCGGGATGGCGTGGCCTGCGTCAAGAAGCTTTTCGTCTCCCGGCCTGACCGTGCGCTGGTGCGCGCCCGGGCCGCACAGGCTGCGTTGGAAATGGCGCTGCGTCTGGCACAGGGCAAAGTCCCTGCCGGGACGCAGGCCCTCACCGCAGCCCAGCAGTCGGACGACGAAGCGCTGGCTGCACTGGATGAGGCGTTCGTCCGGTAAAAATCAAAAATGAGGGGTTGATGGGATTTGGCAGAGGAGACCCGCTGTGTGCTGCGCCTGTACGGTGCGCCGCAGGGACGGCTGGCAGCCGCTGTCGCGCTGTTTGCGCCCCAATGGAGGGCTGAGGCCCAGTGGAAGAGCCGGGGCGCAGAGACGCTGCTGGCTGTCCATGCGGACACGCCCACGGGACTGAAAAAGGCGGCTCAGAGCCTCCGCAGCAGCTTTGGCGCGGACGTATATGGTGCAGGCGATACCAGTCTGGCCGCTGCCGCCGTGCAGGCGCTGGAAGCCCATGATCGTCTGCTGGCCTGCGGTGATGCCGCCGCCGGTGCGCTGCTGGAATCCCGGCTCGAGAAAGTCCCCGGTGCCGAGAAGGTCTATGACTTCGGCACCATGAGCTATGCCGACGCCAAGGTCGGCCCCCAAATCGAAAAGCGCGCCCGGGCCAAGCTCGGCGGGGAAGGGGACAAACCCGACCCTGTCCGTCTGGCCCTCGCCCGGGCGCAGGCGGCCCGCCGCATCGTGGGAACAGAGCTGGCCGTGGCCTGTGCCGAGCGGGAAAGCGACCATGTGCTGGTGCTCAGCACCAAAAAAGGCTGCTGGCTCCGCACCGTCCCCGCCGCAGATAACCCCGGCCTCTGGCTGCTGGATATGGTGCGCCGCGCCGCTGCCGGTCTGCCGCAGGCCGAGGGGACAGGCTTCCTTCCCGCCGGACAGACCAAACAGGGCGATCCTCCGGGCCATTCGCAGGACCCGACCTCAAAGAAGAAGCATCCTCTCCGCGTTCTGCTGGCGGTGCTGGGGATCCTGGCGCTGGCGGCGTTCGGTGTGGCGTGGTATCTCACGGGCGGCGATCTTGCCGCCCTGCCCCAGCGCCTGAAGACCCTGCATCTGCCCGAGTGGGTCACCCTCTGGCAGGCCCATGAGCCGAAGCCCGGTGCAAGACTGATATAAAACACAAAGGGGCCGCTTCCCGGCAGAAATACGGGAAGCGGCCTCTTTTTATACAGCACAAAACCCCGCCGCAATGGGATGCTTCCCAATGCGGCGGGGCATTTGTGTTAAAATACAGTCAAGTGACAGTGCTTAGAGCTGGCTCTGATATTCCTTGCGGTAGCCTTCCAGCTCCTTCTGGTTGCCATAGACGAAGTGACCGTTGGCGATCTCCTCCCAGACCGGCTTGTCCACGCTGTAGTCGTGGCAGCTGGGGTCGTAGACCAGAAGCTTCTTCTTCTTTTCCAGGCCCGGGTCGGGGATGGGAACAGCGCTCAGCAGAGCCTTGGTGTAGGGATGCAGGGGATGGAGGAACAGCTCTTCAGCCTCTGCCAGCTCCACGATGCGGCCCTTGCTGATGACGGCGATGCGGTCCGAGATGAACCGGACGACCGACAGGTCGTGGGCGATGAACAGGTAGGTCAGACCGCGGGACTTCTTCATGCTGTTCAGCAGGTTCAGCACCTGCGCACGGATGGAGACGTCCAGTGCGGAGATGGGCTCGTCGGCCACGATGAACTCCGGCTCCATGACCAGCGCACGGGCGATGCCGATACGCTGACGCTGGCCGCCCGAGAACTCGTGGGGGAAGCGGGAGGCGAACTCCGGCAGCAGGCCGACCTCGTGCAGAGCGTTCATGACCTTTTCGTGCAGGTCATTCTGGTCCTTGTACAGGTGGTGGTTCAACAGACCCTCAGCCACGATGTACTCGACCTTGGCGCGCTCGTTCAGGGAGGCCATGGGGTCCTGGAAGATCATCTGCACCTTGCGGATGACCTCACGGTCCAGCTCCTTGGAGATCTTGCCGTTGATCTTCTGGCCCTTGAAGAAGATGTCGCCGCCGGAGGTCGGGTTGATGCGGCAGATGGCACGGCCAATGGTGGTCTTGCCGGAGCCGGACTCGCCGACCAGCGAGAAGGTCTCGCCCTTGTAGATGTCAAAATTGACGTGGTCCACGGCCACGAACTTCTTTTTGCCGGAGCCAAAGGTGATCTGAAGGTCTTTCAGCTCAATCAGCTTTTCACGCTCAGCCATTTAAGTTGGAACCTCCCATCTTTCCCATTTTCTCACGCAGGTTCTGGATGGAGTGGGGGCGTTCCATCTTGGGAGCCCGGGGGTCCAGATACCAGGTCTTTGCGGCGTGGGTCTCGGACACCTGGAAGAACGGAGGTTCTGCCACGAAGTCGATGGCCAGCGCGTGCTTGTTGCGGGGTGCAAACGCATCGCCCTTGATCTCATTGAACAGGTTCGGCGGCGTACCGTCGATGGTGGGCAGGGCCTCACCCTTGGTACCCAGCTGGGGCAGAGCCTGCAGCAGAGCCCAGGTGTAGGGGTGCCATGCGTCGTAGAAGATCTCTTCGACGGTGCCGTACTCGACGATCTGGCCGGCGTACATGACGGCCACGCGGTCTGCCACGTTTGCCACAACGCCCAGGTCATGGGTGATGTAGATAACGGACATGCCCAGCTCCTTCTGCAGGTCACGGATGAGCTGCAGGATCTGTGCCTGAATGGTCACGTCCAGAGCGGTGGTGGGCTCGTCGCAGATGAGGATCTGCGGACGGCAGGCGGCAGCGATGGCGATGACGACACGCTGCCGCATACCGCCGGAGAACTCGTGCGGATACTGCTCGTAGCGGCGCTCCGGGTCGGGGATGCCGACCTTGGCCAGCATCTCGATGGCGGCCTTCTTGGCCTCCGCGCCCTTCAGGCCCTGATGGTGCTCGATGCTCTCCTGGATCTGTTTGCCGATTTTCTTCAGCGGGTTCAGGCTGGTCATCGGGTCCTGCATGACCATGGCGATCTTCTTGCCGCGCACGCCCAGCCAGTCCTTCTCGGTGAACTTGGTCATGTCGCGGCCTTCGTACATGATGGAGCCGCCGGTGATCTTACCGTTGACATCCAGCATACCCACGAAGGTCTTGGTGAATACGGACTTGCCCGAGCCGGACTCGCCCACGATGGCCAGCGTCTCGCCGTCATAAAGGTCCAGCGAGCACTTGCGGATCGCGTTCAGCTTCTTGCCGCGCAGGCTAAAGGTGATCTCCACGTCTTTGGCAGAGATAATCGGTTGTCTATCCATTTACGTCTCTCTCCAATCTATCAAACGTGGTTGCGCGGATCAGCCGCATCCGACAAAGCGTTGCCCATGATATAGAAGGAAATGGAAATGATGGACACGATGGATGCGGGGAAGACCAGCAGGTAAGGATAATCGAGGAAGAAGCCGCGCACCTTGCTCAGGATGAGGCCCAGAGACGGAGTCTCGATGCCCAGACCGATGCCCAGATAGGACAGGGTGGACTCGAGGTTGATGGTGGCGGGGATGCTCAGCGCCATGCGCAGGATGATGACGGAGACCAGATAGGGCAGGATGTTCTTGGTCAGAACGCGCCACAGCGGGGTGCCAAGGCAGCGGGACGCGAGGTTGTACTCGCGGTCACGGAACATGAACACCATGTTGCGGACGCGGCGGGCCATGACCAGCCAGCCGATGGCGATCATCGAGACGGCCATGATGGTGAAGCTCTGGCCGACGACCAGTGCGATCAGGGTCATGTAGATGATGTAAGGCACATTGTCGATGAGGTTGTACAGCTCGGTGAAGAAGCGGTCCAGCTTACGGACATAGCCCCAGATCAGGCCGATGATGACGCCGAGGATGCTCTCGCCCACGGCAACGATGAGGGCCAGACGGATGGACACCTGAGTGGCGTACCACACCTGACACCAGTAGTCGCGGCCGAGGTTGTCGGTGCCGAACCAGTATTCGCTGTTGGGCCTCCGAAAGGCCAGAGAGGAATCCGACACCAGCGTCTGATAATCGTACTTGCCGATGGCCAGTGCGATGAAGGAGAAGATGACGAGGAACAGGAACAGGATCAGGCAGACGACAGCAGCCTTGTGCTTGAGGAAGTTCTGGACGACAGAACCCCAGTAGCTGTAGTTGGAGTAGCCGACACGCTCGGCTTCTTCCGGAGAGTAATCGACGAAGTAGAACAGTTCGTCCTGCTTCTTGCCCTCAAAATCAGATGCTTTAGCCATCAGCGTGCGGCCTCCTTTCCGGTCAGAGTAATGCGCGGGTCAACCAGCATCATCAGCACGTCGCCCAGGAAAACACCCACGATGCCCAGTGCAGCGTAGAGGATGACCAGAGTCTGGACGACGTTCAGGTCATAGCGCTGGATGGCGTCGGTCAGCAGGGGACCCATGCCGGGAACGGAGAAGAACCGCTCCATCAGCAGAGAGCCGCCGACCGTCAGCAGGATGGACTGGGGGATATACTGCACCATGGGGACCATGGCGTTGCGCAGCACGTGCTTGAACATGATCTCGCTGGAGCTCAGGCCCTTGACGCGGGCCAGCTTGATATAATCGCGGGTCAGCTCGTCTACCATGTAGCGGCGGGTCCACAGAGCGTAGCCTGCGATAGACGCCAGCGACAGGCAGACGATGGGCAGCACGCTGGACGGGCCGACATTACGGGTGGAGTACAGCGTGGGGAAACCCAGGTATTTGGAGCCGAAGACCAGCACCAGCGAATAGGAGACCAGAGAAGGCACAGCGTTGACGAAAACGGTGTAGGCAGTGCCGATCCAGTCAAAGACCTTGTCCTTGAAGGCGGTCTGCAGGATGCCCAGCATGATGCCCACCAGCAGAGAGATGCCGGCGGAGATCAGGCCGAGGCGCATGGAGACGCCGAACTTCTTGCCGATGACCTTCACGACGGAGGCACCATTCTGGATGCGGCGGGAAGTGCCGAAGTCCAGATGGAGCAGGTCGTTGTAGAAGTGCAGCAGCTGAGTGCCGATGGGGTCGGTCAGACCGGCGGCTTCCAGCGCGGCGTATTTCTGCTCTTCGGTAAACTTCATGAGCTGTTCTTCCGTGAAGTAGTAGTCCGTAGGCAGGCAGCGCATCAGCAAAAAGACGATGGTTGCGATCAATAAGATCGTGACGAGCGACTGAGCCAGCCGCTTGACGGTGTATTTTAACATGATAACCAAACCTTTATAAAATAATCATCAGGCTTTGGTTGCTGCATTGAAAGCAGCGGAGAAAGCCTCGTACTCCTCGGTGGTGTAGCCGTCGCCCTGACGGGTCTCCCAGTTGACGGCCTTGTAGTTGCAGGGACCGTACATGGCGTTGATCTTGGTGTACTCGTTGACGTGGGTCAGGCACCAGAGCACCTCGTACAGGCAGGGGATGCACAGTGCGTTGTTCAGCATGGAAGCCTCAGCCTTTGCGAATGCGGCATAGCGTGCATCGGTATCGGTGACGATGGCCTTTGCCTCAGTGACCAGATCGGTGAACTCCTGATAATCAGCCAGCAGCTCCTTCTGGTAGTCCTTCGGGTCCTTCTCAACGGCTGCGATCCAGGAGGTGGTCTGAGCGTAGTAAGCGTTGTCGTCGCTCAGGACTTCCTGACCCAGGAAGTTGACGGGGTCACCGAAGTCAGCGCCCCAGCCGTTCTGCAGGATGGAGTGCAGCTGGACGTTACGGACTTCTTTATAAAGAGAAGAGACGTAGGTGCCGATGTCCAGCACGACGAAATCATCGCCCAGACTGTCGGAGAAGCACTGCTTCAGAACGGTGGCGGTATCCAGAGCAGTGGTGTCGCCGCTCTTGATGTAGTGGTAGCAGTGGACGGGGAAGGTGACGCCGATAGCGCTCAGCTCTTCCATGGCCTGCTTCTTCAGATCAGCGATGTCGCCGCCGTTGTTGCGGTGGCGGATCATGGTCTTGCCGTCGTAAGACTGACTGTCGAAGCCCATCTCCTTGGCGACCAGAGTGGTGTACTCCTCACCCTTGGTGTTGTAGCAGACACCGGGCATGGTGTAGTAGTCGTTCTCGCACTTCAGGGGGTTGATCTTGTTGGTGCGGGCGTAGTAGTTGGCGAAGTTGAGGCCCTTGTAGAAGCACTGACGGAAAGCGGCGTTGGCGATGGCCTTGTTCCAGTTCACATCGGGGGTGCCGTCGGCGTTGTTCTTCTGGTAGTTGAAGTGCATGGCGTAGGCAGTGGGGCGGGCGCGCTTCTCACAGAGCTGGCTGTTGTACTCGTTGTTGGGGTCGGAGGTGATGGTGGTGATGGTGCTCTCGTTCAGGTCCATCTCGTCCAGCTCGCGGTTCTGGTAGAGCTGGAATGCGATAGCCTGATCGGAGATCATGGTCACGGTCAGACGCTCGAAGCGGCTGACGTTGGCAGCATTGTAGTAGTGGGGGTTGGGGATATAGCTCTTGGTGTTGCCCTGGATATACTCCTCGACGATATAGGGGCCGCAGTACCACATGTTGGTGTTGTCGCAGCCGCGGAAGGTCTCGATGCCCAGCTCGTCGATCAGCGCCTGAGAGGCGGGGTAGAAGCTGGTGTAGGAGGCCACGGTATCAAAGTAGGGGCAGGAGTTCTTGCAGGTGAACACCAGAGTGTAGTCGTCGGGAGCCTCGATGCCCACGCCTGCGTCCAGCATATCCTGATAGTGCAGGTCGGCGGCGGCCGCGCCCATATCCTTGGTCTTCTCGTAGTACTCCTCAGCGCCCACGATGTACAGGGTGGGCATGGAGGTGTTGTTGGCCTCGTTCTTGGAGGCGTTCAGCACCCACTCCAGACCGACCAGAAAATCGGTGGCGGTGATGTGCTCCTTCACCTCGCCGTTGCAGTCCACCCAGTCCACATCGTCGCGCAGGTGGAAGGTCCAGACGGTGGAGTCCTCGTTGGCCTCCCAGCTGGTGGCGATGGCGGGCACCAGCTTGCCGTAGCAGTCGAAGCTCATCAGGCCGTCCCACAGGTTGGTGACGACGTTGGCGTCGCTGAGGGTCTGGCTGTACAGCAGGTTCCAGCTCTCGATCTCACGGTTGGCAGACTCCCAGTCTCTTATACACATCTGACGCTGCCGAC
>ENA-OUQC01001796-OUQC01001796.1-human-gut-metagenome-genome-assembly--contig:-NODE-1796-length-10390-cov-3.966328_pt1 | contig 10390 bp, 8 predicted proteins | sample MGYA00237942_ERZ548815 | MGnify/ENA primary metagenome ERZ548815 (study PRJEB26490, sample SAMN05194722) | human gut metagenome | biome: terrestrial biome; feature: human-associated habitat; material... | reverse complement strand
TGGTGAAGCTGGACGAAAAGCGGCTGGATCGGTATATTGAAACCGGGAAGCGCGCGGAAATCGCGTACTTCAACGGCATGGCGTTCTGCGGCCGCGCCGACGGGCAGGCGGACAATGACGAGTTCTACAACTCCCTGCCGCACGATACATTCACGTCCCCCGATCAGGTGGCGGCGGCGTTCCGAAAGGTCGCCTTCGACAAGTTTGACAACGGCGTGGACGTGCGCGTGTCGCTGGGCGGCGCGCTCGTCACCAGCCCCGAAGGGCAGCGCATCCTGTCGCTTCAGGCGCGGCTGCTGTACGCCTATCTGAAGAAAAAGGGGCTGACCGACTGCTGGCAGCAGTGCGTGATGGACGAACCGAACGACGCGCTCGCGCCGCAGTACCGAATCGCCTCCGAAATCGTGCACAAAGAGATGCCCGGCATCCCCACGCTGGAGCCGGTGCTGCCCACGCACGCGCTGGACGGCGCGGTGGACATCTGGTGCCCGACCAATGAAACCTACGAAAACGACCGCGAATATTACGACGCGCGCGTCGCGGCGGGCGACAGGCTGTACGTCTATACCTGCCTGACCCCCGGCGGGCGCTATATGAACCGCATGCTGGACATGCAGCGGCTGCGCCAGACCTATCTCGGCTGGGTGCCCGCCATCTATCCGAACGTGAGCGGCTACCTGCACTGGGGCTTCAACCAGTACCCGCCCTTCATCGATCCCTATGGCCGCAGCGCGTGCATGTTCTCGGAGCAGGAAATGGAGTTCCACCCCAAGCGCGCGCTGTTCCTGCCCGCGGGCGACTATTGCATCATCTACCCCGGTTACGAAGGTCCCTGCCTCAGCACCCGCAGCGAAGCCCATCGCATCGGCCTTGAGGATCTGTGCCTGCTCGAAAAGCTGCCCACCGAAAAGCGCGCCGCTCTCGCGCGCAGGCTCGTGCGCGGCTACGCGGACTACGATCTGGATATCGCCAAGTACCGCGCGGTCAAGGAAGAGCTCCTTCGCGCCCAGTAATTCGTCCAAAAGATTTCCAGCGCCCGGAGAAGCTCATTCCCCGGGCGCTGAACCTTTTTATGAACCGGCTTCCCGCGCGTAATGGTAGGTAATCCCCAGCGGCCCGGTGCTTGTGACGAGCTTCACCTCGTCGCCCACCTGAAGGGTATTATAGAACTCCTTTCCCACCTTGGCGCTCTTTTTGCCGTTCTCCGTATTTAGAGTCAGCTCATACCACGTAGGCGACTTGCTGCCCTTGCTCACGTACATTTCCACAATCGGAACCACCGTTTCCACCCGATTCCTGCCGCCGTCCATCACCCAGTTGAGCTGTACGGACGCGGCGGGCGCATAGAGAAACGCAACGAGCGCCAGCGCGCTTGCCAGCCGACGCTTCGACACGCCGCTGCCGCGCGTAATCAACAGCGCAAGCAGCGCAAACAACACAGCGATCGCGCCCGTCGGAACAAACACCTGAAGCAGATTGTCCAGATCGAAGTCCAGAAGCGTCCGCACCCCCAACGCGATATTGGGAAAGAGCATTGCATTCGTAAAAAGCTCCTCGTCTATCTTTTTGTTGCCGGTAACTCCGACGCGCATCCGGTAGAAATATAGCAGGAAGGAAACCGGCGGCAGAATCAGGTTTGCCGCGCAAAGCACTCGGTAATTGAAGCTCGAAAAGAGCCACAGAAGCTGACAGCCGATGCTGGCAGCCAACAGCCACCCGCGCAGCCGGTCATATCGCCGGAGAATCTTCCTTGCCTCCTCCGTATACGTCCGCCATTGTTTCGCGCTGACGCCCGGCGAGAATATTTTTTTAGAAGCCTTTTTCGATGTCTTCCCCGCCTTCCACTCCACGGGAATCCCCGCGAACACCTTCGCAAGCTGCGCGTCCGCCTTGGCTCCGTCCCCGGAGACCAGCTCGCACCACGGCATGGGACGACCGCTGTGCCGACGAATGCGAACATACTCCCCGTCCGTGCCCATGCGCCGCTGAACGTCGGCAATGTCGGCCACGTTCAGGATGGAGTTTCCCTTCGCGGGCGCGTAATCGGCGGCGGACTTCAGAAGCGGCTTTGCGCTGCTTTCGTCCGTGATGGCCATGACGCGCGCGACGTAAATCTGGTCTCCCTCGCGCAGATACTGACTGATCCACAGCCCGCTGCGCAGCAGAAGCTCGCCAACCTCCTCCTTCGGCTTCGCCGCGTGCAGCTTCACGCGCCTGCGCGGACGCTCGGACGCGCCCTTTTTCCATTTGGAGAAAAGCGCCCGAATTCCTCCCGGCGTGGAAATCACCGCCGGCGCGCCGATGGCGAAGAGCAGCCCCGCGATGGTGATCAACCCGCCGACCGGCTGCTTCAGCGCCTGATTGGCGTACATCATGGCCAGCCCCGCGCCGCTGCACGCGCCGCAGGCAAAGCCGCGCCAGCCGGAGAGGATGCCGAACAGCCCGCCGAAAACGCATGCCGCGAACACGCCCGCGAGCAGCATCCGCACGCCCGGCAGCATTTCCGGCCTGTATACGAACACCAGAAGCAGCACGCCCGCCGCCATCACGCCAAGCCCCGCGAGCAGTCTGCGAACGAATCCGCGCGTCATAAATCTCCCTCCCAACCTTCCGCTTCCATTCTACACGCAAACCGCGTTCCCCGCAAGGCATACGCGCGCAATTCCGCGTACCGCGCGCCAAACCGTCGCAATAAAGAACCAGACGCCCGGGGAAAATTCCTCGAGCGTCCGGCATAGGAAGGTAGGATGAAATCAGCCCTTGACGGCGCCGATCATAACGCCCTTCACGAAGTACTTCTGCAGGAAGGGGTACACGCACAGCACGGGCACGGTGGTGAGCACGATGGCCGCGTACTTGATGGACTCGGCGAATTCGTTCACCTGATCGTTCTCCGCCGCGGCGGCGTTCAGGATGTTGGAGTTGGCAATCAGCACGGCGCGCAGCACGTTCTGAATGGGCAGCTTCTCGTTATCCTGCAGGTAGATGGACGCGTTGAACCACGCGTTCCAGTGACCCACGCCGTAATACAAAAGCAGCACGGCGATGGTGGGCATGATCAGCGGCAGGATGATGCGGAACACGATCACCAGATCGTTCGCACCGTCGATGTACGCGGATTCCTGAAGGCTGTCCGGCACGGCCTCAATGGCGGTGCGGCAGATGATGGAATTGTACACGCTCATCGCGCCGGGCAAAATCAGCGCCCACAGCGAGTTATACAGACCCAGCGAGCGAATATTCAGCCAGCCGGGAATCATGCCGCCGCTGAAGAACATGGTGAACATGATGATGAACAACACGGGCTTCTTGAGCAGCACGTTCTTGGAGGCTAAGAAGTAGCCACAGAACAGCGTCAGCGCAATATTGATCGGCAGCGAAACCGCCAGAACGATCAGGATGTTCTTGTAGCCGCTCAGAAGCAGCGGGTGGGAGAACGCCAGCTTGTAGGAGCCGACCGTGAAGCCCACGGGATAGAACACCGCGCCGGGATGCGCGACCAGGTACGTATTCTTGGTAAACGACGCGCAGATGACGAAGTACATGGGATACAGCGTCACCAGACACAGGAGCAGCATGATGATCACATTGATCGTATCAAAAATGTAGTCTCCGGTGCTGCGCTTCATCAGGATGCCGGTTGCTTTTTTCTTCGTAGTTGCCATGCTTCGCGCCTCCCATCAGAACAAGCCGGACTCGGTCGTCTTGCGGCTCAGCCAGTTGGTGAACACAAGGAACATGATGTTCACCATGGTGTTGAACAGGCTCACAGCCGTGGACAGCGAATACTGCTTCTGCTCCAGACCCACGCGGTACGTGTAGGTGGAGAATACGTCGGCCACGTTGTAGGTGTTTTCCGTATAGAGCAAAAGCACCTTTTCATAGCCTACGTTCAGAATGCTGCCCATGCGCAGCACGAACAGAATCATGATCGTGGGCAGAATGCCGGGGATGGTGATGTGCAGCATCTGCTGGAAGCGGTTCGCGCCGTCGATGCGGGCGGCCTCATACTGTTCCTGATCGATGCCGGACAGCGCGGCCAAATAGATGATGGAGTTCCAGCCGATATTCTGCCAGATGCCGGAGAGCACATAAATGGGTCTGTACGCGCTGGGATCGATGAGCAGGTTGCGGCGCGTGCCGCCGAAAATCTCGATAATCTGGGAGAACAGGCCGTTTTCCTGACAGTAAATCTTTATGATGGAGCAGGTGACCACCAGCGAAATGAAGTACGGCATGTAGGTGATCGTCTGCACGGTTCTCTTGAACTTATCGTTCTGAATCTCGTTCAGAAGCAGCGCGAGGATGATCGGCGCCGGGAAACCAAACACAATGGACAGCGCCGAAATGGTGAACGTGTTGGACAGAAGACGCCAGAAGTAGATGTTGTTGAAGAAGTTGTCAAACCACATGAGACCGACATAGTCGCTGCCGGTGATGCCGCGGGTCGGCTTATAGTTGTTGAACGCGATGATCAGGCCGTACATCGGCTTATAGCAGAACAGCGCCAGATATACAAGCACGGGCAGAATCAGCAGGTACTTGTATTTATTCATCTTCCAGTCGCGGGAAATCTTATGGCTCAGGGTCATTTCCCTCTTTTTCATTCCGATAGTCATGGAAGAACCCCACCTTTATTTCGAGTATAGGCTTCGTCGATTTGAAAATGCGGGAGGCCGTGCGGACGCACGTTCCCCCGCATTTCCTTTCTCCGTCGTCAGGCGGAAGACCCTTCGCCGGAAGCGCAGGTTTTAGCGCTCGAGATAACGATCGTAGCAGGCCTGACGGATCTCCAGAACGCGCTCGGCGTTGTACTGGGTCTCGTAGGCAGCCAGATAGCTCTCCCACACGCTGTCGTCGTTGATGTCGCTAACGCCGGTCACGAAGTTGGCAAAGTTCTCGGAAGAGTAGGTGCCAAGGTTCGCGGCGATCAGCGCCAGCTCGTCGGACTCAGCCACGGTGAAGGTGGTGCCGGACGGCCACTTCCAGCCGGAGGAAACCTCGGCGGGCACAGAGTAGAACCACAGGTCGTTCGCGTCGATGGCAACCTGGCTGTTCTTGAGGTAGAGCAGCTTGGTGGCCTGAATGCAGCTGCTGCCCCAGGTCGCGCCGTTGTACTTGATCATGGGATCGGTGTCGGGATCGTCGTTTACCAGAGAAGTGAACGCGGGCTCGCCGTTCTCATCGTAGTCCCAGGATACGCCCTTGGTGCCGAAGTTCCAGTAGAGGAAGCCTTCCTGCGTGTAGGCGTAGTCCAGCGCGCGCAGGCAGAGCTTCATGGTTTCTTCGTCCGCGCACTTGGTGACGACCGAGGTCCACGTGCCGATGCCCAGACCGCCGAAGATGCAGCTGATGTTGCCTTCGTCATCCGTCGGGTAGGGGATGGCGACCCAGTTTTCGTCGCTGCCGGCCGCGGTGGCTTCCTTCATCCAGTTGTTCAGCTGACCCATGGAGGTCATGGAGATGCCGCACTCGCCGTTGTGAATCTTCGCCTTGATGGAGGTGTCGTCCAGAGAGAAGTTGTCCTGATCGAACAGACCGTCATTGAACAGCTGGTTCAGCCACGCAACATAGTTGCGCCAGCCTTCGTCCATCTGCGCGATGCCCACTTCGCCATCCTTGACGTAGTAGGTCAGGCTGCTGGTGCCGTACGCGCCGAAAGCGCCTTCCAGACCGCCCTCCTTGAAGCGGCTCCACGCGAAGGAGAACTTCGCGCCGTACTTCTCGTTGAACACGCGGATGACGTTCTCAAACTCGGAGATCGTCTTCGGGATTTCGAGGCCGCACTCGTCCAGCCAGTCCTTGCGGACGACGGGGCCGCGGTAGCTGTCGTTCCAGCCGCCATCTTCACGGAAGAAGCCGAACGCGTAGTACTTGCCGTCGTCGGTCTTCATCGCCTTGTCGTAGACGGGATGCGCCTTCAGGAAGGCGTAATAGGCGGGAGCGTACTCTTCCATATAGGGAGTCAGATCCCAGATGACGCCTTCATCCAGATACTGGGACGCGGAATCCATGAAGTAGCCTTGCATGATGTCCGGCAGCTTGGTGGGGTCGGCCAGCAGGGTGTTGGTGTACACGCCGCCGTCGGTGCCCGTGGTCGGGAACATCCACTCAATGTTGATGCCGGTTTCGCGGATCAGACCGGTGTGGAAGGGAGATTCCTTCCAGTCCGCAAACTTTTCATGCGGGTTAAGACCGCCCTGAGCATACCAGGTGATGGTCTTGTCGGTGTCGATCGGATAGGTATCCGCGCCGGACAGCAGCTCCAGCGCGAACGCGGGAACCATCGACAGGGCCAGGCAGAGAACGAGCACTGCCACAAGAAGTTTCTTCATGATTTGTGCCTCCCTACTGAATTGTTCCGGCTGTGAATCGTTAAATCCACACACCATTGCCCCACAATAATAAATCACTTCGCCCCGTTTGTCAATACGTTCACTCAAAAAAATATGCGTTTCTCCTCAACTATTTCACCATAAGTATAGTTTCGATACTATTTTTGCATTTTTTCGTAAACTCGCGTCTCAAAAAACAAGCCCGGCCGCGAATGCGCTCCGCAGCCGGGCAAATTTCAAGGAATCAAATGAATTTCCGGATACGTCTCTCCCGACGGAGCGACGGGTGTTACGGCAATTTTTCCCTCCGGAAACGCGCCGGGTTGGAACAGCCAGCGCTGCGTATAGGCCAGCGTGCCGTCCTCAAGGAAATAGCCGCTGCCGAAGCTTTCCGCATCCGCGAATGCGCGGCTTTCGAAGCGCCACGCTTGCGGGTTCGACGGATTTTCCAGCGCTTCCCTGTCCGAACCGCACACCGGACAGGCAATCTTCCCCTGCGCCGCCGCTTCCGCGCCGCTCACGGCAGCCGCGTTCTCCATCCCGCCGCACTGCGGCTTTCGATGCGCGCAGCGCCCGCCGGACGTAATATAATAGGTATCCTCCGCGTTCAGCGGCGTGCCCGCGCCCAGCTCCACCGTCCACGTGATCGCGAAATACGTGGCGAACGCGCTGTCCGTGCGCGCCGCCCGGCGCACCGTGAGCGGACAGGTTCCCGTTTCGGAAGCGCGATACGCCGTCTCCGTGCCCGACACGCGCGTCACGGGGAACGTCACCGCAAGGCGATCGTCGCCGTCACCGGCATAGGCCGTGACCGTGAGCATCTCCGCCGCCGCGTCCGGCTGGTTCACGAGCAGCTCGCGATACACGATCAGCGTCTCGCCCTCGCGCGTCTCCGCGCCCGTGCCGCTTCCCGGCATACCCTCCACGTCAATGTCGCAGAAGTCCACGTTTACCAGCCGCTTGCCGACGCGCTGCGCGTATTCGGTCTCGGTCTCCCCCGCGTCGCCCATCGGCTCCTCGCCGCCGCTCTGGAAATCGCTGTAGAGGATTTCGTCCGGCTGAACGGCTTCCAGCGCCATGACCACGCGCACCGCCAGCCCGTCGTACGCCGCTTCGCGCACCGTCAGGCGGCACAAATCGTTTTCCGCGGCAGCCACATTGTGCGCCACGTCGTTCGCCGCGTCCGCCCGCGGCGGAATCGCCGTGCTTCTTCGGAAGAAATCGATCAGCCCGCCGCCCTGTCCGAGCGCCAGCGCCGTGCCCGTCAGAATCGCGAGCGCCAGCGCCGCCGCCAGCGCGGCGCGCCACGCAATTTTCCGCTTCATCGTCTGTCTTCCCTCCATTCGGTTCATTTCGTTCAGCGTTCCCTCCACGCGCGCCGAAAACGAATCCGGCACGCGCCCGAACGCGTCCTTCCATCTGGGTTCCTTCATCGTTCCGCCTCCCTGCGCACTCGCTTCTTTCCCTGCTCCACGCGCCACTTCACCGCGCCGCGCGGAATCCGCAGCGCCCGCGCGATCTCGTCATAGGACATATCCAGCGCGCACCTCATCACCAGCGGCAGCCGGTATTTCTCCGGCAGCGCGTCGATGAGCATGCGCAGTCCCACGTCCGGCGGCTCCTCCGCCGCGTACACGTCCTTCAACTCGCACGACGCGCGCGCCCGGCCCCGGCGCAGAAGCGTGCGGCATTCGTTGATCACGATGCGCGTGAGCCACGTTTCAAAATACGCGTCACTGCGAAGTTCCGGCGCGTGCTTCCATGCCTTCAGAAGCGCTTCCGACACGGCGTCCTCCGCGTCGGCATGGCTGCGCAGGATGGATACCGCCACGCGGTACAGCCGCGCCTGACACGCCCGCACCCGCTCGCTGAATTCCTCCACTGGCAAACGCTTCACCCCTTCTTTCGCATTTTGCAAATCGTGATTGCACTCATTAGATGCCCGCCCGCGCCATATCGGCTGTGCGCGCGCAAAACTTAACAAAAAAGGAAGAGCCCCGCTCTTCCCTATTTCGCCGCCCGGATGCAGCCGGTCGCCGCCCAGCGATTCAGCACCTGCACGTCCGCAAAGCCCGCCTCGCGAAGCGCTTCCAGCTCGTGCGCAAGGGTCAGCGGCGTGTCGTAATGGTAGAACTCGTCGTCCGCGGCGCCCTGTTCGCGCTTCAGCCGCACAAGCTCGCTTCGCCGGAACGCCTCTTCCTCGTCAGTCTCCGAAAAGTAATCGGTAAGGATGAAATATCCGCCCGGCTTCAGCGCGCCGCGCACCCTTGCATACAGCGGAACCTTTTCCGCCTTTGTGAAGTGATGCAGCGACTCCACGGATACCGCCGCGTCGAACGCTTCCCTTTCAAAGGGAACCTCGAAATACGAGCCCTGAATCAGCGTAAGCGCGCGGTTCGGGAACTTCCGCTTCAGCTCCGCCAGCATGCCGGGCGCAAGGTCGATTCCCACGATCCGCGCCGTGGGATTGCTTTCGAAATACGGAGCCAGCTCCAGCCCGGTTCCGCAGCCCAGATCGAGCAACCGCGCGCCCGGCCGCCCGGGCAGCCGCTCCGCCGTGAACCGATACATCTCGCGCGCCGATTCGATGGCCGTGAGCTGATGCTCATCGTACATCGCCAGCCGGCTGTCAAAGAATTCGCCCATCTTTTCCAGCATGGGAACCCCCTCCTACGCCTTCAGAAGCGTCATAAAGCCAATCAGCACAAACAGAAAACCGAAGTTGAACGCCGAGAACTCCGCGAGATACCGCCCGGCCTTCCCGGGATTGTGCTTTACGTATTCCCGGAAGGTGATCAGGCTCGCCAGCGACGCGATCAGCGTGCCCACGCCGCCGACGTTCACGCCCACCAGCAGGTCGGCGTAATTTTGCGTGAACTGGGAAAGCAGAATCGCCGAGGGCACATTGCTGATGCACTGGCACGAAAGCGCGCTGAACACCAGCGTGTTTCTCGCCAGCAGCCCGGAGAAAAAGCCGCGCACCGCGCCGATGCGAGCCATGTTGCCCGCGAAGATGAAGAAAAACACAAACGTGAAAAGCAGCGGATAATCCACCATGCGCAGCGCCTTGCGATCCGCAAACAGCAGCACCGCGGGAATCACAATCAGCCCGATCCAGTACGGAATGCCGCGGAACACGATGGCAATCGCCAGCGCGAACAGCGCCAGATACAGCGCCGTGCGCTTCGGGTTCAGCTGAATTCGTTCGTCCGCCAGCGCCAGCGGCTCCGGCTTCACGAAAACCAGGCAGCAGACCGTGATCAGCAGCACCGACAGCGCGAACGGCGGCGCCATGATGCGCATGAACTCCCCGTTCGGAATTTCGAATTTCGTATACAGATACAGGTTCTGCGGATTGCCGAACGGCGTGAGCATGCCGCCCAGATTCGCCGCGATGTTCTGCATCACGAACGTGAACGCCATGTACTTCTGCTTGCCCGTCGTCGTGAGCACAAAATACCCCAGCGGCAGAAAAGTCAGAAGCGCCATATCGTTGGCAATCAGCATCGAGCCGATAAAGGTGATATAGACCAGCGCCAGCACGCTCATGCGCGCGTTTTTGAAAAGCTGCACAATCCTGCGCGCCAGCATGTAAAAGAAGTTGATGTTTTTCAGCGCACACACCACGGCCAGCACGCAGAACAGGCACGTGAGCGTCTTCACGTCGAAATACCCCAGATACGCCCGATCCACCGGCACGATCGCGCTCGTGATTTCCGCCGCCAGAAGCGCAATCACCATCACCGCGTTCCGGCTCGCGAACGCCCAAAGCGCCCGCCCGAACGCCTTCACCGCATGGCGATTTCCGTCCATGCTCACCCGCCCGACGCTCATTGAAACCGCACTCTTTCCCACAAAAAATCGCCGCACCTACGTCCGGCGGCCTATTGTAGCACACCCGCCCGCCCCTGTCAAACCGCGCGCCCCAGATTTTCCGACCATTTAACGAAGCGAAAGCCGCGCCCGTCCTCCCAGCAAAGCAGAAAGGATGAACGCGGCTTTTTTAATCTGAAAGAACTTATTCCGCCACGCACCCGAAGCCGTGCGCCGCGGCG
>ENA-OUQC01001793-OUQC01001793.1-human-gut-metagenome-genome-assembly--contig:-NODE-1793-length-10396-cov-3.751281_pt1 | contig 10396 bp, 10 predicted proteins | sample MGYA00237942_ERZ548815 | MGnify/ENA primary metagenome ERZ548815 (study PRJEB26490, sample SAMN05194722) | human gut metagenome | biome: terrestrial biome; feature: human-associated habitat; material... | reverse complement strand
TCCAGCAGGAGGTCGGCATCACCGCCATCTACGTCACGCACGACCAGAGCGAGGCTATGGCGCTCTCCGACCGGATCATCATCATGCGCTCCGGCGTTGTGGAGCAGATTGGCTCTCCGCAGGAGATCTACTATCACCCCGTCAACGAGTTCGTCGCCGACTTCATCGGCGAGGCGAACTTCCTCAAAGGCAAACTCGAAGCGCTTTCGGACGGCAAAGCGAAGATCAACATAGCGGGCGATATCTGCCACGCTGCCGCCGTGCCGGGCATGGAGATCGGCAAAGAGTACACGATCGTCCTTCGTCCCGAAGCCGCATCCCTCGCCGAAGAGGGCGGACTTCCCTGCGAGGTCGTTCTCTCCTGCTTCATGGGCAGTTACCAGAACTACCACGTCAAAGTCGGCGAGACGCTCGTGAAGCTCACAGACCCCAACCCCAAGAACAAGCGTATCTACAAAGTCGGCGAGCATTGCCGTCTCGTCTTTGACCCGGAGAGCGTACACGTTCTCTGATCTTCCCCATACGACCCGCGCCCCCGTCCGCTGCATGCGAACGGGGGCGCTTTTCTTGTGTAAACGATTTATTCCATGGGATGTTTTCTTTGCAGCAGGATCATCAGCTGAAACCGGGAATTGATATTCAGCTTTTCATAGATGTTCGCCATATGACGGCGAACGGTGGAATAGGAAATCGACAGCTGTTCCGCAATTTCGTGCAGGTCTGATTCGCTGCCCGCAAGCCGGACAATTTCGCGCTCGCGCGGGGTAAGAAGAGTCAATGGGTCGTCCGTTCCCAGGGCGCTTGCCGACAGCACGAATGAACAATGATTCTGACACCAGAGCGTGATCTGCTCGGTCACAAGCTGAAGCAGAAACATTTCGCGGTCCGAAAAATCCCCATGCTCCTCCTTCCGAAACAGCGTGAAATCTGCACATGGTTGGCCTTCCAGCCGAATCACGTTGCCGCAGACATAGCGCATGCCCGGCAATGTTTACGCCATTGTCAGCAACGGTCATTGGGAACTGGATATCTGTTATCTGATCCTCGGCAAGGATCGCGCCATGCTGGTGGATACCGGGTTGGGTCTGGCAGACATCCAGGCTGTTGTGAATTCTCTGACGGAACTGCCTGTCACGGTGCTTCTGACGCATTCCCATTGGGACCATGTCGGCGGTGCATATGCGTTTGACGATGTCTGGTGCTTCGAGAATGAAAAGTGTGTTGATACGGTAGAAAACGGTACGGAACACGATGTCTTTTCCTACGAATTGGAGGACGGGCTTGTTGCACGGCCGATTTCCGAGGATATCGACCTGAGCACTTACTCAATCCGTCCTGCTCAGGTGACCGGTACCGTAGCGGACGGAGACGTGATTGATCTCGGCGGCCGCAAGCTGAAGGTGATCTATACGCCCGGCCACACCGCCGACAGCATCTGTCTGGTGGACGAAGAGAACGGTCTCCTGTTTACCGGGGATACCTATTACCCCAGTTCGCTGTATGCATGGTGCGATGACTCCGATGTGGTAACTTACAGCAACAGCATCCGTAAAATTGTCGATTCAATTGAAAACATTGACATTCAATGGATGTATGCCGGTCACAACGAGGTAGTGGAAGGCAGCACTCGTCTGAAGGAAGTTGCCTACGACCTTGATAGCATCGTTAACGGTGAAGCGGACAATTACACGATCGGAGAGGAAGGATACCGCTATTACAGCTTCCCGAATGGTATCGTAATTATCACGCTGGATGAGGATGCCGCGGCTTAAGGCTGCTGGCCGGGATGTTTTTTTCGTTCGCCGCAGATTGGCAGAGCGCGGAGGTTTCACGTATGCTGTAAAGGGGGTGCGCCTCAACATCTTTATCTTGGAGTGTGAACCATGGCAAGCTTTACCAACTTCGCCACGCTTTCCTATAACGGCGGCACTACGAACTCGAACATTGTTACCGGTGAAATTCTCGAAGCTCTCACCGCCGTCAAAACGGCGGTTTCGGCCAACTACTCGGCGGGAGACCGCATCACCTACGCTCTCTCGCTCGTGAACACCGGCACGACGGCCGTCACGGACTATACCGTCACCGACAATCTCGGCGGCTACACCGTCGGCGCGAACACGGTCTATCCGCTCGCCTACAATGCCGGAACGGTGCGCTATTATATCAACGGCGTATTGCAGGCGGCGCCGGCCGTCACCGCCGGGCCGCCGCTCACCGTGACCGGTCTCACCGTTCCCGCAGGCGGCAACGCCGTTCTCATCTATGAGACAACTGCGACGAACGTCGCCCCGCTCGCGACAGGCAACTCGATCACCAACACTGCGACGATCACCGGCGGCGGGCTCACAAACCCGATCACCGCGCAGGCGACGGTGGAGACCGCAAACAGCGCCGATCTCACCATCAGCAAAGCGCTCTCGCCGACAACCGTTACGGAGAACGGCCAGATCACCTATACGTTCGTCATCTCCAACACCGGCAACACCGAGGCGACTGCGGCGGACAACGTCATTGTCACCGATACGTTTGATCCGATCCTCCGCAATATCGCCGTCACCTACAACGGCACGGCGTGGACAGAGGGCACGAACTACACCTACAACGCCACGACCGGCGTTTTCGCAACACAGGCCGGGCAGATCACCGTTCCGGCGGCCTCGTTCACGCAGAACGCGGACGGGACGTTCACCGTAACGCCCGGCACGGCCACGCTCGTCATCACCGGCACGATCTGACCGCCCCGCACACAAGAGATATCGTCCCCGGCCTCCCGGCCGGGGACTTTCCTTTTACCCGTTCGATGATGGCAGAGTTTGCATAAGAGCGAAGAAGTGCTGCGCCCCGCCGGTGCGGAAATACGCATACCATGCTTCAAGCGTATCCTGCTGGAAAACGTCCAAACGTTCCAGTATCTGCTTTGTCCACAGCAAGGCCGCTGCTCCGCTTGCCGTGATCAGGTTTCCGTCGGAAACCGCAGGTTGGTCAACATAGAAGCTTTGGCCTTTATAGCCGGGGCAGAACATATCGAGAAACCCGACGCCGTTGCTTGTGTGTGGCCGGTGATCCAGGAGACCGGCATGAGCCAAGGCAACCGTTGCGCCGCAAATGGCACACACCGTACCACCAACGGACAGCAGCTCCGCAGCTTTCTTTATAATGGGCTCGTGCTTCGGATCATCCCAGGTATTCCCGCCCGGCAGCAGCAGAACGCTTTGATCGTTGACGGCAATATCATCGATAATGCCGTCGGGAAGGATTGCAAGTCCGCCCATGGTTTTTACCGGCTCTTTTGCGATGCCGACAGTTTTGAGCGCCACCTCCGGTGCATCCTTTTGAAAAAAGCGGCCGGAATTAAGTTCTGCGGCAACATACCCGATCTCCCAATCCGCCATGGTGTCAAGAACATAGACATAGACCGTAAACATGAATATTCTTCCTTCGATTGATTTATCTGCACTTTTACTGTATCATGCAATCACTGACACCATTATGTCAGCAATTGCGGGAGTAAAAGGAAAGATTTTGAAAGGCGGTTTTGGGGTGAAGGTAGACAGGCTTGTGAGTATTCTTATGACCCTTCTTGAAAAAGAGCGGGTCAGCGCACAGGAATTGGCGGACAGGTTTGAGGTATCACAGCGCACCATTTACCGCGATATAGAGGCTCTCAGCATGGCCGGTATTCCGGTCTGCTCCATATCCGGGGCAGGCGGCGGCTTTGAAATTCTGCCGGAATACAAGGTGGATAAACAAGTTTTCTCCAAAAATGAGCTCTCGGCGCTGCTGATGGGCCTTACCAATCTTTCGGGAATGGTGCAGGGCGAAGATTTCACACACGCATTAGCCAAGGTCCGAAGCTTTATTCCCGTCGATCAGGCAAAAGACATTGAGATAAAGGCAAATCAGATCTGCATTGATCTGAATCCCTGGATGGGAAACGGGAATATAAAGCGGTCTTTGGAGATCGTGAAAACCGCTTTGCAGGAACACCGGCTGCTTTCCTTTACCTACACGGACGGCCACGGCAGCCAAACCGAACGAATTGCTGAGCCATATCAACTTGTGTTAAAAAGCGGCCACTGGTATTTTCAAGGGTATTGCCGCAGCCGGAACGACTACCGTCTGTTTCGTGTGTCCAGAATGACGGATTTGCAAATGCTGCAGGAAACATATAGTCCTCGTGACTATGAAAAGCCGGTTCTGGATTTTGAGCCGATTCTGGAAGCACTGCAAACCGATATAAAGATTCGTATTCACAAATCCGTACTGGATCGGGTACTGGAATTCTGCACGCTGGATCGCATTACCCCCGATGGGGAGGAATACTATCTCGTAAACTATCCGTTCATCGAACGGGAGTATTACTACGACATGCTTCTCAGCTTTGGAGATAAATGCGAGTGTCTGGAGCCCGCTCATGTCCGCGCAGAAGTAAAACGCCGGATACAGAGCATGGCCGACTTGTACCGTAAAAGGGAAACGCAAGCCTGAATCGGCAGGCTTTCCGAATATTCCTCTCATCGGCGCTTCTTTTCGGAAAATGCTTTTCGTCCCGCTGCCTCCATGGTATAATGGATGCGATTTTCGCATTCTGCTGACGGAGAAAAAGACAACATGGAGAAGAAAACCTTTTACCTGACCTGCGAGAGGACGTGGGTATACGATACGCTCATCTTTGCCGCCGGGATTCTCGGCTCCTATACCTACATGCTCTGCGGCGGCATTTTCTGCAACGCGCAGACCGGCAACATCGTGCTTCTCGGCATCGCGCTCGGCACGCGAAACTGGACTCACGCGCTCTATTATCTCATTCCCATCTCCGCCTACACGCTCGGCGCATTCATCTCTGAGCTCATCCCCGATGACGTGAAGCATCGCTTCCATATCCGCTGGGAGACGATCCTCGTGGCGGTGGAGATCGTCTTCGTCGCCGTGCTCGGTGCTCTGCCGAAGACGACGCCGGTACAGGTATTTCAGGTATCCATCAACTTTATCGCCTCCATGCAGTACAACACGTTCCGCAATTCCGAGGGCGTGCCGATGGCCACAACGTTCGCCACGAATCATGTCCGGCAGCTTGGCATCGGCCTTGCCAAGGAGCTGCACCGCCGCCACGGCGACACATCCCACCGCCGCATTATCCGGCGGCATTTTTCCATGATCCTCTTTTTCCTTGCCGGAACAATCCTCGGCGCAGTCGCGTGTACGCTGCTCGGCCGCCGGGCGATCTGGGTCGCCGCGCTTCCCTACGCCGTTGTCTTCGCCGCCTTTCTCCATGCCGACCTCACATCAAAGGAGTGGTTAGAACGCGATCCCGCGGGACATTGAGACACGCCGCAGGTTTCTCTTGTGTTCCGAAAAGTTTTGCGCTATAATGCGCTAAATAAAAAAACAGGAGAATTTATCATGGCAGGATATCATAAAAACGAAATCTACGCCCTTCTCAACGAAAAGGGTGTTTCCTATGAAGCCGTCGAACACGAGGCGGTATTCACGATGGAGGAGATGGAGCGCGCCGGGATCAACACCCACGGCTGCATCTGCAAAAATCTCTTTCTCCGCGACGCGAAGGGCAGGCAGCATTATCTGGTGACTGTCCCGGACGAACGGCGTGTGGATCTCAAATGGCTCTCTGCCGCACTCGGCATATCCAAGCTCAGCTTTGCCTCTGCCGAGCGGCTGGACAAGTACCTGAACGTCCCGCAGGGCAGCGTTTCCCCGCTCGGGCTTCTCAACGATGAAGCCTGCTCCGTCATCTTCGTTGCAGACGAAACGCTTGGCACCCTGCCTGTGATCGGCGTTCACCCGAACGACAACACCGCCACGGTGTTTCTCTCCTTCGCCGATCTTCATCGGATCATCGAAGAGCACGGCAATGCCGTGACTCTCATCGATTTTTCCGCCTGTCCGGCGCAGACGTGATCTTCTGCCCCGTTCCCGGTCTTCCAATTCCGGGACGGGGCCTTTTGGCGCAAAAGAACTTCAGCAATTTTTACAAGCATTTCTTTGCATTGTTAAAGAATTTGATGAATATCTTCTCTTGAAAATCACGACGCTGCGCTGTAGAATCTCCCCATAATTTTTTTACCGGAAGGGAGCGCAGCACGGCGCACGGCGCTCTCCCCCTCTGCGAGGGGCCGGAGTTTCGCGGTTCCGCCTCCTTTCGGCGGAGCCGCGCTCTTTTTATTTCGCTATGAAAGGATGGGATCGACCATGGCAAAAAAGAGGGTTCTCGGCGTGATCGGCCTCGGCCACGTCGGCGCGCACGTTGCTTATGCGCTCGCCGTGCAGGGCATTGCGGATGAGCTGATACTCGTTGACAAAAATGCGCAGAAGCTCGCAAGCGAAATACAGGATCTGCGCGATGCCGCCGCGTATCTGCCGCACCGCGTCACTTTCCGCACCGGAGACTTTTCGGATCTCGGTGAATGCGAAGTGATCGTCAACAGCGTCGGAAAAATCGAGCTTCTCCGCGAATCGCACGACCGTACAACGGAGATGGATTTCACGATTCCGGCGGTGTGCGGCTTTGCCGCGAAGATCCGGGAGAGCGGTTTTGACGGCGTCGTTATCAATATTACCAATCCCTGCGACATCGTAACGCATGAGTTGGCGCTGTCTCTCGGCCTTCCGAGAGGACGCGTGTTCGGAACCGGCACCGGACTGGACACCTCGCGGCTTCTCAGCGCGCTTGCCCGCCAGACCGGGATCGACCACAAATCGATCACGTGCTATATGCTCGGCGAGCACGGAAACAAGCAGTTCGCCCCCTGGTCGTGCGTCAGCTTTCGCGGCATGCCGCTGGATACCTGGGCGAAAACGGATGAGCGCTTCCGGTTTGACCGCGAGGCGCTGCAAAAGGAATCCATCGGCGGCGGATGGGTCACGTTCTCCGGGAAATACTGCACCGAATACGGTATTGCAACGACCGCCGCGCGCATGGCGCACATCGTTCTGCACGACGAAAAGGCCATCATGCCCGCCAGCGCGGAGCTTTGCGGGGAGTATGGCGAGTCTGGGCTTTTCGCCGGTGTCCCCTGCGTGCTCGGCGCGAACGGCGTGGAACAGATCGTTGAGCTGCCGCTCACCGCGGAAGAGCAGGCAAAGTTCCATGCCTGCTGCGACGGTATCCGCGCCAATATGGAGCATTGGAAAGAGCTTCGAAACAGCTGACAATATAGAACAGGAGGAGCTGTACCATGAATATTTCGTTTACAAGAAACCCGAATCCCGCAAAGCTGCCGGAGACGGACGAGCTTGGTTTTGGGAAATACTTTACCGACCACATGTTTCTCATGGACTACACCGATACCGACGGCTGGCACGATGCGCGCATCGTCCCGTTCGGGCCGGTCAGCATGTCCCCCGCCGCGGGCGTACTGCACTACGGCGCTGAAGTATTTGAAGGGCTGAAAGCCTACCGCCGCCCGGACGGCGGCGTGCAGCTTTTCCGTCCCTGGGAAAATATGGCGCGTATGAACCGCTCGTGCGACCGTATCGGTCTGCCGCGGATCAACGAGGAGGACGGTCTGCAGGCGATCCGTGAGCTGGTGCGCGTGGATGAACGCTGGGTGCCTTCCGAGCCGGGCACATCACTTTATATCCGCCCGTTTCTGTATTCCACGAATCCGACGCTCTCGCTGCACGGCGTATACTCGGCAACGTTTGCCATCATTCTCTCCCCCTCGGGAAACTACTTCAAAAACGGCCTGAAGCCCGTCCCCATCATGGTGGAGACCGAGGATGTCCGCGCTGTGCGCGGCGGCACCGGGGAAGCAAAATGCGGCGGAAACTACGCCGCGGCGAACCGCGCCGCGGACAAAGCCGCCGAAAAGGGCTTCGCGCAGGTTTTGTGGCTGGACGGCGTCGAGCGGAAATACGTGGAAGAGGGCGGCGGCATGAACGTCATGTTCAAGATCAACGGCACCGTTGTGACGCCGATGCTCACCGGCTCCATTCTCCGCGGCATCACACGCAAATCCTGCATTGAGCTGCTGCAAAGCTGGGGAATCCCGGTAGAAGAGCGGCTCATCAGCGTGGACGAGCTCTTCGAGGCCGCAAAGACGGGCGCGCTGGAGGAAGCCTGGTGCGTCGGCACCGCGGCGGTCATCTCCCCGATCGGTGACCTTGCATGGAACGGAGAAAAATATGAGATCAACGGCAACAAAATCGGAGCGCTCTCCCAAAGGCTCTATGACGAGCTGACAGGGCTCCAGAGAGGCATAAGGCCCGATCCCTTCGGCTGGGTTGACCGGGTCTGCTGAGACTAACAGGGAAAGCGCCGCGCAGAAAAATTTCTGCGCGGCGCTCTTTTGTTTATCTCAATCCGCGCACGCTCTCCGAGCACGGCGAGCTGCCGAGCCGCAGTTCCGATATCTACACCACGTTTACCGCCGCCATGATCGATCCGCTGCCGGAACGGCAGCAAAAGTTTCTCTCCGTTATGGGGCTTGCGGATGTGTTCACCGCGGAAATGGCGCAGTATGTCACCGGAGAGACCGATGCAGAGCCGATCCTATCCGCGCTGACCGGGCAGAACGCCTTTGTAAAGCGTCTGCCGGACGGCGTCACCTACCGGTTCCACCACATGATGAAGGAATGCGCAGAGCGATGCTTTCACGCAATGGATGCCGGGAAGCAGAAGCACTATTGGGAACGGTTTGGTGCCTGGTATGAAGGCCACAAGCAATATCTCCATGCTCTGGCTGCTTACCGGAAGTGCGGGGATTACGACGCGCTGCTGCGCGTGGTGCGCGCTGACGCGGGCATTCTGCTCGCGCCACAACGACACCACCTGGCTCAACATCTGGAACGCCACCAGCGCCTATTACCACGCGCTGCGCGGTGAAACGGACGCCATCCCGAAGATATTCTCCGAGCACAAGCTCACCTCCGTCAACATCCTCGCGCCGGGAAAGCCCATGACGGAGATGATCGAAAATCAGGTGTATCTTGCCCAGGGTTCTTACGCCAAGGTGATCGGACGCAGCGCGGAATTGCTCGCCGCGTGCGAAGGGATGCACTATGCTCTGGCAGCGCTGCACATCCGCATCCAAACTGCCGCGGCATATGAGATGCTGGGCAAAGCTGCGGAGGCGCACGCGGCTCTTTCCGCAGCGCTTTCGGATGCTGCGCCGGACGGCTTTGTGATGCCGTTTGCAGAAAACTACAGTTATCTCGAATCCGCGCTGGCGCGGGAAATCCGGGACGATTTTATCGCGCAAAACGCCGCGCAAGCCCGAACGGCCGCGATCCTCACAGCCTTTTGATGCAGATCTTGTTCGGCGTTTTTCAATAAAGAATCAAATTCGTTAGGGGTGTTTTGGGGGTGTCTGGCGCGCCGAGGGGAAAATCAAAGAAAAGCAAAAAGCCTGAAACCATTGAGGTTTCAGGCTTTTTGATGGTCGGAGTGGCGAGACTTGAACTCGCGGCCTCTTGGTCCCGAACCAAGCACGCTACCAACTGCGCTACACCCCGATACCGATATCAGCAAGACAGAATTATATTGTCTTTGGGCGGAATTGTCAAGTATTTTTCGGAAACTCTTTTTCTATTCTTGTAAAAAACTTCAGAGTGTTATAAAATGTAAGAACATCCTGTACAGGAGCATTGAAGTATGGACAAGAAACTCGAACGAATTCTCCCGCTTGTACAGAAGCCTGCCCGGTACACCGGCGGCGAGTACGGCGAAATCCAGAAAGATAAAAGCGAAGTGGATCTCCGCATGGCACTCTGCTTCCCGGACACCTATGAGATCGGCATGTCGAACACCGGCATGCACATTCTCTATCGGGTGCTCAACAATCTTCCGGGCGTGTGGTGCGAGCGCGTGTTCGCCCCCTGGTTTGATATGGATCGGCAGATGCGTGAAAAGGGTCTCCCCCTCTACGCGCTCGAAAGCGGCGATCCGCTCAGCGAGTTTGACGCGATCGGCTTCTCGCTCGGCTACGAGATGGCGTATACGACCGTTCTCGAAATGCTCGATCTCGCGGGCATTCCGCTGCGCAGCGCCGAGCGCACCAGCCTCACGCCGCTCGTGTTTGCCGGCGGCAGCGTTTGCTGCAACAGCGAGCCGATGGCGGACTTTTTCGATCTCATGATCGTCGGCGAGGGCGAGAGCGTAGACGGCGAGGTATTGCAGCTTCTGCGCGAGGCCAAGGCCGCGGGTTGGAGCAAAGCGGAATTTCTCCGCCGCGCCGCGCAGATCGGCGGCGTATACGTCCCCTCGCTCTACACTCCGGAATATAACGGCAACGGAACGCTCAAAGCCATGCACGCTGCCCCCGGCGCCCCTGAACACATTACCAAGCGCATCGTGGAGGATTTCGAGAACAGCTGCTTCCCCGTGGATTCGATCGTTCCCTCCACGGAGATCGTGCACGACCGCGTTGGTCTCGAA
>ENA-OUQC01001791-OUQC01001791.1-human-gut-metagenome-genome-assembly--contig:-NODE-1791-length-10411-cov-11.124855_pt1 | contig 10411 bp, 7 predicted proteins | sample MGYA00237942_ERZ548815 | MGnify/ENA primary metagenome ERZ548815 (study PRJEB26490, sample SAMN05194722) | human gut metagenome | biome: terrestrial biome; feature: human-associated habitat; material... | reverse complement strand
ATTTTGACCGCTGCCACTCGCTCACCTCGCTTCATCTGCCACAGGCAGCGCTCGGATCGCTCCCTCACCCCGCCGCACAATGACAAAACGGGTTTTCCACATATTTTCCACAAGATTTTCCACATTGCAGAGAAAACCGGCGTTTTTTTAAGGGGGAACCAGGGGGTTTTTTAAGAATACAGTTTTCGCTGTTTTTCTTTTTGAGGGTTACGGTCTGCGATTGGCATCAGATGCATGCATCCGCATTCGTCTTGTCCTGCTGCTTCCTGGCCCAGCGTCTCTCAGCCGCCTTGCGCCGCTGCTCTACCACGCGGTCATACCGGACGCTGTCCCGTTCGACGCTCAGCTGGATAAAGCTCCAGGCATAGGTCAGTGCAGGATTTTTGAACTCCGGCACCACACCGTTCTCGGCAAAATCCAGCGTTGCCATCACCAGCGCGTAGACGTCCTCCATCGGCATCTGCCTGAAAATGGCGCACTGGTCAAAATAAAACATCACACCGGGCTTTTTTACTTCCTTCATTGTATTTCCTCCTTGTTTTCGGGCGCACGCCCTTTTGTCCATAGCAGAAGCCCGCGGAGTTGTTGCCCACAGAAAGGCAACAGAAGAAAAATATTTCTAAAAGGCAAGATAGATTCTGAAAATGGAAGAATGGCAATCCGTTCTTTCGGGTTACGGATTCCCACGCCAGTGTGCGCACTAGCTCGGAATGTCAAATCTTTTGACAGTCAGAGTCTGCTTTGCGATATTTTTGCATAAAAAAACAGGGCCTCTGTCGAGGCCCTGTCAGGGGAGAGAGAAAATTCTATATTATTCCGTGGTATCGCCGGTTTCCTCCACATAGCCCGCGTTTTCGGTGTCGTCCACCGTGTCCTCCACGCTGGGCTCCGGCGCTTTGGGCGGCGCGGTCATCACGTGGGTGGCCTGAGGATGGTGCAGCACGATACCGGCATAGTCGTACTGGATGAGCTGGCGGGCATAGGAATACTTGGCGTCCACCAGCGAGGACACGGTTTTCACGTAGTCATCCGCCACGGTGACGCCGGGATTGGGGGTAAAGGTGCGGGTCTTGGCGTCGTAGGTTCCGGCGGCGGTGATCCAGCTGTAGCCCCGGTTGGTGGGCAGGATCACCAGCGGCATGCAAGTGCTGGCCTGCGACGTGCTGTAATTCTGGGCGAACACGTCGTGGCCCGACATCAGGCGGGAGTCGAATTCCAGCCCGAACAGGTTGCTGACGGTGGGCAGAATGTCGATGGCGGAGCAGGGGGTGTCGACGGTGACGCTCTCCTCCATGCTGCCGCTCCACAGCAGCCATGTATTCTTGTAGCGGGAGATATCCAGCTCGCTGTCCTGAATGCCGCTCAGCTCCTGATAGTAGTCGCCGTAGTCCGTCACCAGCGCGTAGGGATAGTGGTCGGCGGTCATACAGATCACGGTGTCATCGGCGATGCCGGCGGCCTCCAGCTGCTCCAGCAGATAGGTCAGGGCGTATTCCAGCTCCAGATTGGCGGCGATGTAGCCCTGCACCGGCTGAGAAGCGTTGGGATACGCCGCCACGGCGGCCTCCCGGTTCTTGGCGGACATGGCATTGCCCCAGCCCCAGTTGGCGTGTCCGCTGACGGACATGTAGTAGGCGTGGAAGGGCTTGCCGGTGTTCACATAATCCTCAATATACGCCGGGGCGGTCTGCTCCATCATGTCCAGATCGGAGTAGGGCCAGCCGGGGACGGTGAGGGTCAGGCCGTTGCCCTGACCGTAGTAATCATAGCCCAGATTGGGGTGGGTCAGGTGGCGGTTGTAGTAGGTGTAGGAGTTGTTGTGATAGGCCACGGTGGTATAGCCCAGCGCCCGGAACTGGTTGCCCAGCGCGAAGGGCATGTAGTCCTGATGGCTGGCGTAGAAGCTGAGATTGCCGTTGACCCACGTGGGGATGATGCCGGTCATGTGGGCGAACTCGCCGCCGGTGGTGGACTGTCCCCAGCCGGGCTGGTAGTAGTTGGTGAACACGAAGCCCTCGTGGGTCAGCTTGTACAGGGTGGGCGTCAGCTCCTTGCTGATGACGTAGGGGGAGAAGGCCTCGGCGGTGATCTGGATCAGGTTCTTGCCCTTGAACATGCCGGTGTACTCGTTCTGCTGGCTGGCGGTCTTGCTGCTGAAGTACGTGTGCATGTTCTCCAGCGTAGAGCCGTTCACCAGATCGGAGGTGGCCGTAAAGTCCAGATCCATCTTGTTGTAGTCATAGACCACCGGCTGATCGTCCGGTACCGGATCCGGCTCCGGCTCGTCCACCTGGATCACCGGGGCGTCCGGCAGGCCGAAGATGGCGTACTGGGCCTCCAGACGGATGGTAGCCGCCAGACCGAAGCGGGGCACGGCATAGTCGGTGACGTAGTTGTAGGTGTAGTCCGCTCGATCCTCGCCGCTATAGCACAGGGCGGAGCCGGCGGCCTGACACACCGCGAACACCACCAGCGCGATAACGCGGCAGCGGACGCTGAGGGCCTTGCCCGGCAGCAGATGGCGGCGGAACACGATCAGGGCGATCAGCGGCACGAAGGACAGCAGGATAAACACGATGCGGCCGAGGATGATCTCCACCATGGTGGAGAAGAAGTTGCCCACCACATTGCCGGTCATCTGGGTGATGAAGCTGAGACCCCAGTAGCTTTTGAAGTAGCTCTTGCAGCAGTATTCGATGCACGTCAGCACCGTCCAGAACACGCACAGAACGTAGGTGACGATATGGGCGGCCTTCCGGGGCAGCAGATCCACCAGTGCCGACAGCAGGAAGCCGCCTGCGGCGGAGAACAGCAGAATGTACACCAGCGGCGTATCCCAGAACAGGATGGTGCGGTCAAAGGCGTGCAGCAGCAGCTCGTGATACAGCAGCGCCATGGGCAGGAACAGCAGCGGCCACAGGCTGCGCTTTTGGGGCGCGGCCTTTTGAAGCGCGTCCTTTTGGGGCGGCTCCAGATGGGTGTGTTTTTCTTCCATATGGGAATATCTCCTTAATAACGGAAATGATAGAATTTGTCGAAATGGCAGTTCTGTTATTCTACCACGCTCCACACCGTTTTGCAATGCCGCCGTAAAGAGGATGCGAAAAAATTTACAATTTGACGTTATCCGACGTTACGCGGCCGTATCCCATCCATTTTTTCATGACAATTATCAAAATCATGCGTTTTACTTTTGGCAAAAATCACGCTATACTGAGAAAACAACAGAATATCCCTCATTTTCATCTTGCGTAATGGTGGGAAAAACGGTATAATGCTATGGTTATCATGCATCCGTATGCGTATTTGCAAGGAGAGCGTCACTATGAGCACCGTCATCACGTCTATCGACCCCCATTCCCCGGCGGAAAAGGCCGGGATCGCTGTGGGGGAGCAGCTGCTGGAGATCAACGGCCACCACATCGTGGACGTGCTGGATTACCGGTTCTATGGCTATGACCCTGTGGCGGTGCTGCGTCTCAGTAAGGACGGCCACACCCGCACCGTCACCATCCGCAAGGAGGAGGGCCGTGACCTGGGCCTGAACTTCAATACCTATTTAATGGATGAGATGCACCAGTGCGCCAACCACTGCCTGTTCTGCTTCGTGGATCAGATGCCGCCCAACATGCGGCCGTCCCTGTACATCAAGGACGATGACGAGCGGCTCAGCTTCCTGCTGGGCAACTACACCACCCTGACCAACCTCAGCGAGCGGGAGGCACAGCGGATCATCGACCTGCACATCAGCCCCATCAACGTGTCCGTCCACGCCACGGAGCCGCAGCTCCACTGTACGCTGCTGGGCAACAAGGGAGCGGAGCGGTCGCTGGAATACATCCGGCGCTTCTGCAAGGCGGGCATCGTCATGAACGGCCAGATCGTGGTGTGCCCCGGCTGGAACGACGGCGACGCTCTGCGCCGCACGCTGCGTGACCTGACGGACTGGCAGTTTTCCAGCTGCTCGCTGGTGCCGGTAGGCATCACCAAGTACCGTCAGGGCCTTGCCAAGCTGCGGCCTGTGGACAGCGAATGCGCGCGGGAGATCATCGCCATCGCCGAGGAGTACGGGCAGGAGAACCTGCGGCGCTACGGCACCCGGCGGTTCTTCTGCGCCGACGAGCTGTTCCTGCGGGCGGGATTGCCGCTGCCGGAGGAGGAGTATTACGAGGGCTACCGCCAAATCGAAAACGGCGTGGGCATGCTGCGGTCGCTGGAGCAGGAGTTACTGTCCGCCATGAAGCTGGAAGAACCGGACGCCGCGCCCAGCCCCTTCACCATCGCCACCGGCGTGGCCGCCGCACCCTTTATGCAGAGCCTTGTGGACGCCGCCAAAGCGTACTTCCCCAAGCTTGACGCGGAGGTGGTGGCCGTGGAGAACGACTTCTTCGGCCGTACCATCGACGTGGCGGGGCTTTTGACGGGGCAGGACATCGCCAAGCAGCTGCAAGGCCGGGTCACTGGCCGCCGGGTGCTGCTGACGGTGCATATGCTGCGCCACGGCGAAACGGTATTTTTAGATGACTATACGGTGGACAGGCTTTCTCAGGAACTGGGCAGCCCCGTCCAGATCGTGGACGACGATGGCGGCTCGCTGCTGGACGCCATGCTGGAAGCCACCGTGGGATAAGAGGAGGGATAACTATGGCAAAACCTTTGATCGCCATCGTGGGCCGCCCCAACGTGGGCAAGTCCATGCTGTTCAATAAGCTGATCGGTAAGCGCCTGAGCATCGTGGAGGACACGCCCGGCGTCACCCGCGACCGTATCTACGGCGAAAGTGAGTGGCTGGGCCGCAAGTTCCGTCTGGTGGACACCGGCGGCATTGAGCCCAGCACCGACAATCAGATCCTGTCCTTCATGCGGGAACAGGCCCAGATCGCCATTGACAACGCCACGGTGATCGTGTTCGTCACCGATATCAAGACCGGCATGACCGCCGCCGATCAAGAGGTGGCGGGGATGCTACAGCGCAGCAAAAAGCCCATCGTGCTGGCTGTCAACAAAATGGACGCCACCGGCACGGTGGACCCGGATTTTTACGAGTTCTATAATCTTGGCCTAGGCGACCCGGTGGCGGTGTCCGCCGTTCACGGACACGGCACCGGTGACCTGCTGGACGAGTGCCTGAAGTACTTCCCAACCGAGGAGGACGAGGACGACGAGTCCGACGTGATTCAGGTGGCCATCATCGGCAAGCCTAACGTGGGCAAGTCCAGCCTGACCAACCGCATTCTGGGCGAGCAGCGTGTCATCGTCAGCAACGTGGCGGGCACCACCCGCGATGCTATCGACAGCTATTTCGAGAACGCCCAGGGCAAATACAACTTCATCGACACCGCCGGTATGCGGAAAAAGTCCAAGGTGGACGACAATATCGAGAAATACAGCGTCCTGCGGGCCACCATGGCCATCGAGCGCAGCGACGTCTGCCTTATTATGATCGACGCCAACGACGGCGTCACCGAGCAGGACACCAAGGTGGCTGGTCTGGCTCACGAGGCGGGCAAGGCCTGCATCATCGTGGTGAACAAGTGGGACGCCGTAGAGAAGGACGACAAGACCATGGATCGCATGCGGGAGGATATCCGCCGCGACCTGAGCTTCATGACCTACGCGCCCATCGTGTTCATCTCTGCCCTGACGGGCCAGCGGGTCAGCCGCCTGTTTGAGCTGATCAACTATGTCAACGATCAGGCTTCTATGCGCATCACCACCGGCATGCTGAACAGCGTGCTGGCCGACGCCCAGACCCGTGTCCAGCCCCCCACTGACAAGGGCCGCCGCCTGAAGATCTACTATATGACTCAGGTGGGTATCAAGCCGCCCCACTTCGTGGTGTTCTGCAACGATAAGAAGCTCTTCCACTTCTCCTACCGCCGGTATCTGGAGAACCAGATCCGCAGCGTGTTCGGCTTGGAGGGCACCCCCATTATTATGACCATCCGCCAGAAGGGAGAGGACGAGAACGCATGAGCCGCATTATTTTTAATGTATTCTGCGTGGTGCTGGTGCTGCTGGTGTCGTATCTGCTGGGCTGCTTCAACGGCTCGGTGATGGTGTCCCATTTCGTCATCAAGGACGATGTGCGCACCCACGGCAGCGGCAACGCCGGCCTGACCAACTTCTACCGCACCTACGGCGCCAAATTCGCCCTGGGCGTCATCGCGCTGGACATGGGCAAGACCGTGGTGGCGGGCCTCATCGGCGGGTATCTCTTCTGGTTTTTGCGGCAGGACTGGACGCTGGGCCTGCTGCTGGCGGGTATTGGCTGCGAGCTGGGTCACATGTTCCCGGCCTTCTACGGCTTCAAGGGCGGCAAGGGCATCCTCTGCGGCGGCACGCTGGCGTGGATGCTGGGCTGGAAAGTGGGACTTGTGGCATGGGGCCTGTTCGCGGCGTTGTGGCTGCTGAGCAAGTACGTGTCCCTGGGCTCCATCTTCGCCGGTATCAGCCTGACGGTGTCCGTGTTCCTGTTCTACGGCCATAACTGGCTGTATACGGCGCTGGCGTTTGTCATCTCCGTGCTGGTGGTCTGGTGCCACCGGGAGAATATCGACCGCCTGCTTCACGGCACCGAGCGCAAGTTCCAGTGGCACTCCGGCCCGCCGAAGGAGTAAAGAAAAAGTACCGGAAATAATTCGTAGGGGCGACCCTTGCGGTCGCCCGCGGCGATAATGCACTGGAACTCCAAACCTTTGCGTAGGGCGGCATGACCACATGCCGCCGCACGATATCTGCCGCATCACCGGCGGCGGGGTGTGGTCACCCCGCCCTACGAAATATTTCCTCTCAATCCCCCACACACAGAAAGGAAGCTTCCCATGAAACACAATCAACTTCGTCAGGTGGTGTTCCCCATTCTGGCGGCTTTCATCTGGGGCACGGCCTTCGTGGCGCAGGATCTGTGCGCCGACGTCATCGACACCTTTACCTTCAACGCCGCCCGCTCCTACATCGCGGTGGTGGTGCTGTTGGTCATCATCGCCATCTTCAGCGCGTTCAACAAGGATAAGCCCACCCCCACCAAAATGCAGAAGCGCCAGAACCGCCGCGAGCTGTTGCTGGGCGGTATCTGCTGCGGTACGGCGCTGGCCATCGCCTCCAACTTCCAGCAGGCGGGCCTTGCCGCCGGTACGGACGCCGGTAAGGCGGGCTTCCTTACCGCCCTGTACGTGGTGCTGGTGCCCATCTTCGGCCTGTTTTTCAAGCGGAAGGTGAATCTTGCCACGTGGATCGCCGTGGCGCTGTCGGTGATCGCGCTGTACCTGCTGTGCATCAAGGGCAGCTTCTCGCTGGCGCCCGGCGACCTGCTGGTGCTGGTGTGCGCCGTGTGCTTCGCCATCCACATTCTGGTGATCGACCACTTCACCGCCACAGTGGACGGCATGAAGCTCAGCTGCGTGCAGTTCCTTGTGGCGGCGGTGTGGGCCACCATCGCCAAGGTGGTGTGCGTGCAGCTGGGCATGAACGGCACCGGCGACGTGACCTCCCTCACCTCCATCTTTGCCGTGCCCGACTGGAGCGCCATTCTGGGCTGCACACTGCCCATCCTGTATGTGGGTATTTTCTCCTCCGGCGTGGGCTACACCCTGCAGATTCTGGCCCAGAAGGACTCCAACCCCACCGTCGTCACCATCCTGCTGAGTCTGGAGAGCGTGTTCGCCGTCATCGCCGGCGCCATTATCCTGCACCAGCAGATGAGCGTCCGGGAGTACATCGGCTGCGTCATCATGTTCGCCGCCGTCATTCTGGCCCAGATCCAGTTCCCGGAGAAGCAGAAAGCGTGACCGCCTGATAAGTGGGCTGCGTAAGACAGTGAACAGGCACAGCGGGTCATCCGCTGTGCCTGTTTTTGTATCCGCTGATTTGTGTCAAGCAGGTGGAATGGCGCGCTTCTTACCGCGCAAGCGTCCCTTGCCTCTCCCTTTGGGAGAGCTGTCACCGCAGGTGACTGAGAGGGCCTTGCCGCCTTTTGGAAGAATAAGAGCCATACCAGACACGAGCAATGGCGCGTATCGATACCGATACGCGCCATTGCTGTTTTACGCCACACGTCAAAAGAGGTGGCTGCTTTTTCCCTATTCCGTACGTTTCAGTTGAGCGGGATCCCAAACTGGGGGAGCTCCGCCACCGGTACACAGTCCACGACCGTGAACGACTGCATGTAGCGGCTTCCATAGTAAGCCATATCGTCATAGAACAACCAGAAAGAAGTAAGCGCCAGCCCGTCGCACAGCTGCTCAAACTGATTGTCCTCCGTCACGCGATAAACGGAGTTGTTGTGGCCGTAGGGGAGAGAAGCCGGCAGCAGGTAAAGCTCACCCGTCACGGCGTCCCTCTTGAAGTCGATGTCAAAATAGCCAATGTTGTCTATTGCCGGGATCTGCGCCTTGATCTCCGCATCGGAATAGACCTTTTCCAGCTTCTCAAGATCATAGTACGTCTTTTGGTCATCGCCGTCATATACCTCCACCAGCCATTTACCGGCCCGCTGCCGGAAGCTCACCTCCGTGCTGGGGACGTTGCCCACCGTAATGGTCTTCCCTATGGCGGTGAGACGGTACAGCGTCGCCGACATATCGCTGCTGGTCAGGTAGTACGCGCTGCCGTCAATGAGTTTTACATCCTTCACGGGGAGATTTTCCATCAGATACTGTCCGTCCGCCGTAACGACAGAGCAGTACCCTTTCCGATCCATCCCCACTACCAGCTTACCGTCGGTGGCCCAGGATTCGGGCGTGGCCAGCGTTTCTATCACCGTTCCCTGACGGTCATAGACCGTGATCTCGCCAAATGCGGCCTTATCGCCGTGGCCGGTCTGCGCGTAGATGCGCTGTTCGTCGGCCTTGAGAAGCTCCACCCCGCCGGGCACTGTGAACAGCGGCTCTGCCGTTCCGGCGCTGATGTCCACACGGAACACCTGATATTCCTTTGTCTCATCGATTTCCTCCGCCGGCTCCCGGCTCCCCAGCATATAGAAGCCGCCGTCGTAGTAAAGCCTGTCGCCCTGAGCGAATTGGAAGCCCTCCGGCGCTTTGCATAGAAGCTGCTTCTCGCCGTCCGCAAAGGCGTATAGACCGGCTTGCTCTATCGCGTACACCGTTCCGTCTACCAGCTTTATCATACCGGTCTCATCCGGCGCGTTCTGCGGGTCGTACAGCTGGGCCAGCGCCGCCAGCATTTCCGGCGTGACGCTGCTCATCAGGGTTTCATCGAAAAGGATGATCGGCGTTCCGAAAAAGAGGCTGTCCCAGCCATTGTTGACCAGGTAAGTCGTGCATTCCGCGTCCTTTACGAACGTCTCCTCCGTCAGATGGTTGTTCTCCAGCTGCAATATGCTCAGATACTGATACTTCTCCTCCGCGCGAACGGTGAAGCGCACGGCAAATCCGGAATAGTCTTTCTTGTTCGCCAACTGCATCTCGACGATGCGCGCGTCGGCGTCCGGTATCTGATAGCCGTAGGAAGTCCACAGCTGCACTTCCCCGTCAATAAAGGTATACAGCAGGCACAGGGCGTTTTTTCCCTGATTGTCAAAGGCGGTGATGACCAGCTCCGGCCAGCCGTCATTATCAAAGTCCTGCGTGTAGTATTCCACATTCCCGTCCGTGGTCAGATCAGCCTTTTCTATGTTGCAATCCTCCAGCCATTCCTTGCTTACGGCGTACTGGGTCAGCTGCCGGGTCTGATCCTCCGGTGTCATTGGTTTTTCCGCCGGTTTTGACGCGCCGGAAGTGCCCAGCATCTTCAACACCAAAAAGACCGCCAGCGCCGCCGCCAGAAGCGAACCCAGCACAATGGCCACGACAGCGCCCGGCTTCAACCCTTTTTTCTGCGTTTCCTGCCGCTGCGCCGCGGCCTGCTGGGGCTGCATCGAGGTCTGCCGCCGCGCCGGGGTCTGCTGCTGGGATGAAGTCTCCCGCTGGCACACCGGCTCCCGCTGGGGCTGCTGGGGCTGCGCCGGAACCTGCTGGGGCTGCTGCGGTGCCGGGTTGGGCGTTTGCTGTTGGGGCTGGGGGGAAGTCTGCTGCGGGGGTGCCGGGATCTGCTGTTCTGCCTGAAAAGCCTCCGGCTGCGCCGGAACGGGTTTTCCGCAGTTGGTGCAGAAATGGCCGTTGGGCAGTTCTGCGCCGCAGTATTGACATTTCATGGGGCTTTCTCCTTTTCCCTGTGTTTCTATCTTCGCGTTTATACTCCTATTTTATCCTGTTTCTGGGCCATTTGCAAGCAGAAAAAACGACAAAAGGTCAAAAGTCGCCCACCTCCGCCCGTCTATCATCCCTCCGCAAGCTCTATCGGTAAACGGTACGTAGGGGCCGATGCCCACATCGGCCCGTGCGAATGCACTACCGGAGAATATCCGTAGGGCGGCCTGCCCTCAGGCCGCCGCCCGATACCCGCCGCACCA
>ENA-OUQC01001787-OUQC01001787.1-human-gut-metagenome-genome-assembly--contig:-NODE-1787-length-10417-cov-5.985138_pt1 | contig 10417 bp, 4 predicted proteins | sample MGYA00237942_ERZ548815 | MGnify/ENA primary metagenome ERZ548815 (study PRJEB26490, sample SAMN05194722) | human gut metagenome | biome: terrestrial biome; feature: human-associated habitat; material... | reverse complement strand
TATGATTCGTACTCTCATGATACGAACGATCAAAGTTCAGGACAGTCCAACAATTTAGCGCTTTCATGATAACATGAATGGGAAGCGAATGCAATGGGGAACTGCAAATTTCACCCCATGATCCCAATTTTGTTGCCGTTTTCGTAAATGTCCGCGCCGTCTTCACAATGATTGGGTCCCTCGTACTCTACCCAGCCGAAGCCCGCCACATAGACTTTGTCACCGGGCTGCAGTTCTTTAGGCGGTTGAGGTGGAGTCTGTTCCGGCACTGAATTCTTAGTAGGTGTCTGCCCAGTGGAAGGCTGGAGTTCGGAAGCTACGGGTGTTTCAATAGACCCTATCTCCGGTTCAGGTTGCTCTTCTTGGTGCGCTTCTTGTTGCGGAATCGTTCTTTTTTCCTTCTCTGCCAGTGTTGCCGGTTCCTCAATTTCCGCAACGGTCGCTTCTTTGGCGCTCACAGCGTTTTCTGCAGCTGGGACGGGTGTTTCCTCGACCGCGTTGCCATGTGGCCACACAGCGGCGCACAGGGCGACACATGCGGCAATCATTGTCACTATGATGAGTTTCTTCATTTCTCTTCCTCCTTAGATGCGAAACGAGCGCCTGATCCCATTGCCGTTTGGCAGGAGACTGAGCGCTCGTTTTCGTAGTGATTCAATTCTACGGAGAGTTTCCACGCCAGTTCAAATCCAGCGATAGCAGATCATATTCAGAATGTGCCGGTGGTGCAGTTGACGGCGGCGGATACCGACAAGGACGGCTACGATGAGCTGGTCATCACCGCCGGGCTGAACGATACCCATGGCTACAACATTGTCCAGAATCTGGGCACGCAGGTGTTCCTGTACGACAGGCTGGAGGGCGTGTGGACGCAGACCTTCAAATACGCGCCCTCGGCGGGCGATGGGCCTGTTGCGGTGGGAGATGTGTCCCCGGCGAGCAAGCTGCACCGCTATGTCTGGGGCAGCTCCTCCGTGGGCAATGTGCTGGCCAGTGACGACTCCTCCACCGGGACGGATTTCCCGGAGATCGTCACGGCGGGCATGATCGACTACTCCGGCAACCATAATATCTCGATCAACAATAAAACCTGCGGCTTCTCCATGGTTCGGTGCGTCGGCATGACCGAAGTGTGGACAGGCGTGCAGAAAAACTTTCAGGGCCAGTATGAGTTCCTGCACCGGCAGACACATACCACGAATACGCTGACCACTCACGGTCTGTACAGCGGCGACGAGGTCCTCAGTCCGCTGATCGTGAAGTGCTTCCGTTATCAGGGCGGGGCGCAGGCGGATGCGGTGTTCTTCTCGGGCAGTGTGTACGCGTGGGATGACAACAGCGGCAGCGGCACCCTCGCCCTCAAGTACACTCACGGTGCCTTCAATCACACCGACAAATACATTGGATCAACCAAGATCACCAACAAGCAGGTGCAGGCCGTGGCCGTGGGCAACTTTGACGGCAACGGCGAGGGGCGCGAGCAGGTCGTCTTCGCATCGCTGGTCAAGCAGAGCGGCACCGGAAACCATTACAGCACCCTGTATACCATCGGCTGCCAGCCAAAGGTCGATAACAGCGGCTATGAGTTCAGGCACTCGGAAACGAACGGTTGGTTCATCAGCAAGCAATCTGGCGCTTATGTGTGTCTGACCGACTTCAACTATGACAGCGACAGCACCCTGGTGCGCTATGTGGGCGTGGAGCGTCAGTGGACGGACTACGACGTGCTGGCCGTGCTGGAGGCCGTGCCCTACTTTGAGGAGCTGGGAGACGATCTGGGCGAGGGCCGCACGGCTTACGGCAAAAGCAGCAGCAGCGGGAGCGGCAGCGGCAAGAGCCACGGCCTGAACACTACCGTGATGGCGGGGTACGAGGTCGAGTTCAAAAACTCCGGCGCCGGTTTTGAGACCACCATCGAAAACAACTTCACCTGGGCCACCAATGTCAGCCGCTCCATTGAACACAGCGTCGACTATGAAAACAATTCCGGAGAGAACGCAGTGGTGGTGTACCGTGTTCCCGTACTGGTCTATACCTACCGAAATCTTTCCGACGGCAAAGATATGGCGGTCATGAAGACCCTGCCACCCCACACCAGTATCGTCTCTGTGGAGGAATACAATGAAGAAGCCGTCGCCTACAGATTAGAACCCATTGCCGAGGATCGGCTGGCAGAGGCGGGCAACCCCTTCAGCTACCGCTCCAACGTCAGCCAAATCACCAACGCAGGCGGCTCTGACGCTCTCGTGTCCCAAAGCGGCTGGTCCGAGTTGACGGATAAGGGCAACATCGAAAAGACCATTACCGTTACCGAGGAGACAGAGAAGAGTTTTGAGTACGAACTGTCTGTGAATGTGGTGGCATGGAAAAAGATCGGCGGAGCGAAGGTGGGCGGCGGAGCCGGTTATACCTTTACCAAGACCCGCTCCAAAATGAACGGCACAGGCACGGAGCACAGCGGCTCGGTGAACAGCCCCAAGGCGGACGGCTATGGCTTCTCGTGGAACTTCGCCATGTGGAACATGACGCTCAATGGGAAAAAGGTCCCCGCGCTGGGCTATCTGGTGAATAATGTCCACGCGCCGTCCTCTCCGCCCAAAGATCTGGCAGTAGAAACGATTACCAGCACCGGCGCAACGCTCACCTGGAGTGCGGGCAGCCGTCCGGCGGAGGAGTATCGTATCTACCGCGTGATAGAGGGCGCCACAAGGCCGCATGCTTTTGTTGGTGCCGTTTCCGGAACGAAGAACAGCTTTGAGCTGAACGATCTGGCGGGAGATGTGTCCTACACCTTTGTGGCGCGCGGCTGCACCAACGGCGTGGAGTCTGTGGACAGCAGCTCGATCAGCTTTACCACGCCGAAGGAAAACGGCCCGAACTATGTTCAGGTCGGTGCGGTCGCCGATCAAACGGTGCGCCCCGGAGAGGATGCAGTTTTTTCGGCCACAGTACTCAAGAGCGATCCGAAGACTACCCTTACCATGCAATGGCAGGAGCGCAACCCTGGCTCGCCTGCGTGGAAAGATGTACGCAACGCGACCCGCTCGATACTGACCGTGAGTGACGCAGCGGTCGCAATGAACGGCACCCAGTACCGGCTGATGGTGACAGCATACACACTGGCGGAGTCTTCTGCGGTGTATTATTACAGCAACGCGGCCACGCTGACGATCGGCGCACTGCCCACCAGCGTTAGCGCTGTAACCGTGACACACGCGGACGGCGGGAAAGGAACGCAGAGCGAGCCATACTACGGCGGGGCGGACTGGACGAAGAAAACGACCGATACACAGCAACAGAGCGTTCAGAAAACAGCCTCCTTCGAGAAGGATGGCGTGCAGGGCACTGTGTACCGGGCGGGAAAAAACGGCCCGTACATCGGCGTGATCGAGAGCAAAACCACACAGAACGGCACCACGATCACTTCGACCCAATATTACCGGCTGACCGGTCCGGACAGCAGCAAGCAATATACTGTGACAGGGGAAGCGCTTTCTCCCGTATATACTGAGTTCAACAGAACGGCCGCGGTGGAAGGCTTTACAGCAGCCCGCGCCGAAGGCCAGCTGAGCATGGAAGTAACCGCCGGCGAGACCGGCGAGACGAGCACGGTCTACTTCGCTGTGGCCCACTGGGATGACCCGACCGCAAAACCGACCTTCTACTGGGAGAGCGACGGCAAATATTTCAACGACAACAGCGGCGCTGTCGGCAGGGAAGCTAAATTGGACGAATCCAACAAGCCGCAGTATTCCGTTTTCCATCGTAGTAAGAACGACGAAGAGATCGTGCTCTTCGGCAAGAAGGATGATAAGGAATGCTTCTTCCTCCTGAAAAAGCCGGCGGGCACGGACTCCTACACCGTGACCGAAGTCGATCCGGCGGAAAAGCTGCTGATCGGCAACGCCGCATATCCTCTGAGCAGCCTGATGCCTGTTTCCTATAGCGAAACAGTTGAGGTTTCCGTTGTCACCTATAAGCAGCAATCGGGCTCGAAGTTGACGCTCACTGCCGAGGTGGCGAGCAGCAACGATAAAAGGCTGGCAAAAAAGCCCGCGGCCTTCGTTATCACGGACACCGCCACCGGGGAGAGCTTTTCGATCGCAGCCACGACGGATGCGAACGGCACGATGACTATGGAATGGACAGCTCCCACCCAGGGCGTATACACCATCCACGCGGCTGTGACCGCGGATGGCGGCTATGCGGCCTCCAGCTCGAAAACACCGGTGTATTACGCTGCGCTGGGCAAGGACACTGAAGGGAAGGATACCACTCTGTATCGTCTGTTGCTGACCGAAAACGGCAAGGCGCTCGGCGCATCTGTGGAATACGGCGCAGATCTGATGCTTCAGACGCAGAAGTGGGACGGTGCGGCGTGGACGAATGCAGACGAAACCGTCTTCTATCAGGCGGCAGCCCCCGGCGCGGCGGCGGCCGGCATCGACACCGACTACTTCCCACAGACCGCCGGACAGTATACCTTCTCGGCAAAGGGCAGCAACGGCAGGGAGCTTGCGTCCGCCGTGCTGACCGTTACACCGTGCAGGCTGACGATCCGCCCGGCCTGGGATACTGCGCCCACCGCACTGTCGGAGATCAGGCTCGACTTTGTAGGCGCTCTGGAGCGCGACAGGGAAGCGCTGACAAACAGCCTGACCGTTTCCGACATCAACAAATATTTTTCTAACCCGGACAGGACCGGCGTATTCACCTTTGCGCCGCAGTGGAAGGAAACGGAGGATTCCAGACGCCTGCAAAGTGCGTACTCGGTCACGCTGCAGACGGACTCTCTCCGCCGCGAGGCTGATGCGGCGCTGGTTTACTATCAGGTGGCCGCCACCGGGCATGGCACGATCTTCGGATCTTATGGCAGCAACCTGACGAACTTCCCCTCCGGCGAGCACCGCAAGCAGGGAGAGCAGCTTGTGTTCCAGGCCAATCCGGAGACCGGCTATCAGGTCAGCCGCTGGCTGGTGAACGGCATGGAGGTCGGAGAAGGCTCGCCATACCGCATCGGAGCGACCACAGGCTTGGCCACGCAGACGCTGAGCATCGACGCGTTCAGCATCGCCCGCGATGCCAGAGGTGGGCAGCTCAAGGTCGAGGTGGAATTCGCCAACCAGTTCTCCGTGATCCGTTACAGCGCGGGCGAAAAAGGCTCCGTCACCGCCAGGACCGGCGGCGGCAGCACGATCGCAAACGGCGCAAAGGTCACCTACGGCTCCTCCGTCACCTTTACCGCAGTCCCGCAGAACGGCTATATGGTGGAAAAGTGGACGGTGAACGGTACGGACTACACATGGCCGGGCGCCGGTAAGCCCTACCGCGAGGAAGAACTGACCCTTTCCGGACTGGATCAGGCGGAATACACAGTCACGGTCTCCTTTGTGACGAAAAAAACCTTCACCGCCGCTGAACCCACGCTGACGGATGGGCAAGGGAACCCGGTTTCTGCAGGCACGGTCGCCATCACCTGGGCGCGGACCGGCGAGACTGTGGCTGCGGGCAGCGTTCTGCCCCAGGGCACGGCGCTGACCTATACGGTCACCTTCACGGACACGAGCTTCAACACGGTCAACCGCTGGGAGTACTCCACGGACGGTAAGACCTGGAAGGAAGGCGGCTCCGGCGGTAGCTTCACGCTGTACGACACCGCCTTTGGCAGCGATCCGGCAGCGCTGTATGTCCGCGCGGTGGTCGCCGTGGCCAACACCCACCGTCTCAGCTGGGAGATCCTCGGTCTTGCAGCCGAGGACGGGGACAAGGCGACCCTGACAGCCTCCAGCAATGGCACGGAACTGAAGAGCGGAGGCTCCTATGCGGCGAATACGCCGGTGGACTTCACGCTGACGCTGGACGGCAGCTATGATCTCGTTTCGTGGAGCGAAAATGTAACGCCTGCGGCAGGCGGCAGGTCGGCGGATCTGAAGCTGGCCGCCGATACCGAGGTCACCGTCACCGTGGCAAAGAAGCCGATCGTGATGATCGAGCGCACGGCAAACGGCACGATCGAGGTGCGCGGCACAAGAAACAGCGAGCCTGTCACCATAACCTCTACCGATTATGTGGATCCCGGAACGAGCCTGACCGTTACCATCAAGCCGGATACAGGCTATGTTGTGAACAATCCCGACGAAGCCTGGACAGCGGTGGACAACAGCGATGATCATACCTATACAATCCACGATGTCAGGGCAGATCGGACGCTTTCGGCGGATTTTGCAGCCTTGGACAAGTATGCGATCTCCTACTCCGTGGCGGCGGTCGGCGGCAGCGACAACGGCACCCTGACCGCAAACACGGTCCGCAAAAATATGGCGGCGTATACATACGACCTCTCTTCGGACGCAGAGGTCTATGAAGGTTCCGATTTGACCTTTACCGCAGCTCCGGATGACGGCTACCGTGTGCAGGAATGGCGCGTGAACGACGAGGTGTACCAGGAGAGCGGCGCGGCCTTCATCGGGACGCAGTTGGTGCTCAGAGGTGTTGACGAGGAGAAGACCGTTATGGTACAGTTCATGCCGCTGGGCGACAAGATCACGGCATCCGCCGGAGAGCATGGCCGCATCACCGGCGCAATGGCGGGCGGTACGGAGCAGGTTGGTAATATTGCCTCCGGCTTCACACTGGCAGAAGGCGCTTCCGTCACCTTCACCGCCGAGCCGGATACCGGCTACGAGGTGGAGCAGTGGTCGGTGAACGGCACGCCGGTCAGCGGTGAAACGGTCAGCACCTACACCTATACCGCCGGAAGCGCGGGCGCGGTCATCACCGTAGCGTTCCGCCCGGTGGAGTACACCGTCAGCTGGACGGCGGAGCACGGCACCGTGACCGCAGATGGGTACTCCGGCAGCGCGGCGAGCATCCGCGGCGGCACGCAGGTCACCTTCACTGCCGCGCCGCATAACGGCTATGTGTTCGACCACTGGACGATCGATGGCGAGCCCCTTACAAACGAGACTGCAACGCTGCGCTGGACGGTTCCCACCGGGCAGGAGGCAACAATGGAATACGCCATTGAAGCCGTATTTACAGAGAATACCACTACCTATTCGGTGACCTACGATGCTTCCGGCGGCGGCACGATCACCGCCGAGGGTCATGAGGCAAGCCCCGCCACCGTGACCTACGGGCAGAGCATCACCTTTACCGCCGTTCCCGCGGAGTACGGCTATGTGAAGGAGTGGCAGGTGGATGGTGTTCCCGTGCCTAACTCTTCCAACAAGACCAGCTACACATTGGAAAATGTGACGCAGGCGCACACGGTCACCGTGGTGTTCGCCACAGCCGTCCGCTATGATGTTTCCTACGCCGTGAACGGCATTGGCGGCACGCTGAGCGCTGCTGCCGACGGCACGGAGCTGGCTCTGCCCGCAGGGCGGCAGGCCAGCGTTGCCGGCGGCTCCAGACTGGTATTCACCGCAGTACCGAGCAGCGGAATGATGACCGACCGCTGGACGGTGAACGGCATCGCGGTCACCCGGGAGAACATGTCTTCCCTTGGTGTGACTATGGATCACTGCCTGTCCAACACACTGACCATTGAAAGCCTGAGCAGGAATGTGGAGGTCACGGCGGCCTTTGCCGAGTACAGCGGCTTCCCCATTCTGACGGGCGGGCCCGGCTATGAGATCTCCGATGTGAAAAGGCTGCCTGCGGACACTCTGCCGGCTATCGAGATCCGCGCAGGCGGTGATGTGACCTTCACGGTCAGGCCAGCCGCTGAGTACAGCGACTTCTCCAAGCTGACCGTCAACGGCTACGATTGCCTGACCGGCAGCGGCAAAGCAGCAGGCTGCGAGACGGTTTCCGCGCGGAAGAACGCGGACGGGAGCTATACCGTCACACTCACCGGCGTGACTGGCAATATCAGCGCGGACATCGCCGCGCACAAGCTGGTCATAGGCGAGCTGACCGTGCCGCAGGTGCTGGAGCGTTATCCTGACCTTGATACGGCGGATAAGATCAAGCTCCGGCTTGAGACCATGATGATCGGAACGGCGGAAAACCGTGCGTTCTATGACATTGCGCTGCGATACAAGAACGCCGAGGGCAACTGGGTCGAGGTCGATGAAGCGAATTTCCCCACAGGCGGTGTGGAGGTGGTGCTTCCTTATCCCAACGGCACAGACAGCAAGGATACCTTTACGATAGTCCACATGCTTACGACTGTTGCCCGTGCCGGTGAACTGGAGCTCGTTTCGCACACGAAGCAGGCGGATGGCCTGCACTTCCGTGTGACCAGTCTGTCGCCCTTCGGCGTGAGCTGGGTGAAGTATGCTGCACCTTCGGGCGGCGGCTCGGGTGGCAGCGGCGGCTCGGGTGGCAGCGGCGGCTCGGGCGGAGGCATCTTTAACCCGGCCTACAACATCATGGTCGAAAGGACTATGAACGGCAGCATTACCGTTTCGCCTTCGTCTGCTGCCAAGGGCTCCACAGTAACCATCATGGTCTATCCCGACAGGGGCTATGAGCTGGAAATGCTTATGGTTATGGACAAGAAGGGCAGCGAACTCGATCTCAGAAAGTGGGGCGGCGAGTACAGCTTCATCATGCCTGCAGGCGATGTGACTGTCAGAGCCCGCTTCGTTGAGGAAGCTCCAACACAGAGCTTTGCGGATGTTTCCACGGACGCCTACTACTATGAGGCCGTCAAATGGGCTGCGAAAAACGGCATCACCGGCGGCGTCGGCAACGGTCTGTTCGCACCCGACGCTCCCTGCACCCGCGCGCAGATCGTCACCTTCCTGTGGCGTGCAGCGGGCAGTCCGGAGCCGAAGAATGCCAGCAGTTTCTCTGATGTACCCGCAAGTGCCTACTATGCGAGGTCGGTGGCTTGGGCAGTCGAGAACGGGATCACGACTGGCACGGGCAATGGAGGATTCTCACCCGATGCTACCTGTACGAGGGCGCAAAGCGTGACCTTCCTCTACCGTGCGCTAAGTGCCAGGGCAGAGGGTACAGCGGAGTTCCGCGATGTTCCCAAAAACGCGTACTATGCGGATGCGGTGGCATGGGCTGCAGCAAACGGCATCACCACCGGCATCGGCGGCGGGCTGTTCGGTCCCGATAATGACTGCACCCGTGCTCAAATCGTGACCTTCCTGTTCCGCACCTATAACAAATAATCGTCTCGGTACAATACAGATGTGGGGCGGCGGTATTATTCCGCCGCCCCATATTCTGGTTTCGGGTCGATGAATGAAAGGTATTCTTATTTGTAAGAGGAAAACGCAAAAGCTCACTTATAGCGGTAGATATCAGGGCTGTTGTCAGCAAAATGTAGGAACAAGAGACCAATCGGTAGGCAACGAACATGGGAGTTGAAGCAGCATTTTATATCCGCCTAAGAAAGATCCAGCAGGCATTCGGCCACTGAGAACACACCATCTGATACCTCCCCCTGTTCAGAGCTTCTGAACAGCCATCCATGTCGAAAGCGGAGAGACTGCGATACAGCAATCTCTCCGCTTTTCTGTCGTGATCTCCTGCTTTGAGCGGAGAGGCCGAACCTGCACGACAATGAAAAAACATGGCTCCAAGCCGGGACAGGCGGTTCTTATGAGGTATCCTCACATCTGCGGCACTGTCGACGCTGTCCAAAGGCAGCCCACACTCATCCCTCTAAGTACGGGCATCGGATGCCCTGACTTTTTGCGGTCTTTTGAGGATATGCCTCCCCCGCCCACCACCACTAACCTCGAATATCCTTATGCCCACAGCGATATCGCTGTGGGCTTTTTTGCGCCCTTTGGGCAGCCTCGCTGCCGTAGCCCTCCTGTGTTCTGAAATTTGCATCCAACAGATTTCAGAATATGGAGGAACCAAAAATGTATGACAGACGGAGCATCTACGCACTGAACAAGAAAAATCCAGACGCCATTGTACTTCCAGACGCCGATGGAAATCTGATCTGCCTGACCTGCGCTGATTTCACCGATGAAGCAGAGTTTCGCCGTTGGAAGAGGTGGTCGGACCAGGACTTTCACGCAGAGGATAAAAGCGATGTGGAGGAAAGCGACCACACCACATCTATGGACATGGTTCCGGAAGCCGCCCTTGCTGTTCCCAATGAGGAGGCTTTGGCAGAGGAAAGGCAGGTCAGAGAAGATCAGATTCGTTGTGCGGAGGCGGCGGTTTCTGGGATCAGAAGCATACTGACTGGGGCACAGTTTTACAGACTCCGGCAGTATTGCATCGAAGAGAAAACAGAGAGCGAAATCGCCGAAGCAGAAGGCGTCACACAGTAGGCTGTGTCTAAATCGCTGGTCTCCGCTTTGAAAAAACGAGAAAATTTTTGAAAAGGGGTCCAAAAATGGTTGTGAAAAAGCCTGAAAAAAATGATTGGTGAAGGGACAAGTATCCCCCATGTTCTGAACCTTGAAAAACACCGCCCAGGAGGTCATATCCG
>ENA-OUQC01001785-OUQC01001785.1-human-gut-metagenome-genome-assembly--contig:-NODE-1785-length-10426-cov-4.188121_pt1 | contig 10426 bp, 10 predicted proteins | sample MGYA00237942_ERZ548815 | MGnify/ENA primary metagenome ERZ548815 (study PRJEB26490, sample SAMN05194722) | human gut metagenome | biome: terrestrial biome; feature: human-associated habitat; material... | reverse complement strand
ATAAACTGCAACATTAGCTTTCGCAATGTAAGAGTTATCGTAAGCCGCATACGCTCCACCCCCTTTCGGGTGGTGTAAGCTCACCGCCTGCCGTTTTGTGCAGCGCCCTTGGTGCTTCCGCAGAAGCACCATAGTCACAATAACATGACTTGCGGTAGACTGCAAGGCTTTTCCGCATCTTATTGCGCTGAGTGGGACAGAAAACCCAACTATGTGCCAAAAACCGGGCAGAAGTTTTCCCTTATTTTTTCCCTTACCAGCTTTTTATCGAGCAAAAGGACGAGGTTTATCCCCCGTCCTTTTTTCATGCCCTTATGAACGCCTGCATGCATCACGCTCCCATCTTGGCCGTATGCTCCTTTCGGCGGTTGTGCACCGCCCGCAGATAGAGATAAGCTTGGGTGAACTATGAGTTCCATGACATCCCGGAAGCTTCGCATTACAATGATGTCAGAAAACACAGGGAAAGACAGAGGTGAACGCACAATGAATCTGAAAGAAGCATTCCGTTATCAGAATAAGATTCAGTCCTTTATGGGCGAGGCACAGAGTATTCTCGACCGTGACTCCAATGTCACAAAAATCGAGAACACCTATCTGCGCCACAAGGTCATGGCCGAAGCGGAGGACGAAACCGTTCGTTCCGTACCGGATACAGAGTATTACGAGCAGATCACAGACCTTGCCCGTTTTCTCCTGCATCTGCTGGACGAGAAGGAAAAGCTGTTCGCCGCCATCCGCAAGGCGAAGGACGGGCTGGACATCGACATGGACAGCGAGGTCAGCCTGAACACCGTGCGCCAGAGCGTTGCCCGCACCTTCAAGCGGATGAACGATCTGCGCAGTTCTGAGCAGACAATCGCAGGCGGCGGCACCGGCTACCGTTTTAACGCCGAGGGGAATCAAATTGCCTACCGCTGCGATGTGAAGCGCGTGACCACAATCAACTATGATCGAAAGGTCATTCGTTCTGCTCTCGGCAAACTCAATCAGAGGGCAGATGAAACTTCTGCCAAAATTGATCTGTCCCTTGTCACCTCCAAGGTGGAATACACGCCGCCCTTCGATGTGAATTCCAGCTTTGCTGAGGCATTCGAGGCATACACGGAAAGCACCGGGACTTAAAGCCCCGGCGCAGACCGGCTATTTTGGGTGCGGCAAGATAAAGAGAATGCGGATACCGGTTCAGGTGCAGATGAACTATAACGCTGCACAATTCCGAAAGGAAACAACTGGATTGGCTCACCCTACGAGCCTTCACATAAGAAATAGAAAAGCGACCGGCAATTCTGCCATCGTCAAACATTCTTTCGTCAAAGCCGTTTTCCCGTTAAGACTTTCGTTCCCGCTTCCAAACGGACATCTCCATGGTAAGGTAAGCAATCGACGCTCGCCGATGACGAGACGAACAGAACAGCAAAAGGATATTCTTTCCCGCACGCATCACTGGCTGCGAAACATATCACGCCGCCGGCAACGCAGGCGGGGCAAATGGTTGAAGCTGCATCAAACCCTTGCCGCATCCAAAATAGCCGGGTAAAAAAAGACTGGAGCAGCAGGACTCTGCCTGCTGCTCACCAACGATATGAAGTTTTACCGTAGTGGGAATCAGGATTTGATCCATCGGAATCTCAAAGAGATATCCCAGCGCATACAGATTATCCACCGTAGGAAGGCTTTCGCCCTTCTGCCATTTGTAAATCGCCCGAGGCTCCTCAAAGCCGAAGTAGCTTTGCAGATCCCGAACGGTCAGGCCGCGCTCCATGCGCAGACGCCGGATGTTGTTCCCCGTGGCGACAGGGTCAATCACAGGGTATGCTTTCATGCTCATTGGGGTCGCCTCCTTTAAAAGAGTAGTATCGCAGAATACCAGAGAAGGAAGAAAAAGGCAAGACCCAATTTTAAAAAGGAGCTGTGACAAAATGAACTTCACACCGATGGCAAAGCGAAGCAAGCGCAACCAGCGGAAATACTATGCATCAAAACGCAGCTCCTGGAACGGTCTTTCCCCGGTCACCCGTGTCGTGCAGAGCAGGAAAGTCTATGACCGAAACCGTATCAAACGAGAGAATCGCCGCTCTTTCGGCGAATGAATTTTCCGAGGTGCGCCAAAGAAGCAAAGACCGCCGCAGGCTGCGTCGATTCCGAGAGGTTCAAAAAAGTGACAGACTACTGCGGATCATCAACTATGGCGGCTATGCACCGCACCGCGGATATGTCGATTGGGGCGTTGACGGCCAAACACTGCTGCATTCCGGCAAGTACATCAAGTATCCCAAAAACAGCAACCGTCAGAGATGGATCAAGCGGGAAACCGGCCGGAGATGCCGCAATTGCCGGAGCGTTCCTGAGAAAGGCAACTTTTACCGCCGTCTGCTTGATTACTGGTGGACGCTGTATTAGAAAAGTGCCCGCTCTCATGCTTGACATGGCACAGAGCGGGCGATATAATGAATATATAAAGGGGCGCTGCGACAAGCGGTTAGCTCTTTAAGTAAAGGTCATAAGCAAAGCCTACGAAACCGTCACTTGGCCGAGTGGCGGTTTCTGCTTTTTATGATAAACTGCAACATTAGCTTTCGCAATGTAAGAGTTATCGTAAGCCGCATACGCTTCACCCCCTTTCGGGTGGTGTAAGCTCACCGCCTGCCGTTTTGTGCAGCGCCCTTAGCACTTCCGTAGAAGCACCACAGACACAATACCCTGACTTTCGGCAGACTGCAAGGATTTGCATTTTATTGCGATAATGCGATAATAAGGGGGCATAAAGCCCGGACAAGCGCCAGAAAGAGACGCCTTTTGCTTTTGCAAAAGGCGTCTCTTTCTGAAGTGTCTTAAAAGCACGGTTTTTAAAGAGAGTCTGCCGCTATCCGTGAATTGCGCTTCGTCAGAACGGAAACGAGAAGTACGGAGAAGATGCCGCCGGTCAGCTTGCCGAAAAGGAGGCAGCCGTAGAGCTGGGGCTGGAAATTGTAGCAGTAAACCAGATGGTCCGCCAGCAGATATCCGCTGCTGATCGCCCAGGCGGCGCTGCGCGCCTTGTCGATGGACGGCATCTTCTCAAACGCCCGAAACAGCGCCACCAGCGTCACGGAGGACGCTAAAATGCCGAGACAGCCTTCCTCCGAAAGTCCCAGCTTTTTCCCAACCTTTGCGATACCACGGCCAGCGTATTTCTGCAGCAGATACATCATGGGATAAGCGCCGCCGAGCATCAAGGCGCAGTAGCCTGCCGTTTCCAAAGCGCGGTTATAGTCGTATGCATCCGCGATAATGGGATCAAAACGCCAACCCGGAATGAACTTGCTGCCAAGGCCGGTGAAATACTCCACCACCGCCAGCGCGAAGATAATGTAGAGCAGCCCGGTGAGCACTTTTCCGAACAGCAGAAAGCCCTTGACGGCCTTTTCCGGGAACCGGAAGATGAGAACGGCAATGATGCCGCAGAGAATGTACACCGGCAGCAGATTCATCAATATCACCGGCCACGTGAGATGCAGATGCTCCGTGGCTGCCAGCACAGTGGAGACCTCCGGGCGGATGGCGGGATCGGTATACATACAGAGCACGCAGCTGACGGTGATGCCCACCGGGCAGGCGATCAGCCCGCAGAGGATCCCCATGGCCAGCTCCTTATGATCCTTCTTCGGCACCATGGAGATAGAGAGCGGAATGCCGAAGGTGACGCCGGAGCCCAGAATGAAGGCGGTGAACAGGGCGATGATCCATCCCTCCGGCGAAGCGGCCAGCGCGTTTGCCAGCACGTTGCCGCCCATATCCGGCGGCAGGATGATCCCGGCCCACATGGCAACATCATGCCCCATCTTCCGGGACAGTGCGCCGAAGGCGGCGGCGATCAGCGACTGCATATAGGGCAGCGCTGCCATGACTCCGGCGATGGGGATGAAAATGGTGCCGAGCTGGCGGACACCCTCGCAGAACTCAAAGCCGATCCCCTTATCCGGATCCCGCACAGCGCCGATGACGCCCAGAACAAGGCAGACCATCACGATATGAATGACGATGGTGCCGATCATTTGTATGAGCAACAGCTCCTTTACCGATCAGTATGGAAACAGCCGGAGACGCCGTGGCGTCTCCGGCTGCTTTGCAATGCAGTATCTGCGTTCAGCGGTAGGACTCCTCCATGATCTCCATGAAGTCCTGCTTGGTGAGGGTATAGCGATCCAGGGCAATACCCACCTGATCGACCGTCATGTCCACGATTTTCTGGAAGTCCTCCGGCTTGACGCCGTACTTGGACATGGCCATATTCCGGGCGCCGGTCTCGTCCAGCAGACGGATCAGAGCCTTCACATAGGCATAGCCGGGGTTGGCCGGGTCGCGCTTCTCGCCCATCAGCTCGCCGAGCTCGTCAAATTCCTCCGGCAGCAGGGAGCAGACTTTCTTATAGTAGGCCTCAGCCACGGTGATAAGAGTCGCGCCGTGGGGGAAGCCCTGGTAGAAGCCGCCCATGGTCTGCGCGAGAATGTGGTGGGAGGTAACGCTGTCGAGCGCCATGCTGTAGCCGCCGAGAATGTCCGCCGCGTAGGCAAGATTGGTACGCGCTTCGGCATCGGTGGGATCGTTGACGACCTTCGCAAGATTCTCTGCCACGGTCTTGACGCCGTCGGCGGAATAGAGATCGAGCAGGCGGTTGCGGTGGCCGTTGGTGACATAGCACTCCGCGTTATGGAACAGAGCGTCGAAGCCCTGTATGATGGTAAGGGAGCGGGGCAGCGTCATCATCAGCTCGGGATCGATGATGGAGAGTGTCGGGAAAATGGCCTCGGCGGTAAAGTCGAGCTTTTCGCGGGTCTCATCGTGGGTAATGACGCAGTACTGGTCGGTTTCCGTGCCGGTGCCGCAGGTGGTGGAGATGGTGACGATGGGCAGAGCCTTTTTCAGCTCCTGACGGCCGCCGGTGCCGGTGTAGCCGTAATCCCAGAGATCGCCCTCGGTGACCATCATGGCCGCAGACGCCTTGGCAACGTCGATGCTCGCGCCGCCGCCCAGGCCGATCATGAAGTCGCAGCCGTTTTCGCGGGCAAAAGCCACGGCGGCCTCCACGGTGGATTTGGTGGGGTTGGTGCAGACCTTATCAAAGACGGCATATTCCGTGCCGTTTTCCTGAAGCAGCTTCTCCACGCGCTGCTGGATGCCCAGCTGCGCCATGAGACCGTCCTCCGTGACGCAGACCATGGCCTTCTTGCCCGGCAGCGTCATTTTGCCCAGCTCGTTCAACCGGCCATAGCCGAATACGATCCGCGTAGGCAGATAACTGTCGATTGTAAACATATAGTGCCCTCCAGTTGTGTTAATGGGTTATCAGTTGCGGCCCCAGATATCGCCAATCGTAAAGCCTTCGGTAAAGGGATCCTCGGCATCCAGAACATAGTTGCTGTAGCCGTAGATAAAGGCTTCGCCCTTCAGCGTGGGGACAAGCGCTTTGTAGGGGCCGACGGTGGTTTCGCTCAGCAGCGTGCCGGTGAAGGTGAGCCCCAGGACGTTTTCGTTGATATAGGGCGTATTCAGATCCAACTGGCCGCGGGCGTGGGCATAGGCCATCTTGGCGCAGGTTCCGGTGCCGCAGCAGGAACGGTCCAGCACGCCTGTCCAGGTGGTGGGATCATCAAAATCCACCTCTCCGGAAAGGTTTACGATCACGCTGCGGGAGTCTCTGCCCGGCGTGTCGGAAGGACCGGTCAGCGAGGCAATGGTAACGGGAACGCCGGGATAATCCGGGTGCTCCACAGGACATTGCTCCTGCGCCGCCTTGATCAGCAGAGAGCCGATTTTGGTCAGCTGCGCGCCGGCGTTGGATTCCAGCTTCAGACCGGGGAACTGGCGGTAGTCGGTCATGACAAACCATGCACCGCCCCAGACAATGTCAACCGTCACGTCGCCGAGATGCGGAACGTGGAGCACGGTATCCTTCATGGCAACAAAGACGGGGACGTTCTTGAATGTGACGCCCGTTACCTTTCCGTTGCGGCATTCTGCCGTGATGTGGATGAGGCCGGCGGGGGCTTCCAGATAAAACTCCGTGACGGGCTCCTGCATGGGGATCATACCGGTTTCAAGCAGCACGGTAGCAACGGAAATGGTGTTGCCGCCGGACATCAGACAGTATTCCGTCTGCTCCATGATGAGATAGCCCATGGCAGCCAGAGGGTTCTTGGGCGGAACGAGCAGATTGCAGCAGACGGCCGGATATCCGCGCGGTTCGCGGAGCATCAGCTTCCGAAGCTGATCGTCGTTCTTTTCCAGCCACTTCATCTGATCGTACAGCGTGTCGCCGGGCGGAATGGGAACACCGCCGGTGATAACGCGCATCGGCTCGCCGGCATGGCACTCCACGGCTTGAATCATTCGTTTGACAGCAGGCATTTTACAGACTCCTTTACAGAAATACGGATGGACGAATGCGGGCAGTTGCCCTGCCGGCAATTAGCCGGCATAGGCGAGCTTGTCCTTCTTGGGGGCAATATAATAGGTGATTACTGTGAAGAAGATGGCGGGAATCACGCCGCCGCCGAAGAAGCTGCTGAGCGTGGGGACAATTTCGGTGATCAGGCAGGCGGCGATGCCGACGATCATGGCGATCTTCGCAGCGGAGATGCTGAAGGTGGATTTGAATTCCTCGGATTTGCGGTCTCTGTGGAGCAGGCCGATGGCGAAAATGGGGATCATAACGCCGCCGCAGACAGCGTAGCCCAGATTGGCCAGCGCGTAGATGGAATCGAAGAACAGACCGCAGATAATGGTGAACACGCCGGCGCAGATGGTGGCGATACGGCTGTACTTCACAACCTTTGTTGTGCTCATCTTGCTGCGCGGGTCGATGATATCGCAGACCGTATTGGCGGCAGCGGCGTTCAGATGCGTATCCGCCGCGGACATGCAGGCGGCATAAACGCCAACGCCAAGGAACACGGAGACCCAGGGGGGCATCTTGTTGACGATGAGCCACACGAGCGTCTGGTCGCCGGCGGACGGATTGAGCGTCCAGCCGGAGATGCCGATGGCGATCATGACGAAGATCAGAACCATGTAGAACACGGCGTGCCAGCCAAAGGACTTGCGGGCACCCTTAACGCTGGCGGAGCAGAACGCGCGGTTCCACACGATCGGGTTGGACATAACGCCCACAAAGCCGGTGAGAAGAGCTGTGATCTTCTGCACGGTGGTGATGCTGTCCAGACTCCAACGGCTGGCATCGATGGCCACTACGTGAGCCTGCAGCACGCTAAAATCAAAGTTGAAGGTCTTGAGACCGAAGACAATGACGGCCACGGAGAAGAAGAGCTGGATCGTGCCGTGAAGAGCGTCGGCAATGATAACGGCACCAACGCCGCCCAGGGCCGTGTAAGTAACGAACGCGATGCCGGTGATGATCACGGCGGCGGTGTAGGGAACGCCCATCAGCGTGGAGATAACATAGGACATGCCCATGATCTGGGAACCCGCCCAGCAGATGTTCGGCAGCAGGTTTGCAACGCCCGCGATCCGGCGGACGGTGGGGTCGCCGTTGCAGAGGTAGCTGCTGATGTAATGCGGCATGGAGATATAACCGAATTTTGCCAGATGCGGGGCAATGACCAGGCCGAACACCATTCCGCCGAGAACGCCGTCGCCCATCCACTGCCAGTAAGCCGACAGACCGTACATGGCGCCGCGGCCTGCCTGGCCGATGAAGTTGCCGGCACCGCTCATGCTGGCCCAGACGGTCATGAAGAGCAGGATGGCTCCGGTCTTTTTGCCGTCGATGAAGTACTCTTCCGCACTGTTGACGGCGGTTCTTTTCTTAAAGCCAATATATACGCAGAATGCCAGGTCGGCAACAATCAGCACCAGAGAAATAATTCGCAATGTGGTACTCATATTACTTTTATCCTCCCGTTATAATTTTTCCTCCCGACTGCATGGAAAAGCAGTCCTTACAGCAGAGCAACTTTCTGCATCTCCGCCCGGAGCTCCTGCTTCAGAGATTCCGAGGCCGGAAGCAGGGGACGGATGGGCTCTCCGCACTCGATCCCCAGCATGGCAAAGGCCGCCTTGACGGGGGCGGGGCAGGGCTCCTTCTCCATCAGAGTGTACAGAGGCCGCATCATGCTGTTGATCTGCATGGCCTTTTTGAGATCGTTGGCCTGCAGAGCGTTGTAAAGATCCATCATCTGCTGCGGGGCAAGGCCCTGAATGATGCCCATGGCGCCGTCGCCTCCGCTGCACAAAGTGCCCATAGCCAGATGCTCGAAGCCGTTGACCACGCCGAAGCCATCGAGATCCTTCACGGCTTCTATGAGCTTGCTGGTATGATCCATGGTATCGGTGTTTTTGATGCCGATCACGTGGGGAATACCGGCGAGACGGCAGATAAACTCCACGGACAGACGGACGTTGGGGGCATCCGGATAATTGTAGACGAGAAGCCCCATGTCGCCGCGGATGGCGTCGCTGATGGACTTGTAGTATTCGTAAATGCCTTCCTCCGTTGTCTGCATATAGTACGGCGGAACGACCAGCACCATATCGGCGCCGCAGGACTCGGCGTATTCCACCATCTCAATCGTTTCTGCCTGATTGTGGCAGCTGCATCCGGCAATGACCTGGGCGCGTCCAGCGACGATCTCGCAGACCGCCTTCACAGCCGTCCGGCGTTCCTCCAGCGTCAGCAGAGGGTATTCGCCGGTAGAACCGCAGACAAGAATGCCCTGCATACCGGTGTCAAGAATTCGTTCGCAAACCGCCGTCAGCGATGAGCGGCTGATGGAACCGTCTGAGGCAAAGGGTGTCGGAATGGCGGCGTACATACCACTAAATTTTTTCATAGTATCTTCCTCGGTTTCATAAAAGGTTGAAAATCAGCCCCAGATATCGCCGATGGTGAAGCCCTCGGTGAATGGATCGGTTGGGTCGAGCACGAGATTGCCGTAGCCGTAGATCCAGGACTGGCCGGAGACCTCGGGGATCACGGCCTCGTATTCGCCGATTTTCGTTGTGCCTACCAGCTCTCCGGTATATACGATGTCCAGCAGACCTTCGTGGCGGAACTTCTGGTGCAGGGGAAGCTGGCCCTTGGCGTGGAGCACAGCCATCTTGGCGCAGGTACCGGTGCCGCAGGGGCAGCGGTCGAGCGCGCCTTTCCAGGTGGCGGGATTGTTCAGATCCACCTTGCCGCTGCTGACGCGAACGGCGTTGCGCAGATCGCCGTTGGGCGTTCTGGCGGGGCCGGACAGCTCACACTGCGTCAGCTCGATATGCGGGTAATCGGGGTGATGCACCGGCAGCTGCTCTCTTGCAGCGCCGAGAATCAGGGACTGGATGCGGATGATCTCATCACCCTGCTCGGGAAGAAGCTCCAGCTCGGGGAACTGGCGGATATCCGCGATCACATAGAACATTCCGCCCCAGGCCACGTCTACTGTGACCTTACCGAGATGAGGAACATCAATGGTCTTATCCAGATACACGGCAAACGACGGGACATTCTTGAATGTGACTTCCGTAACCTTCCCATTGTGGCATTGCGCGCGGATGCCGATCAGCCCGGCGGGCGCCTCCAGATTGAACTCGTTCAGTCCTTCCTTCATGGGGATCATGCCGTTTTCCAGCAGAACGGTGGCCACGGAAATTACGTTGCCGCCGGACATCATGGGATATTCCGTCTGCTCCATAATGATAAAACCGGCTGCAGCCTCCGGATGTTTGGGCGGCACGATCACATTGCAGCACATGGCCGGATATCCCCGGGGCTCACGCAGCAGAAACCTGCGCAGGCTGTCATCATGCAGACGGAGGTATTCCTCCATTTCGTAGACGCTGTTTCCAGGAATGTGGCCAACGCCGCCGGTGACAACACGCATCGGCTCGCCGCCGTGCGTTTCCACAACATTGATCACTCTCTTGTAGCTCGCTCTTGGTATCTCCTTTCAGATCTTCAGGCCGGCCGGACCATAAAGCGTATCTTGACCTTAACAGATAGACCACGTGAGCGCCATTCGCTTTTTGCGCAAAGAGGAGAGCGATAAATCATGGAATCATACAGTGGATTTCTTTTTTTATACCATTTTACCACAAGTGGTGCGTTTTTTCGCGACCAGCGGGAGGGAGGAAAAATCATGAATTTATCGAGAGAGAATTGGTATTTATACACAGTGGTTTTGGATTTTCTATACCAGTTATTGATCTTGCTGCACAGATATTTTCAAAAAACGGTTGCAAACAAGTCCAGAATTTCTTAGAATATAAGCGCAAAAAATGGCGGCTCGGACCAGTTGGGAGGATGCATATGAAGTACCAGATGATGGAAGAGCAGATGATCCGTATGATAGAATCCGGACAGGGCGTGGACGCAGGCGGCCGTTTTCTCAGCGAGCGGACGATCGCCGAAATGTTTGGCGTAAGCCGTTCCACGGCTCGAAAA
>ENA-OUQC01001783-OUQC01001783.1-human-gut-metagenome-genome-assembly--contig:-NODE-1783-length-10444-cov-3.896814_pt1 | contig 10444 bp, 8 predicted proteins | sample MGYA00237942_ERZ548815 | MGnify/ENA primary metagenome ERZ548815 (study PRJEB26490, sample SAMN05194722) | human gut metagenome | biome: terrestrial biome; feature: human-associated habitat; material... | reverse complement strand
TCAACCGATGGTATCCTTGCCGATGATGACGCGCGGGTGGCGGTTTGATTTGTTGATGAGCACGGCAGCGGCCGCGCGGCCAAGCTTCATTGCAAGCTCGCAGGTGAGGTCATGGTTCGCGACACCGCGAACACCGTCTGTACCGAATAATCTTCCCATAATCGTATGCTCCTTTTTATGTCAAAAATTTTTAGGGGTAGCTATGTTCAACGCTTTTCAACCTGTTCCCCTCCGCATGCCGATTGCACGCGTTCCCAAAAGAGTGTCATACGTCGAATCTCGGGTTATCGTCCGCAACGGTTCCCGGCGGCGTAAGTCCGAGGTGCAAGTAAGCCGCGCGTGTGGCACAGCGGCCGCGCGGGGTGCGCTGCAAAAAGCCGATCTGCATCAGATACGGCTCCACAACGTCTTCAATCGTCACGGCTTCCTCGCCAATGGCCGCCGCCAGCGTTTCCACACCCACGGGGCCGCCGTTATAATACTGGATAATCGCGTTCAGCATGCGTCTGTCGCCGGAATCGAGCCCAAGCTCGTCAATCTCGAGGCGGTCAAGCGCAATCTTCGCCGTGCTGTATGTGATGACGCCGTCGCTCATGATCTGCGCAAAGTCGCGCACGCGCTTTAACATGCGGTTTGCGATACGCGGCGTACCGCGCGAGCGCGAGGCAATCTCCAGCGCACCGTCCGCTTCAATGTCAATACCTAAAATGCCGGCGCTGCGGGTGACGATTTTCGCAAGCTCCTTCGGCTCGTAGAGCTCCAAACGCAGCACCACGCCGAAACGGTCGCGCAGCGGCGCAGAAAGCTGACCGGCTCTCGTCGTTGCACCGACAAGCGTAAAGCGCGGCAGCGGCAGATGATAGGACGCCGCCATTTGCCCCTTGCCTGTAATAATGTCGAGCGCAAAGTCCTCCATGGCGGGGTACAAGATCTCCTCCACACTGCGCGGCAGACGGTGAATCTCATCGATGAACAGCACGTCGCCGGGATTCAGATTCGTCAATAATGCGGCGAGGTCGCCCGGCTTTTCGATAGCCGGGCCGCTCGTGATGCGCAGATTGACACCGAGCTCGTTTGCAATGATGCCCGCAAGCGTCGTTTTGCCGAGACCCGGCGGGCCGTAGAGCAAAACGTGGTCAAGCGATTCTTTTCTCTGCTTTGCCGCCTGAATGAACACCTCTAAGTTTTCTTTTACCTTTTCCTGGCCCACATAGTCCGCAAAGGTACGCGGGCGCAGCGGGTTTTCCACCTCCGCGTCCTCCGGCACATACTCCGGCGCAATGACGCGGTTTTCAAAATCCATTTCGTTGTCTCTGTCAAACGTCACGCGAAAAGCACTCTCCTTTCAGCGTGTATTAAAAGCGGCTTGCCATACTCTTTAAAGCGCCGCGAATAAGCTCTTCCGTAGAGAGGGAGCCGTCCAGCTTCGCCACGGCCTGCGCAGCCTCGGACTGTGTATAACCGAGCACAATAAGCGCCTGCACGGCCTGCTCGGCGTTCTGAGACGCGGAAACAATGCCCGCGTCGTCCGTGCCGGTCAGCTCCAGCGTGCCGCCCGTAAAGCCCATCTTCTTCACGCGGTCTTTCAATTCCAGCACGATGCGCTGTGCAAGCTTCGGGCCCACGCCGCTCGCCTTTGTAAACTTTTTGCTGTCGCCGGAGGCCGCCGCCATGGCAACGCCCTCCGGGGTCATTTCGGATAAAATGGAAAGCGCCGCCTTCGGGCCCACGCCGCTGATGGTCGTCAGCATCTTGTAGCAATTCAGCTCGCTTTTTGTAGAGAAGCCGTATAAATCAAGCGCGTCCTCGCGCACGTTTAAATGCGTATAGACCGTAGCCGTTTCGCCGATGCGCGGCATGTTTTTCTGCGTGTTCATGGAAGTGAAGCACTTAAACGCCACGCCACCGCATTCAATAGCGACAACGCCCGGCTCCATGTGTACAAGTTTCCCGGTAAGACTGTAAAACATCGCTTTTGTCCTTTCTATACCCTCTGTACTCTCTGTCCAAATAGACGGCGTTACCTCAAAAACTGCCGCAGCGCCGTGCCGGAGGCATGGCAGTGGCAAATGGCAATGGCGAGCGCGTCCGCCGTGTCGTCCGGCTTCGGCACCTCGCGCAGGCACAAAAGGCGGCGGGTCATTTCCATCACCTGCGGCTTTAAGGCCTTGCCGTATCCCGTAACGGCCAATTTCACCTGCACGGGGGTGTATTCAAAAACAGGCACGCGGGCCTTCTGCGCCGCAAGCAAAATGACGCCACGGGCTTCCGCCACACCGATGCCGGTCGTTTTATTGTTTGAAAAATAGAGCTTTTCCACGGAGATCGCGTCCGGGTGATACTGCGCCAAAACCTGCGCGACGCCGTCGTAAATGATCTCCAAACGGCGGTTGAAATCCGTGCCCGCTTTGGTTGTCACCGCGCCGTGCTCCAACGTGCGGTAACGGTTATTTTTCATTTCCACCACGCCGTAGCCGACAATGGCGTAGCCGGGGTCGATGCCGAGAACGATCATGCCGTTTTTCCTTTCAAAACCAAAGGGCAGAAAAGCCCATACTGCCTTATAGTATATCATATCTCAGCCCTTTTGAATAGCCGAAAATTCCGAAAAAATTGTGAACGGCACGCGGGTTTTCCGTATAAAAAGCGGACACACCGCCAAAAAGCCGTGTGCCCGCAAAAAACTTATTATTTTTTACTCGGCGAGCGCCTGTGTACGCGCTGCCATGTCCGAAATATGCACGAGTCCGAAGCCGTCCACGCCGGAAAGCACACGGTCGTTGAGCGGCGCCGTCCAGACCTCCGGCAAAAGCTGTGCACCCAGTACCATACCAAGCACAGAGCCCGCCGTGGCGCAGTTGCAGTCCGTGTCAAAGCCCATCGTCAGGCACAGCTCCATCGTGTAGGTGAAGTCCTTCTTGCCCCACAATAAGCCCATCGCGACGATTGCCGCATTCGAGACGGTGTGACACCAATGGTGCTGATTATTTTCATCGTACTTGCCGAGGATATATGCTTTCGTCTCCTCAGCGGTGTCGCCGCTTTCAAAGCGGCTCAAAATTTCCGCAAGTTCTTCATAAAGACGACTCTTTTTCGGGATCTGCTTCATGCCGGAGCGAATGATGGTCGGCATGTCGTCGTTAACCGCCGCTTTCGCAAGCATCGAGGCAATCCACATTTCGCCGTAGATGCCGTTTTTCACGTGAGAGATGGACGCATCGCGCCATGCCATTTCCGCCGCCGTTTCCATATCGCCGGGGCAAATATAGCCGAACAGATCGCCCCTGATCTGTGCGCCGATCCACTCCCTGTACGGGTTGCGGTACAACGCCGACTCCGGCGGGAAAACGGATTGTGCAAGGTTGATATACGCCACGCGCTCCGCCGTGCACAGGTGTAAAAGCGGCAGGTTCATCAGCCAGTTTTCCGCCGCGTCATCGGGTGTGAAATCGCGCCCGTACTGCTCGATGAGCTTTAACGCGATGAGCGTGTAGTTCGTGTCATCGTCCTCCGGCATATAAGAGACGTTGTTGATCCACCCGGTCTTCTCCGCGCCGTAGGCGTGTCCGTCGTCACGCACGTTGTATTTTTCGCGCAGAATAGGCCCGATATCGGACGAAATGTAGTTTTGCAGCGGCAGGTTGCCGGTCTCTTTCAAAAGCCCGTTGATGCGTGCACGCCGCCAGCCCTCTACCGGCTGACCCAACAGGCAACCCGCACAGCGGCCGAGCCACGCGCCGTAGATTTTGTCGCAATCCGCTTCGGCTTTCTCTTTCGGTTCACCGACAGATGCCGCCTTGATGCCCGGAAGGTCGGACGGCTCGTCTTTGTCCTGCGGGTTTTCAAGCGCACAAAGCTGCTCTAAAAGCTCTGCGCCTGCGGCGGTACGCGCCGCGCCGCGCGGCATTTCCTTTACCTGCTCGGCACGCTCTTTAAAGCGTTCCGCTTCCAAAATGCCCTCGTCAATCCTCTGCTCGATCTCAATGGGCAAATCGTCACAAAAATCAAACCACAACTGTTCTCTGAGCATAAGCTGTCTCCTCTCCGGCGCATTTGCATCTGCATAAATATACGACACGCAATCGCTTTGCGCGTAATGGCTGAAATGGTTATTTCACGCACATATCGTGCGCGATATTTCTATTTTTAATTATACCGCATAATTTCTCAAAAGGCAAATACAAAACGCCGTGCAAAAACACAGCGTTTTGTACAATCAATCTTTCATTAACGTGACCATAACGGCCTTTTGTGCATGCAAACGGTTCTCCGCTTCGTCGAAGATTGGGCCTGCGTTCGCCTCGAACACCTCTTCGGTAATCTCCTCGCCGCGGTGTGCCGGCAGACAGTGCTGTACAATGGCATCGCTCTTTGCAACGCCCATAATCTTCTCATCGATGCAATAGCCTGCAAACGCCTTTTCGCGTGCTGCGCGCTCTTCTTCCTGACCCATAGATGTCCACACGTCGGTGATAACGACATCTGCGTCCTTTGCGGCAACCATCGGGTCATCGGTCAGCGTGAAGCAGTCATAGCCGGCTGCAAAATCGAGAATCTCCTGCGGCGGGCGGTAGCCCTCCGGGCAAGCCACGGCAACTTCCATGCCAACCTTCAGGCCGCCGACGATGAGGGAGTTCATCATGTTGTTGCCGTCGCCGATGAAGCACATCTTCAGGCCGTCGAACGAGCCCTTATATTCGCGGATCGTCATGAGGTCGGCTAAGATCTGGCACGGGTGGCAGAAATCCGTCAAACCGTTGATGACCGGCACGGAGCCGTACTTTGCGAGGTCTTCGACCTCCTTCTGCTCGAAGGTGCGGATCATGATGCCGTCCACATAGCGGGAAAGCACGCGTGCGGTGTCCTGCACCGGCTCGCCGCGACCGATCTGCGAGCCTTCGCCCGCGAGCACAACGGCATAGCCGCCGAGCTGATTGATGCCCACTTCAAACGAAACGCGCGTTCTGGTGGAAGACTTCTCAAAAATCATGGCAAGGCACTTGCCCTTTAAGTGGTGGTGCTCGATGCCGTGCTTTGTCTCATACTTGAGCTGGTCGGCAAGGTTCAGAATGTCGATGATCTCCTCTTTGGAGAGATCGAGCAGTTTTAATAAATGTTTCATGGGAATTTCCTCCGTTTATTTAATCTGTTCTGCAAAAATCGCGAGACCGGCATCGATCTCTTCTTTTGTGATGGTGAGCGGCGGCAGAAAGCGCACAAGGTCCTTCGCCGTCAAAATGAGCAGACCCGCTTTCGCGCAAGCATTCAGCACATCATGGGCGTCCTTGTCCTTCACTTTCACGCCGATCATCATGCCGCGGCCGCGCACAAACTCGACGTTCGGCATTTTAAGCAGCCGCTCTTTGAAATATTCACCTTTTTCCTGCACTTCTTTTAAGAATTCCGGCTCGGATACGCGGGAGACAACCTCCACCGCACCGGCGCACACCACGGGGTTTGCACCGAACGTGGAGCCGTTCATGCCGGGGGCAAAGCTGTCCTTTACTTTCTCGCCTGCGATACATACGCCGATCGGCAAGCCGCCGCCAAGCCCCTTTGCCGCCGTTACAACGTCCGGCAGAATGCCCGCGCGCTGATAGCTGAAGAAGTAGCCCGTGCGGCCGATGCCCGTCTGCACTTCGTCAAGCATCATCAGCACGTCATGCTCCGTGCACAGTGCACGCACGGCCTTTAAATAGTCTTCCTCCATCGGCACCACACCGCCTTCGCCCTGCACGCTCTCCAGCAGCACGGCGCAGACCTCGGGGTCAGAGAGCTTCGCTTTCAGGTCTTCCACATCGTTGCCCTTGGCGTACACAAAGCCCTCGGTCAGCGGGGTAAAAAGCTGATGAAAGCCGTCCTGGCCCGTTGCCGCCAATGTGGTGAGCGTTCTGCCGTGAAAAGAATTTTCCAGCGTGACGATCTTATACGCGTGCTTCTTTTCGCCGTATTTACGAGCAATTTTAATGGCGCACTCGTTCGCTTCCGCGCCGCTGTTGCAGAAGAACGAACGGCAAAGGCCGCTGTTTTTTGCAAGCAGCTCCGCAAGCTGTGTGTTTTTATCACAGTAATAATAGTTCGACATGTGCTGAATTTTGCCCGCCTGTTCGGTGACGGCCTTCACCCAGCCCTCGTCGCAATAGCCCAGCGCATTTACGCCGATGCCGGAAGTGAAATCGTAGTAATGCTTGCCCTCCACGTCCCAAGCCTCGGCGTTTTTGCCGTGGCTGAGCGCCACGTCCACACGGCCGTAGGAATGGAGGATATACTCCTGTTCCTGCTTTTTAATTGCTTCAAAACTCATATTCAAAATTCCTTTTGTTTCCACAATATCGTCTGTACCCTGTTGAAAACATATCCGTACTTGTCTTCCACACCGATACTATCGCCGACGAACTCCAGTGCTTCTCCCATTCGCCGTTTTCGTTCACGGGTACGGGCGCGGTTTTTCCCTCTTAATAGAACATCGTGCCGATGCCTTCATCGGTGAAGAGCTCGACCAGAATGGAGTGCGGCGTTCTGCCGTCGATGATATGCGCGCGCTCTACGCCGCGGCGCACAGCCTCCACGCAGCAATCAATCTTCGGAATCATGCCGCCGCTGATGATGCCGTCGCGCTTCAGCTTCGGCACGTCGCTGACGTTTACGACCGGGATAAGCGTGTTTTCGTCGTCCTTATCCCGCAGCAGACCGACAATGTCGGTCATCAAAATGAGCTTGCGCGCGCCGAGCTCCGCCGCAATGCGCGCCGCAGCCACATCGGCGTTGATGTTGTACACCTCACCGTGGTAGCCTGCCGCCACCGTGGAGATAACGGGTGTGTAGCCGGAAGCAATGACATCTTCAACGATCTTCGTGCTCACTTCGCGGATCTCGCCCACAAAGCCGAGGTCTTCGGCTGCAGGCAGCTTATCCGCCTTCAGCATGGAACCGTCAAGGCCGCACAGGCCGACCGCCTTGCCGCCGGTGTTTTCCAAAAGCTGTACGAGGTCTTTATTGACTTTGCCTGCCAGCACCTGCTGCACAATGTCCATCGTCTCCGCGTCGGTGTAGCGCATACCGCCGACAAAGCGGCTTTCCTTGCCGATCTTTTTCAGCATGCCGCTGATCTCCGGGCCGCCGCCGTGCACCAGCACGACATTCACGCCGACGAGCTGCATCAGCACAATATCGTTCATCACGGCTTCTTTCAGCTCCGGGTTAATCATAGCATTGCCGCCGTATTTGACGACGATGGTCTCGCCCGCCCACTTTTTGATATACGGCATCGCCTGCACGAGCACATGGGCGCGGTCGCTGTTCGAGATGCCGATCTTCTTTTCTTCACTCATGTTCTGTAATCTCCGTTGATTTTCACATAGTCATAGGTGAGGTCGCAGCCGAAGGCTTCCGCCTCCGCGTCGCCGCTGTTGAGCTCCACCAAAATGGTAATTTCCTTTTCATGCAGCACCTTTGCGGCTTCTTCCTCGCTGAAGTTGATGCCCGCACCGTTCACGCAGACATCTACCTGCCCGTACGCGCTCTTAAAGGACACGTCCACCTTGTTGATGTCGATATCCGCGCCGGCATAACCGATGGCACACAGTACGCGGCCCCAGTTGGCGTCTTCGCCGAACATGGCAGCCTTGAGCAGAGAGGAGCAGATGACGGACTTTGCAACCGTCTTCGCCGTCTCCCAGTCCTTCGCGCCGGTCGTCTTGCAGATGAGCAGCTTCGTTGCGCCCTCGCCGTCGCCCGCCATCATCATGGAAAGCTTTCTGCAAACCGCCGTCAGCGCCTCAAGAAACGTCTTGTACGCTTCGTTTTCTTCGGTGATCTCCTCGTTTTCCGCCTCGCCGTTCGCCATAATGGCAAGCGTGTCGTTCGTGGAGGTATCGCCGTCCACGCTGATCATGTTGAATGTGGTGTCTGCCGCCGCCTTAATGGCCTTTTGCAGCATCGGCACGGAAATGGCGCAGTCCGTCGTGACAAAGCACAGCATCGTCGCCATGTTCGGGTGGATCATGCCGGAGCCCTTAGAGATGCCGCCGATGCGCACTTCTTTGCCACCGAGCGTAATCTTTACGGCGCACTCTTTTTCGATGGTGTCGGTCGTCATGATGGCCTTTGCCGCCATGTTAGAACCGTTTTCGTTCAGCAGTGCCGCCAACGCCGGAGCTGCATTCTCAATCGGCGCGATCGGCAAAATCTGCCCGATCACGCCCGTAGACGCAACGATAACATCGTGCGGGTCGATGCCGAGCGCTTCGCCCGCAATCTCACACATGCGCCACGCTTTCTTTTCGCCGTCTGCGTTGCAGGTGTTGGCGTTGCCGCTGTTGCAGATGACCGCCTGTGCGCGGCCGTCCGCGATATTTTTGCGTGTGACAAGAATCGGCGCACCCTTTACAAGGTTCTGCGTGTAAACGCCTGCCGCTGCACACGGTGTTTTGCTGAAAATCATAGCCAGATCGGCTTTGGACTTATTTTTGCGGATGCCGCAGTGAATGCCGCCGGCTAAAAAGCCTTTGGCCGCAGTGACGCCGCCTTCGATAAACTGCATACTGAATTGCTCCTTATATAAAAATCGTTTTCCCCTTGATTCCGTACTCTTTTAAAATGCCGGCGGAACGAGCTTTAAGCCGCAGGTTTCGTCCAGACCGAACAGAATGTTCATGTTCTGAATGGCCTGCCCTGCCGCGCCCTTCACCATGTTATCGATAGCGCTGATGGCGATGAACGTGCCGGTGCGCGGGTCCGTAAAGATGGACACGTCGCAGAAATTCGTGTACTTGATGTTGTGAATATCGGCGCTCTTGCCCTTTGGCAGCAAACGCACAAACGGCTCTTTGCCGTATCTTTCCTCATACGCCGCGCGAAGCATTTCCTCCGTAACGCCCGGCTTGAGCTTTGCATAGCATGTCGCTAAAATGCCGCGGTTCACCGGCAGCAGATGCGGCACGAACGTGATGTGCATTTTCTCACCCGAAATTTCGGAAAGCGTCTGCTCGATTTCCGGCGTATGGCGGTGGCACGCGACTTTATACGCGGACATACCCTCATTCAGCTCCGGGTAGTGGCTGTTCTGCGCCGGCTTTCTGCCCGCGCCGGTCACGCCAGACGCGCAGTTTACGATGATACCGGTCGTCTCGATATAGCCCTTTTCCAGCGCCGGCACGAGTGCAAGCGGCACCGCCGTGGTGTAGCAACCCGGGTTTGCAACAAGCTTCGTCTTCTTAATTTCCTCGCGGAACAGCTCCGGCAGACCGTACACGGCTTTTTCGTGCAGCGCCTTATCCGTAAATGTGCCGCCGTACCACTCGGTGTATTCTTCCTCGCTCTTTAAGCGGAAGTCCGCACCGAGGTCGATGAACGCCTTGCCTTTTTTGTCACACTCCGCAGCAAGCTCCTGCGAAAGGCCGTGCGGCAGAGCGGCAAAGATGACATCGCTTTTTTCCACAACCGCTTCCTGCGTGGTGCAGATGAGGTCGCACATTTCGCGGTATGCCGGGTAAACGTCCGACAAAGCCTGTCCCTCAAAGCTTACAGAACTTATAGCCGCAAGCTCCGCTGCGGGATGCCCCGCAATCAGGCGGCAGATCTCCGCGCCCGCATAACCGGTGGCGCCCACGACGCCGACCTTAATCTTTTCCATTTTGATACCCCCAACAAAGGTAAAATTGAATTTATAGCCCGTTTACGATCGTGCGCACTTCTTTTGCCGCCGCGCGGACATTCTCCGGGCACGGCGCACCCTTGACCTTGCGGTCGCGCACGCATTTTTCAAGGTTGATGGCCTCGTACACGCCCTCGTCGAACGCATTACAGACCTTTTTGTATTCGTCGATCGGCAGCGTCTCCAGTGTCAGGCCGCGCTCGATGCACAAGGCGACAAGCTCGCCCGTAATCTTATACGCATCGCGGAACGGCAGGCCCTTTGAAGCCACCAGATAATCCGCGCAATCCGTTGCATTGATGAAGCCCTTTGCCGCTGCGGCGCGCATATTCTCTTTTAAAACGCGCATTGTTTTCAGCATCGGGATAAACGGCGTCAGGCACAGGCGCAGGGTATCCACCGCGTCAAACACGGCTTCCTTGTCCTCCTGCATGTCCTTGTTGTACGCGAGTGGCAGACCCTTCATCATGGTCAAAAGCGCCATCAGGTCGCCGAACACGCGGCCGCTCTTGCCGCGGATAAGCTCCGTAATATCCGGATTCTTCTTTTGCGGCATGATGCTGGAGCCGGTGGAAAACGCGTCGTCCAGCTCGATGAATTTAAACTCCCACGAGCACCAAAGAATGATCTCCTCGGAAAATCTCGAAAGATGCACCATCGCAAGCGAAATCGCCGCGGCGATTTCCGCGCAGAAATCGCGGTCGGCAACGCCGTCGAGGCTGTTGCGGCTCACGCCGGAGAAGCCGAGCAGCTTCGCCGTCAAATCACGGTCGAGCGGGTACGTCGTTC
>ENA-OUQC01001782-OUQC01001782.1-human-gut-metagenome-genome-assembly--contig:-NODE-1782-length-10449-cov-3.109198_pt1 | contig 10449 bp, 8 predicted proteins | sample MGYA00237942_ERZ548815 | MGnify/ENA primary metagenome ERZ548815 (study PRJEB26490, sample SAMN05194722) | human gut metagenome | biome: terrestrial biome; feature: human-associated habitat; material... | reverse complement strand
GATGACTGAGGCTATAGCCAATGTGCAGACCATTTATTATATGACCAATGACAGGGACAGCTCTCTGGTGGGCTTGAACTATCTGGAGACGGATACCATGAGAATGTATATGGGTGCCCAGCGGAAGCTGGACAAGATATGGACCAATAAGTTCACCAGCACCCTGTATCCTATCACGCAGATACCGCCGGCACAGTATAAGTTGCCTAACTTTGCCTGGTTCGAGGATATCCGTCCAAAGGACAAGAATGATATCTTTGTATGGAAAGGCAAGGGCAAGGGCTCGGAACTCAAGGCTATCAAGCGTCATGAGGCGCCGCTGCAGACCTTGAAGAAGTCTGATGCCGTAACGCAGCAACCTAAGGAACCGGCTGGTGGCGACAAGGAAAAACCTAAAGAGAAATAAAGAAAAGAATATATTTAAAGAGTATATATATTAAGGTGTAATCATGAGTGATGTAATTCAACTTTTACCCGATTCGGTAGCCAATCAGATTGCGGCAGGTGAGGTGATACAGCGCCCTGCCTCTGTTATCAAGGAGTTGGTTGAGAATGCCGTTGATGCCGGAGCGATGAACATTCAAGTCGTGGTGGTGGATGCTGGACGTACCCCTATTCAGGTGATAGATGATGGTAAGGGAATGTCGGAGACGGATGCCCGCTTGGCTTTCGAGCGCCATTCCACTTCCAAGATTCGCAAGGCTGATGATTTGTTCAATCTTCATACGATGGGTTTCCGTGGTGAGGCTTTGGCTTCCATCGCTGCCGTAGCTCAGGTAGAACTCAAGTCCCGTCAGGCTTCTGATGAAATAGGAACCCTGATTCGGATTTCCGGCTCACGTTTCGAGAAGCAGGAGCCATGCTCCTGTCCGGTGGGAAGTAACTTCGCCATCAATAATATATTCTATAATGTACCCGCACGAAGGAAGTTTCTGAAGTCGAATTCTACCGAGCTGAATAATATCCTTACTGCTTTCGAGCGTATTGCCTTGGTGAATCCGCAAATCAACTTCTCGCTGCGCAGCAATGAGACCGAGGTTTTCAATCTCCGTGCTGCCAATCTGCGCCAGCGCATCCTGGATGTCTTCGGCAAGCGATTCAATCATGAATTGCTGCCGGTGAATGTCGAGACTACCATGTGCAAGATTTCCGGTTTCGTCGGTAAACCGGAGGCTGCCCGCAAGAAGGGTGTTCACCAGTTCTTCTTCGTCAATGGCAGATATATGAAGCATCCTTACTTCAATAAGGCGGTGATGTCTGCCTTCGACCGTTTGATTCCGCAGGGAGAACAGGTTCCTTATTTCCTCTACTTCGAAGTAGACCCTAAGGATATTGATGTCAACATCCATCCTACGAAGACCGAAATCAAGTTTGAGAACGAGAGCGAGATATGGCGCATTCTCTCTGCTGCAGTCCATGCATCGCTCGGCAAGTTCTCCGCTGTCCCCTCGATAGACTTCACCTCCGACCCGCTGCCAGCCGCCATAGTGCATGACGGCGACTACATCGCCGCGCCGCAAGTCCCTGTAGAACCGCAGTACAATCCGTTCAAGCCGGCGCATACTTCCTGCAAGTCCGGGTCGCCGTGGTCGCCGCACGGACAGCAGCGCAGGACAACTGTTGACCGCTCATGGCAACGCCTTTATGCTGATTTCATGAACGATGTAAAGGATTCTGACCGCAACCGGGGCTTGGCATCTGCTGGCGACGATTCTGTCGAAGCTGTGTTTGCTGCCAAAGAAACGTCTGATGCCGCTGCTCCGCAGTGCATACAGTATGCGCTCAAATACATCGTCACGCCGTCGCCCGAGGGCTTGCTGGTAATAGACCAACACCGCGCACACGTCAAGGTGCTGTATGAGGAATACCTCTCCAAGGCACACGGCTCAGCCGGCGTGGGGCAGCAGGTGCTGTTCCCCGAGATGCTCCGCCTCGACCCCTCGCAGCAGCTTGTCCTCGAAGGAGTGGAGGACGAGCTGTCGCGCATAGGCTTCAAGCTGTCCAACGCTGGCGGCAATGACTGGCGTATCGAGGCTGTCCCCTCCGAACTCATGCACGCAGACCCTCGCGACGTGATATTGCGCATACTTGATTCCGTGAGCGACGACTCTGTCAACTATGGCAACGAGGGCACGCCCACCGACACCATGCTCCAGCGCGTCGCACTGGTGACGGCTCGCTCCACGGCGATAACCGGGGGCAAAAAGCTGTCGCCGGCAGAGATGCAGCACTTGGTGAGCCGCCTGTTCGCATTGCCCGACACGCGCTTCACTCCAAACGGCAACCCCATAGTCGCCGTCATTGACGACCGTTACATTGATACTCTCTTTACTTCCTGATATGCTTATGGTCAAGATGAAAAAGACTTTGTTTTTAGCAGTATTCGTCCTCGTGTCCCTCGTCAGCTGCACCACTTCGCGCTCTACGGTTTCTGCTACAGCCGACCTGTCGAAATACCAGTATGCGTCAATAGTAGACGTGGTTTCAGACCAATCGTCAGCATCTATGGTCGAGGCAGAGGTGAAAATATTTGATGCGCTTGACCAATCCCGGCTTCAGCTCGTGGGGGCGCACCGCATCGATGAGTTGAGCGATGAGCAAAAGGACGCGCTTCTGCTTGTGCGGTTCGGCGTAACGCAGACCGAAGAGGAGGCAGTCGTGTCTGCCAATTTCATCGATTACATGACAGGCCGCCCCGTCGCCTCATGCCGAGGCGCATTCGGACTCGCCTTGGACTACGAGGGCAATAGCGTGGGATATGCACCTGTTTCGGTTTCGCGAGATTGCGCAGCCGTATTCGCCGGATAATGATTGTAATTATTTGATTTGTAATGACTTGGTTGCGAGTGCGGTACACCGTGTCCCTACTGCATCGCTGTTATATGTCGCTTTTACACAGATAGATAACCGTTCTATTCGAAATTTGTTGTAAATTTGCAGTGAATTTAGAATAGGATATTATGGCCTCTTACATCAGCAGGGATCTTTACTTGCACAAACTCATAAACCGCCGTGACAACGGCGAAGTGAAAATCGTGACTGGCGCTCGTCGCTGTGGCAAGTCATGGTTGCTGAAAAAGATATATCGAGACTACCTGCTGGCACAAGGGGTGAATCGTGACAACATATTGATAGTGTCGTTTGATACCGATGATGACCCGGACGGAGGAGACCTCACGGACCCGGTTACGCTGAAGAAGCACCTTTATTCCCGTATCACAGATGAGGAGAACTATTATATCATCCTCGATGAGATACAAATGGTGGAAGGGTTTGAGCGTATAGTCAATGGGCTGAACGCCCGCGATAATGTGGATGTCTACATTACTGGCAGCAATTCCCGATTTCTGTCGAGCGACATAAACACTGTATTTCGTGGTCGTGGCGATGAGATACGTGTATATCCGTTGTCATTCAGTGAGTTTTGCATGGGACGGGGAGAGAGCGTAGCGGAATTGTGGAAGGAGTATTACACATACGGAGGCATGCCCGCCCTGCGCAATCAGCGCACTGCCGAGCAGAAAGTTTCATACCTTCAGCGCCTTTGGCAGAAGACATACATTGACGATGTGGTGGAGCGAGGCGGCGTTAGAAATCGCAACGCACTTGAATGTCTTGTTGACTCGCTCTGCTCATCAATAGGCTCACTCACAAATCCCAACAAGATCCGTAACACGCTTGCCAGTGTCCAGCATGTCAAAATAGAGGATGAAACTCTCGCTTCGTATATGCAGTTGCTTGAGAACTCGTTCCTGTTTGAGGGCGCACGACGCTACAATGTAAAGGGCAAGCGGTATTACGAATCGGTCAAGAAATATTATGCTGTGGATGTCGGGCTGCGTAACGCGAGGCTGAATTTTCGTCAGCAGGAAATCACTCATATAATGGAGAATGTGATTTATAATGAGCTGAGAATAAGAGGGTATGTGGTGGATGTCGGCGTGGTGGAAAAACGAGGCATGGCTGACGGCAAGTCAACATACAGTCAATATGAGATTGATTTCGTAGCCAGCAATGGCGTAGACAAGTATTACATCCAGTCTGCCTACGCGCTGCCCAACGAGGAAAAACGAGAGCAGGAACTGGCATCTCTAAAGATGATAGATGATGCTTTCCGTAAAATAATCATCGTCGGTGATGACATTGCCTCTTATACTGACGAAAATGGATTTCTGGTCATGGGGCTGTTCCAGTTTTTGCGGAACTCGGACATAATGTCTTAACGAGACGAAAACGTTCCCGGTTGGTGAATAAACAGCGCAGCCAAGTATGGATGCTGCGTGCTATGTCTGTATTTAAGTTTCTGTAATTCAGCAGTATGCGTGTTTGCTGTCCTTCAAACAAGCCTGCTGTGCCGCTGCCATGTTACTGTTTTGTTGCTGCGGTATGTGGTTGTAATACAAGTGGATATGTGTTCTATTCTAAATTCACTGTAAATTTGCAGTGAATTTAGAATAGACGATGGCGATGCCGCTCTCTAACGCGAATAATTCGCATGGGGTGTTTGTCTCAATTCGGACAAATTTATTATCTTTGCATATCCAAACCAATGAAATGAAATATGAGAATTAAAGAAGCTGTTGGCATCCCCTTGCTCTGCTTGTTCGGTAAGAGTGTCGTTTTATGGCTGTTCAATCGGCTTGTTATGCAGGCGATTGATGGTGACCAAACAATATGGTATATTGCCTTTATCGCATTAAGCCTGATAGTCTGCGCGGCCTTTATTCTTATGGCCAAAAACAAATCTGCGTATATCAACAGTGTTGTAGGGCAGGTTTCAGCATACTACGTGGGGGCAATCCAAGCTGTTTTCGCAATCAATATCCTTGTTTTTTGCATTTGTGATTTCAGCATATTCTCGTTTATAGGGAATTACGCCACGCTGATTGTTGAGATTGTCACAGCTGCTATGATTGTTGCCTATATCCTCGGTTCCAAAGCCTGGCTTCCGATAAAAATATTGGGGTCACCAATAGTTGTGTTTGATTTAATAGCGAGTGTGCTGTTATTGAAAGCTCGGTTGGCATACGAGAACGCGAATGATTACTCGTTGTTCGATAGTTTTTCTACAGCATTTGATGTATGTGACTATGCGTCGCTTGGACTGAATGTCATCTGCTTGATTCTGGCCATAGTGTGGATGTCGTCCAAGAATATTTCGTCTGAGAACAGACAATCCATAAACATGATATAACCGTTTGCACATGAAAAAGTACATTATCGCGGTATGCGCTCTGGTACCGGCATTGGGCGCATTCGCAGACTATGACTATGACTATGGCTATTCGAGCCATGACAGTGGAATGTCGGGCTTCACCCTGTTTGTCCTGTTTGTGATGATTGCGTATATCGTCTTGTCGATAGTGGTTCTTATCCGTTGGTGGAGAATGACCGCAGATGTCGAGCGAATACGCCAGCAGGTCACTCACGCCAATCCGAGAATCACATATCTCGTACTTACTGGGGACAAAGAGGCGGCTCAAAAAGCTGCTGTCACAACGCTGGTTGAGCTGCTTTGCCCCATATATGAGGACGGGTATAATTACAGCAAGGCTGAGGCGATGAACAAAATCATCAATGAACGTTTGCCGAAATTCGCGAAGCTGGGACTTTCAGTTCCTGACTATCTGACTTCCGGCGAAAAGTTCATCGACCATGTCAATGCCCTCACGGGCAACAATGTCGCCTACAAGGAGGCAATGCCCCAGTAAATGCTGGGCGGAGGTTGGAACATTCGGGCGATTAGGTGGTCTGTAAGGCGGAATTTTGCGCTGTGGATTGTTGTGGTTAAACCGAAAGGCATTAACTTTGTCACAGAAATCAGAATAACCAAAATAGCTACGTTATGAAAAAATCATTACTTCTCACAGCAGCTGTGGCAGCAGCCACGCTCTCAATGGGTGCACAGACAGTGGTCAACAACCCTGCCAACTCCGGATACTTCGGCATCCGTGCATCCGGTACGCTCACCTGCCCCTCAAAGGTAGAGTTCAGCTCCTATAAGGAGGAAATGTTCAAGAACGGCGGAGGCTTCTCTGCAGGTCTGTTCTATCAGGCGCCCATCGTGGCCAACTTCTATGTTGAGCCGGGCGTGTCGTTCTACTACAACGCAACTGGTCTGAAGGACTACGAAATTGCCAGTTACTCGGCTTTTGAACATGCTTCTATGCGTGAGTCTGGCATGCTCGTTCCCGTGATGCTCGGCTATCACTTCGACTTCACTGACGACGTGAACCTGCAGGTATTCGTCGGTCCGGAACTTCGTGTGGGCTTCAGCAACGACATGTATGTCACCACCAAGGAGGTTCTCGGCAAATCATTTCACTCTGCTCCGAGCATGTACAGCGACAACGCTCTGTTCAAGATGAACCGTGTGAACTGCAACCTGCGTTTCGGCGCTGGTTTCAACCTGGCTCGCAACTACTACATCGGCATCAGCGGTGCTGTCGGCCTGACCAATGCTTCAGCCATTGACAACGTGACTTTCCACCAGAACAGCGTGGACTTCACCATCGGCTACAACTTCCGTTGATACATAGCGGCTCTGAGCCGCATACAGACACAGAACAGGGGAGAGGCACCGGCGACAGCTGCCCCTCCCTTTTCTTGTTCCTGAATTTACGGGTTATGCGGAGGTAAAAGGATTAAACCCCAGCTTAACAGCTTAAAGGCAGGTGTCACCAACCATTGGAGTAGAGGGCTGCTGTTGCAGCATACGGCGGAAATGACTAACTTTGCATACGGTCTTGCCGTGGTGCGGCTGTTCCACGGCAGGGTCGCAACCCTCAACATGACTCTTGCATGAAAATCACTTTCAACATTAATTACAGCACCCGCTGGGGAGAAACGCAGCACATCTGCGGCGAGCTGCCCGCGTTGGGCGGCGGCGATGACCGCCTTGCCCCGGCGATGAAGATGGTCGGTCCTGCTATGTGGCAGCTGACCGTATATGCCGACGAGGTGCCTGAAACTTCCTCCTACCGATACATTGTGAAGCCTGAGCAGGGAGCGTGGCGGCTCGAGTGGGGCGACGCCCACAAGTTGTGCCGCTGCCCCGGGGCTAAGGAATACCGCCTGTGTGACTGCTGGCAGGACCAGCCGCTCGACAAGCCGTACTATTCGTCGGCTTTCGTGGACGGCATATTGCGCCGCAGCTGCAAGGACCAGCCGCTGCGCCCTCTTCCAGGTATGCTGACGGTGCGCGTTTCTGCGCCGATGGTTGCCCCTGGAGAGAGACTCGCCATGGCTGGAAGCATACCGGCTCTCGGCAACTGGGATCCGCGTCAGGCGTTGCAGCTCAACGATGCGAATTACCCGGTGTGGGAGGCGCAGATACCGCTGTCGGCGTTGCGTTCGCCGTTTGAATACAAGTTCCTCATCACGCGCCGCGATAATCCTGACGAGGCGGCGTGGGAGGTCATCGGCAACCGCGCATTCGGCATATCTGTCGAGGGGTGCGCCGGATGTTGCATGGTGCTTGACGGACTGCGGTTTGCCACTCCGCGCAGCGACTGGCGCGGTGCAGGCACTGCCATACCTGTGTTCTCGCTGCGCTCCGAAGCAGATTTCGGGGCAGGGGATTTCGCCGACATTCGCCTGATGGTGGACTGGTGCGTCCGCACCGGGCAGAAGGTGCTTCAGCTGCTGCCTGTCAATGACACTACGATGACTCGCACGTGGGTTGACTCATATCCCTATAAGGCCAACTCCACGTTTGCCCTCCACCCGATGTACCTGCGTCTCGAGGAGGTAGGCACTCCTGACGACGAGAAGTCGCGCCGCCGCCACGAGGCATTGCGCCGCGAACTGAACGCACTCCCGGCGGTGGACTATGAGCGCGTCTGCAACGCCAAGGAGGAATATATGCGTGACATCTACCGCCGCCAGGGAGCTGACACCATGGCGAGCAAGGAATACCGCCGTTTTGAGGCAGCCAACCGCGACTGGCTCACGCCGTATGCCGTTTGGTGCACATTGCGCGACATTAACGGCACGGCTGACAACAACCAGTGGGGCGATATGGCGCAGTATGACGCGGAGGCTGTGTCGCGGTTTGCCGCTGCCCACGCAGCCGAGGCCGGCTATTACTGCTTTGTGCAGTTCCACCTCGACCGTCAGCTTCGTGCTGTGCGTGACTATGCCCACCAGAACGGCGTGGTGCTGAAAGGTGACATCCCTATCGGCATCAGCCGGTTCAGCGTAGATGCGTGGATGCACCCTGAGCTGTTCAACATGGACGTGTGTGCGGGTGCGCCGCCGGATGACTTCTCCGTGATGGGGCAGAACTGGGGCTTCCCGACTTACAACTGGGAGGTTATGGCGCGTGACGGCTTCGCATGGTGGAAGGCGCGTCTGCGCAAGATGTCGGAATATTTCGACGCATACCGCATCGACCACATACTCGGTTTCTTCCGCATCTGGCAGATACCGGTGGAGGCGAAACACGGCTTGTTGGGCTACTTCAACCCCGCGTTGCCGTACACTCCGGAGGAGATGCGCCACGGCTACGACTTCTGGATAAACCCGGATGTCCAGGCTCGCCCCTACATCATGGAGTGGGTGCTGTCAGACTTTTTCGGCGATTATGCAGCCATTGCCAAGGAGCGGTATCTTGAGCCGTCAGGCGAAGGCCGCTACCGCCTGCGTCCGGAGGTGAACACACAGGCCAAGGTGAGTGCACATTTCGCCGCCCTTGAACAGACGGAGGAGAACATTCGGCTGCGTGACGGCCTGATGGGACTCATCGACGACGTGCTGTTCATCGAGGACCCGGCGGAGCGCGGCAAGTATCATCCGCGCATATCGGCGCAGTTCACATACCAGTACCGCGCTCTGAACGACTACGAGCGTCAGTGCTTCGACCGCCTGTACAACGACTTCTTCTACCGCCGCCACGACGAGTTCTGGCGCGGCAAGGCGATGTGGAAGCTGCCGCCGCTGATAGAGTCAACCCGGATGCTGTCGTGTGCCGAGGATCTGGGCATGATACCCGGCTGTGTGCCTGACGTGATGCGCTCGCTGGAGATACTCTCGCTGGAGATACAGCGTATGCCTAAGGACACGAGCGTGGAGTTCGCCGATACCTGGGCATACCCGTACCACAGCGTATGCACCACATCCACCCATGACATGTCGGGCATCCGGGCATGGTGGGAGGAGGACCGCGCCCGCTCGCAGCGGTTCTACAATGCCGTGCTGCACCAGCAGGGCGAAGCACCTTATTTCGCCGAGCCGTGGGTGTGCCGCAGCGTAGCCGACATGCACCTTGCCAGCCCGGCTATGCTCTGTATACTTCCGCTTCAGGACTGGCTCGCCGCTGACGGCGACCTGCGCCGCGAGAACCCGGCGGACGAGCAGATAAACGTGCCTGCCAATCCGAAGCATTACTGGCGTTACCGTATGCACCTGACCATAGAGCGGCTGCTAGGCGCATCGCGTTTCAATGACGAACTCGCCGCACGCATCGCCGCCAGCGGCAGATGAACGGTGCAAGGCCAATATACGAACAAACATAACAACAGAAATACAATGAGTTACTTCACCGAGCGGCGCAGTGTACGCCGTTTTCAGGACAAACACATAGACTCGCAGTTGCTGCGCTCGATAGTGGCACAGGCCGTCAAAGCTCCCACCACCGGCAATATGCAGCTGTACAGCATCATAGCCTCGCGAAAGGGGGAGAGCCGCAAGCCTCTTGAGGCTCTGCATTTCAATCAGCCGGCTGCTACTGGAGCAGACGTGCTGCTGACGGTATGCGCCGACTTCGGCCGCTTCACGCGCTGGTGCGAGGTGAGCGATGCCGTTCCGGGCTACGACAATTTTCTGTCATTGACTTCGGCTATGGCTGACGCGCTGATAGTGGCGCAGCAGATAGTCACTGTGGCGGAGATGAACGGCCTGGGGACGTGCTACCTCGGCACAGTCACTTACAATGCAGCCGAGATAGCCGAGGCATTGCACCTGCCGCGCCTCACCATGCCTGTGGCGTGCGTCGCCGTGGGATACCCCGACGGCGATGGCGAGGAGACGGAGCGTCTTGACGTGGGCGCAGTGCTATACGAGGAGCGTTATCCCGAACTGGCAGACGACGACATACGCCGCATGTACCGCCCGAAGGACGACTATCCAGCCAACCGCAAGTTTGTCGAGGAGAACGGCAAACAGACGCTGGCACAGGTGTTTACAGACGTGCGCTACACCCGTGAGATGAACGAGCAGATGTCGCGCCGGCTCATGGATTTCCTGCGAGTGCAAGGGTTCATGGACTGACGCTCTGCCGGTATAAAAAAACATAAAACGGACATCCCCGGGGTGTCCGTTATGTGTTTATGCCGCTGATGCTTGCGGTTAAAGCGGATTTTTTGTAATTTCGCGTGCCGAATTGCTGCCGGTCGCCCGAGAGGCGGCGGGTGTGACGGCATACCAATACCGAAATAACCAACAAAATAC
>ENA-OUQC01001781-OUQC01001781.1-human-gut-metagenome-genome-assembly--contig:-NODE-1781-length-10450-cov-3.315633_pt1 | contig 10450 bp, 6 predicted proteins | sample MGYA00237942_ERZ548815 | MGnify/ENA primary metagenome ERZ548815 (study PRJEB26490, sample SAMN05194722) | human gut metagenome | biome: terrestrial biome; feature: human-associated habitat; material... | reverse complement strand
CGCGGAGGCGCTTGTTTCCGTCTCGGACAGCAGCGTGAAGATGCCGGAGAAATCCGACAGACCGGCGTAGGGATTCTTATAATAATAAAGCTCCTGAAACAGAAGCTGGACAGAGTTGATCTTTTCGTCTAGAAGCTTCTGTGTGCTCTGCACCTGCGCCTGTGTTTTCAGGTCGATGTCGTCAAAATAGGACTGCGTATAGGCGCGCACGAGGATCGCGGCCAGCGCGGTGGTCATGACGACTAAGATCAGCGTATAGCAGAGCAGAATGCGGTAAAACAGCTTCTGCTTTACATATTTTGTATAGAAACGTTTCAGCATCGCAGACTCTCCGTAAAAAACAGACTTGGTGTCACAAAACCATTATATCTGCTGCGGGAGGAAAATACAACGGCCTGAAAAAATAGTGAATTTTTATACGAATATATAATTATTGTACTTGCGCGCCGCCGGAGCATCCCGGAAAATAAAAAATAGACACAAGCTTACCCGGAGGATACGCCATGGAACACTGCTTGGAATCGACGCTTGCGGGCCGCGCGCCCAGCTATCTGACCCCGCTCCTTTGGCTGCACGGCGAGGTGGAAACGCTCCTGCGGGAGGAGGTCGCACAGATGCACGAAAACGGCATCGGTTCGTTCGTCGTGGAATCCCGGCCGCACCCGGATTTTCTGGGGCCGGGCTGGTGGCACGACGTGGATATCCTGCTGGACGAGGCGAAAAAGCGCGGCATGGAGCTTCTGGAACGCATCGGTCTGGCAGATAAGGCGAACGAGTACCCGAACATGCTCTCCGGCGGACAGAAGCAGCGCATTGCCATCGTCCGCGCGCTGTGCATGGAGCCGGACGTGATGCTCTTCGACGAGCCGACGAGCGCGCTCGACCCCGAGATGGTCGGCGAGGTGCTCGACCTCATGCGTGACCTTGCCAGGGACGGCATGACGATGGTTGTTGTCACGCACGAGATGGGCTTCGCCCGTGAGGTCGCCGACCGTGTGGTCTTCATGTCCGAGGGTGCGATCATCGAAGAGGGCTCCCCCGCCGATATCTTCGACCACCCGCAGAGCGAGCGGCTGCAATCGTTCCTCGCCAAGGTCCTTTAATGACACTTCAAAAAGCGGCTTTGCCGCTTTCCTGATACGAAAAAAGGCGTCCGGCCATCAGCCGGACGCCTTTTACTGTTAAAAACGCCTCATGGAAATTCGCTTTTTTGAAAATCTTACATCTTCTCCGGTGCGGAGCAGCCGATGACCTTGAGGCCGTTGGCCAGCACCTGGCGCGTCGCGCTCACGAGCTTCAGGCGCGCGTCGATCACGGCCTCGTCCTCGCCCTTGATGCGGCAGGCGTTGTAGAACTTGTGGAACGCGGCGGCAAGGCGCATCAGATAGCGGTTGATGTAGCTCGGGTCGTAGTCACGCGCCGCCATGCGGATCTCCTCAGCAAAGGAGGACAACTCCTTGATGAGCGCGCGCTCGGCGTCGCTCGAGAGGATAGACAGATCCGCCGCACCGGGCTTGACGCTGTGGCCCTCTTCCTCCAGTGCCTTCAAGAGGCTGCAAATGCGCGCGTGCGCGTACTGGATATAGTAGATGGGGTTCTCGCTGTCCTCGCGCACCGCGAGGCCGAGGTCGAATTCCATCTGCGTGTCGGGCTTGGCGTTGAAGAAGTAACGGCAGGCGTCGACGGGGATCTCATCGAGCAGGTCGGACAGCGAGATGGTCTTGCCCGTGCGCTTGGACATACGCACGACCTCGCCGTCGCGCACGAGCTTAACGAGCTGCATCAGCACGATGTCGAGGCGGTTGGTCCCGTCGAGGCCCAGCGCGTCCATTGCGCCCTTCATGCGCGCCACGTGGCCGTGATGGTCCGCGCCCCAGATGTTGATGACCTTGTCGAAATGACGCACGGCGAACTTGTTGCGGTGATAGGCAATGTCGCCGGCAAAGTAGGTGTAGAAGCCGTTGGCGCGGCGCAGAACGTCGTCCTTTAAGTCGAGCTTGTCGATGTCCTCGTCCTTCTTGCCCTGCTTGCGGTACTGCTCGCGCATGATGTCGGCGGTCTTGAGCCAGAGCGCGCCTTCCTTTTCATACGTCCAGCCGAGCTTATGAAGCTCCTCGACGGTGTCTTTGACATAGCCGCTGTTGTGCAGGCTGGATTCGAAGAACCTCTCGTCGAACTTGATGCCGTAGCGCTCAAGATCGCTCTTCATTTTCGGAATGTTGCGCTCAAGGCCGAAGTGAGCCATGTCGGCGTGGCGCTCCTCGACGGGCTTATCAAGGTAGCTCTCGCCGTGAAGGTCGTAAAACGCCTTGGCAAGCTCGCGGATATCGTCGCCGTGGTAGCCGTCCTCGGGGAACTCAACGGCGTCCTCGCCGCGGATGAGCTGGATGTAGCGCGCTTCGATGCTCTTGGCGAACTTTTCGATCTGGTTGCCGAAGTCGTTGACGTAGAACTCGCGCCAGACCTTCGCGCCAGACCAGTCGAGCACCTCTGCGAGCGTATCACCGAGCACGCCGCCGCGCGCGTTGCCCATGTGCATGGGGCCCGTGGGGTTCGCGGAGACGAACTCGACCATATACTTCTTGCCGTCCAGCCAGTTGTCGCGGCCGTAATCCTGCTTCTCTTCCTCAATGGCCGTCAGGACGTCGGCGTACCACTTGTCACCGAGGCGGAAGTTCAAAAAGCCGGGGCCCGCGATCTCAACGGAGGTGAAGTAGGTGTCGCTCAGGTCCATGTGCTCGGTCAGAATTTTCGCGACCTCGCGGGGATTCTTGCGCATGGCCTTGGAAGCGGCGAGGCAGAAGGTCGTCGTATAGTCGCCGTTGGCGGTATCCTTGGGGATCTCCACGGCGGGGACGGTCTCGACACCCTCGGGCAGCAGCCCCTCCCGCACGGCCGCGCGATAAGCCGCCGCCGTCAGCTCGGCGATCTGGTTCTTTGCGCTGCGGATCATATTCATAGCAAATTCTCCTCTATCCTTTGTCGTTTGACCCAGAGGCGCGGCGGGATCGCCCAAAATCGCCCCATGGGGATACTTTTTCGAAATTATACTATATTTATCCGCAGAAAACAAGGGAAAGTGCAAGAAAACTGCTCACGCGGCCTTCTCGCCGCGCAGCACTTCCCTGACCGCGCCGCGATGACGAAAGACCGTCATCCAGCAGGAGAGCAGCGTCAGCGCGGCGCAGAGGCTGACGCAGCGCCGGTAGTCCATCAACTCGCCCAGCGCCCCCACCGCGAGCGAGAGCACGGCGCTCGCCGCCGTGATGAGCATACTTTCATAGGCGTTGATGCGGGCGCGCAGATGATCGGGCAGATACCGCTGCACCGCCGCTTGCCGGATCGTTGCACTGTTGATGCCAAGAAAGCCGCAGAAAGCGCGATTTGCGAGCATCAGCGGATACGGCAGCCACAAAAGCAGCACGTCCATCATCTCATAGACCTGATAGACGGCGAAGATGAAGGGAAAGCGTTTCTTTTCCGGCAGGCTATAGCGGTAGCGCACCACGCCGCCGAGCGAGCGCCCGGCAAACTCCGCCACGGAGAAAAAGGAGTACATCGCCGCCGTAAAGCCGGGCGCTGTGCGGAAAAAGGCGATGAGCAGCGGCGAATAGCCCACCGCCATGCCGTTGGTCACCGCCATATAATCATACATCGCGCGCAGCCCCTTTTCCCGCCTGAGATAGGCTACCGCCTCGCGGAGATCTCCCCACCAGAGGCGCAGGGAAAATCGCTCGCCGCCGCGCGGCGTTTCTGCGACCGTGATCTTATTTTCGATGAGCGCGGAGAGCAGCGACAGCGCCGACTGCACGAGCAGCAGCCGCGCCACGCCCAGCGTATCGAAGAGCACGGCGGCCACGGGCATCATCAGCACCTTGAGCACGGGATAGAGCATGGAGGAAACGGTATAGCCCTTTTCTTCCATCCCCTCCGGCAGGATGAGCGGGTAAAAGCTGCTGTAGGCCAGCTCGTCGAATGCGCTCAGGCACGCGAGCAGCAGCGAAAAGCCGAGATACACCGTGTAGGAGAACTCACAGCGCAGCAGATAAACGCCCGCGAGCGCGTAGAGCAGCGCGTTCACCGCGTCGCCGCCGACGAGGAAGGGCTTTCTTGGGTAGCGGTCCATCAGCGGCGCGATCAGAAGCGGCAGCACCGCGCCGGGCAGCAATTGGATCGCCACCACGAGTGCCGAGGCCAACGTGCTGCCCGTTTCGTCGAAGACGAGAAACGACAGCGCAAAGCCGCTGATGATGCCGCCCGCCGCGCCGAGCGAGGTCGCGAGCGTGATGCGGATAAAATCCTTTGTCCAGAGTGTTTTTGTCATAGTTCTCACCTCGCCATTATTATGGCATGGCGCGTGAATGAAAAAAAGACGGTATCTGTGGGAAACTTTCTCCCGTCAGATACCGTTCAATCGCTCTTTTTTACTTTTCCGCAGGAAAGTCCTCCAGCAGCGCGCAGGCCTCGCGGTAGCGGCGGTTCGCCTTGTACCATTCGAGCATCCACTTGAGGTGGAAGCGCGCGTAGCCCGCGCCGCGCTCGCGCCGCAGCAGGGCAAAGCAGTCTGTCAGGAGTGTTCCGTAGCGCTCGTCGCGCAGATAGTCCGGCGTTTCCACTCGATAGCGCACAAGCGCGAGCATCTGCCGCTCGGGTGCGTGCGCTTCGTCCTCGGGGAGCATCGCCTCCGCCCGCGCAAGCGCGGCGAGCGCCTCGTCCCGCCGCCCCAGCACCTCGCAGCAGACGGCGAGCTTGTGCAGTGACATCGCATCCGGTTCTTCCAGCGCGGCAAAGTAGGCATACGCCGCCGCAAAGTCGCCGCACTCGATCTTTGTTGCCGCTTCGTTGTAGCGGATCGTCGAGAGGATATCCTGATCGCTGAGCGCCAGGGCGAGCCGCTGCGCGACCGCGTAGTGCTGGCGCATCCGCTCTGCGTCGCCCGAATCGGAGCAGCAGTTGCCGAGATACACGCGGCAGCTCATCATGATGTGGGCATAGCCCTCTGCGGCGGCGGCGTCATAGGCGGCGCGCAGCGCCTCGGTCGCGGCGGCATAGCGCCCGCGCGCGTAGAGATGCGCGCCCTGCCACAGGCGGATCACCGCGGCGGGATAGAGAAGCGCCGCCTCCTCGTGCCGCCCCTCCAGCACGCGCTGGAGCGCGAGCTGGCGCTGGTCCAGAAACGGAACAAATTCCGTGTCCAGTGGATGCCGCTCCCCGTCCTTTTTGCAGGAAAAAGCGCGCAGAAGAAGGTAATCCGCCGCGCAGGGACTGCAAAGGAGCGTACTCTCCTGCGCGCGCAGGCGGGCGAACGCGGCGTCGAACGCCGAGGCGTCCCCGGAAAAGAGCGCCTCCATGCACGCTTCCGTCCTCGCGCGCAGCGCGCCGTCCTCGTCATTTGTCCACGAAAGTCCCAGCCGCGCAAGCAGCAGCGTGAGGATCTCCTCCGATGCCGCCGCTTTTCCCTGCTCGATCTTGGAAAGATACGACGTACCGCAGATCCCGCGGCAAAGCCCCTCCTGGCTCCAAGCGTGCGCAAGGCGCTCGCGGCGAATCAAAAGCCCCGCAATGCTCATCGCCCTTCCCTCCTTTTTGCCTTCAGTATAGCATATCGCGGCCAAAAGAAAAGTCCTCTTTTTCTCCGCCGCCGTCCGTGCGCGCAACAGTCCAGTTTGCTTTTTTTGCCGCAGTCCAGTGCCTTGCGCGCGACAGAGCAAAAGTGGAAAATCCATTGCTTTTTTAACCAAGAATGATATAATCATCATAGCATTATTTGGATGCTTTATATGAGAGATTTGAGAAATACCAAAAAGGAGGATCACCCACATGCCCGTTAATCTGAAAGGCCGCTCGTTCCTGACCCTGAAGGACTTCACCCCCGATGAGATCCGCTATATGCTCAACCTCGCCGCCGACCTCAAGGCAAAAAAGCGCGCCGGCATCCGCGGCAACCTGCTCGCCGGCAAGAACATCGTGCTGCTGTTCGAAAAGACCTCTACCCGCACCCGCTGCGCGTTCGAAGTCGCCGCTTACGACGAGGGCGCGAACGTCACCTTCCTCGATTCCAAGTCCTCCCAGATGGGCAAGAAGGAAACGATGGTCGACACCGCCAAGGTCCTCGGCCGCTTCTATGACGGCATTGAGTACCGCGGCTACGACCAGAAGGTCGTCGAGGGGCTCGCCGCCAACGCGGGCGTGCCCGTGTGGAACGGCCTGACGGACGTCGATCATCCCACCCAGGCGCTCGCCGACATCCTCACCCTGATGGAGAACACCAAGAAGCCCCTCAACAAGTGCAAGCTCGTTTTCTGCGGCGATACCCGCAACAACGTGGCCTACTGCCTGATGTACATCTGCGCCAAGCTCGGCATCCACTATGTCGGCTGGGGCCCGCGCGAGCTCGCGCCCGCCGCCGACGTCGTCGCCTACTGCCGCGAGGTCGGCAAGACGACCGGCGCCATCGTCGAATACGGCGAGGATAAGGCCCTCTTAAAGGGCGCGGACGCCCTCTACACCGATATCTGGGCCTCCATGGGCGAAGAGGACAAGATCCCCGAGCGCGTCAAGCTGCTCACCCCCTACAAGGTCACGGGCGAGGTGCTCAAGGCTACGGAGAATCCCGACTGCATTTTCCTGCACTGCCTGCCCTCCTTCCACGACTTCGACACCACGATGGCCGCTTCGCAGAAGGAGCTCGGCTATGATATCCGCGAGGTCACGGACGATGTCTTCCTCTCCCCCAACTCCAAAGTCTTCGACGAGGCCGAGAACCGGATGCACACGATCAAGGCCGTCATGGTCGCGACCATCGGCAACGTGTAAGCGCTTCAAAATAAAAAAGAATGGGAACGCAATCGCGTTCCCATTCTTTTTGCGTATTTTTTACTTTTCTAACTGCGTCCAGTCGCGGGTCCCGCGCAGTTCGGTCCACTTTTCGTACTCGGAGTTCTCCTTGTACTTGTAGTAGTGGCTGTTGGTCGCCTCCTGAATGGCCAGATAGTACCACGCCTTCTTGTCGGCGTTGTCGGTCCAGGTGGTCATGTCGGGGAGCAGATCGTCCTCGGTCTCGGGCTTGCGATTCAGCACGCGGTTGACGAGCGTCACGGTCTCGGCGCGGGTGATATTGCGCTGGGGGCCGAAGGTGCCGTCGGGATAACCGTCGACCCAACCGTTGTTGTAGGCGACGCTGATCTCGTCCTTTGCCCAGTGGTTGGCGATATCGCTGAAGGCGGCGAGCGTCTTGTCGCCGTCGGCGTCAAAGCGGGCGGCGATGGCGGCGAACTCCGCGCGGGTGATGTAGGCGTTCGGGCGGAAGGTGCCGTCGGGATAGCCCGTGATGATGCCCATGGCGCCGAGCGTCGAAACGGCGTTGTTGTACCATGCGCCGGCGGCAACATCGGTGTACTTGTTGGTGCTCGTGAAGTTCTCCTCGCGCACGTCGTCGGTCAGCAGGCGGAAGAAGATGGTCGCGACCTCGGCGCGGGTGATGGCATTCTGCGGGCGGACCTGACCGTTGCCATAGCCGACGATGTAAGCGAAGTGGTCGGTCGTGTTCAGACCGAGCGCGTCGTCGTCGGGAATATCGACCTTGGGCTGCTCCGGCTGGATGGGATAGCTGGGCGTGTAGTTCCTGGCAAAGGTCGCGTGAATCTTATGGGCTTCGGTCACGTTTTCAAACTTGTATTCCGTTACTGCGCCGACGCTCTTGCCGTCCACCAGCACGTCATTGATGTGGTAGCCCTCGTTGGGCGTGATCTTGAAGGTCTGGTTCTCGCCCTTGGGTACCGCAACCTCACCCGACGGGTCGATCGTGCCGTTGGCATCTGCGGTAGCGGTGATGATGCGAACTTCATTGACCTTGACCTGCAACAGATGCACTCCGTCAGTTGCACCGGCGTATCCGGTACCAATACCATTATTTGCGCTGAGATAGAATGGCGTATTGATCTTATCACCATTCACAACATGGTAACCGAACACCACTACAAGATAGTAGTCATTATAGCCCGCATAGGAGCTGCCTTCATATCTCGCGTCTTCCGTCTTTGCAATGGGAATGGTATTATGCTCGCCGTCCACATAATTAAACTGCGAGCTGCTCTGTGTGGTAGAAAAGCGCTCCGGTTCTTCCTTGCTTCTCGGGCCGTTCATAGTATTTTGTCCGTCGCCGAGCGCTACTTCATCAAACCAGTAGTACTCAAAGTAAACGTAATCCTCGTCAGTGCCCTGCTTTTCCTTCAGCAGCGGGTGATCGACCTGAATACCGATCGAGTGCTTCTTGCCGTCGCCGATGGTTACGGTGAAGGGCTGGTTGGCACCGACCGGCTTGGATTCCCCATCCACAAGGTAAGAGATCGTGGGGTTAGCAAGCTTGTATTCACCACTGATAGTTGCAATATCAGACGGATTATCCTTAGCTTCAAGCTTTTCGTTTTCATTTAATACCTGATTGGAACTGCGCAACTTCCAGCCACCGACATACTCATAGCCAGGGCGGTCATTACCGGTCGTTGCTCCATTTGTATCAGGAAGTTTGTAGTTATTGTTGAAATCCCAAAGCTTAGTTACAGGATTATAAGTCCAGCCAAGAAGCGCATGGTTCAAGTGCTGTTCTTGTGTGCCAAGAGGAGAAAACTTAATCTTTATGGGATAGGTGCAGATTTTTTGCAGTTCTGAGCCATATCTTACTTGTGTAGAATACGCCGCAAAACATTTATTGTCCGGGAGTACAATGATGCGATCGCATCCACTCGGAGGAATCATGGCACTGTTCTCATATCCACTATAATCCTGGTCTTTCCAAGGATCTACGATCTTCTTAAAAATAATCTGTGTGATATGAATATCCTTAAACGCCTCTTCGCTAATCGTCGTCACACTCGCCGGAATAACAACCTTCGCCTCTACGCCGTCAGCAAAGCAATTCTTGAAGCATTGATAACCAATGGAAGTTAAGCTTTCCGGCAGCTCAAATACGACGCCTTCCAGAGAACTCTTCAGGCGAATAGACTCTACGTGTTTGCAATCTGTGAATACAGAAGAAGCAAGCTCCGTCAAATTACTCGGCAAGATAACTTCTCTTAGCGCCGTGCATTTGCTAAACGTTAATTTGCCGAGGGTCGTTACCGTGGTATTGGACAGGTCAACAGACGTCAGTTTCTCATTACTATTAAATGCCTGATACCCAATGGTCTGTAGTGTATCAGGAAAAGTCACCTCTTTCAGAGACTTGCACCCATCAAAGGCAAGATCCCCTATTTTTGTCAATGTATTAGGAAAAGTCACTTCTTCCAGAAGCCCACACCCATTAAAGGCGGAACTTCCTATTTCCGTAATCGCAGCTTGAGACAAATCCACGAAAATCAGTTGCGTATTATATAAAAACGCCTGACTGCCGATACTCGTTACCTGCATACCGCCAATTTCCGCCGGAATGGTAACGGAAAGGGGCTTATCCTTATTTTCAGGGTCCTTTAGCCAATTCTTCTTAATGCCATTGATGACACCATTCTTAAAAATCAACTTATCCGAAGGAACCTCAATCGGGGTATTTTCCGCCGCGGGTGCGGCCAGCAGCATGGGCGCATCCTCCACAGGGGCTGTCTCTTCCTCTTCCACGCCCGCAACAGGCGCCAGCACAACTTCGCCGTCTTCCGCCGTTTCGTCCGTGCCGTCTGCGGCCAGGATGCCGATAGGCAGCAGGGACAGCATCATCACGAGCACCAGGACCCAGGTGAGAAGCCTCTTGCCAAGCTTCTTCTCAGACATAAAAAAAACCTCCTTCTTGTCGTGCGACATCGAAGAAGGGGGGAAGCTGTATTTGGCAGCCGGCTGCCGTGCGGCGCGTGCGCCGTTTAGACCCTTGGCTTTGCGACACCGGCTTTCGCCGGCTGTGCCTTTGTCTGTCCAGTTGCTCTTCCGCGAGCCGCACAGATAAAGCTATTTTCGAATATTTTATTTTACATATTATAGCAGGATATCACAAAAAAACAAGCAGGGATTCAAAATTTTTTTGAGATATGCAGCAATTCCGCTCGCACCGGGCGCAGAACGGAGAGGGAAGCGGCTCCCGCCGCTTCCCTCTCCCTCTTCTCTCTCATCTCTCGGTAAAAGCTTATTTGCAGTACTGTGCCAGCTCCTGCCGCAGGGCGTTCGCCTCCTGCTCGCCGCGGGCGATGATGGCCACGGAATCGTTACCCGAGATGCACCCGAGCATCTGCGGCAGGCGCATCGCGTCGATGGCTGCGCCCGCAGCGTCGGCAAGGCCCGGCAGCGTTTTGAGCAGCACCACGATGCCCGCGCAGTCCACGCCGACGCTGCACTCATTCAAAATGAGCTGCAAGCGCCTCGTGTTGTCGATATGGTCGGCCCGGCCCGAAACGGCGTAGCGGCTGCGACCGCCGCCGAGGGGTTCCTTATAAAGGTAGAGCTCCTTGATATCGCGCGAGACGGTCGT
>ENA-OUQC01001780-OUQC01001780.1-human-gut-metagenome-genome-assembly--contig:-NODE-1780-length-10450-cov-3.690909_pt1 | contig 10450 bp, 5 predicted proteins | sample MGYA00237942_ERZ548815 | MGnify/ENA primary metagenome ERZ548815 (study PRJEB26490, sample SAMN05194722) | human gut metagenome | biome: terrestrial biome; feature: human-associated habitat; material... | reverse complement strand
GCCTTGGCATTGCGGTTGAGGGCATAATCCGCGATGATCTCGTTGGCAGGAGCTGCCTGAATCGCTTTTTCACGGGTCTTTGCCATATTTTTGAACTTGAGCATATCAAAGGGGCCGATCAGGCCGACTTTCACGTTGAGAGCCATTATTTCGTTCCTCCTTCCGCAAGATCCTTGAGCGCAAGCTTGGCGATGAGCTGGCCGCAGATGTACGCTGCGCTGTAACCGTCGCCACGCGGGCCGTCCGCGCCGATGGGGCGAAGGCCCTTAACCGGATAATCCACAGAAAGCATCATCATACGCGCCATCATGCCGTCCCAATCGGTCGTTTCATGGCCGTAGACCGAGCCTTCCGGTGTGCCGAGATAACGCGCAAACGTCCACGGGGATGCCACGGCAACTTCTTCAATATGTCCGGCAAGATCAATGCCCGCCTTCTCTTTCAGGCTGGCAAGGAACTTCTTCGCCACGGTGTTTTTGAAAGGTACATAGTCTTCCTGCTTCAGATCGTTCCAGTCGACCGGCGAGCCGAATGTCGTGAACGAGCAGATGCATGTTCCTTCGGGCGATGCCTTGGGATTCACAATATTGTAGCAGAGGAAGATAGAGTAATCGTTCGTCGCCATGCCGTTCATGATGTTCTTATACTCTACAGCAGAGTCCGCGGTGCCGGGCAGGAAGATGGAATAGTCCTTAATGCCGAGCTCTTCAGCCGTTTTGTCCAGGCAGAAATAGGCCGTCATCATTCGCGCGCCGTATTTCTGGCCGCGCGCCGTCGAAAGCTTCTTCTGCCGCTCGGGAATCAGCTCCTTCGGGATCATCTTGCCATAGAGAATATCGGCATTGATGTTGGCCAGAGCGTAGTCGCAGTCGATGGTGCCGAGATTCGTCTGTACGCCGCAGCAGCGGTCGCCGTCAAAGAGGAACTTTTCCGCCCGGCAGTTGTACCACACATCACCGCCCAGCTCGCGGAAGCGCTCGACCATTGCGTTGCTGATTTCGTGGCTCGTATACGTGGGGATGTATGCGCTGCGCGAAACATACTTATGTACCATGGCGGCATAGTGGATGAATGCCAGATGCTCCATATCCACGCCGAGGTACGACCAGTACGTCGCGAGAATATCCTGCGCGCGCAGCGGCAGCTTCAGCGCGTCAAACACCTTTTTCGTGGGATATGCGCCTGTACGGAGCATATTGGGATACTTTTCTTTCAGGACGTTGGAATCCGCGTGACCGGAGGACGCTGTGATGTACGCGATGCCGTCAAGCACTTCCTGGAACAGGTCGAACAGCTTCGTCATCTGCGGGCGGCTGCCGGGAACGTACTCCTCCATCTTGTCAATGAACGGTTCGATCCCGGAGGGCATCGTCACATCCATGGGCGAACCATCGGAATACTTGCTGATAATGCGGAAGCAATCATCCACCCGGCGCCATTCTACCTTCACGCCGTACTGATCCATAATCGTCCGCACATCGCCGGGGTTCTCCACGGGACCAAGATCGCAGATCTCGTGCAGTGACGGTTCAATCTCAAACCGGCCGCGGCGGAAGGAGGTCGCGCAGCCGCCGGGAAGGTTGTGCTGCTCGATGAGCAGTGTCTTTTTACCAGCCAGCGCAGACTGGAGCGCCGCGGATAAGCCGGCATTGCCCGCACCGACGACTACGATGTCATATTTTGCGTTCGCCATATGTTACCCCTCTCTCAACATTTTGTGGTATAGCCACAATTTAAAGTATATACTACGCTATTTGAAAATGCAAGCAAACATTGTTGATTATCTTTAATATTGTAAAAAAATGCACAAAAAAGCCCTGCGGTTTTTATAACCACAGGGCTCTCTCAATTGTATGTATCAGTCGCCCAGATCGCTCATGGCCGAAAGGCGCTTTTCCTCCATTTTGATTTCCCAATGGATGAGGATGCTCATAGCCGCGTGGAGGAAAATGATCGCGCCGAGCACAAGAAGCTCGCTCCACTCACGCACGATCACCGTGCGCAGTACCTCACCGCCAAGCTTGAAGCACAGCGCAAGTGCGATCCCCTGCGCCATGGAAAGGCGCGCGTGCGGCTGTTTTTTGCAAAGCCGAACAACGCTTTTCACGCCGGAGCTAACCAGGATGACAGCTCCCGCCCCTTCCAGCAAAATGATCCCGATCTGTACAAGATAATTCAGCACAATTTCCGCCCAATGAAGTAATTCCACTCTCTTATTTCACCTTTCTGCTTACAAAATAACGCTCTCCGGCGGATTGTGCGGACGCACCGCCGGAGAGAACATGTATAAAGCATACAGGGAAACAAAGAATTCGTCAAGAAGTTGTCAAGGATTTTTTCTTCTTTTTTCGGACAATTACGAAAATAAGTATAGCTGCCACAGCAGTGCCGCCAGCGATACCGCCGATAAGCCATGCACTATGCGAGGAATCCTCTGCCAGATAGACGATCGATGCACCGTTTTCCAGCTGGAAGACAATATAACTTCCGTCGCGCGTACAGGAAAGCGGCGTGAGCGCGCCGTCTGTGAGCGTATACAGGCTTCCTGCGGACGGTGTAAGCATACGCACCGTGACGGGCTCGGAATAATCCGAAACACGAATTGTATACGCCGCAATAATCGATTCCGTGTTAATTCCAAGTGCGTCGGCGTCCGGCGCAAAGGGCGCCGCGAGAAGCGTCTGTCCGTCGCGAAAAACGCCTTCGGCGAGGAAGAGCGGCTCTTCCTCCCCGGTCGATATCGTTGTTACCGGGCGGATATACTCGCCCTCAACCGTCCGGCTGTAGTATACAGCCTCGTCCGGGTCAAAATCGTTCCATTGCCAGTACATCCCGTTCTTATCCGGAACGGAGGGCACAGATGCAATTTTCCCGCCGAACGGGACATCGACCGTGTCTACCGTCTCGCCGTCTTTTACAAACGTCACACCGATGCTGCGGAAGTAATCCGGCATATCCGGGAGAGCTGCGAACGTCTCATAGTCCATGTAATCCGACTGGCCGGTGAAGCTGAAGCCGTCGACGCCGCCGATCGTGGAATCCGAATAGAGGTTTTCCTTGATATCACCGTCAGCATAGCCCGCCACAGAGCCGCAGAGCTCCGCTTTGTCCTCAAAGTGCGGCATGGCAAGGCACGAGGAAATGTCTTTGCCATAACCGGCAATGCCGCCTAAGTACCGCTTGCCGGAAAGGTTGACACGTGCACGGCTGCCGCGGATGGACGCGGCGCTATGACCGACAATTCCCCCGGCATAGTCTTCCGCTGTGCTGACTTCACCCACCGCGTCGCACGAAACCACAAGACCATATTCCATCCGTCCGGCAATGCCGCCGGCGCAGGATTTGGAAGCACTGACGGCCGTGCGGTTTTCGCAGCCGGAGATGCGCGCAAAAATCTCATACTTTCCGCTGCCGATCAATGAGGAAGAAATATTGAGCCGATCCTCCCGATCAAAAGAGATATCCAGAGAGACGTTCCCGGCGATACCGCCGGCGTTTGTATCGGCGCTGACCGATGCCGTATTCGTGCTCTGGGCAATCAGGCAGAGCGCCTCGTCGTCCTCGTCAGCATCGGAAACATCTTCTACCTGAACGGAGGCATTGCCCAGGCTGTACATCATGTTCACAAGGGAGGCCGAAACGTTCATGAGCTGGGAAATCACGTTCTGCATGTCCGCAATCACCGTGTCGCTCGCAATAACGTCCGTCATCTGACTAAAGAGCGTTACGATCTGCTGGAGATTGTTTGAAAGATCGTCCATCGATCCGTCATCAGGATTCAGCCACCCGCCGGGCGTACTGCTGCCACTGTCTCCCGTGCCGGTGTCGCTCCCGTCGCCGCTGCCGCCATCACCGGGCGTTGGCCACGGAACATCCGGGTACATACCGCCAATGATATCGCTGCAATTTCCGAGGAGCTGAAGTATTTCCTGCATCAGCGCCCGTGCGTCGCTCTGCGAATCGCCAAAATCGCCGAGGGTTGTGCGCAGCAGGCTTTCCAGACGGTAGAGCTGCGACTGCACATCCGCAAGCCCTGTACCGGTAACGTTCCATACCGTATAGGGCTCCACTTGCCCGGCGATGCCGCCGACATCCTTGCGCGCAGTAATTTCTCCGGCGTTCGTGCAGCCGAGAATACGGCCGCTTTGTCGTCCGGCGATGCCGCCGACGTTATAGCCCGTATGCGGATAGCCAACATCGCCGTAGTTGTCGCAGTATTTGATTACGGAAGTATTGAGTCCCGCAATACCGCCAAGGTCGGTGATATCGACAATCGTTTCTTCCTGCAAGGTAAGCGAGGAAATGTCAAAGGATTTTTTCTGGTCGGAGGGTTCCACCGCGATATACTCGGTATTGACACTCATGCGATTATCGCATTCGTTCAAAACGCCGCAGTTCTCCCCCGCAATGCCGCCCGCACGGTGGTAGGCCGCAACGGAGCCAGAGGTTTCGCACTCACTTATGAGAGCGCCTTCGGCGTTCAGCCCGACAATGCCGCCCGCAGCCGCCTGCGCGCGGATATCCCCGTCAAAGCGGCAGTTTTCAATCGTCCCGTAGTTCACGCCGGCGATGCCGCCGATGTTCTCGCCGTTCCCGGTGGCGTGGAGGGCGCCGGATACTGTAAGATTTTTCACAACACCAGTCTTGAGTACCATGCGGAAAAGGCCCTGCGTCGAGGCATCGCCATCGAGGGAAATGCCGAGAATGCTGTGGCCGCGGCCGTCAAATGTTCCAGCCATAAGCGGAATCGGCGTGAATTCGCGGCCTGTGAGACTGATATCGCGCGTGAGCACGATCGTTTTTCCCTCTGACCAGGCGTCCGATGTACAAAGCACAGCGAGTTCCATAAGGTCTTCCGCGGAGGAGATTTTGATCGTATCCGATGCGTCCGGCTCCGCGGCCAGCGCCGCGCCGGAGACGGAAAGCAAAAGCAGCGCGCTCAGCAGTCCAGCGATCCATCGTTTCATTTCGCAGCACCTCCCGTCTTTTTCCGAAACATTGTCACTTCGATGAGCTTATCAAGCAGCACAATGAGCTGCGGCAGAACCGTAAGCACGAGAATGACCGAGATGAGCGCGCCGCGCCCAACGGCAAGGCCAATGTGGCCAATGTACACATCCGTCACGCGATAGGCGATCAGAATTCCCGCAACGGTCATAATGGTACCGGAAGTCATAACGGTCGGGAAGCTCTCGTTGACTGCCATCGCCATTGCCTCCCGCGGCGGATGCAGCTTTTTTAAATCGAGATAACGGCTCATAATCACGATGGCATAGTCAATTGTCGCGCCCATCTGGATGGCGGATACGATCATGTTTGTGACAAACGAAGCGCGTGTGTGCGTCAGATACGGGAACGTGAAGTTGATCCAGATGCTGCCCTGAATAACGAACACAAGAATTGCAGCACCCGCTACAGATTTGAACGTGAAAATCAGAATGAGGAATACGAACGCGATGGTGAGCAGGTTGATGAGCAGCGAGTCGCCGTTGAAGGTGTCCGCCAGTTCCTTGGCACTTGTCACCTCGCCGATGACGAGGCATTCGCCTTCGCCGTAGTGTCCGTCGGCTAACGAGCGCAGCGCATTTACAAGCGCAACGCTCTCGTCTCCCTCAATCGGAACGTCCGCCGTAATGACCATGCGATCCCAGTTTTCGCCGCGAAGCTGCGCTTCGCCGCGTTCCAGCTCCCCGCGGAGACTGTCAAGCGTTTCCTGCGAACTGGCGTCCAGCGTCACGATGCCCTGATCGATCTTTTCAAAGAGGAAAAGAAATATGTCGATGAGCGGCACGGAATAGGTCTCGGCATTGCCGAAAATCGGCTGATACTGCCCGTTTTCCACACCGTAGGCGGCATAGAGCATCTCCGCCTCTTCAAAATCAATGTTCAGAAGCATGGAGAGCATCCGCGGCGTATAGGAATCCGTCAGCACTTTGCCGTCCTCGATTTCGATGTTGGCGAGACCGGTGACGGCTTTCACATTGTCAAGCTCCGCGGCCTCGCGCAGGAACTGCTTTTCGGCTTCGTAGTTGCCGTTCGGCACGAGCACGGCGATCGTCGTATCGTTCGCGAATGTACTGGTAATTTTCCGCGCAGCCGCGCGGCTCTCCGAATATTTGAGTTCGTCGATGCTGGCATCATTAAATGCATACTCGGTTCGGCTGGAACACCAGATCGCAATCGGAACGATGATGACAAACAGCGCAACAAAACCGATGCGTGTTTTCATAAGGAACCGTCCCCAGCCGGTGATATCCGGCACATGAGACTTGTGCGCAGTTTTGCGCAGCGGACGGAAAAACGTTGCGATCAGCCCCGGCATCAGAAGAAATACCGTAATAAGACTGCAAAGTATGCCCTTGGAGAGCACAAGGCCGAGGTCATAGCCAAGCCGGAACTGCATGAGCATCAGCGCAACAAGGCCGGAAATTGTCGTAAGGCTCGAAGAAGAAATCTCCACAATGGACTTTGCAAGCGCTTCGATAAGCGCCTCGCGCTCCGTCGGGAAGCGGTCGATTTCGTCCTGATAGCGGTGGGAAAAAATGATTGCATAATCGATGGCGAGAGCGAGCTGCAAAATGACGGCAATGGAGTTTGTGATGGAGGATATCTCGCCCAACCAGAAGTTTGTGCCCATATTAAGCAGCGCGGCTACCGAAAATACAATAAGGAAAATAACGACCTCAAAATAGCTGCGCGACGTAAACAGCAGCACCGCCATGATGACAACAGCGGCCAGCGCCACGACGCCGACCATCTGCTGTGCAATCTCGCCAAGAAGGTCAGCGCCGATCTCCGAGGAGGTATATGTATCAAAGCCTGATGTTAGCGAGCGAATCTCGTTCATGGCCGCAATAACGTTTTCATCGTCGCTCGAACCGTCAAAGGAGATCGTGAGCAGTGCCGCCGAATCCACAAAATGCGCCGGAGAATCGTCAAACGTCACGCCGGTCACATGCTCGAGCTCTTCAATTTTTTCTGCGGCAGCACTTGCGCGTTCGTACGTTGTGTTGGTGAGCATAACGTTGGCGCTCGCATACGTTGTGAACTCGTTCTCCATGATCGTAAGACCGCGGCGCGTATCGGTATCCGGCGGAAGAAACGAGGTTATATCGTTATTCACCCGCACGCGGCTGATGGAAAGCGCACAGTATATGCAGGCAGCCAGAAACGCGATCATAATAAAGACACGTTTGTCAACGATCTGCTGCGATAATTTTTTCAGAATGTTGTTCTGCAAGAGAGATCCCCCAGGCTCGGTTATAGTCCTTTTCAGATTATCCGACTTTGCGGAAAAAAGCAATATTTTCTGATGATACTATACAGAATAATTATAAGGAAATTATGAGAAGAGTCTTAATAATTTGGAAAATGCGCGGCTGAAAAGAGCCGAAAAGAAATTGCAGGCCTCCGCATGAGAGTCATGCGGAGGCCTTGTACAGGGCACGTATCTTTACATCTTCCGGCAAATGTACAGGAGGTGGTTCGATCCGCCCAAAAGCTCCCGCTTTTCGGCAAACGCGAGATGCCATGCTGCAAGAGAGTCAAAATCTTTCTCCGAAACGGAGAAATCCGGCCGTTTTTCGATAGCCTCCAACGGGCCGTCCATCGCCGCAGTTGTCATGTGCTCTACCGGTTTTCCATCGAACAGCCGCTCGAACTCACATACATCGTATCCGGTGAACAGCTGTTCCTGAAAGTGCCGTACCTTGAAATCTTTCGTAAAATTTTCTTCCCGATAGGCCGCCCAACCGCCATAGAGCGCGTTGGCATACATGATGGCATATATGGAAAGGAACGCGAAAAACAGCGTGCCGCCCGGCTTTGTGACCCGGATCGCCTCGTCGATCGCCCGGTTCACATCCTCCGGGGCAAACAGATGATACATAGGGCCAAGAACAAGGGTCGCATCAAAGGCATTATCCGCAAACCGGGAAAGCTCGGTGGCGTCACCCTGATATGACCGGATCGAATCTATCCCGCGGCTATTTTCCTTCAGCACCGCAAGGTTGCTTTCGACCAGCTCCACTGCGGTCACATCGATCCCCTCTTTGGCGAGCGCAATGGAATACCGGCCGGTTCCCGCGCCGACTTCCAGCACCCTGGCTCCGGCGTTTATATAGCGGTGGATGTAAGCCATCGTGGCCGCATATTCGAGTTGGCCATGCCGGCTTTTTTGCAGGCGGCTGTCTTCGTCAGACTGGTCATAAAAACCGCTCAGCATGTCTTTTCTTGTGCTCACATTCATCCTCCTTTTCTCTCTGTCGGGAGGCGCAGTCTGCCTTACCGGATCATCTCTTCAAATTCATCCTCCGTGATAACAGGGATGCCAAGCGTACGCGCTTTGTCGAGCTTGCTCCCGGCGGCCTCTCCCGCGAGAACATACGCCGTCTTTTTGGAGACCGAGGAGGATGCCTTGCCGCCGAAGGACTCAATGATGGCACTCGCTTCGTCACGCGTATATTTGGTGAGTGCTCCGGTGAGGACGAACGTTTTGCCGAGGAATCGGTTATCGCGCCGCTCCTCGCGGCTGAGCATATTGACGCCCGCCTCCCGAAGCAGACGGAGCTGATGCTGCGTCTGCGGATTCTGTGCCCAGGAGACAACGCTCTCGGCGGTAATGGGGCCAATGTCATCCACGGCTGTCAGTTCGAGCGGTGTAGCATTTTCGATGGCTTCCATAGACCCGAAGGTGCGGGCGAGTACTTTTGCCGCTTTCTGTCCCACCTGCCGGATCCCGAACGCGCATAGCAGGCGCGAGAGATCCTGCTGTTTGCTCTTTTCGATCTCGTCCATGAGGTTTTCCGCAGATTTCTTTCCCATGCGGTCGAGCGTTGCAACAGTCTGTGCATCAAGCCGGTAGAGGTCTGCCGGGGTCTTTACCATGCCGCTGTTCACGAGCGCCTCGGCAAGCGAGAAGCCGAGACCTTCAATGTCCATCGCCTCGCGGGAGGCAAAATGGACGAGATTGCGCAGCCGCTGCGCCGGACATTCCACACCCGTGCAGCGCACCGCCGCGCCCGCCTCCAACAGGCGCGCGATGGTCTCCGGCGCGGGATGGCCGTAGCTGTTGCGGCCCACGCTGATGATGGCGATCTCCGGCCGGGTGGCCGCCAGAAATTCGAAACAGGAGCTGTATTTGGAGCCGTGATGGCCCACCACCAGCACCTCGATATCCGGGATGGGGTACCGGGCGATCAGCGCCCGCTCGGTACTATCCTTCATGTCGCCGGTGATCAGCACGTCAAAGTCATTGGCGCTGCCCAGCACGGACAGGCCCTGCTCGTTCATGTCGCCCTCGCCCACCGGCGGATACAGCGTCACGGTGATGTCGCCCACCGTGGTCAGCGTGGTGCGGCGCACCCACACCACCTGGATGCCCCGGCGCTCTGCCAGCGCCAGCAGACGCTCCCGCACGCCGTATTCGTCCTCCATATCCGGCAGATACAGGGTATCCGCCTTCATCCGGGTCAGCAGCGTGTACAGCCCATTGGTGTGGTCGGCGTGGAAATGGGTCACCAGCACCGCCTTCAGGCGGTGCAGGCCCATGGCGGAGAGCTGATCCGCCGCCACCGCGCCGGCGTCGATATAGCTGTTGGCGCTGCCGCAGTCCACCAGTACCGCCTGGCCGTTGGAGTACAGCGCCACGCTCTCGCCCTGCCCCACGTCCAGCACCGTCACGTTCATGTTGCCGGTGTGGTAGATCAGGGTGTTGCACCAGATGGCCAGCACCAGCGCCAGAAGGGTGGCCGCCGCGGCGTACCAGTACTTCCGCTTCCGCCATCTCTTCACCGCGGCGCACAGGCCGAAGCCCAGATACGTCCCCGCCAGCCACAGCCGCAGGTAGTGATTGTCGAAATACACCGCATGGTACCGCCACCGGGTCAGCACATAGGCCAGCCACAGCACCGTATGGATCAGGGCGTAGGCAATCCATCCCAGCACCCGCGCCGCCGGAAGCCACGCGAAGCCCACCAGCGTGGTGATAAAGGCCGACATGAAGCTGTACCCCGCCAAAGGCACCGCCAGCAGATTGCCCAGCGGCGACACCAGCGACAGCGTGTTGAAGTAATAGGCCGCCAACGGCACCGTGCAGATCATGGCGCTGAGGGACACCGCCAGATTGGCGCAGCCGAAGGCCAGCATCCGCCGGATGTGCTTGTTCTTCCCCTGATACCAGTCGAAAAACAGGTGATACAGCCGGTCGGACAGCACGGCGATGCCGAAGGTGGCGGCAAAGCTCAGCTGCAGACTGATGGACGCGGCGGCGAAGGGGTTGCCCAGCAGGATCACCAGCAGCGCCGTGCCCAGGCTGGTCAGCGGATCGCTGCCGCGGCGCATGACCGCATCGATATGCGCCAGCACCGACGCCGCGTCGTAGTTGATGAGCGCATCCGTAAATTCGAACATGAGATCGCGGCCGGTGGTGCCGAGCACGTCCCGCGCCAGC
>ENA-OUQC01001779-OUQC01001779.1-human-gut-metagenome-genome-assembly--contig:-NODE-1779-length-10457-cov-3.570852_pt1 | contig 10457 bp, 23 predicted proteins | sample MGYA00237942_ERZ548815 | MGnify/ENA primary metagenome ERZ548815 (study PRJEB26490, sample SAMN05194722) | human gut metagenome | biome: terrestrial biome; feature: human-associated habitat; material... | reverse complement strand
ATCCGGGATATTCAAGTCAAGTTCCGATGGCGAGACATTCCGTACTGGGTTGCGATGCACTGGAAAACCCACAAGTGGGAGAGCAGAACGGTGTCCCAGCGCAATGACCGCCAGGATAAATATGACCGTGGCAAAGCACCCCAGGATTCCCCGGTCGCTTTCATCGGCGAACCGAACGCCCAGCACCTTATTGACACCATGCGCAAGCGCCTTTGTTTCCAGGCATCTTCGGAGACCCGCACATATGCCGAGGACCTGAAGATGGCGCTTCACGAGGTTCAGCCGGAACTTGCAGATGTCCTTGTTCCGAACTGTGTGTATCGGTGTGGTTGTCCAGAGCTACTGCAACAGGGAAAAAGGTGCAGCTTCTTCGAGCTGATGTGCAATAAGTACCCGGATTTTGCCAGTACGGATATTCAGAAGCGGTATCGTGCATATAATCGTTTGATGTACAAAGATGTAGCAGAATCGGAAAAGTAATCAAAGAGTGCATAGGAGGCAGGTGATGGCATTGAACCAGGAGTACGCGGCTGAGGAATTGCATGAGAAGGCAAACCTGGTAAAGAGCTGGCTTAACAGATACCGTGAAAGAGAGCGGGAGATTGATGACCAGATCGAGCTGGTGGAAAGATTGCAGGCAAGAATGGTATCTACCAGTGCAAAGGAAATTACCGGGATGCCAAGAGAATCAAGTTCTTCAGCAGATCGCCTTGCATCCATGGTTGCACAAAAAGATGAATTAGAGGCTGAAATCCGAGAGCTTATTCGGCAGAGGGATGAAAGCAGGGCTTGCGTTGAGCTTGTCTTAAAGAGACTTCCCAAAGCAGACGAAAGGGCTGTAATCCGGCTGCGGTATATTGGCCGTTCCAGTTGGATAGATGTTGTCGAGGCAATGTTTGGGAGAGAAGAAAATTTCGAGGAAAAACAGGAATCATATCTTCGGAGAACCACGAAGCTTCATCTCAGGGCATTGAACGATATGGCGGACTGTATCTACATGAAATCAGATCAATCGCCGGAGATGCAGCGTGTAAGGCTAAGCATCAAGTCAGGAGAATCCTAGAAAGTCCATAGCGGCCAGGCACTGCATTTTGTGCTTGACCGCTGTTTTTATTGAAAAATAAGGGCTGGGGAACCTTTGAATCAATTGCCTGAGGCTGGACAGTGCTTGGATATTTGTGGCTCTCGAAAGAATGCGAATGAATATAAGATGTAAATATTTTTAATAAAATAAACGAAAACATATTGACAAAGGAGGTATTTATAGTATAATTATAGTATGAAATTAACCAATCGGTTAATAGACGACATAGAATGATGGAGGTAATGATATGAGTAAGTACGACAGCATCAAGACCGCAGCAGAGTTGGTGAAAGAAGTTCAGATGCACGGCCTGAGCGTGGCACAGGATGACCTGAACCGGGTGGCGGATATCTTCGGTAATAGCACCATCGAGGAGCTGGTTGCTCTTGCAAATGACATTGGCCGGAATAACGCCAACGGTGAGCCTGACCCGAAGGGCAGCTTTAGCAGTGGCCGTAAGCCGACACGGGATACGTTCTATTCGATCATAAGCCACATCTGGAACTGGGAGGAAGTGACCCGGTTCTGGAACCTGTACACCAACCCCGATCATGAAAAGCTGGATGAACTGAGGACTGCCCGGGACGATTTAAAGAATGATATTGGTCTGCTCGAAAGAGCGCTTGAAACAAGCAGAGCCGAGGTAAAGGCCGAGCATGAGGCGCGGCTGGCCGCGACCTCTGAGAAATTGAAAGCACAGAAGGAAATTGACCGCCTGGGTGCCGAACTCTATTCCAGGGATATGGAAATCATGGAGCTGAAGGCAAAATTGTACGACCTGATGGTGAAGGAGGAAAAAGAATGAGAGTCCAGAATGTTCTTGATTTGAAAGTCGCATATGAAGAGCTTCGCTTCCTGCAAGAGTTCCTTCCCGTCAGCACAAAGCCGAGTGCGGTCAAAGAACATATTATGAAGCTAAAACGCTCCATCCGGGAATATGGGCATTCGGAAGCACCTAGTAGGGAGATTGTGCAGGATTACGGGTTTGACGGCTACATTCTGAAAGTCCAGCTGCCAGAGTGGGTTGCGACAAAGGAGGAAGCCGAGGAGTACATGGAGGAAAACGAGAAGATTACGATGCCTTCGACTCCCTGGGATTGTACAGGTCAGGCTTTTACAAACTGGTACAAGGTATTCAATACCAACGGAAGCTGGAGAGCATACCATTCCATCGGCTTTGACGTTTGAGGAGGCAGCGAAATGTACGAACGCGATTATGAAGGCGACATGGCTTTCTACCAGAACCAGCTTCTGAAAAAGGGCATCACGAAAGAAATGCTGGACATGGACAATTTCGTAGGACTCACCGCCCGCGAACTCCAGGGCATCGTGGACAGTGCAAAAATCGTGAGGAAGGGAAGTGGTAGCAATGGCTGAGGTATTTATCAAATTCACGCAGTCTGAAATTCAGAATGAGATCCTGTATGGCCTGATCTGCACGACAAGAGAAAGCAGCATTTGGGGAACTGCCCGCAGGAGAAGACGCTGGATGCTTGAGTTCACGGCATCCGAGAGAGAAGCCTGTACCCGGCTTTTCTCCCAGGCCCGTTCCTGGTATTTGACAAAGGGAGTGCCGGACGAGGTTATGATGACCATGAAAACCTACGGATTGTGGCAGAAGCTTGGCAACTTCTGCGCGTCACTTTGAGAGGAGGCGTTGCCAGATGGAAAGAGAATGGCTGCTGGGCGAAGACCTTGCCCTGGAAGACAACCTGTTTGACCCGATCAGCTTCCAGGACCTTGTTTTGCAGGTACACTGCAACTGCCGGAAAATTACTCCAATGGCGGTTGAGAAGGAACTGAGAGAGACACTGAATAGCCGCCTTGCCGACATGCAGTATCTGTTTGAGAAGAATATCGACCGTATTATGGCCGAAGCGATGAAAGGAAGAGGGGAATATGAAAAAGATAATTAACCCAGTCAGATGCGAAATCAACGGAAGATTCGAGCGTGGATTCTGCAAGATAGAGTTTTCTGAAGGAAAGCTCAGCATCTCCGGCGTGATTGGCCCAAGAAGCAACGGTGATTGCAGAGGAAGCTTCGGTCAGTGCGTAGATGAAATCCGGGAAGGAACGCCCGCAGAGGGCTGGACAAGAGAAATGGTCTATCAGTTCTGTGACATCTGGAAAAAGTGGCACCTGAACGATATGTGTCCGTACTGCCCGCACCAGAAGGAGCTTGGATGGAACGAGCTTGCAGTCAAGCGCGTCACACTTTACAACTATCGGCTTAACGGGATGGCCTGCAACAAGAAAAAGGCAGCGGAAAACGCTGCATTAAATGCCCTGCGAAACGGGGAGACGTTCAGTCCTACAAAGGAACAGATGTTTTTTGCGACACTCCCGTATTCGGCACAGTTCCCAAAAGAGATTTCCGGCGAGAATGCCCTCTACTATGAGCCTAAGAAGCCACTATACCCGGGAGATGAAGGAGCAACTGAGGTGACAGCGCTTGGTTGGCTGAAGCCTGATGAGCACCCGGACGGCATCCTGTGCAAGCCCTGTCCCGTCTGCGGCTACAAGTACGGCACGAGCTGGCTGAAGGAAGAGGTTCCGGCTGACGTGATCGACTGGCTGTTTGCCTTGCCCGATACGACAGTGCGCCCGGCTTGGGTATAAGGAGGAGCAAAGATGGATAAAGAGCATATGACCATCCGTGAGGCTACACATGAGTGGGTAGATAGCTTTAATGCCATCCAGCGGGGCATGATTAACAAGCTGATGGCAGCAGACCCGGATAATTGGCGTGAGGTCACGATACCGACCTGCGGCGACCGGGTATATGTCTATGACCTGCCAGATAGGGCGGACATGCTGGAGCATATTGGAAAAGTCGAGAGCTACGATGGGGAGAGCGACCTGTACTGCGTCGAGCTTGATGATGGAACCCTGCTATCCTGTGACGAGGATGATTTTGAAATTCTGCATGAGGATTATCTGCCGGCGTGGTCAACGATGTGGCAGTTTGACGACAGCGCAGATGAGTGGTGGCTGTCTAACGATGATGGCATCCGGGAAATGTCCGAGTGTGGGTTCCGTATCTTCGAGAGCGAGGAGTTTGGTTACTTCTTCGGCATTGATGGCGCCGGTTACAATTTCTATGAATTTCACTGGGAGCCGCTCTATAAAGCCCGTGGCCTTCGGTGGCACGACCCGGCAGCAGAGCAGCAGTTCCAAATGAAGAACAAGGGGTACACAATTGGCAAGATTGGTATGCGGCAATATTGGATGGACGGAGATCGAGTGGTTGAGGAGGTGCTCAAGAGTGAGTAAAGACATGGTAGCAACTGTCGCTGAGTACATGGTGAACGAAGGGCGTGAGCGGACGATGACTGGAAATTACCACTTCGAGTTTGATGAAATCGGGGATATGTTCGGAGTGATTGTTGATGACGAATTCAAAGGGAACATTGGAAAGTACGTCGCCGGGAATTACAGCGACATGGTGGCGGAACTTAGCATGGAAGAGGACTTCGATTTCATGTTCTATACGGGATTTTGCCCGAGCGCGATGGAATAATGAAAACGCAAAAGTGAGGATGATTAGTATATGGACAAGGTTCTGCTTGGCGCACAAGACATTGAGAGCCTTTTCAAGTGGCGGGATGCCCACAAGGATGAAGTGCGCACCAATCCCTCCCCGGTCCGTGATATTGAAATCATCTGCAAGGAATCGCAGGTGAAGGTCAAGTGCATCCGGGAGCCGCAAAAGCTTAAAATGTGGGTCAACATCAGCGGTAAAAGCGTGGGACACGCTGAGTTTACCTTGGCATTCACTGGAATGTGGCATTCCGAAAAGAACAAGCTCAAGCTGCAACAGGAGGATATCCAGTCGTGCTTATCCCTCTATTGCAGCATCGCCGCCTTGATGGTCTACGGAGCAACGGAAGAAGTGGCATTGCCCGAAAGGAGAAAAGTAAATGGAAAAGCTGGGAGCAATGAAAAGCGAAAGAAGCAAACAGGAGGCTGCACCTACATACTACATCGTCGGGGCGCTGCTCTATATGTTGGCCGAAGGGGTGCTCACGCTCGTCCGAAAGGCGAGTTCAGCGTTCGCGGCCATTATCGCCACTACAAAAGCGGCAAGGTTGTCTGGATCAATGAATACAGAAAAGGAGAAGGAAAACGCAATGGAAAAAAGTTTCGTTTCAGAAAAGATGAGCTACAGTCTGTGCAGTAATTAGAGGGCGAGATGCCATCCAGGGTATAGGCGCTGCAAGGAAACGGTCTCCTGCAATTGGAAAATCAAATGGTTTTCCTATGATACTGAAAGCTATGAATTTGTTTATTTCAATAAAAATATTTCATTAAAATATGTGTAAATACTTGACAAAGGCGGCATTTATAGTATAATTATAATATGAAATTAACCAAGCGGTTAATTAATAAAGCGAAGAAGTGGTTGGTAGATGGCTACGACGAGGAGGAAAAATCATGGCAATGATTAAGGAACATCTCACCCCGGAAGAACTGCTGCTTGCTTTCAAGTATTGCGTTGGCGACCTCGGCGAAAATGGCTGCATTGGTTGCCCCAACGCGATCCTCAGAACCGAGGACGAAGAGGGGCTGTGTAAGTGCCGGGTCGATAAAAACCGGGAGGTTATCCGACTCCTGGAATCCATAGTAGGGGGCAGACAAGAATGAAAATCACAAAGAAAGAGTTCATCGGGACAATGACAGGCAGTCTCACCAATTTCGCAGGTGTCACCGCAAAGCCGCTCCAGAAGGATGAGGTCTACTGCCAGCTGAAATCACATTTCCAATCCGACGTTTTTCTGGAGCTGAGGAGCTGCAAGGCCAGATCGAAAGATTTGGTGTTCTCTGGTGAGAGCTACCTGAGCCTGTACCCCGATTCGGAGTACAGAAGATATGATTACCTCGGAAATTCCGTTTTGATGGTTACATATCCTGGCGGCAAGACAATGTACTACATCGTGAGAGAGTTTGAACAGCGAATTGCAGAAAACGCTTGATAATTTTGTAAAGAGCTGGCTGGAACTGTACAAGGAGAAAAACGGTTCAACGGACAAAGAAGGCTCAGGGGAAGGGCATGGAGGTTAAAAATGTACGCTGGATTTTATGAAGAGGGTGACTGGTGCCCGGAGTGCCATAAGGGAAGGCTTCACTACCCTGAGGTTAAAAACTGCTCCTGTCACATCAGCGCTCCATGTGCTGCCTGCGAAAATAACCGACTGGAATGTGATGCGTGTGGCTATCAGCCGGATGAACCTGAACATCGGTATCTGCCTGTAACGCCCCCGCAATTCGGCCCGTTCATCCTCCAAAGGTTTGACAGACCCCGAAAGCTGGACAGCTCCAGAATTGATTACAGAGTCAAGCAGCACACAGCCTTCAGCCAGATATGCGAGGGCGTCTATCCGGAAGGAACCACACGGGAAGAGGTAGGAATGAGAGTGCGCGGCTCCTTCGGTGGGCGCTTTGAGTATTTCGGGAACGGGAAGTTTAAGTACATTGCGTATACGGATTAAACCAAATTTGTATTGGAGGGGAAATATATGAGATATGAAGTAATTGAGGTTTGCCCAGCCTGTGAAGCTGAGGTTACTATGCTGTGGAATGTACAGCAGGATGGCCATAAGGCGTTCTGCCCACACTGCGGGAACCGGCTCATGCTTTGCGACGAGTGCCTCCACAGAGAGGGGGGCGGCAGATGCGACTATGACCAGAAAACCGATACCTGCACTTTCAATAAGGGAGAGGAATGATTCAAATGGAAGCCATAAGAGAACAGATGAAAGAAGAGGCCGTCAAGCGCATGAAGATGCTTGACATCTACCCGAAAACAATCGAAGAGTTCGAGCAGGAGGACAAGCTCAACGTCTCCAGAGGGGGATTCCTGTATTGGCTCGATGACAAGTACAAGGAAAAGGTTGCCGAATTTGAAGAAAAGTATGGCGGCCTTGCTTTCGCCGCGATTGAAAGCAATACGGAGTTCGGCAAGCTGCTTTCTATCCTGTATGTATCCACGCACCAGGACGAATGGGAATGCGACCGGCTTGGCCTGAAATCAGGGGAGGTGTTTGCCTACGTGTTCAATCTGGATGCCGAGGAATGCAGTGAGTTTGGATACATCGGCGTGAGAAATCGATTCGGCGGTCTCGTCAGAACTGCTTAACAACAAGGAGGCAAAGATATGGGACTTGATATGGCAATCAGAAGAGTGAGCAAACCCCGCCTGGAAGAGGGCAGGGTGTACGACTTCGAGGAGCTGGACGGCATCTGTTTGAGAAATGAGTTCAGGAATGACCCTGCATATTGCCAGGTGCTTCCCTATACGCTTCCTGCTGAGGTCAGGACGGAATACTTTGACCTTCCGAAAATCATCAAGGATTATGGCCTGGCAAGCAACTCGTATATTTCCATGTATTCAACTGCTGGAATTCATGTTTCAGAACCGTATGGGCAGGGGAAAGCGGAAATTTCCTTGGAAGATGCCAGAAGTATGTATACCTATGCAACGGTTGAAACCTGCTATATCTGCGACTGCGAGGACGTTAGAAATTGGAGAAAGGCTTATGATATCCAGGATTGGTTCCATGAGCACCTTGAGTGCGAAATTGAGAACACTGGAATGTACCCCTTGTCCGATGACGTAATCGAAGCATTCAACGAGGCGTTCCCGGAATTCGAAATCAGCCCAGAAGAAATCGACCCTGAAAAGCCGCTGTTTTACTGGGAATGGTATTGAGAGGTGACAGAACATGAGAACTGAGACAAGAACCAAAAACACAGAGTATAAGGTCTACATCGCCGAGGATGGAGCGGAGTTCGATTCGGAGGCGAACTGCTGGTTGCATGAAAAGTCAATTTGGCATAAGAAAGTAGGAATTGTAGTCAGCAAAATTCCAAAGTTTTATATGTATCCGAACGACATCGACATGGACACACAGATCACCTTCTACCTGGTCACAAACCACGACGAACTTGAAGCCATCAAGGCACATGCCTTTACAGATAAAGAAGCAGAAGGGTGGGACTTTGAGACTTCCGAATTTCCCTGCTGGATCCGTGTGCTTGAGAGCGGAGAGGGATTAGGTTATATCGTCACACTGGAGGAAGAAATCCAGTCCGCACTGGGGTATGCGGAGAGCCTTCGAAATGAAAAGGAGAAAGTCGAAGCTGCCATTGCAGGGAACCAGATGGAGCCGCAGGCATGAGCGGCGTTAAAAATTGCCCCAACTGCGGCGCTCCGATTGAAGGCGGTAAATGCTCGTTCTGCGGTACTCCGTTTGTTGACATATCCTGCATCGATATCCACGGCATAAACTCCATTTCGTTCAAGGATGGCGACCAGGTGTATACCGCCCGAATGTACGTCGGAGACCTGCAAGCGGCGCAGCATCCCATAAGCATGACTGGCCGGGATATTACCGGCGTGGTAAGGCAGTGCGAGTGTGGTAGATGGGAAATCCAACTCACGCTTATTGAGGTGTAGGAGGTAGATTATGAAGCTTTGGGTTGATGACGTTCAGAGCGCACCGCCCGGATACCTATGGGCCAGGAGCGTACAGGACGCGAAAGAGTATATTATGACCTACGAGGACTACTTAGAAGAAGTGTGTCCGACTACCATTAGAGAATGCGATAAATGGAGAGTCGAGCTGATTGACGTTGGTTATTGTGCTGGTGATTATCGGCAGATACTCGATTGGATGGCGGAGACAGGCAGGAATTACACCTTTCAGACCCATTTCGTGAATCCTGTCAGCGTACAGAATCTGGCCACTAATGGGGAGGAAATGCAGAGTGGCGAGACAAACTGGCAGAAGCTTTTGCGCATGAACCCGGAGGAGAAGAGAAACCTGCTGTTCAGGTATTTTTCCCAATGGGCCGGTATCGGTGACAGCTACATCTACGACCTTACAAGAGTGAAAGAAGTTTTTTCGATTGGGACAGTAAGCCTGGATGATTTCGTTGAATGGGATGAAGAGAGAATCGGAACCTTGGTGGACGAATTCATGCAGTGGTTGGCCCAGGAGGGCGAATGATGGAACGATATCCCAAACGATGCCCGTTTTGCCGGGAGCGTCCAACCGTCACCACTTGCCATACCGAGGATGGGAAAAAGAAATGGTCAGTCAAATGCCGGTGCGGCGCCATGATCCGCTTCCAGGATAGGCGGTACAAAGCGCTGGAAATTTGGAACAGGAGAGATGTCAGGGATGAAGATAAAGAGAAAAAAGCGGCCCTCTAAAGAAAAGCTCTGTGACCCGAGTGTATGCGATAACTGCATCTATCTTTGTGAAGGCGATTTCCTTTGCGACGAGTACAATGAAATCGTCATAGAGGAATGGGAGCCAAACGAAAATTTTTTGATGTGCCAAGGAGGAACTGAATGGAAAGAGCAGTAATGATTTCCATCCGCCCAGAGTGGGTGCAGAAGATCCTGGATGGGAAAAAGACACTGGAAGTCAGAAAGTCCCGTCCAAAACTGGAAACACCGTTTAAGTGCTATATCTATTGCACAAAGCCGAAACGTAAGTATGAGGACTATATTGTAACAGAGTGGGATGACTGTTTTGATTGGCCCAATGAGGGGTTCTTCGGCGGTGGGCTTGTTGTTGGAGAGTTCGTGTGTGACAAAATCGACATTATCCAGAGAAGGGGAATTCCCCAAAATTTCGATTACTGCTATCTTTCCCTTAACGAATGGGGCAATGACGATATTGAAACGGAAATCCGAGATATTAGAGGATCGTGTATCCCAAAGGAAACGCTTAATGCATATGCAGGCAAAACGCCGGTGCTTTATGCGTGGCATATTTCCAATTTGCAAATCTATGACACGCCCAAGCCCATCAACTCCTTTACCTGCATCCGCGAGGGGATAGACGGCATGGGGTGGTGGCCGATGTACAGAGCGCCTCAAAGCTGGGGATATGTTATCACGGAGGGAGATGATGCAGATGAATCCCGAAGAAATGCTTGACTACTGGCAAAAGCTTCTCGGTCTTACCGACTGGAAGGTCGTCCTCAAAACCGACTGCTTTTCCAGTGAGATGAAATTGCAGGACAGCGCCGGTGAAAACGAATGGAAGGAATCCATAAAGGCATCGGTTATCAGAACCCTGAAGGAAGAGGAATACGGGGAACGTATTGTTCCTTTTGACCTGGAGAAAACGCTGGTTCACGAATTGCTCCACCTGAAGTTTTGCCTTTTGGACGATAGCGGCAACAACCTGCAAGACAGATACATCCATCAGCTTATAGACGATCTGGCAAGAGCATTTGTGGCAGCAAAGAGATTTTCATTGAATAAGGAAGCTGAGCAACCCGAAAACGGAGTTTTTTGAAAGAATTTCCTGAAATCGTTCCGAAAAAATCCTAAGAGTTCTGCAAGATTCCTTGAGAT
>ENA-OUQC01001776-OUQC01001776.1-human-gut-metagenome-genome-assembly--contig:-NODE-1776-length-10465-cov-3.380403_pt1 | contig 10465 bp, 11 predicted proteins | sample MGYA00237942_ERZ548815 | MGnify/ENA primary metagenome ERZ548815 (study PRJEB26490, sample SAMN05194722) | human gut metagenome | biome: terrestrial biome; feature: human-associated habitat; material... | reverse complement strand
ATTCTCAATAAGCGGACGGAGTTTGGCCGGCAGATATCATCCACAATTTCCGCCCCCGGCGAGGAGGAACTGGATCATGAATATGAGTACGTTACCAGAGTTGACCGGGAAGCACAGCGCCAGCGAAGCTATTTTGGCGGCGCGATTGGCCGGATGCAAAAAAAGCTCGATAAATCCATCGATGAGGTCAATGACGATATTCTGGAGAACTATAACGAACTCGTTGCCGCCCTGAATGGCGATGACGGCGCCCCTGAGGATTTGAAGGCCGGCATTGCCAACTACGTAAGGTGGGATTTGAAGAACGGCGAGGGCTTTGCCGGAACAAAGCTTTTTTCTGAGATCGGAAACAAGGCAAAGTCAGAGATCGATGTTTACACCTACGTGGACAAGGATGGGAACAAACATTCCTTGGTCGATGTGATTGCCAAAGTCGATGACACCAAATCCGGGCTTGCTACCAAAGTAGGTACGGCGGACCTCACCGCGACCTTGAAAAACTACGCTTTGGCGGCCAGCCTGAAGGACTACCTGACGGTGAACGCGGCTGCGGAACTGTACGTGACCGACGATGATGTCACGGCGACCATTGGCGCGTACATCGTGACGGATGCCAGCGGCAACAAAAAGACGTTGGCAGCCATCCTTGCTGACGTTATCAAACTGCAAGGCGACACGGAGATCCTTGGCAATCTGTCCATTGTGAATGGCCGACTGAATGTATCCAGAAGCTTGCAGGCGTCAACTGTTTTTGCGTCAGGATTGACAATCGACTCAAGCGTAAAGTATCCCATTCGGGTAGGAAGCGGTTACCTCGGTGCAAGCACGACCGCCTACTTTGAGTCGGATGGGATAACACTGGGGGCCACGAAATACAGCCCCCAGGAAATCACCTCAACTGACGGCCAGAAGCATACCGCTTTGGGCCATGCATCATAAGGGGTGCGTATCCGGCGGCTCAGAACAAAAGGCCGGGTGCGAAAAAAGAACCAACTCAATGCTGGAATAGCTGTCAGAGTGCAGCGTGCCTGAAGGACTGACGGGCTACAACGTGGGGATGAGACATGCCCGGGCGTGATATGCAGCGAAAGCAGAAAAAATCGTCAGTATGCCCTATGCTGAAATAAAAGGCTGCTTATGCGAGTAAGCGGTGCTACGGGGTGATGACAAGGGCGAATCAGCAGGGAAACCCCACAAGGGAACCCTCAACGACCGCACGGTTGGAGCGACAGAGCCTAGCTTTGGTACAGTCTACTCCCCGGTGAAAGCCGGGGTAGCAAGGATTATAAAAATGTGAATCTTGGGACGTGGCGGGCAGCAACGGACAGTGAGTACAACACCGGCCATCTGCCCGCTGGGGCAACGTTACGGCAGGTCATCACCGCAGGCGGCGACCGAGAGCAACGGATTTTGACCTCACCCAGCAAGGCCGGGAGAGTAACGTACACCGGGAATCCGACGATATATGAGAATGCGGACGGCAGCACATCGTATACCTTCCCGGCTGGCGGGCCTGGGACTATGCACGTGAAATCGACGGCTGGCAGCACAGTTATAGAAGATAAGGACTATAGCACAGAATATACCATCACGTACAAGGTTTCTGGCTATGATGGCGCTCTGTCCGGGGTGGTGTGCAGCAGGAATGGAGCAGGAGTGTATAAGCCAGTTGGCGACCCCACATATCGGACGTGGTATTACGGATACAGAAAATCCACCCTATCCGTTACCGGTGTAGACACCGGCAGCGGCAGCGCAACAATCACATTCACGCCGAAAGCCCCCAATCAGGGCGGGGGGACTGTTGTAGTAAAGCCGTATACGCCGGAGAAAACGAAAGCCCAGAAATACGGCTACTACACCCACATTCCCGCCAGTGGGGAGGAACAGACAAAAACATTTTTGGTACACGACGACTAGGAGGAAAAATCATGAAAGAAATAATCAATCAGCTGAAGGCCATTCGGACGGCCCTTGGGACGCTGAACATTGTCAGCACTGACCACAATGTTGATGTGATTCAGGGCTGCAAGCAGCTGCTGGATAGGATCACCGCCATCCTGCAAAAGGCGGATGCGGACGCAGCTGAGGCGGCCAAAGACAACCAAACATCCAAGGAACAGGCAGAAAAGTAAGCGGACATATAAGGAGGAATGCTGAATGGATACCGCCAGAATCAATGAGTTGCCCAGTGTTGACGAGATCCTGTCAGAGGATTACTTCCTCCTGGAGCAAGACGGCGTTGCCAAAAAGCTTGAAGGCGCATTGCTGGTGCAGTACATCGACCGCCATGTTGCGTCGGTGTCAGTAACGTCGCTCCCGCACGGTACACCCGCAACCGCCAAGTACAGCAGCGCCACAGGTAAGCTTGAGCTTGGCATCCCTTACGGTAACAGCATCACGTCCATCTCCCTGAACGGAGATGGACAAATTGTTTATCACTGGGCGGATGGAACTGAGGTTGCGCTGGAATCAATCAAAGGCGACCCATTCGTTTACTCTGATTTCACGCCAGAACAATTGGCGGCTTTGAAAGGCGATAAAGGCGACCCATTCCGCTATTCCGACTTCACGGAGGCACAACTTGCGGCCTTGAAGGGTGAAAAGGGCGACCCGTTCCGCTACTCCGACTTCACCGAGGAAGAGTTAGCTGCCCTGAAGGGCGAAAAGGGCGATCCGTTCCAGTACTCTGATTTTACGGCTGAACAGTTGAACGCCTTGAAGGGCGAGAAGGGTGATCCCTTCCAATATTCTGACTTCACAGAGGCACAACTTGCAGCGTTGAAGGGCGCGACCGGCGACCCGGCGACGGTGGAATCCTCCGCGACAACCTACCAGGTAGGCGATAGCGGCACGGAGGCTCCCACCGGCGAATGGAGCGCTACCGTCCCCACCGTCCCCCAGGGGAAATACCTCTGGGCAAAGACAGTCACCCAGTTTAACAGCGGCGTCCCAATCACCACCACCGTTGTATCCCGCTTCGGCGTAGACGGCGCTGGCTCTGTAACAACTGTCAACAGCGTTGCCCCTGATGATGCGGGTAATATCCTGCTGAAGGCCGGAAACATCCCAACGACAGTTGACGGCGAAACCGTAGAATCTGAATTGGCAAATCTGTGGAATCAGAAGGCCGGAATCCCAGCCGGAAAAATCGGCATGTTGAAGAGCGAAGCGAATACCGACGAAGACGGCGGCTGGCCTGTGATCGTTGTCGCTACTGCCGGGGTGGATTACCAGCTGCCCCTCGTTGCCGGGACAGACTACCAAACGCCTCTTACTGCCGGAACTGACTACCAGACCCCACTTACCGCTGGAGTAGATTACCAAGCTCCTCTGACTGGGGCCAAAGGCAAGTACGTTGGTTTTTCCGCCGAGAATGTGCCGGAAGCAATGGACCTGCCCAATGCCAGTACCACAGCCAAGGGCGTCACCTACCTGGTTGACAGCTACACTCGGACCGATACTGACAAGGCGGCCACACCCCGGTCGGTAAACAACGTGTACAAGCTGCTGCCCATATCCACATCCGTTGAATTGACAGCGGATGGGTGGTCAAACGGGGTACAAACTGTAAGCGTGGCTGGGGTGACAACAACCGATCATGTAATCGTGGCCCCATGTCCCGATGCGTATCCTGCTTACATCAGCTCAAATGTGCGGTGTACGGCGCAGGGAGATGGGACGCTGATGTTCACAGCGACCACCACGCCCACAGCGGGCATGGTGATTAACGTAATCATCCTGAAGCAGTAAGGAGGCGGCAGGGTGATTTTTAATTTGTGTGGCAGACATGAGTCTGACCTGAATTTCAGCGTGATCGTCAGCGCGTCGGCCCCCACCCAGGGCGTGGCGCCCGGTGTTATCTGGGTCAAGTCCGATGCTGCGTGTACCTATATCCAGATGATCGACGACGCAACCAAGTGGTCAAGTCCACCAGATGGCGCCGTTGCAATCATTTGCGCCGCTGCGAACACATCGAACGCATGGATGACCGCAATCAAGAGCCATCCGATGTATGTGCGCACCTTGGGGTGTTACCAGCGGATCGCGGGGGCATGGGCGAGTATGGACGCCTATATGTGGTCCAACGCCGGGAGCTGGGCACAGTTTTCGTATGCATTCTATGCCACGATATCGGTGACCTGGCCCGCTGGGTCAACCTGCGCAATAGCGAATGGAGACACACGTTTGGTCGCACCGACCACCAGCGGCAGCTACACATTTACAGTAACCAAAGCTGGCACTTGGGCTGTATCCTGCACAGATGGTACAAATACCGCTTCGGGTTCTGTTTCCATCGCAGCCAGTGGAGAGAGCAAGAGTGTGAGCCTGAGCTACAACAAGATCCCGGCGTTTACCTACACCGGGCAGTACAAGATCGTCAATGACAGCGGAACGGAAATCACGTCCACGACGTCCAACAACTGGAACATCCGGCTGCTGACCTCCGGCACCCTGACGTTTACAGACCTCAGAGGGACGAGCGCTATCGACCTGTTCCTCGTAGGTGGCGGCGGCGGGTCGAACAGTAAGACAGTATCCACAGACTACGGCACCGTGCATTCCGGCGGTGGTGGCGGTGGTTACACCAAAACCCAAAAGTCGGTCAGCGTAAGCGCCAATTCCGCCATTTCCGTCAGCATCGGCGCTGGCGGCGGTGCTGGCAGTTCCGGCGGTACGACAACCGTTAAAGTCAACGGCAGTTCGTACTCCGCCAGCGGCGGCAGTGCTGGTGGCGCACCGTGGTGGAATGTAAGTAACACTGTGTGCGGTTCTGGCGGTTCTGGCGGTTCCGGCGGCGGTGCGGCAAGCTCCGGCGGATTCGCGGGCGGTTCCGGCGGCAGCAACGGTGGGAACGGAAGCGGAGGGCGCTCCAATGTGTTCCCGACCAGTAGCGCTGGTAGCGGTCAGGGCACTACAACGAAGGCCTTTGGAGAGAGCAGCGGAGAGCTGTATTCCTACGGCGGTTCTGGTGGCGGCGGAACGCCTCCTGTGGTTGGCACTTTGGCCGCAAATACCGGCCACGGCGGCCAAGGCTCCGGCGGCAGCGGGTACTCGGGCATTGCGATCATCAGAGGGCATCGGTAAGGGGGCGTAATCAGCATGATCTTTAACCTCATTAGCGACAACAATTGGCATTCGGATCGGAGCTTTTCGGTCGTAATCAGCGCAACCGAGCCAAGCAGCCCTCTGGATCGTACCATCTGGGTCAAATCCGGCACCGCATCCGGCAATTGGGCCATGGTTGACGATCCCAATTATAGCCCATCAACTGATGATGGCTACGTCGTCATTGCGTTCCGGGTGGCTAACCCAACCACGGTGTATCACTATGCACTGGGCCGATATAGCATGGCGATTGCTTACAATGGCGTGTACCAACGGACCAATGGCGCATGGGCAAAAGTAGATGCCTACTGGCGTGACGGCACCCAGTGGTATCAGATATCTGCTGCCGGTTAGCAGTTAGGAGGATGTCAAATGGCAAAGAACATGGCAAGAATCGAGGACGGCACCGTTACCAACCTGGAGTGGTGCTCCGATGAGGTGCCGGAAACTGCTGAACTGCGGGAATATGACGGCTACTCGATATGCATTGGAGACAGCTATGCAGACGGAAAATGGTGGCGGGATGGCGAAGAAGTGCTCTCCGACGCTGAGATCGCCGCCCAGTTGGCAGCGGAGGAAGCTGCCAGGACCACCGATGGTTACATCTGTATACCCAGCTATTGTATACCCAGCTATGCACCGGGTGCGGGTGGGGACAAAGCCACACCGCAGCCGTCGGGCGGCAGCGGTGGCAGCAATTACACTGCCCACCAGACATACACCGTGGTGCACCCGGACGGACAGATGGACGGCTGCGGGTGGTCCGCTGGCGGCAACGGCTACAAGGGCGTATAGCACTGCGTCCGCAGGATTGTCCGCAGTCCTGCGGGTATTTCTCGGTTACCTAGTTGTGATCCCTGACATAAGGCTTACAGTAAGGGTTACTCTAAGGCTTACTGTAATGATTACCGTAAGCCTTACATATTGAAATTATAAGGCTTACGGTAACGTTTTTCCCTGGATTAAACCAGGTATTTCATGCCCAAAATGGACCATTTTTCTTTGATCCTGAGTTTCGGAAGCGCTGAAGTTTTAATATAAAATCTCCTGCCTAAAATGAGGATTTTTGAAAAATTTTTAAAAATATGGTTTAAAAATCCGATTTTTTAGCCGTAAGCCTTATGGTAATGCTTACAGTAAGCCTTACAGTAACGGTTACTATAATCCTTACTGTAAGCCACATAACCGTAACCGTAACCGTTACCGTATATAAATAATATATATAAAGCTGTTTTTGACTTTTGAATGGATCGAAAAGCTGATTTGATAGATTTGCTCAAGCGGAAAAATGGAGAAGGGAGGAGAGGGAAATGTACATCGATGCTGAGGTCATCGGTAAGGCTGCTGCGCTGCTTGGAGCGCTCGGTATTATCGGTGGCCTGTGCTACAAAATCGTCACTTGGGTACAGCGCCAGAACCAGCAGTCCATTGATATCGCGAACCTGCATGCGAGGCAGGACAGAGAGAGCCACGCGATCAAGGGCGAACTCTGCCTGCTGAATTATGCTATTCTGGCCGCATTGAAGGGCCTGCAAGAGCAAGGCTGTAACGGCTCTGTGACAGAGGCAATCCGGAAATTGGAGAAGCACCTGAATCAGAGCGCCCACGGCCAGGAAGAAACACACAACTGAAACGCCAAAGAAAGGAATCAAAACCATGGATACAACCGAAATTACCCAGATCATCCCCCTCGCTGTCAAGCTGGTATTTGCCATCATAGGCGTCCTGCTGCTGCGGTACATCCTCCCCTGGATTAAGCAGCAGGTCTGGTACAGCGCAATCAAATGGCTGGTCAATGCCGCCGAAAAGCTTGCCGAGTCCGGCCAGATCAGTAAGGACTACAAAAAGAAATATGTGATCCGCCTGATGCAGCTGCTTCGAATCCCGGTCAATGACTTCACATCCGCCCTGATCGAAGCCGCTGTCAAAGAGCTGGACATGCTGGAGGAAAGAATCAAGGATTATTTTGACAACGAATCTGGCGATTCGCCGGAAGGTGGCGACAGTGGTGAAGCGGAAGAAATCAAAGAGGGCCAGACGGAACCCGGCTAAATTTTCAAAAATTATCATTGCATCTGTTTTGGCGGCGGTGGCACTGTTCACCGTCGCCATGATTTGTCTCTACGCCCTGTATGGCGGTGTCCCCGATACGCTGATTGTCTCGTTTTTCGGCTTCGCCGGAGGCGAGGCCGGTGTGCTAGGGCTTATCAAATGCAACGATGAAAGGCAAAAGAAACAGACAACTCCGACCGATGAAGAAGTTTCCGGGTAGAAGGTGAAAGATATGGCAGTCATTACGTACAAGAAAAGCGACCGCATCCAGCTCAGCAAGAATTTCAACAGTTACGAATTCAGGTGCGGCTTAGGCAGGCCGTGTTCCTGCCAAACAACGCTGATCGATAAAAAGCTTGTGGAAATCCTGCAAATGATCCGCGACCATTGGCCCGGACATGCAGTGCACATCACCAGCGGCTATCGCTGCCCGGCCTATAACCGCTCCGTTGGCGGTGCTACCGGCTCTTATCACAGCAAGGGCATGGCCGCAGACATCACAGTGGACGGTGTTGCGCCCCGAGAGGTTGCCAAGTATGCGGAGAGCATCGGCGTACTTGGCATCGGCCTGTATGAGACAAGCGCGGACGGATATTTTGTTCATGTTGACACCAGAACGGCAAAATCTTTCTGGTATGGGCAAAAGCAAGCGCCACGAACCACCTTCGGCGGCCAAAAGCTGGAAACTACTCCCGCCAACACAAACACTCAACCGGCTGGAAACTCCGCAAATGGCGAAGCAAGCGGCCACACATACACTGTGGTGAGCGGCGACACACTTGCCAAGATTGCTGCCCGGTATCCCGGCGTGACCTACAAGATGATCGCTAATGCCAACGGCATCAAGGCTCCGTATTTGATTCAGATCGGGCAAAAGCTGACGATTCCGACGACGGGGAATAAAGCGTCAGCAGGACCAACCAAGTCTTCTGAGTATGCCACAGCCGATTACGATGACTCCCCGGAGTTCCTTTGGAAGTTTTTTGCCAGCAAGCTTTGCAATGCCTACGGCGTAGCCGGATTGATGGGCAACCTTAATGCCGAGAGCAACCTGATTGCTGCCAACCTGGAAATGTCCAAGCGTATCCGCCTGGGCTACACCAGCAAGAGCTATACCGAGGCGGTGGACAGCGGGGCCTACAAGAACTTCACCGCCGATTGGGCCGGTTACGGCCTCGCCCAGTGGACAGACAGCACCAGAAAGAAAAACCTGCGTGCCTTTGCACAGCAGAAGTCCGCATCTATCGGTAACCGTAGGATGCAGGCAGAGTACCTGATGTCCGAGCTTGAAACCAGGTTTACGGCAGTCCTGAGCATTCTCAAAAACGCAAAATCCGTCCGGGAAGCATCCGATGCCATCCTTTTGCGTTTTGAATGCCCAGCGGATACCAGCGAATCCGTCCGTCAGCGCAGAGCGGCTTTTGGTGACAGCTACTATCAGAAGTTTGCCAACGCCAACGTCGTGGATGACAAGGAAGCTGCCTCTAAACCTCCGTATTTCCGCACGGTTACGGCCAGCCTGCTCAATGTGCGGCAGTCTCCCACCACCAGCAGCGCGATCCTCCGGCAGCTCCGAAAGGGAGCGGCCTGCACCATCGTTGAAGAAAAGGACGGTTGGGGCAAGCTCTCTGACGGCGGCTGGGTCTGCCTTGATTACGTGCAGTGAATAAAAATAGCAGCCTGGTCATCCGTCACCAGGCTGCTATAAGGCTTTGTCACACGAGGGGCATTCCGTGGGCGTCGCGGAATTTGTTGAAAAGGATCTTGTGCAGATCGGTAACCCATCCGACAATAAATCCGCCCGCTGACAGTGCCCAGAGAATCCCCGTAAACCACTTACCGACGTAGAAGCGGTGAGCGCCTACGAGGCCAAAGAACAGGCAGAGCCAGAAAGCGGGCCATTTTTTCTTCGGCGTGTACCCCAACGCATTGGTCGGCTCCTGATTCACCACTACGTTTATGCTGGGAGGAGCGCTTTGAACAGTGCTGCCCTGAGAAGCACCGCAGCTTGGACAAAAGCTGCTCCCATCGCTCATCCACCTGCCGCATTTGCTACAATACATTGCCATTGACCTCCTTTTTTCTCTTCAGTTAAAGTATATCATCGAATGAGTAAATGTTCAAGAAGGAGGAAAAGAAAATTTTACGGCTTGTCTAAAATGAGGAATCTTTTCTCGCTGCGCTAGAAGCCTCAAATTCCGAAGAAAAATTTCGGAATACACTCTTCATCACCAGACATCAATTCTCCTGCTAGAGACCGCCATGCAAGCTCACGGATGATGTTTACTGATTTCCAATCGGTAAACATTTGCTTTTGCATGTGAGAATTGATGCCGACATTTGATATTCAGAACAAAAGTACCGGGGCTTACCTCCCCCCGTTACCCCCGGCGTCTCAGGCTGCCCTTTAGCCATTATGAGTCGCCGGCATACATCACCCTGGTTTCGGTTCACCCGAGGCCAGGGCCTTTTATTTTGCCTCCTGTAGCTTTGTGCTATGGGAGGCTTTTTTGCGTTTCCCCGGTCCCTGTGAGTGCATTTTACATGCCACTATATGCTTTATCGTTTATAAAATGAGAAAAAATTATAAAAAATATTCAAAAAATACTTGACATAGGTATACTATGGGTTATAATTATAATATAAATTAAGCAATTGGTTAATCAAAAAAGATAATTCCAGGGATAAAAATCAGAAAAGATAGAGCAATGCGAAAGGAGAGAAGACTGATGGAAAAGATGGGAGTTATGGGAAACAAAAGAGTGAGAGCGTCCTATAGCCTGTACAGCAGCGGGGGAAGGTATTGCAGGGAGGGTAAGGAAAGGTTTTCCGCCCCCAAGGTGGTTTGGTATTATGATGTGCGTATCTGGTTCCCGTTTTTTATGCTCATTTTAATTTCAATCACGGGATTTTACCGCACAAAGCTGAACATCGTAATTCAAAGTGCGGCTGAACAAGAGTCGGTGACTGAGGTTTATGTTCAGGCCGAGCCTCAAGTCGAGGAGACGGTGGCCCCGGCTGAAGCGGTAGCGGATTCGGAGATTGTTGCCCTTGCAAGGCTTGCTGATTCCGTAGCGCGTGGCCGGTCTGATGAGGTGAAGCGCATTGTGATGTGGGTCGCCATCAACCGCAGCGAAGATAGAAGTCATGGCTACGGCCTGTCGCTCCTGGGAGAGATTGCCCGGCCAAAGCAGTGGCAGGAATACACGCCGGATGCAACGTACCTGGAATCAACACTGAAGCTTGCGCAGGAGGTATACGAAAAGCTCCGTTCGGTGCTGCAGGTTTTTCTGAACCGTATTCA
>ENA-OUQC01001774-OUQC01001774.1-human-gut-metagenome-genome-assembly--contig:-NODE-1774-length-10480-cov-2.646523_pt1 | contig 10480 bp, 10 predicted proteins | sample MGYA00237942_ERZ548815 | MGnify/ENA primary metagenome ERZ548815 (study PRJEB26490, sample SAMN05194722) | human gut metagenome | biome: terrestrial biome; feature: human-associated habitat; material... | reverse complement strand
AAAACCGTCTGCGTCATTGATGAACGCCGGGAAATCTGCCCGGGAGCCACCGTTCCTTACGAGCAGAAAACCATGGCCGTTGATGAAATTTCAGGCCTGCCCAAGGCAATGGCTGTCCAGATGGCTTTGCGCACCCTCTCGCCCCAGTTTATCCTGCTGGACGAGCTTGGCGGCACGGAAGAAGTCCGGGCGCTGGAACAGGGAATGTTCAGTGGTGCCGCCATTATTGCCACCGCCCACAGCTGCAGGAGTTCCGAGCCTGCGGGGCGTTGCAGGCTGCCGTGCTGCTTCGTGGCCGGGATCATCCGGGTCAGGTTGCCGCGGTGCGGATGTTATGACGGCTTTACGGCTGGTGGGTACATTCTTTTTGGTGGTGTGCGGCTGGTGCGCAGGGGATGCGGCCTGCCAGAATACGCGGCGGCATCTGGCGGCGCTGGAAAAGACGCTCTTGCTCTTGCAGCGTGTCCGGCAGGAGATCAACTATCGCCATACGGACCTCGCCCTGCTTTTCCGCAGGCTGAAACAGGAGGGGCTTGTCACGGGCGAAAGTTTCCGGGGCCTTTGTCCGCTGCCCGGTCTGACGCGCCCGGAACGCGACTGTTTCATCGAGTGCTTCTCGGGCCTTGGCCGGATGGAGGCAGAGCAGGAGTGCCAGCGGCTGGCATTTTATCAGGAGCGGTTCACGCTGTTTTTGCAGCAGGCGCAGGAGCACGCCCGCCCGCAGCTGGAATTGAGCCACAAGCTGGGATTTGCTGCCGGACTGGCGGCGGCCATCCTCTGCCTCTGATGAAAGATAGGGGGAATGTGTATGGACATCGACCTGATTTTCAAGATCGCGGCCATCGGCATCATCGTGGCGGTGCTCAACCAGCTGCTCATCCGCTCAGGCCGGGAAGACCAAGCCATGATGACCACATTGGCGGGGCTGGTGGTGGTGCTGTCCATCCTGGTCAAGCAGATCAGCGTTCTTTTCGTCACCATCAAGTCCCTCTTTGCGCTATGAGCGCCCTCACGATGCTGGGACTTGCGGTGATGGGGGCTGTGCTGTACACCCTGTTCCAGAAAAGCGCCCCGGCTTTCGGGCTGTTCGTCTCGATGGGAACCGCTGTCCTCGTACTATGGAAAATCAGCACGGCGGCGCAGACTGTGCTTTCCGGGCTGACAAAACTGGAACAGCGGGCAGGCGGCGACGCCTTTTCCTGTCTGCTGCGGTGTACAGGTGTCATCCTGCTGGCCGATTACGCCCACTCGCTCTGCGAGGAGGCGGGGGCTGAATCGCTGGCGTGGTGTACGGCACTGGCCGGACGGGTGCTGGTGCTTGCGGCAGCGTGGCCCCTGCTGGAAGAGATCGGCCAGAAGATAGGGAGCATCGCAGGATGAAAAGAGACAAGCTTTTCCGTTTGAGTCTGGCAATACTGTTCTTGTGGACGAGCCTTGCACTCGCGGCCCCGGCGGCGCTGGCCGCTTCGAGCACAGCTCTGCCGGGCAGTTCTCTCTGGGAGCCCTATTTGCAGCAGAGCCGCATCGACCTCGAAAAGGCGGCATCCTCACCGTGGGAAACACTGAAAAGCTTTCTGCCTCAGTCCTTCGGCGCACTGGTGCGCCAGACAGCAAGTCGCTATACGTCAGTGTTCCTGTTCCTGACGCTGACAGCGGTGCTGGGGCTCCTCGCCGGGGAATGCACCGATGGGGCCTTGCTGGATCTGGTGGCGGCAGGCGGCTGCGGCGTCCTGCTCTGGGGGAGTCTGCTGGAAGAAGCCCAGAAGCTTTGTGAACAGGTGGAGAGCTGGCGCAGCTTTCTGTTGGGGTTCCTTCCCGTCTATGCCGGTGTCCTCACGATGGGAGGGGAAGGAGCAGCAGGCAGTGCGGCCAGTGGAGCGCTGCTGACGGCACTCTGCTTTCTGGCTCAGCTGGCAGCGGCCTTCGTTCAGCCGCTGCTCCACTGCTATCTGATGCTCAGCATGGCCTGCTGCGTCAGATCTGAACCAGCCCTCGGCGTTTTCTGCAAGGGCGTCGGCAGTGCGCTCCGTCAGGCGCTGGGCTGGGCCGGAAAAATTCTGGTGGCTCTGCTGGGCCTGCAGAGGGCTGCAGCATTCCAGCTGGACCGCTTTTCGCTCCGTACCGGCCAGCTTTTGGCGGGGAGCGTTCCCATCATCGGGCAGACTCTCAGCAGTGCATCGGAATCCATCCTCGCGGGGATACAGCTCCTTAAGAGCGGGCTGGGGCTGGCAGCTCTGTCGGTGCTGGGCGCGGAGTTCGTGCCGCTCTATCTGGGACTGATGATACAGCTGGCTCTTCTGATGGGCTGCAGCCTGCTCTGCAGTCTCACTGGCATCTCCCGCTGCCGCGCATTATTCGACTGTTTTGCCGAGGCGGTGCGCTGTATGGCAGCGGTGGTGGCGCTTTTCTTCGGGCTGGCGGCGGCAGGGGTGGCCCTGCTGTTCATCGTAGGAGGTGGTTCATGATGCAGGCACTGGAACGGGCAGCAGCAGTCTTCTGTACGGCCTGTATCTGCGCCGAGCTGCTCTCCCGCTTTGTCGGGCAGGGCTGGGGGCAGAAGTGCATAAAAGCGGTGGCGGGGCTATATATTCTAGTAGTCTTTGCGGATGCTCTGCCCGGCGCAAAGGCGCAGTTTGCCGCATTGGAACTGCCGCAGGTGCCGACGGTCTCGGTAGGCAGTCTGGAGGATGCTGTTCTGGCACAGACGGCAGAAGAACTCTCCCGTACGCTCGAAGAACGCTGTCTCAGCGAGGCGGGTGTTTCGCTCAGGCTGAATATCAGTCTGCGCCGGACCGCCGAGGGCGTGGAAGCGGCTGAGGTGCAGATCGTCCCTCGGGACGCCGTCACTGCCTCGCAGAAGCGGGCAATCGAAACGCTGCTGGAAGGACAGCTTCAACTGGGACCGGAATGCATCAAATGGAACAGCCCCAGCGGGGAGGATGTGCCATGAACAACGAGCTTTTTTCGCGGCTGAAGGACCTCGCGCAGAAGGAAAACCGCGCCCGGCTGGCGGTTTTGCTGGGCGCGGCGGCCATGCTGCTCATCCTGCTGTCGGAGCTGTTCGCCCCTTCAGGGAAGACCGCCGCAGCAAGCGCCGCCCCGGAGGATGACAACATCTACCGCCAGCAGCTCGAGCAGCAGCTTTGCGACCTCATCGCGCAGGTAGAGGGCGCAGGAAAGACAACCGTGATGGTAACACTGGAAAGCGGAGAGGAGACCATCTATGCTCTGGACACGCTCTCGGGACAGACCCAGGAACAACAGACCCATGTGCTGCTGGATGACGGGACCGCGCTGGCACAGACGGTCTGCACCCCCAGAGTGTGCGGGGTGGCCGTGGTGTGCGAGGGCGGGGGAGATGTCCGGGTCGCCGCCCGAATCACCGAGCTGGTGGGGGCGCTGCTGGATGTCCCGTCCAACCGCATCTGCGTAGAGCAGCGCCGGGAATGATTTTTTGCAGCGATGAAATATAAGTTATGCAAGGAGGAGACACAAATGAGAGCTATCACCAAAAACACACGCAGGGTCACAGCGCTGACCCTTGCGGCCGCGCTGGTCGTGGCGGTATACCTTAACTGGCAGTATGCCCGCACCGGCATCGGCGTGGATGAAGAGGCTGTCAACGTCTCGGCGGTGGCTGTGGAGGGTGAGCCTGTGGTGGCACCCGTGACCGACGGGCTGATGACGGAGGCTGAAGCGGTATCCAGTGCCAACAAGAATTATGGGGAGGCCCAGCTCGTCAGCGTGGCCAACGATGCAGGAGCGAAATTCTTTGAGGAAGCCCGTCTCAAGCGCCAGAAAGCTCACGATGAAGCGATGGACACGATCCAGAAGACCCTCAAGACCTCGGGCCTTTCCGCCGAGGAGAAAAAAGGTTATACCCAGCAGCTGACTTCCAACCTCGAAGACCTCAACGCAGAAAATGAGATAGAAACGCTGGTCAAGGCGAAAGGCTTTGCCGACTGCCTCTGCTTTTTGCAGTCCGGCCGGGCTGACCTGACCGTGATGACCTCCGGCGACGCGCTGACGGCAGCACAGGTGGCCCAGATACGGGACATCGTGCTCAGCAAGAGCGAGGTGACTGCGCAGAATATTACTGTGGTGGAAGTAAAGTAAGGTGTTGTATAAAACCGGAGAAAATGGTATAATGACATCAAAGGTTTTGCAAAGGGATCCTCTCTTTGCATGAAACGCATAAAATAAAATGGGCATTCGCTCATTTTGGATGGAGGGCCATAGAATGGATTTACAGAACATGGATCTTAAAGGCGGCAGTCTGCAGATCTCCACAGAGGTCATCGGCAAGATCGCCCGCTGTGCAGCGCTGGAGATCGAGGGTGTGGCAGAGGTGTCCTGCGGCAAGCAGAACCGGAAGGTGAAAGACCTTCTCGAGCGCGCCAACGTCCAGTCGCCCGTTACCGTAGAGATGCGGGACGGCACGGCAGAGATCACTCTGGAAATTGTAGCAGCCTTTGGCGCACGCATCCCGGCTGTGGCCGAAAAGGTGCAGGAAAACGTCAAGTCTGCCGTCCAGAACATGACCAATGTCACGGTCAGCCGCGTTGACCTCGTCATTGCCGGTCTGGCCCCGGCGGCTGAGCCGCAGGCCTGAGCCGAGAAACAAAACGTAAAAGAAAATTGCGGCCGGCCTTCCCGCAAAAGGGAGGGCCTTGCCGCTGTGAGAGGAACATTATGGAAAATATTCTGCCCCGTCGTGAAGCACGCGAAAATGCATTTCTGCTGGCATTTTCTCAGACCTTTGGTGATATTCCCCTGCAGGAGGCTCTGGACAACCACCACGAGTGCGATGAAGAGCATCCGGTGGATGTCTTTGGCCAGCGGCTGCTGCGGGCTTATTATGAGCATTCCGCAGAGGTGGACGACCTCATCAGCGCCCATCTGCGCAACTGGACGATGGAGCGTCTGCCCCGCGTGAGCCTGACGGTGCTCCGTCTGGGTCTGGCCGAGATGCTGTACGGCGACGAGAAAAAGCCTGGCGTCGTCATCAATGAGGCAGTCGAGCTGACCAAAAAGTATGGCGCAGACGAGGATTATCAGTTCGTCAACGGCCTGCTGGGTACGGTGGCACGCGAGCAGGGTCTGGACGCAGAGCCTGAGCAGCTGTGAGCAGCTATACGCTGGGCATCGACACCAGCAATTATGCAACCTCTCTGGCCGTCTTTGATACAGCCGGAGAGGTTGTTTGCGCAAAAAAGCGTTTCCTTCCGGTCAAGGAGGGCCAGCTGGGCCTGCGCCAGAGCGACGCCCTTTTTCATCACACAGTCGCCCTGCCCGAGATGCTGGCAGAACTGGGCAGCGAGTTTGACTTGACCCAAATCAGCGCCGTAGGTGTATCGGAAAAGCCGCGCCCGGTAGAGGGCAGTTATATGCCCTGTTTTCTGGCGGGTGTCAGCGCTGCCGAGGCGTTCGCGCTGGCCCGGGGCATCCCGCTCATCCGCACGACCCATCAGCAGGGCCATGCGGCGGCGGCACTGTTTGCGGCCAAGGGTGAAGAGCTCTTCCGTGAAAAGACGCTGCTCTTCCACATTTCCGGCGGCACGACTGACCTGCTCCTTTGCGATGAAGTGAAGCATATCGAGACGCTGGGGACCAGCTCCGACCTCTACGCCGGACAGGCTGTGGACCGTGTGGGCGTCAAGCTGGGCTTTGGATTCCCGGCTGGCGTCGAAGTCTCCCGTCTTGCCGCGGAATGTGACGAGACGATAAAACCAAGATCCAGCGTTCGCGGCATGGAATGCAGCCTTTCCGGGCTGGAAAACCAGTGCAATGCTTTGTTGACGGCTGGCAAAAAACCTGCCTATGTCTGCAAGTACTGCCTGCTCTGCGTGGCAGATACCGTGGTCAAGATGACCAAAGCGGCTCAGAAGGAATATCCCGGGCTTGCTGTGGTCTGTGCAGGCGGCGTGATGAGCAGTGACATCATTCGCAGCTGGGTGCAGCAGCGCCTCCCGCAGGTGTATTTCGTACCCGGCCAGTATTCCAGTGACAACGCCATCGGCGTGTCTATCCTCGCCGCACGGGAGGCCGGGCTATGGCTGAAGTGATCACTGTCTCGGCCCTGAACCAGTATGTCAAGACGCTGCTGGATGCAAATGACATCCTGTTCGATTTGGCGCTGCGGGGCGAGATCGCAAACTTCGTACAGAACGCCCGCAGCGGCCACTGTTATTTCTCTCTCCGGGACGCCAGCGCCAGTGTCAAAGCGGTGATGTTCCGCTCGGATGCGCGGCGGCTGGGCTTCCGCCCGGAAGAGGGCATGAAGGTAGTCGTGCGATGCCGTGCTACTCTTTATGAGCGGGACGGCGCGTTCCAGATCTATGTCAACGAAATGTTCCCGGACGGCATCGGTGAGGCGCAGCTTGCTTTTGAGCAGCTGAAAGCCAAGCTCGAGCAGGAGGGACTTTTTGCAGCAGAGCACAAAAAGCCGCTGCCCGCGTATCCCAAATGCATCGGCGTCGTCACCAGCAAGACCGGCGCGGCACTGCAGGACATTCGCAATGTCATTGGTCGGCGCTGGCCTGCGGCAAAACTTCTGCTCTGCCCGGTCAATGTGCAGGGCTTTGAAGCGGCGCAGCAGATTGCAGATGCCATTGGAAAGCTGGACAAAAGCGGCCGGGCAGACGAAATCATCGTAGCCCGGGGCGGCGGCAGCAGGGAAGACCTCTGGGTCTTCAACGCCGAGGTCATCGCCCGGGCGGCCTACCGCTGCAAAGTGCCGCTCATCAGCGCCATCGGGCATGAGATAGACTTTACCATTTTAGACTTTGTGGCGGACCGTCGCGCGCCGACCCCGTCGGCTGCGGCAGAACTAGCCGTGCCGGATCGTGCAGAGCTTCTGCGGGTGCTGTCCCAGCTGGAACAGAGCTGCCAGAATGCGATGCAGGACCGTCTGGATGCAGCGTCTGGTCGTCTGATGATGGCTGAGCAGCAGCTTTCCTATGATATGACCCGTCGGAAATTGACCGGTGGGCAGGCAGAGCTTGCCGTGAAGCAAGAAAAACTCAAGGCCGCAGCACAGAGTTGCATTCAGCAGCGGCAGGCACAGCTGCGCCACGCCGCTGCGCTGGCCGACTCGCTCAGCCCCTACCGGGTACTGGGGCGCGGCTATGCGATGGTATACGACAGCAAAGGCAGACTTTGCAGTGCTGATGCACTTGCCGCAGGTGATAAGCTCACCCTGCGCGGTGCAGTACACACAGCAGAATGTACGGTCATGTCCGTGGAGGAACTGAATGAGAGCACCCAAAAGCTTTGAAGACGGCATGGCCCGTCTGGAAACGATCCTGAGCCAGATGCAGAGCGAAGAGACGACCCTTTCCGAGTCGGTCAAGCTCTATGCAGAAGCGGCTTCGCTGATGGAATACTGCCATGCTGCGCTGGAAAAAGCGTCTCTCCAAATGGAGGAGATCGACGCCGCCCGCAGCCAAAAGGCGGACCCCGAAGCAGAAGAATAAAAGCAACCAGCTTGCAGGGAGGAACCATTATGGAGAGCGCAGAGTATAAAAAACAGTATGACGAATATCTGGCCCGTGCAGAAAAGGCATTGAGTCAGGCGTGCGAGCGCTATCTTCCTGAGGGATCTGACGTCTGCCGCGCAGCACGCTACAGCCTGCTGGGCGGCGGCAAGCGTATTCGCGCTGTGCTGGTGCTGGCCGTGTGTGATATGCTCCACGGCAATGCCGAGGCAGCTGAGCAGTTTGCAGCCGCAGTCGAGATGCTGCACTGCTATTCGCTCATCCACGATGACCTGCCCTGCATGGATAACGACGATATGCGCCGCGGCAAGCCCTCCTGCCACAAGGCATTCGGCGAATCCACCGCGATGCTGGCCGGTGACGTCCTGCTGACCGAGGCTTTCGAGGCAGTCGCCGGTGCGCCTGCTCCCGCTTCTGTCTGTGTCCACGCGGCACAGGCGCTGGGCGCAGGTGCAGGCAGCCGAGGCATGGTGTACGGTCAGGAACTCGATTTGAAATATGAGGCGCTTGCCGCTACCGAAGAACAGCTCCGTCTCATCCACCGCCACAAGACCGGCGCACTCATCAATGCAGCCATCCAGATGGGCGGTGCTGCAGCACAGGCCGATGAGGTCCAGCGTAAGGCACTGGAAGCATATGCTTATGGCATCGGTCTCGTGTTCCAGATCGTGGACGATGTGCTGGACGTGACCGGGACCGCCGAGCAGCTGGGCAAGCCCATTGGCAGCGACAGCGAAAACGGCAAAACGACTTTTGTCACCCTGTTCGGCGTTGACGGTGCCATGCAGCTGGCGGAAAAGCTGAATGACGAGACCTGCACAGCGCTGCGCGACGCATTCGGCGAAAAGAGTGCGTTTTTGGAGCAGCTGGCCCGCACACTGCTGAACCGCCGCAGCTGAGCCGACCGCATTCTGCGCCGAAGTCGTCTCAAAGATCACACAGGACTACTTGTCGCAAATGCGCTGCTTTTTGAGACGATGGCTGTGGGATTGCGATAAAATTCAAGAAGGTGAACAAACTATGCAATTTATCAAAGAATTGTTCTCGGTCAACGAGATATTGACCGTTTCCATCGTGGGCTGGTTCGTTGCACAGGTACTCAAGACCATCATCAACTTTATCCTGCTGGGCAAGCTCCAGCTCGAGCGGATGTGGGGCGACGGCGGTATGCCCAGTGCCCACAGCGCGACAGTCTGTGCGATGGTCATTGCCGCAGCCCGCAGCGAGGGAGTCAGCTCGGCTATTTTTGCCGTAGCCAGTGTGGTCGCCATCATTACCATGCACGACGCAATGGGCGTACGCCACGAGACGGGCGAGCAGGCCAAGGTGCTCAACCAGATGATCGAAGAGTGGATCGACATCAGCGAAAAGAACTCTCCGTTTTTGCAGAATATGCATCTGAAGGAGATGGTCGGCCATACGCCCCTGCAGGTCATGGCCGGCATGGTCGTCGGCATCGTGGTCGGCTGCCTGTATCCCATGCACCTTGTCTAAGCAAAAACCGGAATTTGAAATGTGAGGAGGATAGTCATTTTATGCATCCTTCATTGCTTCAGAATATTTCACAGCCTCGTGACCTGAAGCGCTTGAGCAGCGCGCAGATCCAGCAGCTCTGCGGCGAGATCCGTCAGTTTCTGCTGGACAGCGTATCCAAAACAGGCGGTCATCTTGCTTCCAATCTCGGTGCGGTCGAGTTGACGGTAGCGCTCCACCGTGTCTTTGAGACTCCTCAGGATGCTTTCGTGTTTGACGTAGGACATCAGTGCTACACCCATAAGCTCCTGACCGGGCGGTATCAGCGCTTTGGCACCTTGCGGAAGCTGGACGGCCTTTCGGGCTTTCCGAATCCCAATGAGAGCGCCCATGATGCTTTTATCGCCGGACACGGCAATACGGCCCTTTCTGTTGCCATCGGCATCGCATGGGCCAAAAAGCTAAAAGGGGAGCCGGGCCATGTGGTGGCCATCATCGGCGACGGTGCATTCACCGGCGGCATGGTCTACGAAGGCATGAACAACATTGAAAATCTGGACAATCTGCTCGTGATCCTGAACGACAACAAGATGTCCATTTCCAAAAATGTGGGCGCGCTGGCGCGGTATCTGACCCACCTGCGCACAACGACGGCCTACTATGATGCAAAAGATAATGTGAGCAGTTTCCTGGACCATGTGCCGGTGGTGGGCACGCCCATGAAAAAGACACTGACCAATGCCAAAACGCTGGTACGCCGTGCCATGTATCACTCCACCATGTTTGAGGACATGGGGTTCCAGTACATCGGGCCAGTGGACGGGCACAATGAGGAAGAACTGGAGCGGACCCTGCGCACCATCAGCCAGCGGCCCGGCCCGCACTTTCTGCATGTTGTGACCAAAAAGGGCAAGGGCTACCAGCCCGCCGAGATCAACCCGGGCAGCTACCACGGCGTGTCGGCGTTTGACCCGGACGGGATGCCGGACCCCGAGGTTGCACCCAAGGAGTCCTTCTCCACAGTGTTTGGCAAGGCACTTGTGAAGGAAGGCGGCGAGGTCGGGAACCTGTGCGCCATTACGGCTGCCATGAAATATGGTACCGGCCTGCAGTTCTTTGCCCACAGCCACCCGGAACGTTTCTTTGACGTCGGCATGGCGGAACAGCATGCGGTGACCTTCGCGGCCGGGCTTGCAAGCCAGGGAATGCTGCCGGTGGTGTGCATCTACTCCACCTTCCTGCAGCGGTCTTACGACCAGATCATCCACGACGTGAACCTGCTGAAGGAGAACGTCGTGTTTGCCATCGACCGCGCCGGTTTTGTTCCGGCCGATGGTGAGACCCATCAGGGCATTTATGACCCGGCCTTCCTGAGCCAGGTCGGCATGCCGATCTATGCGCCTTCCAACTATGCAGAACTGACGTACTGGTTGCATGAATTGCTGCGGGGGGCGTTCCAGGGCCCGCGCGCCATCCGCTACCCGCGGGGCGGGGAAGATGCAGCACTGGCA
>ENA-OUQC01001771-OUQC01001771.1-human-gut-metagenome-genome-assembly--contig:-NODE-1771-length-10496-cov-6.689685_pt1 | contig 10496 bp, 15 predicted proteins | sample MGYA00237942_ERZ548815 | MGnify/ENA primary metagenome ERZ548815 (study PRJEB26490, sample SAMN05194722) | human gut metagenome | biome: terrestrial biome; feature: human-associated habitat; material... | reverse complement strand
CGGCAGCGTCAGATGTGTATAAGAGACAGGTAGTAATAGCCTCGTTCAACTGAATATCAATGTTGTATCCTGTTTTCTTACGTATTACCATCTTTATTGCTTTGGAAATGATTCCTCTCGTGAATTTCGACACTATTCTCATTTCATCCATGCTCCTTTTACTCCTTTCAAAGCTTCAGTTTTTCATAAAAGGAATTGTAAAAATCGCTAAATATCTCGCCTATCAAAGCAAGTTTCCCATCGCTGACGTTGGATTGGTTTCATTTTTAATGCCCACATTATTTGTCTTATAGTGACGGTTGGATATAATCCGTCCGTACACTCTCCAGACCGGCTGTCGAAATATTCCTTGAATTTGGGATGTAAATATAAAGAGTCCGTCAGCCACGAATCGACCTCTGCCCAATATGTACTTTTTGTATCCGCACTAAATCGTTGCTGAATCACTGCCAGACCTTTATCTCCTATCGTAAATAGAGTGCAGCGATCATATACAGGATGATTACAAATATAAAGTTCGCCGTACATCGACAAATAGATGTTTGGCTTTTGATAATGGTACCGCATTTCTATCTCCTCATAGCAAAAAGAAAAGAGCCTTAGATTTCTCTAAGACCCTCTCCTACTTAGCTTATGTTTTTAATCGTCTGAATCTTCCTCGGAATCATCGTTCGCAATGCCCAATACTTCTTCTCTAGTTGGGTATAAGTTCTCATATTCTTCATTGCCTTCACGGCCGTAATCATCTAAATCTATGCTGTGGCCGCAGTGGGGACACACCAGTGTATCTTCCCACTCATCCTCGAACTCCATTAAATGCCCACACTCATGACAGATATACTCTCTGCTGAACATTGCTTTAATCTGCTCCTCGTTAAAAATACTCATAGCTAAATATCTCCTTTCGTACTGTCCAGCTCCTATACCATATAGTATACAAGCTGTTGTCTGTAGTTCAAGAGATAAAGCTTTATTCTCTCATAATAGCCCTTGCATTTTTCACGAGAAAAACGAAGAGGACATGCATTACACACGTCCCCAACGTTTCGGCATTTCCTCGCTACTTCTTCGTAGGTCTAAAACGGTTGATTAACCCTTTGAATGTTGAAGATGTGAAGGTTCCAGTTTCTTCAAACTTAAATCCTTTATTCATCCAGATGCCATAACACATCAACGGAATCAATAATTCTGCCGCTGCAATACCAACTCTGAAATATCGATCCTTAACCTGCTCTGCGATCTGCCGTTCTTTGAAGTCATTATCTTTCGTAACGGACTCTCCGTCCATCATACGCCGATTGTACTTCTCATCAGCATCCCACACGCTCTTGTTCTCTTCGATTCTCAGCTTGTAAAGCTTTGTCAGATCATCAATCGCTGTTGATTTTTCTTTGGTTCCGGACTGCAAATCAGATAAAGCCTTAATCTGTGCTGCAATCTCCTCACTTAATAATTCGTCAATGTTTTTCTCTTCCATTTCGTTCTCCTTTCAAATAATTATTAGGTTCATTCCATAATAGAGAGTGTTATTTGTGCGAAATATAATTTTTCAGCTCTACTCGCAGACGTACGTAACGCTGCTTATAAATTGCATCCGCGCCAGACCGATCTAATTCGAGAAATAAATAAGGTCCGCTATCTGGATCTGATTCGTCGACCCTAAGCGAACCTACTGGCTTTTCTTTAAATATAAATCGTGACAATAACACTCCAACCATTACTCCGATCAGTAATCCAATCGCTAAGCTCACCTCTGCTCCTCCTTCCAAAATGTTTTTCTGAAAATTACCACCCGGCAATTTTTCAAATATCAAAATAGCATGTTTTACGGTAACCTACGTACGGTATCTAACCTAGAATAAAAAAAAAGAAAGAGCCAGTGATGGCTCAATCTTCGTTTCGATTCATTTACAATACTTCAGATGTCACGGTTTTCAATGCAATGGCGGCTGCTTTAGCATCATACGATTTTGCTAATCCCAACATTCTATGTCCGGCAGCAATTAAACGCCTGTGCTTTCTGGGTCTGTCTAATTCCGATTGCCGATGGCACAAATGCTAACATAAGCACCCCCGCTGAAACCATACAAAATGCCGTTGCATACGTCATGACTTTGTCTTCTTTATTCATAAAATCACTCTCCTTTCATAAAGAGAGTTGTAATTATTGCGTGTTCTCACCCTCGTATACTGTTTTCTTCCGAAGATCAGACCATGTAATATAACGATCCTTCTTGCATACCGGACAGAAGAATTTGCTAATCTTCCCACCGATATCCTCAAATTCCTTACTCTCGCCCTCAAGTCGGCTCTGGCAATTTGGACAGTTGAACCGGTATACCTTCTTCACAGCTTTATCGACAATCTTCATATCATTTCCGCTCCTTGTTAAGTAACCAGAAAAATCGTCTGTACAATTCGTAGTAAACATCCTTGCAGCATGGAATTTCTAATCTAGCTTTGAGAATGTCATAGGACCATCCCTCTGTTACAGCTTTTAAAATATACTCCGCCAGTTCTCGATCAGTCTGCTCTGCAACTCTCTCGACCATATCTGTACGCTCAGAATAATATGTCTTAGCCATGGCGCATTTTGCAGTCGGATCACCAAGCGTACTGGTGATCACGAATGATGCTGAATCTTTTGGTGGATTAGCATACCCGTCAAGAACCGAATAAGCTTTTCTCCAGATCGGATACTGAAGACAAAAATGCTTCAATTCGTAATAACGGTGTTTTTCTATCCAATAAGGATTCTTTTCAGATAGCTCCGGACGTATTGTTGTTCCCATTAGCGCTTCTCCCCTTTCCACACATAACCAGTCTCCTCGTACAAGCGCTTCGGTGAAATATAAAAATTGATACGTCCGTACTTAGAATTCATGTCCTCAATTTTTGTCACTAACTGACCATTCCTTGTGGCTTTTCCGATTGGCAACCATCCAGATATAATACCGGCCCTAACCCATGACGCGTCTTTGCCGTAAATTCGTGCCGCAACCATTACCGGAACCGAGCCAGTTGCAAATTCATTTTCATTCATTGGCTGCTACCTCCTTTCAACGGCTATTCTAGGTTAGGAACAGCATTTAGTAAAAACAACCTCGGTGGATATGAGCAAAAAGAAAGAGGCTTTGCTAAGCCCCTGTTCTCATTTTGTTAAACCGTAGTTTCTGTAACCGAATACGCATTACAGTCAATTCCTTTCCGATGTTTTCCTGCTGACGATAATCCTTACTTCTCAAAAGCATATCCTCGAAAAATCGAATTTTATTCAGCAGATGTCTTTCTTCTACACTCATATCGCACCTCCGTAAATATGTATTCTATTCATAAAAGCAGTTGCGATTTATGCGCCTTCCAACGTATCATAGTCATCTCACATGGATAATCTTCATATCCAAAAGTCTCGCAAGTGATCAGTCCCTCTATAACACCGGCTATTATTTCCGATTCGTATTGCTTGTATGGGTAAATATAATCTGGGAGATACCGATGTATACATCCGCATTCGGAGCATTGATACCTCGGAACATTCACCCATTTGCTCACACGACCTTTCGTCCGTACAATTCTTCTAACTTTGTCATAGTATTTCAATTTTCCACCGCAGTCCTGGCAGGTTGATGTATTGTTACTGATCATATACCTAACCCTTTCTATCCTAGGTTAAAATATAAAAATTTAGTGTAGGAGTTGACAATTCCTACACTATGATATATGATTACTAACGATAAATCAACAATCCAACATAAAATCTCGGTTCATTATCATGAGGAGGGATTTAATATGCTGATACAATGCCCGGAGTGCGACTTACAGGTAAGCGATAAAGCAAATACCTGTCCGCATTGTGGATACCCGCTGAAACCAGACGCAAAGCCCAAATCGTCTCGTAAACCAAATAAGCGCAGGCGGCTTCCAAACGGTTTCGGTCAAATAAGTGAGATTAAAGGTAGAAATTTAAGGAACCCTTTCCGTGCAATGGTTACGGTTGGAAAGGACAAGAATGGCAAACCAATATGTAAGCCGTTGAAACCGGAGTCATACTTTTCAACATACAATGATGCATACACAGCTCTTGTGGAATTTAATAAGAATCCGTATGACCTGGAACCGTCTATCACAGTCAAGGAACTGTACGACCAATGGACACCGGAATATTTCAAGACTCTGAAGAGCGACGACAGCGCCAGAGCTACTACATCGGCTTGGCAATACTGCTCTGCTGTTTACGATATGCGAGTCATGGATGTTCGAGCAAGGCACATAAAAGGCTGCATGGAAGAAGGTGTTGCTACCGTAAGAGGCCAAGAGCAGACACCAAGCGCATCAATGAAGAATAAGATAAAGACGCTCTTCAATCAGATGCTCGACTATGCTGTTGAATACGAACTTGTAGATCGGAACTATTCGAGAACATTCAAGCTTACAGACGATACCATTAAAGAAATACAGACTGTCAAGAAAGAACACATTCCATTCTCTGATGATGAGATGGCTCTTCTGTGGAAGAATCTCGGACATAAATATGGGATTGAGTTCATGATTATTCAATGCTATTCTGGATGGAGACCCCAGGAGTTAGGTCTGATAGAATTAGCAGATGTTGATTTATCGAACTGGACATTTAAAGGTGGAATTAAAACCGATGCTGGTGAAAACAGAGTTGTACCGATTCATCCTCGGATAAGGGACTTGGTTTCTAAATCATACGAAGAGGCTGATCAACTTGGGAGCAAATATCTTTTCAATTATACAGATGAAGATCGCCGCGGTAAGAATACCAAGTTGACATACAATCGGTATAGCAAAATATTCAATCGCATTCGGGACGAGCTTAAACTCAACCCGGATCATAGACCTCACGACGGCAGAAAGCATTTCGTAACCAAATGCAAAGATGCTAAAGTCGATGAATACGCTATCAAATATATGGTCGGACATAAGATTTCAGATATCACCGAAAAGGTGTATACAGCCAGAGAATTTGAATGGCTCAGAACTGAAATAGAAAAAATAAAATGACTTGTATTTGACGCTCAAATATAGGAATAGCGGTATAGGAGTAGTGCAGGAATAATGTATGAATTACCTACATTTTCCCACTTTTTACTACTCTTAACCGCTTCATAATTCCTTGATTTTACTGGATTTTCTCGGTATAAGCCACCTAACAAGTTTCTATAATATTTTACCAGGTACACCTGCTCCCCTATGACTGTAGAAGTCCAGCCGGAAGTAGGAGTTTTGTCAAACATGTTACGCTTCTGAAGATACTTTTTGATGTCTTTTATTGTGTCATAGGTTATATTTCCATTTCTCTGAATCAGAATACTGTTGTCTTTGCAATTAACAACCGCATAGGCATCCGCTTCTTTGGTATCCTGACATCTTTCCTTCAGAATCTGCAGCATTTGATGCTGCGCTTTCACTTTTTCCAGATTGTTTTCTCCATTCAGCTGTGCCAAATACAGGCGACACCCCAGAAGAAGATCCAGGTTATCATCTAAGCGTTCCAATACACTTTCCATCGTATTATGATAAATCTGCAGCGTATTTTCCACCAAATTTTTCTCGTTTTTTTTAGCAACATCAACAATAAATGATTTGTACAGAAACAGTAAGATAATCTGCAGAAACAAAAAAGTAGTTAAAAAAGCACCCATGGTACTTCTCATTTTTCTTTTTTTCATCTTTCCCCTCTTCTTTTCCCGACCCTTCTCTGAGGTCTGTTATCATGACCGATTCCATTATATACTAATTTTCGGACAGAAGAAAGGCTGTCCGAAGATTCTGTCTGAGATTTGCAATATCCTGTTACTGTTCACCAGAGCATGTCTGAAAAAGGCTTTTCGCAAGCTGCGAGTCCCAGTTTATGGAAGATTTTGTCCGAATAAGGGCGTAGCGGGCTACGTCAACCGAGTGAGGGCAAAATATACCGCAAGGTAGGGCTTGTAGCTTGCGGAAATGATTTTTCAGACACTTTTTTTCATAAATGATTTTTCTGTTACATACATTATAGTAAAAACGCCCGCCTGTTCGCCCCTCGTCCCCGCCCCGCAGACGGCTTTTCAAAAAGGAGTGTGCCCGCCCATGAGTTCCAAAACGAAAATTGTTGTATTACATATGAAAGAAGTGGTTTACACCGCTGTTTTTCTTGCGCTCGCCATTATTCTGCTTGTGGTGTTTCTGATCATGTTCGGCTCCGGGAAGAATGATTCTGCGAAGAAAACGTCTGCTGAGACCGCCATTTCCGCTGAAAATGCACGCTACATCCCCGGTATCTATACTTCCACGATCTCCCTCGGCGACCAGACCTTCGATGTGCAGGTCAATGTTGAGCAGGATCGCATCACCTCGATTTCGCTGAACAACCTGAGTGAAACCACTGCCGCCATGTACCCGCTTATGGAGCCTGCTCTGGATTCCATTGCAAGTCAGATCTACGTCAATCAGACAACCGAAGGTCTCATCTACGGTGAGGATGACCGCTATACCTCTGAGCTGCTCGTCTCCGCGATCAATCAGGCTCTTGAGCAGGCGAAAAATGAAACAGATTCCAAAGAATAATATATTTTTCCCCATTTCCCGCATAAAAAATGGCTCCGGATCAATTTTCACTCCGAAGCCATTTTTCGTTTTTTATGATTCTCACTGAATTAAAGCTGGTCGAGTTCCTCTCTCCAGAGCTTCACGCACGCATCGCTCGGCATACGCAGGTCACCTCTTGGGGATACTGCAACGCTTCCGACTTTCGGGCCGTCCGGCAGGCAGGAGCGTTTGAACTGCTGCGCGAAAAATCTCCAGTAGAACGTTTTCAGCCATTTTAAGATCGTCGCATCATCGTAGACACCGGCAAATGCAAGTTTTGCCACACGGTAAATCTTGAGCGGTTCGTACGTCACACGCAGCATATAGTATAAGAAGAAATCATGAAGCTCGTACGGTCCGACGAGATCTTCTGTCTTCTGGGAAATGACACCATCTTTCGGCGGCAGCAGCTCCGGGCTGACCGGCGTGTCGAGCACATCCAGAAGGATATCGGAAAGTGCTTTTTCCCCGCAGGTGTCCGCATAATACTGTACCAGATGGCGCACCAGCGTTTTCGGTACGGACGCATTGACGGCATACATCGACATATGGTCGCCGTTGTATGTTGCCCAGCCAAGTGCCAGCTCCGAAAGATCACCCGTTCCGATGACCATGCCGCCGGACTGGTTGGCGAGATCCATCAGAATCTGCGTTCTCTCACGCGCCTGTCCGTTTTCATACGTCACATCGTGCTTCTCCGGATCCTGTCCGATGTCGCGGAAATGGAGATTGACGGCCTCTTTGATATCAACCTCTTTTAAGGTTGCACCAAGACACCGCGTCAGTTCACAGGCATTCTGATACGTGCGGTCTGTCGTTCCAAAGCATGGCATGGTCACAGAAAGAATCTGTTTTCTCGGAAGTCCGAGCAGATCGAACGCTCTCGCCGTCACGAGCAATGCCAGCGTCGAATCGAGTCCGCCGGAAATACCGATGACCGCGCTCTGGCAGTGCGTATGCGCCAGACGTTTTTTCAGGCCCATGGCCTGAATATTTAAAATTTCATCACATCGCTGATCCCGGTTGTGTTTATCCGACGGTACGAACGGCCGCGGATCGAAGTAACGAGTCAGCTTTGTTTCTTCTATTGTTAATGAGAACTTAACCACCTGATAACCGTCGGTTCTCTGTTCCGGATATGTGGTCATTCTTCTGCGCTCACTCGTCAGACGATCGACATCGAGATCCGCACAGACGATCTGATTCTCAAACCGTTTTGCCTCGGCAAGAATCGTTCCGTTCTCCGCAATCAGATGCTGTCCGCCAAAGACGAGATCCGTCGTGGACTCGCCCTCTCCGGCTGTCGCATAAATATAACCGCAGATCAGACGTGCCGACTGTGCACTCACGAGGCTTCTCCGATAGCTGTCTTTTCCAACCATCTCATCACTCGCGGAAAGATTGACGATCACCGTCGCACCGGCCAGGGCATGCGCCACACTCGGCGGATTCGGGGTCCAGAGATCCTCGCAGAGCTCTGCAGCAACTTTGAGGCGCGGCATCTCCGCACACTGGAAGAGCAGATTCATGCCGAACGGAACCTCTTTTCCGAAAAATTCCGTCGTTGTTACCGCTTCTTTTCCCGGCGTAAAGTGACGCAGCTCATAAAATTCATTGTAGTTCGGCAGATACTTTTTCGGTACGACGCCGAGCAGCTCTCCATGACAGAGTACAGCGGCCACGTTAAACAGCTTTCCGCCCTGTTCCCACGGAAGGCCGACAAAAATCAGTGCATCGGTCCCTTTCGTTCCGTCGGCAATCTCTTTTAATCCCTCTTTCGCCGCGTCGATCATCTGGCTCTGCCAGAATAAATCGCTGCAGGTATAGCCGGTCAGCGCCAGCTCCGGGAGCACCATCACTTTTGCGCCCTCGTCCTCCATTTTATGAATGGTTTCCAGAATGACTCTCGTATTTTCTCTGACATCCGCTACTGCCACCGCACAGGAAGCGGCTGCGACTTTTACGAATCCCTGTTTCATCTCTTTATCCCTCCGCTATTTGCTTTTGCGCAGTAATTCTTTCAGATCCTCGGTAGAAAATTCATAGGCGCTGTTGCAGAAATGGCATTTCAGCTCCACCGGTTTTGCTTCCTGAATCATCTCGTTCAGTTCTTTTCTTCCGACCGCTATCAGCGCTTTCGATACACGCTCACGGCTGCAGTTGCAGTAAAACTGGGTCGGCACGGTATCGTTGATCACAAGGTCCATGTCTCCAAGCAGTTTTTCAAGAATCTGCTCCGGAGTCAGGCCCTCGTCAAGGAATGCGGTAACGGAATTGACTTCTGCCAGACGCTGCTCCAGTTTTTCAATGACTTTCTCATCGCAGAACGGCATCAGCTGAATGATAAAGCCGCCGGCCTGACGGACGGTATTGTCTTTGTTCATCAGCACACCGAGTCCGACGCTGGACGGAACCTGCTCACTCGTTGCAAAATAGTAGGTCAGATCCTCTGCGATCTCACTCGTCTGCAGAACGCACTGTCCGACGTACGGCTCTTTCAGTCCCAGGTCTTTAATGACATCCATGAATCCGACGCCGACAGCACCTGCCACGTCAAGTTTTCCTTTTTTGTTGGCCGGAATCACGACGTCCGGGTTTCCGACGTAACCTTTTACATTTCCTTTGGAATCTGCTGTTACGGTAATGCCGTTCAGCGGTCCGCCGGCATGGATGCGCAGGGTCAGAAGGTCTTTATCTCCCTTCATCATAACGCCCATCATTGCACCTGCCGTCAGAAGGCGGCCCAGCGCTGCGGTTGCAACCGGGCTCGTGTTGTGATCCTGGCGTGCTGTCTCTACGGTTTCTCTTGTTGTCGCTGCAAACGCACGAATCTGTCCGTCTGCCGCTGTTGCTCTTACAATATAATCCATGTTTCTCTCCTATTTCTCACTTTTTCCTTTTTCTCTTGCTACGACATAAATACGTTCGCTCTCCGGTCTCGGCGCATCCTTTGTGAATGCATCGTAAGCCGTTACAAACTCCATGCCTGCCTCTTCCAATAAGCGGCGGATCGTCGCAAGATCGTACGCTCTCTGATAATGTACCTCCTCAAATTTACGGTACAGATCGGAATCTTCTCCCTCCGGGATGAAAATGGCGAGCTCATATTCGTTGATTTCTTCCTCTGGGTCATAGTAATTATCCCAGATGAAGCTTGCCTCTTCGCGGTTTTCCGCAATCGTAGTCTCACCCATCTGTTCATATTTATACTTTGTATTCAAATCAAAAATAAACATGCCCTTCGGATCCAGATAATTGTTGACGAGCGAGAAGACTTCCCGCAGATCGTCTTCCTCCAGAATATAGTTGATAGAATCGCAGATGCTCACAACCGCCTTCACGGTTCCGTAGAGCTCAAATTCCCGCATATCCTGAAGCAGATATAAAATGTTTAAGCCGGACTCGGCGCGTTTTTCACTGGCAATCTCGAGCATATCCTCAGAATTGTCCACGCCGATCATATCGTAGCCCTCTTTGGCGAGCAGCTCGGTCATGTTTCCCGTTCCGCAGCCAAGATCGAGCACCAGTCCGTCTTCCACCTGATATTCTTTTAAAAGCTGAATCAGATATTTGCTCCAGGCAGGATAGTCCACGTTGTCCATGAACATGTCATATACCTGGGCAAAACTGGTATAACTTTCATTCATCTTTCTTTTCTCCTTCATCGTTTACAGTAGCTACGCCTTATTGTATCACATCACACAGGGCAACTCAATATACGAAAAGACCTGCAGGATCCCTGCAGGTCTCATTCACTCCCCGAGTTGGGCTCGAACCAACAACCCTTCGGTTAACAGCCGAATGCTCTACCATTGAGCTATCGAGGATTATTTAATTGAAGATATTTGATATACCTTCAAAACCGCATACACTACACATCTATCATTCCATTTCTGTGAACA
>ENA-OUQC01001767-OUQC01001767.1-human-gut-metagenome-genome-assembly--contig:-NODE-1767-length-10516-cov-3.640379_pt1 | contig 10516 bp, 10 predicted proteins | sample MGYA00237942_ERZ548815 | MGnify/ENA primary metagenome ERZ548815 (study PRJEB26490, sample SAMN05194722) | human gut metagenome | biome: terrestrial biome; feature: human-associated habitat; material... | reverse complement strand
ATGGACAGCCGCTGCGCGAGTTTTCGGGTAAGCAGCCATGCTCCGTGTCCAAATGACGGACCAAAATGCGTCCAAATATCGGATCGAAAATCGTCCAAGTGTCGGAATGAAAACGGTCCAAACATCGGAATTTGGAATTTTATCACTATCTTTGCACCAAAAATGCAGATGAAGAACTATCGTCCACGAATCGCAGATAAGTTGTTGCAGCAGAAGCTGGAAGCAGTAGGCGGAGTGTTGATACAGGGACCGAAATGGTGCGGGAAAACCACAACGGCAGAACAACACTCCGGCAGTGTGCTGTATATGGCAGACCCGCATAACATACAGCTGGCGCAGATAGCAGTCAAAAATTTGCTGAAAGGCAAAACACCGCGTCTTGTCGATGAATGGCAGGTCGCGCCGCCGCTGTGGGATGCCGCACGGTTTGAGATAGACCACCGTGGCGAACCCGGCCAGTTCATATTTACAGGGTCGGCTGTGCCGGCAGACAGAAGCGGGATAATACACAGCGGTACGGGGCGGTTTTCATGGCTGACCATGAGGACGATGAGCCTTTTTGAATCAGGTGAGTCATCGGGAGAAGTGTCGCTGAAAGCCTTGTTTGACGGTGAAACAGACGTGTTTGCCGAAACGGATTTGGATATTGACACCCTCGCTTATTGCATCTGCCGTGGCGGCTGGCCCAATGCTATAGACAGGAAAGAAAATGTCGCGTTGTCGCGTGCTGTGGACTATCTTGACGCGGTTGTGAACACCGATATCTCCAGGGTTGACGGTGTTGAGCGAAATCCCGACAGGGCGTTGCGGATAATGCGTTCACTTGCAAGGCATCAAGGGGCGCAGGTCTCTAACAATGCGATACGAGATGACATCTCCGGCAATGAGGAGGGCGGCATAAGCAACGAGACGGTTGCCTCGTATATAGGTGCATTGAAGAACATTTTCGTGGTTGAGGATGCCCCGGCTTGGAATCCGAACTTACGTTCCAAAACGGCAATACGCAGTTCCGACACGCGCTATTTCTCCGACCCCTCGATTGCTGCAGCTGCACTTGGCGTCGGGCCGCAAGACCTCGTCTGTGACCTCAATACAATGGGACTGCTTTTTGAGACGTTGTGTGTCAGGGATTTGAGAGTATACGCCTCTGCATTGGGAGGGCAGCTGTACCACTACCGCGACAAAACCGGGTTGGAGTGCGATGCCGTCATACACCTGCGCAACGGGCGATACGGGCTTGTCGAAATCAAGCTCGGCGGCGACAGTGCGGTGGATCATGGAGTCAAGACGCTGCTTGACCTGTCCGCCAAAATCGATACAGACAAGATGAATCGACCCACATTCATGATGGTGCTTGTCGGGGTCGGCAAATACGCATACACACGTCCTGACGGCGTATTGGTAGTGCCTGTGTCGTGTCTGCGCGATTGATGCGTAAGTAGGGTGTCGGTTTTATAGGCGGCGAGGGGCGAAGTTCCGACTTTTTTTGTAACTTTGCACTCATATACGACAAATACGTCTACTCACGATGATAGAGAAAATCAATTCGCTGAAAGCTGAAATACAGTCGCTCACAGCCTCGACGGCAGAGGAGGTGGAGCAGATACGCATAAAATACCTGAGCAAGAAGGGTGCTGTCACCGCCCTGTTCGGGGAGTTCCGCAATGTGCCGGCAGAGATGAAGCGCGAGGTGGGGCAGCGCATCAACGACCTCAAGGAGGCAGCAGCTGCCAAGCTCGCCGAGCTGCGCGACTCGCTGGCGCAGGGAGCGGAGGATTCGCTGCGCGACATTGACCTGACACGCACTGCCACACCGCACCCTTTCGGCACACGCCATCCGCTCTCGCTGGTGCGCAATGAGATGCTCGACATTTTTGCCCGAATGGGATTTACAGTGGCTGAAGGCCCGGAAATCGAGGACGACTGGCACGTGTTCTCATCGCTGAACTTTCCCGCAGACCATCCCGCCCGTGATATGCAGGACACGTTCTTCATCGGACGCAACCCTGTCGATGTGCTGCTGCGCACCCATACGTCATCGGTACAGACACGTGTCATGGAGAAGACGCAGCCCCCTATCCGCATAGTATGCCCCGGCCGCGTATACCGCAACGAGGCCATCTCGGCACGCGCACACTGCTTCTTCCACCAGGTGGAAGGCCTCTACATTGACCGCAACGTGTCGTTTGCTGACCTGCGCCAGGCTCTTCTCTACTTCGCGCAGCAGATGTTCGGCGCGGAGACACGCATACGTCTGCGTCCTTCATATTTCCCGTTTACCGAGCCTTCTGCCGAAATGGACATATCATGCCACATCTGCGGAGGCAAAGGCTGCGCCCTGTGCAAAGGCACCGGCTGGGTGGAAATCCTCGGCTGCGGAATGGTTGACCCGAATGTCCTCAAGTCTTGCGGCATCGACCCGGAAGTATATTCCGGCTACGCATTCGGCATGGGCGTGGAGCGCATCGCCAACCTGAAATACAAGGTGAGCGACCTGCGTCTGTTCTCCGAAAACGATGTGCGCTTCCTGCATGAGTTCGACTCTGCTCATTGAGTTTTTTGTCTGAAAGGCGCAGCGTATGAGCATTGACGACAGATACGACAAGGTGTTGGCGTGGTTTCAGGAGAATATTCCTGATCCGCGCACTGAATTGGACTATGACAGTCCTTTCCATTTGCTGTTGGCTGTCATACTTTCAGCCCAATGCTCTGACGTGCGGGTGAACATGATCACGCCAGCCCTGTTTGCCGCTTTTCCCACGCCAGTGTCTCTCGCAACAGCTCCGCAGGCAAGGGTGCTGGAATATGTGAAGAGCGTCAGCTACCCCAACAACAAGACGCGCCACTTGATAGCTGCCGCCAAGATGCTCAACGAGGAATTTGACGGCGAGGTGCCGTCTGATATCGACTCCCTGCTGCGGCTGCCCGGGGTGGGGCGCAAGACCGCAAATGTCATCCTCTCTGTGGTGTGGAATCAAGCCGCCATGGCTGTTGACACGCACGTCTTCCGGGTCAGCCACAGGCTCGGGTTTACTAGCAACTGCCGGACTCCGTTTGAGACGGAGCAGGAGCTGTGCCGCCATATCCCAGAGCATCTCATCGCCAAGGCTCACCATTGGTTCATTTTGCACGGACGGTATGTATGCACGGCGCGGAAGCCGCATTGTGACAAATGCGGACTGGCGCAGTATTGCGTGTCGTATTCCGACAACAGCGACAACGGCAATCAACAATAGATAGCCGACAGGTAGGGCAATGACGGACTGGACTGGATATTTTGCCTTGAATATAAGCAAGTTGCATACTATGGTTTTTAGGTCGCTCGCGTATAGCCCAAAACCTCGACTTAGATGCTTCAGAATATGCTATGGACGTTGTCAAGTCGCTGATACTGAACGGAGGCGCACGTTTCACACGATGCGGCAAGAACTGCTACATTGAGGCTGACGGCTGTCGCATTACAGTGAACGTCAGTTCATTGTTAACCGCCCACCGCGTGGGTCAAGCCATAGTAGAGAATCATCGAATCCAGTGCGCAACACCTCCATGGTGCGAGCATGTACCTCTTCTGCTTCGGCTAAAACTATAAGTTCCGTCACGGCATAATGCGGTTGCACCTGCAGGTGCAGTTTTGTAATAGGTTGGAGATTGGACTCTTTCTCCTCTTGAATTAGTGTAGTATCTTACACTCCCATGATTGTTATAGGAGGTAGTTGTGTGATTATATGTGGAGGAAGTTCGCTTATATGGCTTTATGTATTTTCTAGAAACGTAGTAGATGCGATTATTCCATCGGACGCGAGCCCAGTCCTTATCTTCATAATTAAGGACTATAATCTGACTGCCATTGGGGATTGTTGCCATAACTTCCGAACAAGTACACGGAAGTTTACGCATGTTGAGGTTAGCTGTAGTTACAAAACGACTTTGAGCCGAAGAGCAAATACTGGAGATGGCCAAAAATAGGATGAATAACAGATTTCTCATTGGATTGTTGCTTTGTTGTGTTTTAATGCTGCAAATTTCGCAAAATAAATCGATACCCCCCCATTTCAATGTTTAATAGAGTTAAATATGTTGTGAGGCATGTTTTCGGAGGGCGTATATAGTGTTTTGTTCGTTACTGTTGCATGTATGGTGGCCATATAAGTGGTTATGTATGTATAGATTTGTGGATTATTGCGCGTTGAGCGAGAGATGGTTAGCTAGGGTAATTAGTATCTGCAAATATCGGCATACGCACCAATGATGATGCAAAGCCGGTCTTAGTTTGTCTGTGGATTATATCAGCAATAATAAACCGGCGACTTGACAAAAGCCGCCGGTTGTGTATTTATGAGTCCTGTATTCTGGACAGGATGTGTCAGTTTCAGAGTTTGATTTTAGTCGCTTTCGAGCCGCGCTTTTCGATGTAAATGCCGTTTTGCGGATTGTTCACACGCTGTCCCTGCAGGTTGTAGTATACGGGAGTTTCGTCGCTTGCTGAGTCTGCGTGTATATCTGAGATGCCCGAGAAGTCTATGTAGTTTGAGAAAACAGTCTTCTGGAAATTCTTCCATTCACCAGCCACGGGCGGTTCTGTGGGATTGAACGGGAGTGGAGCCATCTCAACCGCAGGATTTGATGCCTCCTCATCGACCATCCACTCCTTGTATATTTCGGTTTCGGGGTATCCGTCGGCATTGTATTCGGTGTCTGTCGCATACCAACGGTCGATGTCGTATTCGCCGTCTTGCAGTGTGTAGTCAATATCAGAGATTTGATACCCGAATTCGTCTGTCTTGGACTCAAAATAGTTGCTTGCCATGAGGAGCTTGCCGTAGCTTTGGTTCAGGTATGTGTCAAAGTGCCCCATATAAACTTCCCCGTTTTCAACGCCAAACATTGACATTTCAGCCACCATCGGGTCTTGGGACACACACTTTCACATAGCCTTCAGGATACTCGAAGCTGTATTTTGCAGTGCTTTCGCCATCGAAATAGGTGAATGACAGCGGCTTGTTGCCGGCGCGAATCCAGCTCATCGGGTCGGTCGATACAATTTGGCCGTTAGACGTTTCCCATTTGATGTCGGATATCAGAAGTCCGCTGTCTGTGTCCTTGATTGTCACAGGCTCGCCGTTGCTGTAGGTTATGTTTATCGGGTTGCCTTCATCAAAGCTGCCGTCATCGTAGATTGTAGGTATGATCTGGGTCACGTTGCCGTTTTCATCGCGTATGATGGTTATTTCCTCCACATCGTCCAGTATGTCGTACTCGCTAGTGGCACTGTTCCAGGTGTATGTCTCGAGGGTAGTGCAGCACCATTTCACTATTTCGTCATAGTGGTATTTGGAGCATTCGTTGGAATAGACCGTGCCGTCTTTGTCCTTATTTATGTACACTTTTGTTTTGACATTGCCGTTGAGGTATGTATACCGTTTGGTGCGCTCTCCAGAGTCGTACTTGTCGGTACATTCTTTCACCAGACGTCAGATGCGTCGTTCCAGTATTCAATGGTGCGTGTGGTGCTGAGGACTCATTCTTCGCTGCCCAAGTTCCAGTTGTAGGTGGAGACCTGTGTGGGCTTGGCGGTTGCGCTTTCCGGGGCATGTGGCTTGGACGCTTTGCTGCCGTTGGAAACATTGGCGAGCAACGTTTTCAGCCTTGCAATTTCCGGCATCTTGAATTGCTGCGCCGCAGCCGTTGTGCATGCTGCCGCGCAAACCAAGAGAGTTGTGAGTTTGATTGTTCTCATAATGTGATTAATTGTGTGTAATCCTGTCCCCGATGTCATGTCGGCGGCAGTTATTTATGAGTGCAAAATTAGAAACAATGCTGTTCGTGCGAGTGAATAAATCAGACGCTCGTATGTATAAATCGGACAATCCTTGATTTTCAATGAGGTAAGCCGTGTGTCATTCGGCTGCCGGCGGTGTTTGCTGCAGGGCATTTATGCCGTCTTGCGGCGGATATAGGACTTGCGTTTCAGCGTATGCCCGACAGCGATGATGAGGAAAGCGAAGCCGATTTTGCCGTGCCAGCCGCCGATGCCGGTGTACACGTCGTGTGCTATCCACGGCACGGCAGCGATGATGCCCGTCAATGTTGTCAGAGTCCAAATTACCGCGAGTATGCGGGTGACCGGGCTTTTCAGCTTGCGGAACTTGGAGATTGTTTTCTTCCACCCGAAATGTAGGTAGACGTGCATGACGACACCTGCTGCGTACACCACGCCCAATATGACGTGAAGCCATATCGGCACAGCCCCGGCATTCCCGTCGATTTCAAGCTGTAGCCCAGAGGCGAGCATCAGGACGGTTAGCGCGACAAGCGTCCAGTTGCATATCCGCAGTTTCGCAGCTTTCTTCATATATGCAAAACGCGATTGTCCTTGCGGTATTATGAATGGTATGCACATGTCACAGCATGAGCTGGTATATCACGTCTGCATAGTAGTTGCCGAATTTGCAGCCCACTTCTGGCATGCGCCCGGCAAGGAAGAAGCCGGCGCGGTCGTGCATGCGCTCGCACGCGGTGTTGCCCTCCGTGACGCATGACACGAGGGTATGCGCTCCGCGCTCACGGCACTCATCGATGAGCATGGCGAACATCCGCGAGCCGAGTCCCTTGCCGCAGGCTTGCGCATCGAGGTACATGGTCAGTTCCCACGTGCGGTCATAGACCGGGTCGGGCTGCCAATGGTGTGCGTATGCATAGCCGACAACTTTGCCCCCTTCCTCAGCTGTCAGGAACGGAAACCGATCGCCCACTCCGAGACGGCGCAACTTGTCAGCCATCTCCCCGGCTGTCAGGCAGCGGTCGGAGAATATCACCGGGCTTGTCCGCACATAATGGTTGTATATCTCCGCCATTGCGGCGGCATCGCTTTCCCTTCCCTCTCGTATCATCATCGGTTTTACCAGACTGTGCTGACTGTTGTCGTTGAATAGGGTACATTTTTGCCAGTCAGTCCGTTCATGTAATCGATGAACTTCTTGCCGCTTGTTACGTGGTCAGGAAGAGTGATCCCCAGCCGCTCAAAGATTGGCAAATTAATCTTTATCAGGCTGTCCATATCCGCTTCTCTGTTGGGCGCATACCCATAGTAAAATTCACTCAGTTTGCGCACCATGAACTCGAGAGCCGCTTTCTCGGCTTTCTCTTTTTCGCCGACAGCAATCAGGTAAGCCGGACTTTCGGAATCGAGTTGGGTCAGCTTTTTGTGGATGTCAGCTATCTGTGATGTCATTTTCCACCAACGGACGAGTACAATTATCGACACGATGATTGAGACAATCATCACGAAGAGTGTGAATATCCCGAATCCACTCATTCCAGAATTGTGTGAATAACTATATTCCGGATCGTAGCGCTGTGCAAATGCGCACATTCCAGATAGGAGGATAGCGAATGTTGCTGCGAATTTTTTCATAAGAAATGAGTTTTTAGTTGTCAAAGCACAAAGTTATGCCAAAACGCAGAGACTTGCAATAGCCTCTGCGTTTTATTTTGAGAGCTTTACGGGTTATTTCTCGATAATATCATGAAATCTCCGAGATCCCAGAGTTCTCGGAGTACTCTGAGATGCAACTCTAAGGTATTTGTCGTGTCACTTCACGCCCAGGTCGGCGAGTATCTGGTCGATGTGCTGCTCGGCCTGTGCCACAGTCTGTTCGTATTTTTCTTTGCAGGGCATGTCCTCGCGCACCTCGACGTAGAACTTGATTTTAGGCTCTGTGCCGGAGGGACGTATTGACACCTTGTCGCCGCTCTCTGTGAAGAACTGCAGCACGTTGCTCGTGGCAGGGAAATCCAGGCTTGTCTTGTCGCCGCTGCGCAGGTCGCGGCAGGTGAGGTCGGAATAGTCCTTGACAGCCACGACGGGCGAGCCGCCTAGCTGCTTGGGCGGGTTTTCTCGGAAATTCTTCATCATGGCGATGATTTCGTCTGCCCCCGACTTGCCCGGGCGCACCACGCTTACGCCGCGTTCACGCGAGAATCCGTACTTGGCATAGATGTCGATGAGGAACTCGTAGAGGTTCATCCCCTTGTCGGCGCACCATGCTGCCATTTCAGCCATGAGCGAGTTGGCGGAGATTGAGTCCTTGTCGCGCACGAAAGACTCGGCCAGGAAGCCGTAGCTCTCCTCGCCGCCGCCGATGTAGCGGCCTTTGCCCTCCATATTGCGCATCACGTTGGCTATCCACTTGAACCCGGTGAAGCAGTCGAAGCAGCGCACGTTGTTGGCGTCAGCGATGCGCTTGATGGTCTCCGTTGTGACGATGGTCTTCACGCAGTATTCCGAGCCGGTTATGCTGCCCAGCTCCGCGTTGCGTGTGATGATGTAGCACAGCAGCAGCATCACGAGCTGGTTGCCGTTGACGAGCTGGTACTCGCCGTTCTTGTCGCGCACTACCAGGGCGATGCGGTCAGCGTCCGGGTCGGCGGCGAGTACGATGTCAGCGTCCACGCGCCGGGCCTTCTCTATTGCCATGTCGAGAGCCTCGTGGTTCTCCGGGTTGGGCGATTTCACAGTCGGGAAGTCCCCGTTCTGTATGTCCTGCTCCGGCACATGGATGACCATGTCAAAGCCCCACTTCTCAAGCGAACGGTACATCAGGCGCGAGCCAACGCCGTGCAGCGGCGTGTATACTATCTTCATTGCCGAATGACGCTTGTTGCTTTCCGGCGACAGCGACAGCGAATGTACGTCCTCGAGGAACATGCGGTCTATCTCCGGGCCGACAGTCTCAATCAGCTTGTTGTCGGGCGCGAACTTGATCTGGCTCACGTCGGTGATAGCGTTGACATACTCTATGGTCTTGACATCATGCGGAGCAATCATCTGCGCCCCGTCGCTCCAGTAAGCCTTGTATCCGTTGTACTCGCGGGGGTTGTGGCTCGCCGTGATCATCACGCCGCTCTGGCAACCAAGCTTGCGGATGGCGTAAGACACCTCCGGGGTAGGGCAGCCCGCGTCAAAGAGGTACACCTTGATGCCGTTGGCAGAGAAGATGTCTGCGGTGAGGCGAGCGAACTTCGGCGAGTTGTGGCGCACGTCATAACCCACCACCACGCTTATCTGCTCCAAGCCGGAGAAAGTGTCGTTGAGGTAGTTGGCGAGTCCCTGCGTAGCCGCGCCCACGGTGTAAATGTTCATGCGGTTTGACCCTGCGCCCATGATGCCGCGCAGGCCTCCTGTGCCGAACTCCAGGTCCTTGTAGAACGACTCGATGAGCTGCGTCTTGTCAGGGTCGTCCAGCATCTTGCGCACCTCGGCGCGTGTATCCTCGTCATACTGCGGGCCGAGCCACTTCTGGGCTTTTGCCTCGACAGCCTTAATCAGTTCTTCATTGTTCATATTTGCGTCTGTATATAAGTCATCTTCAGAGTGAACACAAAAGTAGGCAATTTGCGCGTCCCCTCCAACACATTTATGAAACATTAATATGCCCCGCGCCGAAGCTCGCCGTGTCGCCCACGCCCCAGCCGAGGGGGACTTGAAATTTTGTGCCGGAATGTCATATTGAAGAATTTTAACGCAAAATATTTGGATTATTCGGGGGGGTAATGCTAACTTTGTGGTGTTGTTGAGCGGAGGCGTTGGTTAGCCGCGAAATGACGGACATATTGCAGAAGGTTTTCGCCTCCTCTGGCATTGACAAATCACCACCTTGTCCAATCTATGGCACAGAGACAGCGGGAATGTTTCTCACTTCAACCGAGCGCATCGCCCATGGCGATGCGAGCATGGCTTGCTGTGAGTTGCTGTCGCGTCTTCTATCCCAAGGAAAATGCTGGAACATCAGCGCTGAGGACGGAATGCAACTCGCTTTTTATTTATACTGTTAGACTGTTGATAATGAGAGGTATAATTGATCGCGGAGCTGCATGAGAATAATCTGGAAATGTTAAAGTTATATTAAAGTGAAAATTCTCCGAGATGTGGAAGGTTTTCTGCCAACCAAGGTTATACCTTTGCGCTCGAAAGCGATGCCGAGCATCTGTACTTGCTGATACAAGTCATCGCACGACGATAATATTAACTGAAAAAACTAATGACTATGAGTTACTTTGATGAACTTCTCAAGAAACGCAATCTCACAGAGTGTCCGCTGCCTCTGTGGAAACTGAAAATCACCCAAACGGAGTATGACGAGCTGAAGCAGCAGCTCGAGCAACTGTCGCACCGTCCGACACACAACTGTCCCAATCCGTTTATAACACATCAGCGTGAGTGTGCGCTCTTCTATGCAGAGTATTGGCGCAGAGAGTATAAGCAGGGACTTCAAAGCAGAGTCATGGTCTACCAGGCAATACATTCCACCCGAGACATTGATTTCAGCAACGGATTTTTTGTTGCCGCAAAACGAGGAGCAGAAAGACTTGGAATTGAAAGATTATCGGATGCAGGCGGTGCTTTTCATTGGTTTGAATCAATGCTTTATCAGGGAGGTCTGCCTATTAAGAAAGTTATACAGGAAAAAGGTCAGGGTCGTTGGGAACGATTTGCCAATGGGCTGATAAATCAGCG
>ENA-OUQC01001766-OUQC01001766.1-human-gut-metagenome-genome-assembly--contig:-NODE-1766-length-10527-cov-4.256303_pt1 | contig 10527 bp, 7 predicted proteins | sample MGYA00237942_ERZ548815 | MGnify/ENA primary metagenome ERZ548815 (study PRJEB26490, sample SAMN05194722) | human gut metagenome | biome: terrestrial biome; feature: human-associated habitat; material... | reverse complement strand
GCGCCGCTCTGAAGGCCGCCGGCTTCCTGACCCGCGACCCGAGAATGAAGGAAAGAAAGAAGTACGGCCTCAAAGCCGCCCGCCGCGCTCCGCAGTTCAGCAAGCGCTGATCACCCAGTTTATTGCATACAAAAAGCGCCATCCAGCCGGATGGCGCTTTTTTGCATTTGAGTTCGTAGAAAGCAAAAACGCACCAATAAACGCACGAAAACGGAACGAAGAACGCACGGCGTGCGTTTTTCGTTCCGTTTTATATCAGTCTCTGTACGGCGCGAGATATTTTTCGGGGGTGATGAGCGTATCGTGACGCTTGAGATATTCGCGGACGACCTGCGCCGCGCGCTCTTCCTGCCGCCGCTTTTTCTCTTCGTCGCGCCACGGGGACGCACCCATTTCCACCAGAACGGACTGAAGCTCCCGCACATCCAGCGCTCTCGGCTCAACGCCATGGCGGACGCAGAGCGCCGCAGCAGCGCCGACCGCCTGACTGTATGCCATCAGCGAGCCCTGCGTGCGGATGGACGAGAACGGGATGTGATCCGCCGATACGCACCGGCCTGCCAGAAGCAGTCCGTCAACGGTTTTCGGAACGCAGATGCTGTAGGGAATGTCATACGCGTCGGGGATTTCCCGCCAGAGCCCGCCTGCACCCTTAACCGCGCTTGTCTGCTTCCCGCCGTGGATGTCGATGGCAAACAGGCCGCGGGCGATAACATCGGGAAATTTCCGCTGGTTGAAGATATCCTCGGCCTGCAGCGTATATACGCCGTGGATGTGGCGCGACTCGCGGACACCAACTTCGTTTTCCGTCGAGCTGATGTAGGCATGTTCGTAGCCAGGGACACGCTTTACCATGAATTCGGCGATGGATTCGATCTGGTTTCTGCCGTCAATCTCGCTGTCGCTGCGCCCTTTGAGAGAGAGCGTATCATAGTTGCTGATGCGCGCGGTGTTGAAATGCATGATGCCCGGATACAGGCCGGTTGTCGTATGGACATTTTCGCGGCCGAATTTGAGCTCGCCGCTCGCGACGGCCTTATCGACCAGAGACTGGTACCCCTGCACGACGAAATAGTGATTATCCCTGAACGGGGAATCAACGAACGGAACCATGTCCGAGAGCCGGCCGAAATCCTGCAGATTGTCCAGCACATAGCGGTACAGCCGCTCCGTATCGACGTTTGCCATTTCAAACATGGCGGAGGAGGGCTGCGTGCCGCCGAGGCCGTCGCCATATTCGTAGCCTTCCCCGGCCAGCGCCGCCACGTCGCCGTCGCCGGTCGCATCGATGACCACGTCCGCTGCGACCGTGTATCCGCCGAAGCGGCTGCCGATCTTCACGCCGCAGACCTTGTTCTCCTTTTTGAGGACTTCGCGTATTTCGGAATAGAAGAGGATATCCACGCCCGCATCCGTGAGCATTTTCTGCGCAACATACTTATAAATTTCGTGGCTGTACACGCAGACGTACACGCCCGTCCCGTAGGGGTTCAGGCATTTCATGTGTCCCGTTGCGCCGCCATGCTTTACAAGCTCCTCGATAAACGCCTGCGGAAGGCCGTTTACAACCTGCTCGTCCCCGAAGTGGAACGGGGCTATCGGGCCGATCTTACAGATCGTTGCGGTGCCGCCCAGAAAGGCCGCCTTTTCCACAAGGAGCGTTTTTGCGCCGTTTTTCGCGCTGGCGAGCGCCGCCATAATGCCCGACGGCCCGCCTCCGGCGACGATCACCGGATATTTCTCGGCAATACCCATGCTTACTTTCCTTCCGCCAGTTTATGTCTGGACGCTTTGCGCTTCTGCTCGATAACCATGACGGCGAAGAGCACCAGGCCGATAATGCTTGTGATATGCTCCGGCCAGAACATCAGCGCGCCGCAGATAAGGAACACGATCCGCTCCCAGACATTGACCTTGGTGAGGAACCATTTTTCGCTCACGATGGCGATGGCCGTTACGCCGAGGACGGACATAAGGCAGGTGAACAGGATGCTGCCCACCGAGCCGTTCATCAGAAGCTCCGTATGATAGATGAACGCGAAGGGGATGAGGAAGCCCGTTATGCCGATCTTCACCGCCTGCCAACCTGTCTCCATATAATCCGCGTCCGCCATGCGGGAAGCGACCAGCGCTGCCGTGGCGATGGGCGGGGTGATGTTGGCGAGGATCGCATAGTAGAAAATGAACAGATGCACGGCGATAGGGTAGAAGCCGAAGTCGATGAGGACGGGCGCGGCAATGATCGCCACCATGACATACGACGCCGTGGTCGGCACGCCCATGCCGAAGAAGATGGAGATGAGCGCCGTGAGAAGCACCGCGATGAACGGGGCGCTGCCCGCGATGACCTTGAGCTGGTAGACGATCTTGAGCGAAAGGCCGGTGATGTTCACGATCTGCGCAACGATGCCCATTACGGCGCACGCCGTCGCCACGGTGATCGTGTTCGCCGCGCCGGAGACAAACGCATTTTTCAGAAATACCCAGAAGTCTTTTTTCAGAAGGAAGAACGATTTTGTTTTCACCGACTGCGAAACGAGATACACAAGGATCGTGGAGAGAATGCCCCAGTAGCCCGCTCTCGCCACGGACATGCCGCTGATGAGCATATAGAATACCGCAATGATGGGGATGCTGTTGTACCAGCCCTCTTTGAATACCTTGCGGATATCCACGCGCTGCTCCGGGGGCAGGGGCTGCATGTTGTTTTTGAGCGCGTGGAGATGCACCGTTATACCCGCTGTCAGATAATAGAGCAGGGCAGGGATGATGGCGGAGATGGCGATCTTGGAATAGCTCACGCCGAGAATGCCCGCCATGATGAATGCGCCGGAGCCCATAACGGGCGGCATGATCTGTCCGCCGGTGGAGGCGACGGCCTCAACCGCACCGGCAAATTTCGGCTCGTACCCGCGTTCCTTCATCATGGGGATCGTAAATACGCCGGTTGTGGCGACGTTGGCCACGGCGCTGCCGTTGATCGAGCCAACAAGGCAGCTGCCCAGCACTGCCGCCTGTGCGGGGCCGGAGCGGGTGTGTCCGCCGATGGCAAGGGCGATGTCCACGAAAAACTTGCCCGCGCCGCTCGCCTCCAGCAGGCCGCCGAAGATCATGAACAGCGTGATGAACGACGCCGAAACATCCAGCACCTGGCCGAATACGCCGGTAAAGTTCGTTGTGACCGAGGCGATGATCCGCTGCCACGAGAAGCCGTTATGATGGAAGAAGCCGGGGATATATTTGCCGAAGTAGGCGTAAGCCATAAAAACCGCATATATGATCGCCAACGCTTTGCCGAAGCCGCGGATGACCGAGTCCATCAGCACAAGGCAGAGCATCAGCCCGATCATGAAGTTGAAGAGCGTATACACGCCCATGCTGTTGACCAACTTCATGTAATTTGCAAACAGATAGTATTCAATATAGAAGGACACTGCCATCAGCACCGCATTCACGATAATGCGGAGTGTTTTTCCCTTTTTCTCGGATGTCAGAACGTTTTTGATTGCCCGAAGATAAAACAGCACCAAAACAAAGCCGAGATGGATGATCTGGTTCTGCACCGGCGCGACCTGCGGCTTTACCGCATAGAGGATATGGTAGCAGCACATGAGAACTGCCACGGCTTCAAACGCAATTGTCGTTATCTGGTCAAAACTCACCCTTTTTTTCATGGATATCTCTCCTTGTGTCTGTAAAAAACCGGTAAGCTCTTTTTGGTAAGTTTTCGAGAGCTTACCGGTCGCAAGTCAACAATCAGTTAATGGTGCCAACAATGTGATCGCCGAGAACGCCGATTTCCTCATAGTATCTCGCCGCGCCGGGGTGGATGGGGATATCCATCGGAACGCCGTAGAGAGGATCGTTTTTGTCGAGCTCGCCGCAGAGGGAGTGCGCCGTCGCCAGCTCGGGGATGTTTTCAAACGTGAGCTTGCAGATCTCATAGGCCGCCTGCTCGGAGAGCTTGGAGTTGCAAAGCTGCGTGTTCCAGGTGCAGGTCACGGGGATATCCTCGGTCTGGTTTTTCAGCGTTCCAGCCTTGAGAATGTAATAGCCATAGTCGGGATAGTTGCTGTTCAGCTCCTTGAGCACTTCTTCGGAGAAGGCAACGGGGCGGACATCGCAGGTCTCATCCAGCTGAGAAGTAACGGAAGCGGGCTGCGAACCGGCAGACTGCACAACCGCCGCGTCCACCGTGCCGTCCTTGAGTGCGTCGATGCTCTCGGAATAGCCCATCATGACGAACTTGGTGTTCTCTTCGGTAATGCCGTATCCTTCTTCAAGCAGGCGCATGATCTGGTCAACGGCGCCTCCCGGAGGTCCGAGATACAGGGACTTGCCCTTCATATCGTCGATGGTCTTAATGGGGCTGTCCGACTTGACAACGAAGAACATACCGGCAGCATAGGTCTTCATAAGAACCATGGTGTCCTCCGGCATCTTGCCGTCCTCGGCAAAACGGCCGAGACCGTTGTAAGCGTTGTAGGGCTCGCCGGTATGGGCAATGTCGATCTCACCGGCGCGGAGCAGACGGGGGTTCTCCATGGAGCCGCCGGTGGACTGCACGTTGATGTTCAGGTACGGATCCTTGTCGTTGATGAGCGTGCCGATGGCGGTGATGACCATCTGAGCGGAGCCGCCCATACTGGCCGAACCCCAGATATAGCTCTCCTGCGGCCGTTCCACAAGGCCGTCGTCCGACGCCGCGGGGGCCTCAGCCGGGGTTTCTGCCGCAGGGGCTTCCGTCGCCTCGGGCACGGGCGTGGTCTGGGTGCTTCCGCATGCGGCAAGGGCAAACACCATTGCGAGAGCGAGAAGCAGCGCTAAGGTCTTCTTCATTGTTCTTTTTCCTTTCTTTTTGTTTATATTCTCCGGCGCTGCCGGATGGGTTACGTTATTTTGCTTTGGCGTTCGCCATGCGGATGGCGTAGTCCATCGCGTTCACGAGGCTGAGGGCGTTTGCGCTGCCGCTTCCGGCGTGGCCGAAGCCCGTGCCGTGGTCAACGCTCGCGCGGATGATGGGCAGGCCGAGCGTTACGTTCACGCCCGCGACCGCGTCCCAATGCTTTTCCTCGCGGTTATACACAAAGCCCTTGACCTTCAGGGGGATGTGCCCCTGGTCGTGGTACATGCACACCACGATGTCGTACCAGCCGCCGATGGCCTTGGAAAACACCGTGTCCGGCGGCGTGGGCTTTTTGTCCGGGATGCAGATGCCCTCCGCCATGGCCTCGTCGATGGCGGGCTGGATCTCCTCGATTTCCTCGCTGCCGAAAAGGCCGTTCTCGCCGCAATGGGGGTTGAGCCCCGCCACGGCGACGCGCGGCGTTTCGATGCCGAGCGCGCGGCAGCCGGCATCCGCGATGCGGATGACTTCGAGCACGCGCGGCTTCTTTACCCGGTCGCACGCCTCACGCAGCGATACGTGCGTGGAGACGTGGACAACGCGAAGGTCCTCGTGCGCGAGCATCATGGTGTATTTATCGGTGTTGGTGTAGTGCGCGTAAATTTCGGTGTGGCCGGAGAAATGGTGTCCCGCCATGTTGATGGCTTCCTTGCTCAAGGCGTTCGTGACCGTCGCGTCCACCTCACCTGCGAGCGCCAGCTCAATGACCCGCTTTACGTACTGAAACGCCGCCTCGCCGCCGAGCGCTGTGGCGCCGAGGCCGAAGGGCTTCGGCTCGTCCGGCGTGCAGGGGATGTTCTCTGCCTTTACGATGCCGAGACTCAGCACATCGATCTCGCCGAACAGGAAGTGCGCTTCCTGTGCGCTCTCTACCGGGTGGATGCGGACGGATACGCCGGTCAGCTTATTGTATACCGCCGCGGCGTACTCCATCGAGGCGGCGTCGCCGACGACGAGCGGACGGCAGCGGTCGTACACGGTTTTGTCTGCAAGAGCGCGCACCGTGATCTCCGGGCCGTTGCCGAAGGGATCGCCCATCGTGATGCCGAGGATCGGCTTTCTGGCTGTGCTCATATCGTTTCCTCCTCAGCAGAGACCGAGCTCTTCGTTTTCCTTCAGTACCGCCTTCAGCTCGGCGACGCCCTCATCGCACAGGTAGTTGAACGGGCGGCGGCACTCGCCGACCGGGTAGCCGAGCAGGTTGACGGCCTTTTTGATGATCGTATTCGGGTTGCCGTATTTGAATACGCGCTGGATCGTCGAGATGCGCTGCTGGCACTTCTCGGCGCGCGCGATATCTCCGGCGATGAAACTGTCGTAGATCGCGGCAACGGTCTTGGGATAGAGATTGGCTCTTCCGGCGATGCCGCCCGCGCCGCCTTCGCGAAGGCCGGTGAGGATCGCGCCGTCGTTTCCGGCGAACACCGAAAACGGCTTATCGAGCTCCCGCCCCACACGGATAAATGCTTTGAGATTTTCGATATCGCCGCTCGAGTCTTTTGCGCCGAGGATCACATCCACGTCTTTTGCAAGATGTGCGACGGTCTCCGGCAGGAGCTTATTCCCGGTGCGCGCCGGGATGTTATAGAGAACAACGGGGATATGCACATGCTTTGCCACCTCGGTATAGTGGCGGTAAAGCTCCTCCTGGCTCGCCAGAGCGAAGCTCGGCGTGATGATGGAGAGCACGTCCGCACCCATTTCCTCGGCGCGGCGGCTCATATACACCGTGTCCGCCGTGGAGATGCAGCCCGTACCGGCGTACACCGGGACGCGCCCGGCCACCTGGTCGATCGTCGCTTCGAGGATCTCTTCCTTTTCCTTGAGAGAGAGGATGTAGCCCTCGCCGTTTGTACCGAAGCAGAAGATGCCGTGAACGCCGCCCGCGATCTGCCGCTCGATCTGGCGGCGCAGCTCGGGGATATTGATGCTCTCGTCCGCGTTCATCGGAGTGATGATCGGCGGGACGATGCCGTGAAGAGAAGGATTGCCCATGGTTTTTCTTTCCTTTCCGCTGTGTCAGAGGATCTGGAGATAAATGTTTCTCGCGTCCTCCGGCGTTACGGGGCGCATATTGTTCACCAGCAGGCGCTGCACGCTCATGCCCGCTTCGACGAGCGGCTCAAGATCGTCGCGCGAAACGTTCCACTGGGAAAGATCGGTCGGGATATCGAGATGCTTTACGATCTCGCCCATGCGGTTGATGATCCAGGCGCTCTTCTCCTCGTCGGTGGTGCAGGTCTTTTCACCGTGCACCGCGCGGTCGTAGGCCTGCGCCAGCTTGTGGCGGATGGCCGGCTCGTTGAAGCGCATGACCGGCATGAGAAGGATGGCGTTCGATACGCCGTGGGCGATGTGGTATTTGCCGCCGAGCGGATAGCTCAGCGCATGCACCGCCGTCGTGCCGGAGCAGGTAATGGCGATGCCGCCGTAAAACGCGGCGATCTGCATCTCGCGCTTGGCGTCGAGCGCTTCGGGATCGTCGCAGGCGCGCTCGATGTTGTTGAGAATGCGGTCAAAGGCGTCGAGCGCGAAGGTGTCGCTGAAGGGGTTTGCCTTATTGCTCGTGAAGCACTCGATGGCGTGCGCCATGGCGTCCACGCCGCTCGCCGCAGCGATTTTGCGCGGCAGATTCTTGATCATGCGCGCATCGAGAATAACATAGTCGGGAACCATGGCCGGGTTCACGATGCCGATCTTCAGTTCCCTCTCCGGCACGGCGACGATGGCGTTCGGCGTCGCTTCGGAGCCGGTTCCGGCGGTCGTCGGGATGAAGCAGGTCTGCACCGTCTTCTTGCCGCGGAGAGGATCATCGAGCAGGTCGTGCACCGTGTATTCGTCGGTCACAAGGATGCTCGCGAGCTTCGCGGTGTCCATCGCGCTGCCGCCGCCGATGGCGATGATGATATCCGCGCCCAGCGTGCGGAACTCGTCAACCAGCGTCTGCACCGCGCCGTAGCTCGGCTCGGCGGGGATATCCGAGAGGATCACGGTCTCCGCACCGGCGGAGCGGATGATCTCCTGCGGCAAGTCGATGAGGCCCGCGCCGAGAATGCCCTTATCGGTGAAAATCGCGGCCTTTTTGCGGCCGGAGACGACCTGGCGGAGATTTTCCAGCGCATCCACGCCGCTGTAGGTGATGCGCGGCAGAACCATATTGTACTTATCCATATTCAACCCGTTCCTTTCGTCTATTATACATGCACCGGCGCTTCGCATTCGAGCCGGAGGAGAATATCCGTCTGCCCGAAGCCGCCGGACTTGGAAAGGACCGAGTGGCGGACACCGCGGTAGATATATTCCGATTCAACGACGCCCTGCAGAACTTCCCGCTGCGGGGAGAGCTCCTGGCAGCCGATGGCGTCCATGAAGCCGAGGAGCGTGTCGCCGCCGATGATCATGAGGCGCGAGGCCGCGCCCCGGTCGAGAAGGTTTTTGAGTATCGCGCCGAGGAGCGAGGCAACGCGCTTGCCCATTTCCTCGCCGAGCTCGCCGTGCGCGGCGTTCGCGGCGCCCGTATCGATGAGAAGATGCTCGCTTTCACTGTATTGCGTCCAGAGCGCATCAAGGAAGGCTTCGCCCTCGGCGCTCTCGAGCCCGGTTTCCAGCAGCCGCTCCACCGGAACACTGACGGATCGGAAGAGCGTTTTTTCTGCGTAAGCCACCTGTTCCAGTGAGATCGGGTTCATGCTCCCGCACACAACGGTGAGCCGCTCGCTCTCCGGCTCCGCCTCCGTTTCAGCGGCCTGGCAGCTCAGCGCGGTGGCCAGCGCCTCCGCCAGCCCGCTGCACCCGGCGACAGCGTGAAGCCGTCCTTCGTCGAGAAGCGTCCGGGTCAGCGCTTCCATCCCGGTCTCCGTTTCGCAGTCGAGAACGGTGATCCGCCTGCCCGCCGCCACCGGCGCGGGAGGAGTCGCGCCGGTGAGGATTTCGACGGGTGCAGGGAGCTGCTTTTCCAGCAGCGCGGGGATAAAGCTTTCCGTTACAGGCTCAAACGGATCGGCGCCGAATACGCTCTCGTGTACCGGTACGCCGTCGATATAGTGAATTCCGTGGATCGTTACGCGGTTCATGGCCGGAAGCGCCGGGATGAAGAACAGTTCGCTTGCGCCGCTGCCGTCCAATACCGCGGCAAGCTCCGCGCCGATGTTGCCGCGCAGCGCCGAGTCGGTCTTTTTGAAGACGCAGCCGATACCCAGCTCTGCGGCGCGCTGCGAGAGGGCACGCACCTGCCGGTACGCCGCCTCCGGCGCTTCGTGGCGCGTCGGCACGCACAGCACAAGCACGCTTGCATCCGTGTCCGCCGCTTCGATCTTTGAAAGGAGGGACACCTTCGTTTTCAGACCCGCGTCGGAAAACTTGACCCCGGCGTCCAGCGCACCGGTCACATCGTCGGCAAGAACAAGAATCTGGATCATCGTTTGCGGTGCGCCTCCTTTTTCTTCCGGGGATAATGCCCCGCAGCTTTCATGCTTCGATTATAAAGGAGCGCTCCGGCCTCTTTAAAGCTGCTGGCGAGTCATTTATGTTGTATTTTGAAACATTATTTTTCTTCGTCGCTTCATTCTGCCACCAGATACTAAATTAACGCCCTGTTTTTTAGCTCTTATGCACAAAAACGGAGTATTTTACCCGTTTGGTTTGGCCGCGTTAAGATGTTGTTTAAAAATAAAGCACTTGCGTTATATTCCAACTTGTTTTATTTTAAAAACAGATAACAAATGCACGGAGGCTTCGGGAATGAAAAAGCTGCGCTTTCTCTGCATTGCCCCCTACGAAGGGATGTACCATCTCATGACGAACATTGCTGCGCAGCGCAGCGATGTGGAGCTCATCATCCAGACCGGCAATCTGGACGACGGGCTGAAAACCGCGCTCGATAACCGCGGGCGCGGCATCGACGCGGTGATCTCCCGCGGCGGCACCGCCGATGCGCTCCGCGGGCACATGGACATCCCCATCTGCGATATCGTCCCTTCGGCTTACGATATCCTGCGAACGATCCGTCTCGCACAGGGCATGGGCGACGATTTTGCGATCGTCGGCTATCCGAGCATCACGCACCCGGCGGAAAAGCTCTGCGAGATCATGCAGTTTTCCATCCCCACCGTCACGATCCGCAGCCCCCAGGAGTGCCGCGAAAGGCTCGCCGCGCTGCGCGACGGCGGGACGCGCATCATTGTCGGCGACATGATCTCCGCGACGTGCGCGCAGGAGTACGGAATGCACGGGCTGCTGATCGTCTCCGGGATGGAGAGCATCGAATCGGCGATCAACACCGCCAAGGATATCTGCCAGCGCTACCGGGCGCTCGACCGGCGCGCGGCGCTGCTGCACGATCTGATCGTCTCCGACGAGCGCGGCTGCGCCGTATATTCGCCCGACGGGCGGGAAGTTTTCTCCACGCTTGACCCCATACCGCCGGAGCTCGCCGACGCGATGCGCCAGCACGTCTCCCATGTCCTCGCCCGCAGCGCCGTGAAGCTCACCCGGCGGCTCGGCAACGAAACATTTACGCTGCGCGGGCGGCTCCTCGCCTCCGGCGGGGAGGAGTTTGCCGTGTTTTCGATCTCCCGCGCCGCCTCGCTGCTTGGCGGGCGGCAGGCGATCCGCTATTGTGA
>ENA-OUQC01001764-OUQC01001764.1-human-gut-metagenome-genome-assembly--contig:-NODE-1764-length-10532-cov-7.721962_pt1 | contig 10532 bp, 7 predicted proteins | sample MGYA00237942_ERZ548815 | MGnify/ENA primary metagenome ERZ548815 (study PRJEB26490, sample SAMN05194722) | human gut metagenome | biome: terrestrial biome; feature: human-associated habitat; material... | reverse complement strand
TTGAAATCGCCTGAACTGCAATCGGTTCCCGCAGCCGGCTCAGAAAAGTTTTTTCGGAGACTTTGCCCTTTTTGCTCCTTCTCGCTGCCTACACAATGAGGGAAAACACACCGCAAGCTCAATGAAAAAATCTTCCCGCCATACTCAACAAACGGCAGATTTTTGTCCGTTGAAAAGTAGAAAGGAAAATTTTCTTGAAGCTGCACCCCCTAATTTGCAAAAAAAATTGTCCGTTGTAAAGTGAACGGGCAAAACATGGGGACAAAACCGGGGGCTGATTCACTTAGTCAGGTGGAGAGGTTTTCAAAAATTTTTTCTCCGGCAGTACCAAGTTTCCGAGAAAAAATGTCCGTTGTAAGTTGAGAGGGGCTTCAAGCCGGACAGTCCTTCCCGTGCCGGAGCCGGTAACAGTTTGACCCCGGCGGCACGGTGTTCCTTGACAACCGAATAGCTTTTTCAGGCAACAAGCTCTCTGTGATAGCCGAGCCGAAGGACGCGCCAAGACCTCCCGCATGGGAGTGAGCGAGCAAGAACATCTCCTATTCGGGAAAGGTAAGTAATGATTTCTCCCTTTTCGGACGGTTTTGACTGTATCAATCGCTGTTTTCGTTGTTCCTGCGGTAAGTTTTCCATAGTTCATGGAGTGCAAGCTGCCATTGGATTCCAGGCGGTAGCCATAGGTGAAAAAGGGGATCTACCCGAAACGCATCCGGTTCAGCCGCGGACTGAATCCAAACGCCCTTGCCGCTTAACTCGCGCAAAGCCTGCATCCAAAGGATCGGATCGCGCGCTATCCGTGTAAGATCGGCAACAAGGAGGATGTCCGCCTTTTGCTCCACCGCCTTCTGACAAGCCCTTTTCCAGCCGTCGCGGTCAAGCGAAGTTCCTTTTTCATACTCGCTGACTTTTCCCACAATTTCATAACCCAGCCGCTCGGCCTGCTCATGCAGCCGGGCGCTTTGTGCTTCCAGCGTGTGGTCGCCGTCAAGCTGCGCCTGTGTCGCTACCCGGCAATATACTACCACACGCTTGCTTTTATTGCTATCCATGATCTGACCTCCATTCAGATATTGCCGACAAAGCGGTAATAGATTTTGATGTCACGGACGTTTTTTCCGTCAACAACGGTTTTTTCTCCGACCTCAATGCGGTCGATCAGCTCGTCCACCGTTTCACGGTCAAGCTCCCGAATATGCAGGTGCTTTCGGACAACTGCCGCCCAGCTTTGAATGTCTGCGGCGCTCTGCTCATACTCCCTGACTTCCGCAAGAAGCGTATCCAGCCGGTCGGTTCGCTGGCGACGCTCCTGCTCGGTCTTTTCAAGCAGTACAGCGAAGGACGCTGCGCTGATGCTGCCGCAAACCTTGTCCTCATAGAGCTTGGCGGTCATTTGCTCCAGCTCATAGACGCGGCGGCGCAGCTTCCCAATCTCCTGCCGGACGCTTTCCAGACGTTCTGCGTCTGCGGCGGTGCGCTGCGCTTGCAGCCTGTCCAGCATGGCAGCTTCGTCCAGTTCCAGCGCCTCGGCATGGGCGCGAATCTCGCTCAATACAAGCTCCGTCAGCGTCATCTCATAGATGGTGTGCCGGGAACACGCGCCGTAGCCGGAGGCCGTATAACGGGAGCAGAAATAGGAAACGTACTTTTTGGACGTGCCGTTCTTGCGGCGCTGCGTCTCCCGGTTGCCCTGAAGGGGTGCTTTACAGTCGGTGCAGATGAGCTTGCCGGTGAACAGGAAGGGCTTCGGCGGCGCGTTGTCCGCCGAGAGCAGCGTCCTTTCCCGGTTGATGGCCTGCACTTCATTCCATACCTCCGGGGAGATGATGGCTTCATGCAAAGCCTCATGCCGTATCCATTCGGATTCCGGCTTATAGATCATGGTGTCGTCCTTATAGGAGCGCGAGCCGGTCTGATTCTGAATAAGATTTCCGGTGTAGACTTCGTTTGTCAGTATGTTCTTCACCGTGGCGTACATCCAAAGGTTCGCGTACTTGCAGGAGCCGCTTCCGTACCGTTTCGCCCAATACCAGCGTGGGGACAAAATGCCCTCGCTGTTCAGCACGGCGGCGATCTTGCCGTAGGCCATGCCTGCCCGCCGCAGCTCAAACATCCGGCGCACCACGGCGGCTGCTTCCTCGTCGATCACCAGCCGGTGCCTGTCCTCCTCGCTCTTGCGGTAGCCGTAGGGGGCGTAGGCGGCGATATACTGGCCGCTGCGCATTTTGGCGTGGAGAACGGATTTGATCTTGCCCGACAGGTCTTTCAAATGGTAGTCGTTCATCAGACTGCGGAAGTGCAGCATATCTGTGTTGTCGCCCTCGGTGTCGAGGCAGTCAAGGACGGATACGAAGCGGCAGCCCAACGAGGGGAAAATGACGTCGGTATAGCGCCCGACCTCCACAAAATCACGGCCCAGCCGTGATAGGTCTTTCACAAGGATCAGGTTGATGAGGCCGTGCCGCGCGTCCTCCAGCATCTCCAGAAATCCGGGGCGTTGAAAATTCCCCCCGCTATAACCGTCGTCCCGGTAGGACTTGACCTCCGTCCAGCCGTTGAGCATTACGAATTTGGAAAGCAGTTCATATTGATTCTCGATGCTGACGGATTCATCAGCGGGGATATAGTTTTTCGCCTTGGCGGAGTTGGAGGCGTCGTCTACGCTCAGTCGGCAGTAGATGCCGACCTTATATAGCTTTTTCATACGCTTCCAGCCTCTCCTGTGCCAGCGCGTCGTCCACGCTGCCGACGTAGCGGTAGACCACCTTGACGTCGCAGATGCGCTGTCCGTTGACCTTCCGCGCCTCGCCCACCTCGATGCGGTCCACCAACTCAAAGAGGATGCTCTCGTCCAGCGCCGTGATCTCGGTGTAGCGGCGGATGACCTCCATCCAGCGGTTTGCGTCCTGCCGGTTCTCAAGCTGCGCTCTGACCTTCTGCTCCAGCTCCGGTATGGCGGAGGCTTTTTCCGCCCGTTCGGTTTCGTATTTCCGCATGAGCGTCTGAAAGACCGTCTGGGGGATGGTGCCGGTGCATTTGTCCTCATAGAGATTCTGCATCAGCCGTTCCAGCTCCGTCATACGCGCCGCTGCCGCTTTCAGCTCCTGCTCATAGGAGATGACGCGGCTGCGGCTTTCCTTTTCCTTCATACGGCTGATCTGCTCGGCAAGGCGCTCGCCGTCGCACTCGACGAAGCGCGCCTTTTCCCGGATGTCCGTCAGCACCAGCTCCTCCAGCACATTCTCATAGATGGAGTGGATGGTGCAGGCGCTTTTGCCGCTTCTGGCATAGTTGCCGCAGATAAAGGAGCTGTACCGCCCCGGCGTTCCGTCCTTATAGGTGAAGCGCTCGATGTGGTTGCGCATCTTGAAGCCGCAGTCTGCGCAGTAGACAAGGCCGGTGAAGATGCTGCGGATGCCGTCCGTGGGCGGCGTCTTGCGCACCTTCTTTTTGTCGATGCTGACCACGGTATCCCAGACCTCTCGGGAGATGATGGGTTCGTGGGTTCCCTCCACCCGTATCCATTCCTCCTCCGGCTTGTTGATGAGCTTTCTGGACTTGTAGGACAGCGTGCCGGTTTTGCCCTGCACCATGTTCCCGATGTAGACCTCACTGCGGATGAGAGCTTTGACGGTGGTTTCCGCCCACTTGTGGTTGACGTTGCGCGGGTCGCTGCGCCCCTTGCGCTGATAGTAGAGCGCACCGGGCGGCAGAACGCCCTCCTCGTTGAGCGTGACGGCGATGGCACGGAAGCCCATGCCGGAGGCGCGCATGGAAAAAATGCGGCGCACGGTAGGGGCGGTTTCCTCGTCGATGACAAGGTGGTGCTTATCCTCCGGGTCGCGCTTGTAGCCGTAGGCGGGGTAGGTTCCCATGAACTTGCCGCTTTCCGCGCAGGCTCTTTTGACCGCCTTGACCTTCTTGGAGGTGTCCCGGCTGTAAAACTCGTTAAATAAGTTCAAAAAGCACATGACGTCGGTGCTGCCGTTGTCACTCATGGTGTCGATGCCGTTGTTCAGCGCGATAAAACGGCAGCCCAGCGAGGGGAACAGGTAGTCCGTGTACTGTCCGAACTCGATGTAGTTACGCCCAAAGCGCGATAGGTCTTTTACCAGAATGAGGTTGATTTTCTTGGCTTTTGCATCTTCGATGAGGCGTTTGACGCCGGGTCTGTCGAAATTCGTACCTGAGTACCCGTCGTCACAGTACACCGCGATCTCGTTCCAGCCCCGCTGACGCACATAGCTTTGCAGCAGGAGCTTCTGATTTTCAATGGATACGGACTCCCCGTCGCGCTCATCGTCGTTGCTGAGCCTGCAATAGATGCCTACGTTGTATGTCTTTTCGATCATCTGTATTTTACCTCCCGATTCTCTGCGATTCATACATCCGTGCGGCGTGATGGCTCTCGCAGGTTTTCCCTGCAAGAATATGATACCGGGGATACCATTTTCGCGCAAGGATGCCGCCGCAGGGAGGCTGATTGTCTGTTACGATGCGTGACAGGGCTGTGCGGCCGCGGGAGCGTCCAGCTCTGTCATGGCGCGGCGCACCGCAAGCTGCTCCAGCGTCCTGCCAAGGTCCTTTTCGCCGGAAAACACGCTTGTCACGCGATAGAGGGTCTTGCCGATCCTGACCTCCTTATAAGAGGCGACCGGCTCTTTGGGGATGGCTTGCTTCTGCATAAACGCACCTCCGATTTATCAATTTAGTCCCGCTGCCACGATATGACAGCGGGGCTTGTTCGTATTCGTTCCGGCAGAGCAGCCGCGCCGGAGGGATTGCTGTCATGTTGCATGATACTGCACCGGCGCGGCTGTCTGCGTATGTTGTGTCATGTAGTTTTGTTCCGCCGTATTTGTCACAGCCCCCGGCGCGAGGCATATATCGCCTCTGGGACCGGTATCAGCCGCCTTTGGCAAGGCTGTCCCATTCCCGCAGCGCCGTGGCTTGTAAGGCTCACGAACGCCGCAGGAATCCCCCTCAAGTCAGTGGGAGGCCGTAGCTGGGGTTGCGTATCGCCCGCGCTGTCATCGCGCCCGATGCTGCCACGCATCGGGTCAAAGGCCGCGTAGATCGCTCGGACAGCCGCCCGTCCCGAAGGATGGGAGGTCTGTCGTCATGGCGGCGCGCCTTTTGTCGCTTGGCTTTTCAGCCGCGCGGGGTCTGTGCTGATACCGGTGTCTATGCGGTTGTCAAGGAGCAGAGGCGAGCGAGAATAATATCCCTCTCATATACCTCAAGAAAAAACGGGCAAAAGTTCGGGGTGTTAGCGAAACTTTTTGAGAAAATTCCTGAGATTTTTCCGTCCGCGTGAAATCGCTTCCGAAACTGTGCTTTTAACAACACCTTCGCTGGCCGCAATTTCAAGCTGGGATCGTCCTTCAACGAAATGAGCAAGAACACGCCGCCGCTGTGCGGGCGTGAGCTGTGCCAGAGCTTCTTGTAGCAGCCGCTCCAGCTCCATGCGCTCCAGCACCTCGTCCGGCTGTTCCGGCAGATTCAGCGCCTCCGCCTCAATGCCGTCGCCGGCGTCCAGTGAATAGAACGCCTTGTTGTCGCGGATGTACTGCGCGTAGTTGATCTGAAGCCGCTTATCTTCTTCAAGAAACGCGGCAACTTCATCGGAAACCTCGATAAAGGCATCCTCGGTGTACCACGGGTAAAGCTCCCGCAGGTTGATCGTTGTCATGTTGTATTCCTCCGTTTGGATGTTTTTGTTCGGTGTTGCGGTCGAATCCAAACGGAGAGCGGCGGGGAGCGGCAGCCCACGGCGAAGAAGTGCCGTGGATGACAAAAAGCACCTATAAAGGCTTCAAAACCTTCATAGGTGCTCAATAGGCGCAATGAAACAGCAGAAAGGGCAGGCGGGTGCAGAAAACTGCTTTCATTCCGTATTAGTCCGGTTATGCGATTTGTGCGGCGGCAAGCCGCATCAGCGACACCTCCCGTACTCTTTTGTCATAGACTGATTTCCTTTCTGCTCAAATCGGATAGAAATGGCGAAAGGCGGTTGTTCAAAAGAGCAACCGCCTTTCCTGACGAATGAAATCGAAAAGAGGCGCGGGGTTATTTGCCCGCGCCCCTGAAGATGAGCCTTTTACTTTTTGAGAATTTACAGTGATTTTTTCTCCCGCCGCCTGATCTTCCATACGATCAGTGCAACGCATCCGGCAAAAGATGCACATAGCGCGGTGCTCCACAAATGCATTTGACCGCTGTCACCGGTCTGCGGGATTGTAACCGCGCGCCAGCCGGCATACACAGTCCTATCCCCGGTCAGATAAATGTCTGAGACCTTGTTCACAAGGCTCTGTTCGCCGTACCAGCCGACAAAGGTATACCCGTGCCGAGTGGGAACATACTTGGTCAAATCCATGTAGGTATTGTACGTTTCCCGCACGCCGGGAATAGCACTGCCGCCGCCTGTTTCAAAGCGCAGCGTGTAGTAGTTGACGGGCGGATTGTTGTCGCCGGTATGCGTCCAGTGGGCGTAGACGGTGGTATTTGCAGAGAACACGGTATCCGTCGTGATCTTTGTGCCGCCGCTCTTTTCGGTGTACCAGCCGTTGAAGCTGTGCTTGCTGTGGGAAGCATCAGGCAGAGAGGTCAGCTTCTGCTTGGTGGTGGTCATGCTGCCGACAGAGGGCGTACCGTCGTTTCCGTCAAAGGTGACGGTGTACTCCGTGGGCGTAGGCGGCGCATCCTCCTCGAAGATGGCCTTGATCTCCACGTTGTCGCTCGGCATGGTGAACTTGTCGTCCCTTACCGTCACGTCGCCGCTCATAACCTGCCACTCCTTAAAATGGTAGCCCGCGTTTGGCGTAGCGGTCAGGGTGATCTCCGTTCCGGCCGTCGCCGAGGCGGGGTCCGCGCTGCCTGTGCCGTGACCGTCGTCCCTGACGGTAACGGCGTATTCCGCCTCGGGAGCCTTGACTATCGTGATGGAAAGCTCCTTAATATCCTCACCCAAATCGTTGACCGCCATAACGGTAAAGACCTCGGTCCCTTCCCCGGCGGGCGTGCCGCTTATCTCTCCTGTGTCCTCGTTTAGTCTAAGTCCCTCGGGCAGGATGCCGCTCACAATGCTCCATGTGATGGGCGCGGTACCCTTGGCGGTCAAGCGGTTGCTGTAAGCCTCGCCTTTCATGCCGTCGGGCAGGCTTTCCGCGACGATTGTCGGCGGCATAGGGGGTCGGTTATCGATGAGCTTCACCCGAATCGCGGCTGTTACCGCAGGCTCCGGCTGCTGATACCTGCGCTCGTCGTTAGCGTCGAATACCAGCGTACCGGGGATGGTCTGCCAAGCCGTGGACTGCGCGTCATAGGACGATTCCTCCCACGAAACCTCCATGCCAACCCTGAGCCCGTCGATGGCCTCGACGACCACAATTTCCGGCAGGTTAAGCCCTGCAAAGGTCGTGCCGAGTTTCTTCTCCGTAATGGGATCCGGCTCCTCGCAACGCTTGAAGGTATTTTTGATGACGTTGACCTTGATCGTGGTCTCCGCCGTCCTGTAGCCGTGCTGGTCAGTCGGCGTGAATACCACCGTCACAACGTTCTCGCCCAGCTCGTCAAACCATCCGGGCGTGCCCTCCTGGAAGGAGAACGTGCCGGGGACGACGGTATCCGTCCCCTTGACCTTTGCCACGCCGTCCGCAAGAATGGCGCTTCCCCCGCCTGTGGCTCCCATCTCGAAGATCCGATTGACGAACATGGTATTGTCGGGCAGCGTAAAATCGCCGTTTTTCCACCGGAATACGGGCGGCTGCGTGATCTCCGTCTCGGCCGGGTCTGCCTGCAGCGTGACCTTGATCACGCCTCTGAGGTCGGCGCCCTCGGGTACGATGTAATACTTCTCAAATTCGGCGCGGTTGACCTCGCCGTAGATGGTCTGCTCCTCATAAGAATTGGGGTCGTAGTTTGAATCGTCCCACTTGATGATGCCGGGCACATTGCCGTTCAGCCCGCTTCCCTCGTGGTTTGGTTCATCGGCCGCCGCGAAGAAATAGAACGCATTCGGCAGACCGAGATCCTCAAAGGCTGTTCCAATCTTTTTATTGTCAATATACGATGTATTGGCTTGCTTGAATTTGCGGGGAATGACGTCCACGTTGACGGTACATTCCGCCGTGCTGAACCTCAGCCGGTCATAGGGGGTGAAGGTGACCTTGAGCGCCAGCAACCCCACCTGAACAAGCCCGCCGCCTCTGTGCCAGTAGCCGTATTTTTCCTGCTCCTCGTTCAGAGTGAACACGCCGTCAACCGTTTCGCCATCCGCCGTGGCCGTTCCGCCGGAAAGATACTCGTCGGAAAAGGCAAGCTGGCAAAAATCGCCGCTGTATATCTGCCTGGAGTAGGTGGGCGGCTCCAGCGTGGGCACAATGGCCCCGTCGCCAATGAGCGTGATTCTGGCGATGGCCTTGACCGTGCTTGTCGGCTCCAGCTCATCCTCGTAGATGCTCCATTCAACATCCAGATGGCCGGTAATGATCTGCTCGCCACGAGCGTTCGGGTCATAGGAGGAGCCGTCCCATGTCACGGGGACATAGAAGGTCGCGCCGGTGTTGGTTATTACATCGACGCCGAAAGGAAGCCCCAGATACTCAAACGCCGTACCCAACGGCACGTCGGGGAGGACTTCCTCCGTGACGCTTGTGATCGTGTGCTTAAGCCCCGTCACGGTGACGATACATTCCGCCGTGGCGTATGTCTCCGCATCGTCGGGGGTAAAGAGGATTTCCATGCGGTTTTCGCCCGGGCCTACTACGCCGCCCCAATTGTGCTTGAAGCGGAACGAACCGGGAACAACGACGTCCGTCCCCTCGACCTTTGCTTCGCCGCCTTTGAGATCCCCATCAAGGTACTGATCGCCGACATACCCCTCAGAGGGCAGCGTGGGCGGGGTGGTGATGACCGTTTTGGTGAGCGGCAAAAGCTCTCCGTAAGCCGTATGACAGGTTTCACAGACAGCCTTCTCCGTGGATGTGGCCTTGCCGCCGGAGCAGCTGCCTGTTTCGGTATGGCTGCTGTCCGTGTTGCAGGTGCGCTTATGCGTTCCGTTGCCGTTGGAGGTCCATTCGCCCCAGTTATGATTGTGCGCCTCCCATACGGCGTAGATGGTCTTGGAGTTGGTCTGCCCATTTACCACCAGGCAATTCCAATAATAGCCGTCCGCGCAAAGATACATCGGCTTCCCATACGGGCTATCTGCCCAACCCTTGAATAAATATCCGTCACGGGTCGGAATTTTGTCCGATATGGGGATCCATACGGATAATTCCGAGCTGGTCACGCTCTGGCTTGGCGGCGCGCCGCTTCCGCCGTTGGCATCGTAATGCAGCGTATAGGTGTATTGGGTGGCAGCGGGACGGACTGCCCCGCTCCTCGTTTTTGGCATCATAGTATCGGATGCCCCTGCCGGGTCTGCGCCGCAGACCTCGTGGTGTTCATACAGGCCGCCCGTTTCCGACGCGCGTACGGCAGCCTCTCCATCCGCCGCGAAGACCGTCGCGGGCATCATGGTCAGCACCATACAGCATAGAAGCAGAATGCTGAGTATTCGTTTTTTCATGTCGTTTTTCCCTCCTGTTCCTGCGGGTCCGGCTTGCCTGTCCCGCCTTTTTTCCGGTTTTCTCTGATTCTGAACCGCATGCACAGTGCGGTGATTGCCGCCGCAGCAGCAAAGGATACAACAGCCACCAGCACATAGCCGCCCGCATCCTCGCGCAGCAGCATCGCGCCGAACACGCCCCATGCGGCGGTCTGTCCCGGCCTGACGACCGTGCTTATCGCCTGCATCAGCACCGCAAACAGCAGCATACACGCGGCACTCAGTCCGTATATGCCTCGCCGCTGCCTTCGACGGGTGTTTTTCCGTACCCGCTGCCGGACGAGTGCGACCCGTCTTGCGGTATCGTACATACAGTTTGAACCTCCTCTCCGGTTTGTCTGAAACTGTGGCCTAAAAACCCTTTCACTTATATAGGTACATAAAATCGAAAAAACTCTCACCCAAAACGCAAAATTTTCCAAAAAAATTTGAGAGCCGCCAAAAAAAGCAGCTCTCAAGGTGTGAATGTTCGGTTATTTCATCCGCGATAAACGGAACGCAGACAACTTTCCCGCTGATATCAGCAGCACCGGCAGGGCGTAGGCCACATACTGCGCCGCACCGCCGTAGGCGATGAGCAGATTGTAAACGGCGTGGAGGGTGATGGCCGCGCCCAGCAGCCCCCAGGTGCCTGCAATCTTCAGCCACGTCCGCTGCCACGCATAGGCAAGCCCGCCGCCCACGATCAGACCGCAGAGGACGTGCATGGCTCCCGTACCGAAGCCCCGGAAGAAGATGAAGGAGAAGCGGTCCGCACCGTTCTGGATGAGATAGCACACATTTTCAAAGGTGGCGAAGGCGAGGGCGACTGTTATTGCCGCAGCCTTGATTTTCTCCCCTTCCGGCTCGAACACCAGAAGATAGAATACCAGCGGCAGCAGCTTCATCATTTCCTCCACCACCGGCGCGATCTCCGCCGTGG
>ENA-OUQC01001763-OUQC01001763.1-human-gut-metagenome-genome-assembly--contig:-NODE-1763-length-10549-cov-3.336573_pt1 | contig 10549 bp, 7 predicted proteins | sample MGYA00237942_ERZ548815 | MGnify/ENA primary metagenome ERZ548815 (study PRJEB26490, sample SAMN05194722) | human gut metagenome | biome: terrestrial biome; feature: human-associated habitat; material... | reverse complement strand
GTCTTCCAGTACGCAACCGGCTATGCGGCGGCAATCGCGCTGTCCGAGGGGATTCTGCGCGAGGGTGTTCCCGCAGTCGAGCGGTATCTGGGCTTCCTCTCCGGCGGGTGCAGCAAGAGCCCCATCGAGCTGCTGCGCGGCGCGGTGGAAAAGGGCTTCGCGACCGAAGAACTGAGCGGCCACTACGCGCGCTTCACGGATGTGAAGACGTGCCTCGATTATCTGGAAGTTTAAAAGCTGAAACACCCTCGGAAGGAAACGCGTCACGTTTCTTTCCGAGGGTGTTTTTGTTTTTATTGCGGGTGGCGCAGAAGATCGATCATATCCATAACCTCGTCCGAAGGGACGTTCTGCCGCCCCCAGACGACGTACGCCTGCGAGGCAATCTCCGGCTGCACGATTTTCCTTTTGGAGAGCGTTTCGCAGCCAAGAAGCAGCGTAGAGGTATATGGCACAATGGCCACGCCGAGTCCGGCGTGCGCCCAGCTGATAAGCGATGTGACCTCTTTGTTCTCAAAGACGATATCCGGCGCGAAATTGAATTTTGCGCACTGGCTGATGAGCATGGGGACATACCGGTTATGGATGACAAGCGGAATGCCCTTGAGCGCCGCAACCGGGACCTCTTTCTCCGCGCCGCGGATGCCGGAGAAAAACGAAGCCTTCCCGATGGCGAAGAAGTAATCCTGATCCATGCCTACCTCCTTGAGCGCCTCGTCGTAAAGCGGAGCCATCTCATAGTCGGTCTTGCTCAGCTCGATCGGCTCGCGGATGATGCAGATGTCCAGCTCCCGCTGCTCCAGACGGCGGGCAAGCTGCGGCGAGCTCTCCTCATGCACGACCACCGAGGTGTGAGGATGCGTTTTCTTAAAGCGGCTGATGCGGAAGGGCAGAATGCGCGAGGAAATTGCGTTGATCGAGCCGATATGGATCGTGTTGACGCGCCCAACCTTATGCGCATAGAGCGCGGCGCGCATTTCTCCCATGTCTGCGGCGACCTTCTGCGCGCCGGAGAGGAAGATTTTTCCGGCAACGGTCAGTTCCATGCCCTTTTTCCCCCGGAAGAAAAGCTCCACGCCAAGCTCGTCCTCCAGCTGTGCAAGCGCACGGCTCAGCGGCGGAGCCGATACATGAACGGCGTCGGCAGCGCGCGTAATGCTGCCTTCCCGGCACACGGCAAGGAAAAACTCGATTTGTCGTAATGTCAAGGCGATCACCCCATACCATATGGAATCTAAATGGAACTGAAAGAAACCCCGGCGCATCAGAACGATAAAACCCAATATATATATATATATATATATGATGTCAAGAAAATTTATCGCCAAATGCCGCGGAATATCGAGCCATACCGCAAACGCAGGCCAATCATTACCTTTTCGGTAAACTTCCGCAAAAAAGTCGTCAAAAAAGGAAATTGCTTTTCAGCCGTTGACGTATTACACTAAGAAGCGTAAATAGGGCGTTAATTTTTGTGTATATTGCACAGTGCTTTTGCGTCCAAAAGAAGAAAGAAAAAGGAAACTGGAGGAAACGATCAAATGAAACGTTCCAAGAAAATCATCAGCCTGTTTCTCGCCGCGCTGATGCTTCTCTCGCTCTGCGCCTGCGGCAGCACCGGCGGCACGACCGAGGGCGGCTCCGGCGACAAGCAGCAGACAACCTATCTCAGCTTCGGCACCGGCACAACCGGCGGCGTGTTCTACACCGCGGGCATCGGCATCGGCACTCTGCTGACCGACAAGACCTACATGAACGTTACGGTCGAGGCGACGAAGGCGTCCGCCGAAAACTGCAACCTTCTCAAGGCTGGCAACATCGAGATCGCTACTATGTCCTTCCCCACGACACTGCAGGCTTATCTCGGCGACATGGCGTTCAAAGATAACAAGATCGACGTTTGCGTTCTCTTCCAGATGTACGCCAACCCCGTTCACATGATCGTTATGAAAGACTCCCCGTACAAGAGCGTGGAAGATCTTCGCGGCAAGACCATTTCCGTTGGTCAGGCCGGCTCCGGCAACTATAACGTCGCTGTTGCGTTCCTCGAAGGCCTTTACGGCATGGTCGAGGGCGTAGACTACAAGGCCGAGTATCTGAACTACACCGAATCCGTCGAAGCCTTCAAGAACGGCACGATTGATGCGGCGCTGTTCGACACCGTTTCCCCGCACGCCACAATCATCGACCTCGCTTCCTGGAAGCCCATCCGTCTGCTTCCGTTCGACGCTTCTCTCATTGAGCAGACCGACAACGTCTATGCCCAGAACTTCATCACCATGACGATCCCCGCCGGCACCTACAGCGGTCAGGATGAGGACATTCTCTGCGCCGCTCACGGCAACTACGTGACGACCTCCTCCACGCTCGACGAGCAGGTCGGCTACGACATCGTCAAGACCGTCATGGAAAACCTGGACTACATGGCCACCGTGCACGATGTGTTCAAGCGTCTCTCTCTGGAGGAAGGCTGCCAGACCGGCGGTCTGCCCCTGCACGCCGGCGCCCAGAGATATTTTGAGGAGCAGGGTCTGACGTTCTAAAACAGTCTTTCCTTACTTATCCCCTTTGGTGCTCCCTTTTGTCCCATGCAGCGGAAGTGCCGTCGGAGACATGCTCCGGCGGCACTTTTCCAAAACACAACCATCTATTGAAAGTAAAGGAGAGAAAAGATGGCTGAAAAGCTTATTAAGAAGATCAATCTGGTGTACGGCTTTCTCTGTGCGCTGCTGGCCGGATTTGTTCTGTATACCGCCATTTTCGGCGTTCTGACCGCCGTTATCCAGCGCGGTCTCGTTCTCGGCGTTACGCTCGTCCTTACGTTCCTCTCGCTTATCAAGGGCGATCTGGAGAAGAAGAAAAAATTCTCCATCGTCTCGGTGATCTATACGCTCCTCATTCTCGTTTCGATTGCCATGACGATTTATATTGTTGCCACGTTCAAGCTGACAGTCGAACGCGCCGGCGCTTACACCGCGCTGGACATCGCCGTTTCGATCTCCGTGTTTGTCGTGATGATCATTGCCGCGCAGCGCAGTCTCGGCTGGCCGATGGTTATCATCTCCCTTGTTTTTTTTGCCTACACGATCTTCGGCCGCTACATCCCCGGCACGTTCGGCCACAGAGGCTACTCCATCTCCCGTGTTATGCCGTATCTGTCTCTCGGCACCGAAGGCATTTTCGGCACGTCCATGGGCGTTGCCGCCGGCGTTATCGTGACCTACTCCGTGTTCGGCGCGGTCATGGAGCGCTTCGGCATCGGCGACTACTTCATCACCGTAGCCTACGGCCTTGTCGGCCGCAGCAAGGGCGGCTCCGCCAAGGCGTCCATCGTCGCCTCCGGCCTGATGGGCACCGTTTCCGGCAGCGCCGTGGCAAACATCCTCACGACCGGCTCGTTCACTCTCCCGCTGATGACCCGCTCCGGCTACAGCAAGCGTACGGCAGCGGCCATTCTCGCCGTTGCGGCAACCGGCGGTCTGATCATGCCCCCGGTCATGGGCGCTGCAGCGTTCGTTATGTCCGAGATGCGCGGCGTATCCTACGGCTCCATCTGCATTGCAGCGGCGATCCCCGCCATCCTCTACTATCTCGCTCTCTTTGTTCAGTCCGGTCTGGAAGCTGACCGCGTCGGCATGAAGGTTCTCACGAAGGACGAGCTCCCGGCCAAGAAGGAATGGCTCCCGAAGCTCTATCTCTTCCTCCCGCTGCTCATCCTGCTGTTCCTGCTCGTTGTTCTGCAGTGGCCCGCGGGCAAATCCGCCTGCATCGCCATGGCGGCGATCCTTGTGATCTCCTTCCGTGACCGCGAGTTCTGGCCGACGCCCAAGAAGCTCTATGAAGTGCTCAAGTCCGGCGGCTCCGGCGTTATTTCCACCATTATCACCTGCGCTACGGCGGGCATCATCGTCGGCTGCCTCTCCATCACCGGCCTCACGGTGAAGATCTCCGCGCTCATCATCTCCCTCTCCGGCGATTCGGTCGTTCTGAGCCTGTTCCTCACGATGCTCATCGCCCTTCTGCTCGGCATGGGTATGCCGCCCGTCGCCGCGTACATCATCCTCGCTTCGATGATCGTTCCTTCGCTCGTGAAGATCGGTGTGCCGCAGATCGCCGCGGATATGTTCTGCTTCTACTTCTCCTGCATCGGCAACATCACCCCGCCGGTAGCGCTTGCGGCGTTCACCTCGGCAGGCCTCGTAAACGAGGATCCATTCAAAACCGGCTGGCAGGCGTTCAAGTACGCTCTCGTCACGCTGCTCGTTCCCTTCGCGTTCTGCTCCAACACCGCGCTCCTGCTTCAGGGCGGCAACGTGCTGGAAATGATCCGCTGCTGCGTCACCGCCGGCATCGGCGTTTCGGTGTTCGGCATTGCTATGATCGGCTGGTTCAAGGGAAAGGTGAATACGGCGTTCCGCATTCTGCTCGGCGCTTCCACCATTCTGCTAATCATGCCGAGCGCCATTACGGATATTATCGGTATTGCTATCATCGTTGTTGTATTCCTTGCTCTGTTCTTCATCCGCAAAAAGAAACCAGCGTCTGTAGCCTGATAACTCTATCGCAGGAAACAGAGAGCTGCCGCCCGCGCTTTGCGGCAGGGGCGGCAGCTTTTTGCGCGCAAAATTCAATAGAAACGAGGGAAAAATGCATGAAAATCGGCTTTATCGGTCTTGGCAGCATGGGCTCGCTCATGTCCGCGCAGCTCGTACGGCGCGGATATGAGGTCATCGGTTATGATATTCTGCCCGCGGCGCTCACCGCCGCGGCGGAACGCGGTGTCGTTCCGGCGGCAAACAGCGCCGAAGTCGCGGCGCAGTGCGACACAATCGTATGCATGATGCCGCAGTCGCGCGACACGCGCATAGCGCTCTTCGGCGAGCACGGCGTGCACGAGAACCTCCGTCCCGGTATGCTGATCCTTGACATGAGCACCGGCGCGCCGACGGACACGAAGGCGATCCATGCGCAGCTCAAGGAGCAGGGCGTCGCATTTGTTGATGCGCCTGTCAGCGGCGGCGTTGTCCGCGCGGCGGACGGCACGCTGAGCATCATGGCCTCCGGCGACCGGGAGGATTATGACCGCGCGCTCGAAATATTCAATGCGCTCGGAAAAAGCGTTTTCTATGTCGGTGAGAGCGGTACCGGCCACACGATCAAACTCATCAACAACATGCTCACCGGCATCAACCTCGCAGGTATCTGCGAGGCGATGGTCATGGGCATGAAGGCCGGGATCGACCCCGAGCTTCTCCTCAGCATCATCAACTCCAGCTCCGGCATGAGCTACTCCTCCAAAATGAAAATCGAAAACTTTGTTTTCCCGCGGAAATTCAACAAGGGCTTCAAGGTTCGGCTCCAGCTCAAGGATATGAAGCTGGCCTCCGATCTCGCCAAGGATGTCGGCGCACCGATGGTGCTCGGCAACGTCGCCAAGGAATATTACATGGCGGCCTACGCCGCCGGACTTGCCGACGAGGACGCCTCGGCAATCGTAAAGCTGCTCGAAAACGTCTGCCATGTGGAAGTTGTTCCGCAGCCGCATGTTGACAAGGAAGGAGAAAACGCGTAATGTTTGAACTGAGAAAAATTGTCACGATCACCGAGAATACCTACCGCGAGGGCGGCCGTCCCTGCCCGGAGATCATCCACAAATGCGCAGTGATGGCCGTTATCAAAAATGACGGCGCAGATCAGTATTTTGAGGATCTTCAGGCTTTCATAGACGAGGGCGATAAGCTCGGCGAAATGCTCACCACCGTCGCCTGCGAAATCCTTGGCCGGGAGAATATCGAAAGCTTCGGCAAGGGAGCCATCGTCGGTCTGGACGGCGAGATTGAGCACGGCGCCGCCATGAACCACGTCAAATTCGGCAACGCCATGCGCCGCGCGCTCGGCTTCCCGTGCAAAACGATCGTACCGTCTACCGTAACTCGCGGCGCGGCGGGCGCAACGCTTGATGTGCCGCTCGTTCACCGCGAGGCCAACCTCGTCCGCAGTCATTTTGACGCCATGAAGGTGAGCATCCCGGACGCGCCGCGCAGCGATGAGCTTGTGATCGTCGCCGTGTTCGCTACTGGCGGCCGCCCGCAGGCGCGGCTCGGCGGACTTACCAAAGACAATATCATCGGCGACGGTCTGCGCTGAGCCGATAAAGCCAAAGAAGGAGGCGCTCCTATGCTGGACAGCTTTCTCTTCAGCGCCAATATCGTTCTTCCGTCGTTCATTCTGATACTGCTTGGACGGCTGGTGACAAAATTCAATCTTGCAACGCAAAAGGAAATGGACAAGCTTGCGAAGCTTACCTTTACCTATGTGCTGTCTACAAAAATCTTCATGGACGTGGCGGGCAACGATCCGAGCGCCTTTTCCAATTACAAAATGGTGCTCTTCATCTTTGTCATGATCGTCGTGCTCTTCTGCCTTATCTGGCTCATTGCGGCGCACACACTCAAGAAAAAGGAATCGGTCGGCTCGTTCGTGCAGAGCTGCTTCCGGTGCAGTTTCACAGTGCTCGGCATGTCGATGATCGACTCGTTCGCCGGGTCCGAGGGTGTGGCAAAGTGCGCTCTCCTGCTGGCGATGACGGCAGTGGTGTTCAACATTCTCGCGAGCCTTGCCCTCACGCCGCGCGGCGGGAACGTGCCGTTTTCCGCGCGGGCCAAAAAGACGGCAAAGAGCATCGTTACAAACCCGCTCATCATTGCAAGCGTGCTTGGCCTTATTGCAAGCTTCTGCCGGCTGCATCTGCCGTACATCATTGAAAAGCCGCTCAAAGACATCGGCGGCATGGCAGCGCCCCTCTCCCTGCTCTGCATAGGCAGCAGTCTGACAAAGGACCGCGTCAAAGGAAGCTTCAAATACGCCGCGATCGCGGCCTGTGTAAAAACGTTCGGTCAGGCGCTCATCGCCGTTCCGGTTGCTGTGCTCTGCGGTTTTCGCGGTTTTGAGCTGACGGTCATCGCCATCTTCTTCACGGCGGCGAACCCCTCGGCGAACTATGTCATGGCGCTTGCCGCCAACAACGACAGCGACCTCGCCGCCACCGGCATCGTGCTTTCCACCATTTTGTGCGTCTTTACAAGCATGGGCTTCATCACCGTCCTGCGCGTGCTCGCGCTGATCTGACGCAGAAGAAGCCCTGCACAACGGAACACCAGCCCCCATTTGCTTGGCAAATGGGGGCTGGCTGTCTTTTTTATTTATATGCTCTGCGGCGGGATTTGAGGAAAAGCGCCGTCAGCGCCGCGAGCCAGAGAAACGCCAGCGCCGCCGCTCCGGCGGCGATATAGGCGACGGTTTTCACCGTTCCGCTCTCTCGTGCGCCGGGGATTTCGCCTGCCTCCACGCTCTCTCCATTCGTGAGCGTCACAGTGAGAACGCCGTTCTCATCTACGCTCACGGCGGAAATGCCGGCGCCAGGCGCGCCGTCCTCGCCGGTGATTTTGCCGAGGTTCGTCTCCGTCCCGTCCGTGAGCGTGACGATCAGCTCGCCCGAATCGTTGAGAGAGACTTCCCGGATGCCGACGCCGTCTTTTCCGTCCTTGCCATCTTTTCCGTCTGTGCCGTTGCGTCCGGCGGCGCCTGTTGCGCCGGTGGCTCCGGTAGCACCCGTAGCGCCCGTGGCTCCGGTCGTCCCAGCGGCCTTCACGCCGGTGTCGGTGCCGCCGAGCCACCAGTTGCCGTTGCCGCCGATGGAGGGCGTCAGGCCGGGCGCACCATCGGTTCCGTTGGTGCCGTCTTTCCCATCGGCTCCATCTTTTCCGTCCGCACCATCTTTCCCGTCGATGCCGTCCTTGCCGTCGGCTCCATCTTTCCCATCGATGCCATTCTTGCCGTCCGTCCCTTCGGCTTTCACGCCGGTGTCCGTCATACCGATCCACCAGTTGCCGTTCGGACCGACGGAGGGCGTCCGGCCGTCCCGCCCGTCCTTTCCGTCCTCTCCGGTGGCTTTCACACCGAGAGATTTCCACGTAGTCCCGCTGTCGTAGGATACTTCCCATTCGTTCGTATCGGGGTTGACGCGCAGCTTCGAGCGGAACGGATCGTCCATCTGGACAAGGCTCAGATATGTTCCGTTGGGATCCGGGCAGGTCTCAAAGATGGACGGCATATAATCCTTGCCGGAATCCGTTTTCCATCGGTAAAATTCTGCACTGATGTACAATCCGTAGTACGGGCCGTAGCTGCCGTCGCCACCGCCGCCGAATGCTGCGGCAGTAAAATTGCCGCCTTTATAATAAAGTCCCTTGCCCGACGCACCAAAAGACTGCGGCTGAATCCTATCGACAGTAACCGTTCCGCTTTCCATTGTCAGTCTGGTAATAGCCGTTATCCCTCCCTCCAGAGCGAGAGACCCGTCGCCCCGGATGGTAATGTCGCCGCCGGTGATTGGAGTATCGTTGGCATTCACGCTGAAGCGGTTTTCTCCCGTCAGATCTATAACAAGCGGGATAAAGACCGTGAGCAAAGCGGAGCCCATCGGCTGATTCCCCGTTCCCTTAAGATCGGCGTTTCGCAAAAACAGCGTCGTGCCGTCAAAACGGAAATTGTAATCATCCGCCGTTGCTTCGGAAAAGCCGCAGCTGGCCGACGGATCATTTTTATAGTAGGTACCGACTTCGAGAACCACACCGTGGATCTTTGGATCGCCCCAGGCCTGCGTGCTCGGAACATCCGCCGCCTCCAGCGGCTGTTCTTCTGCCTCCACGGTCATCTCTTCGACCGGCGCAGGCGTTACTTCGGCTGTCTCTTCCACGGCCGCGGGCGTTCCGTTTTCCGTATCGCCGGCCAGCGCCGGGATATATAGGCTCGTCAGCGCAAGGCAGACGCAGAGCACGGCGGCAAGAATGCGGTGCTTCATGGTTTTGTTCCTCCCTGTTTTCTCTTTCGGGCGGGTCTCCCAGCTTTCCGGGCAGGTCTCCCTGTTCGTATTATGCCGGAACATCGGGTACTTTGCAAGACATTTTGGCTTGTATGCCGAAAATGGTAAAAAATCGGCTGTCTTTTTTCGAGACAGCCGATTTTCGCGCTTATTCGTTTTCAACCGGGGGCAGCAGGCGCGTCATGCTCTGGAGACTCACGGTGAGCGTATATGCATTGTGCAGCAGCGCCGAGGTCGCCGGGGGCAGAATACCCATCACGCCGAGACAGATCAGCATAAAGTTGAAGCCGATGATGTTCCGGTAGTTCGTGTGGATACGCTCCATGAGCGCGGCGCTGAGCCGCCGCAGCGTCAAAAGCGAATAGAGATCGTTCGCGCCAATGGTGATGTCCGCCACCTCGCGGGCAATGGCCGCACCGTCGCGGATGGCGATGCCCGCGTCCGCCTCGGAGAGCGCCGGGGAGTCGTTCACACCGTCGCCGAGCATGATCACGCGCCGTCCGGCCTCGTGCTCGCGGCGGATGAAGTTGGCCTTGTCCTCGGGCAGGACTTCGGAATAGTATTCGTCCACGCCGACGGCTGCCGCTACGGACTTTGCCGTGCGGTCGCTGTCGCCGGTCATCATAACGAGCTTCGTAAAGCCGAGAGAGCGCAGACCGCGGACAACGTCGGCAGCTTCCGCGCGCAGCGGGTCCTCAATGCAGATGACCGCCGCGAGCACGCCGCCCGCGGCGAGATAGAGATGCGAATACTCCGCCGGGAGCGATTCGAACTTTTCCTCCTCGCCCGCGGGGATGACGCACTTCTCGTCCTCAAACACGAAGTGGTGGCTGCCGATGACGACCTTTTCGCCGTCCACGCTGCTCGCGATGCCGTGCGCCACGATGTAATTCACGCTCGAATGGCGCTCCTCGTGGGTGATGCCGCGCTTTTCGGCCTCGGTCACAACGGCCTTGGCCATCGAGTGCGGGTAATGCTCCTCGAGACAGGCCGCGAGCGCGAGCATGTCGTTTTCTTCCTTGCCGCCGAACGGCACGACCGCCGCCACGCGCGGCGCGGCATGGGTCAGCGTGCCGGTCTTATCAAAGACAATGGTGTCCGCCTGCGCCACCGCTTCCATAAAGCGGCCGCCCTTGACGGAAATGTGGTGGATACCGGCCTCCTTCATGCCGGAGAGCACCGCGATCGGCATGGAGAGCTTGAGAGCGCACGAGAAATCGACCATGAGCACCGCGAGCGCGCGGTTGACGTTGCGCGTCAGAAGCCAGATGAGCCCCGTCGCGCCGAGACTGTACGGCACGAGCCTGTCCGCCAGATGCGAGGCCTGCGCCTCGGTATCGGACTTGAGCTTTTCAGATTCCTCGATCATGTGGACGATGCGGTCATAACGTCCCGAGCCCATGCTCTTATCGACGCGGATCGTGCATTCGCCCTCTTCCACAACCGTTCCGGCGTAGACATAGCTGCCCGCCGCGCGGCGCACGGCCAGCCCCTCGCCGGTGATGGACGCCTGGTTGACCATCGCCTCGCCCGCGACGACATGGCCGTCGAGCGGGATCATTCCGCCGGTGCGGACAATGATCCGGTCGCCGGGGCGCACATCGCCGACCGGCACGGCCACGCTGCCGTCCGTCGTTTCAAGCCAGACCTTATCCACCTGCAAAG